>Ga0210399_10003914_pt1 | contig 11601 bp, 12 predicted proteins | sample IncBWC14MmetaG_FD_150865 | JGI IMG/M metagenome (GOLD analysis project Ga0210399, IMG submission 150865) | Forest soil microbial communities from Barre Woods Harvard Forest LTER site, Petersham, Massachusetts, United States - Inc-BW-C-14-M | ecosystem: Environmental > Terrestrial > Soil >...
CTGGTGGAAGCATTTCTGGTGGCCGGGTCGAAATCGGTTGTAGCGAGTCTCTGGAGCGCAGACGATACGTTCGCCAGTGCGTTGATGGGACAATTCTACCGACACTTGGCTAGGGGCGAAGATACGAGCTCTGCTTTGCGAAACGCAAAGCTAGACCTGCTCGCCAGGTATGGCGACCAGGTGAGCCCATTCTATTGGGCGGCATTCATCGCCGTGGGCGAGACCTCGACACCGATTGGCATAAGACAACAATGAATCTCACTCTCGACGAACGCACAAAGATTTTCGACAAAGTCTGCCGCCTTGTCGCTACCAAACACTTCGATCCCGGAATGAACGGCGTGGATTGGAATGCGTTAGCTCGGGATCGCCGGGATCAGATCCTAGCGTGTACCGACCCGGAGGTCTTCGAGAAAGAGGTCCACAAATTAGTAGCAGAGCTCAAGACCAGCCACACGGGGTTTCGCCATGCAGGGATGCGCAATATTCCCGCGCGCCACGCCATCAACGCCACTTTGCAGAGGATCGGCGTAAGCGGAGGTGAGCACTGGATGTTTCAAGACGTCCATCAAGGTGGACCAGCATTCGCTGCCGGCATACGCCCCGGGGATCTCCTGCTCGAATGTGGCGGGCGAGAGGTTCGGCCCCCAAACGACCTGACGTTCTCCGTCGGCGAATCCGCGAATCTTCTGATTGAAACTCTTCACGGAGAAGTGCAGAAGGTCAACGTCCAATTGCCGATGCCCAAATCCCAGAAGCATCCGGTTACGGCGCCACAGGCGGTCTCCACTGAAAGGCTCAGCGATGAAATTGGGTTGCTCAGAGTCGCAATGTTTCCAGGCGCCATCGGAATCGACGTGGCGAAGGACATCGATCGCGGCATCGCCGCCCTCGACGGATGCAGTCGGCTCATTGTCGATCTACGCGGCAATACCGGCGGAGGAATCGGCGGGCTACGCCTGATGAGCTATTTGGCACCCGGGAAACTTGAGGTTGGCTACAGTCTCACGCGGAAGCGTCGCGAGCGCGGCTATCGTCGTGAGGAACTGACCCGATTCGGACGGATTCCGTCCCACAAGGCGACTCTCATATGGTTAGCGGCCCGCTATGCCTTCGTTGAAAAATCTATCCTAGTGGTCACCGAAGGACTCGGCCAACAGCGATTCCACGGTCGAGTCGTGCTGTTGGTAAACGAGCACACCGCGAGCGCCGGCGAAATGGTGTCAGCATTCGCCGAGGAAAACAATCTCGCAACAATCGTTGGAACGAAGACGCCAGGCCGTCTCCTAAGCGGCAGCGCATACAAGGTTGGCCATGGATACATTCTTGGCCTGCCGGTTGCTGCCTACATGACGTGGCAAGGACGGATGCTGGAGAACAACGGCATCGTGCCGAAGTTTTCTATCGAGCTCTCACGAGAGGGATTGCTGCAAGGAGTAGATACCCAACTCCAAACCGCAATCGACGTGGTAAGGGCTTTATAGTCTTAAGACAAACATCTGTCTAAGTTTCTATCTGTCTTAATCGGGCAATTACCTAAGTGAAACCTTGGTTCTTGACATCCGTCGGGGACCAGCGTAGCATCGCGAGCAATTCGGCGGATGGAAGAGTGGAGCTTGCCTAGCTTCACATCCGAGGGGGCTTCTACTCGCCGACTTCCCTAGAAAAATGTGATTTTGTTTTCCAGAATCCTGCGGCGGCGCGGAAGTGTGAGCTTTTGTGTCGAGGTGCGATAGCTTCGAAGTGCCACGCACCGGATAAGCCATATGATAAACCCGCTTCGGAAGATGGGGGATTAGACCATGGGTCTGATTGATCGGGTCACTCTGAACACCGAGCGGTCGATGGGTGGGGCACAAAGCGTAGCTTCTTTGACACGCCGTCAGGCGATAGGCGCGTTGATCTCTATCGCTATGGCGGGGCCGACATTCGCGATTGATGCCCAACCAGCAACGACTGATCCCGGTATTTACTTCGACAGCAACGGGCTCCTGGTGCAGCGGGATGGAGATGGCGGCGACACTGCGCAGCGTGAAGGGTGGGCATGGTTCGGCATCTGGCTTCGCACAGTCAACCTGAAGATGAGCTCACCCATCGTGCTGCCGATCACTTTTGACGCTACGATGAACTTGCTCGAGGACCCGCGGCGCCCCGGACAGTTCAGGCGACATCCCAGTCAACCCGGATTCAAGAGCGATCCGGACGCATTTTCGCGCGATCAAATTATTCCACTTGTCGCAGCGATGGGCGTCTGGGGCGACCAGGCTCGCTTGAAACGCAGTTGGGCTGCTAAGCGGCCGTGTCATTTCGTGCTGACCTGCGTTCAAGGTACCCAAGATATTCTCGGGCCTGATCTTGTCAACCTTTATCGTCGCGCATGGGGCGAGGCGCCAGATGCGAACGGAGACAAAGCGCTCGCGCTAGGTACGGCCGATCGTTTGAGGCAAGCGAATGCAAACCCCGAAGACGTTGGAGATGATCTAAATCTGATTGTGCAGTTGCTCATGGCAAAGGTGCGCGCGCCCAGCACTGAAACCGAGTTGGCGATTACAACCTACGCAAAGAATCGGCCGGTGTGCGCGGGCTGCTATCTCTCTCACTATCGTAAAGCCTACCCCGGCGACTACCGCGCCGACGAGGCGACGATGAAATCACGAATCAAAACGGGTATTGCCTCTGGATGGAAGACTGATTGTCCTCGCGTCTTGGGTGCACTTAGATGGTACTTCCGGGCGGAGTCGGGAGGTTGCTCGAGCCTTGCGGAGCTGTATGAACCAATAGTGAAGCAATGGCTAAGTTAGCGTGATCGACGGTGCAGGTCTATAGGCCCGCGACTAGCGCATAGCGGAGCGTTACATATCTGGAGGAGCGGGATGCGTAATTCTTTATTGATTCTCTTCACCGTGGTCGCTTGTGCGACCGCGCACGCTTCAGGACCTATCATCGGACCACTCTGCATCGATGGCGTTAAAGCGACACCCCATCCTGAACTTACAAGTCCTAGAGACGACGGTTCCTGGTCGCCAACAGACTACGAGATCGACTCGGCACAGGCAAGAAACGCTCGGTTAACCGTGTTTGACAGGGCGATAACGCCCTCGGAAAAACTCGAAAGTTGTCGAGACGTTACAAAGCGGATGACCGATGCAGGTGCGCAACTTATTGTGTCGGGAAAGCTTCGTGCACTTACCCTTCGTGCTTGGCTGTTTACCGCACCATCTGGAAATCGCATTGAGCTTAAGCACGGTGAATTCACGGCCACGCTATCAGCTGTGGACTCCGGGGCTAGACCGGTCGCGGGGGGCTCAATCGATCTTCGTGGCTCACAGCTTTGGATCAAAGTTTCGGACGATGTGATCTCAACAACCTCTGGGATCAATGGCGAACTTGAGATCGAGGCCTGGAACCGGAAGATAACTGGAGCTCAGATCACATTCGGGCAGGGTTTGACCTATGTCACGACCCTGGCTCCGAAAAATGAAACCAATGTCACGGTACGCATCAATTTACATGACGGTCTTGGCCGAATTTGGGCAGGTGATCTTTTCGGCGTTCCGCCCAAGAGTGCTTCCGGTGATTTGCAGGTGCCAGCTCTCTTGTTGAGGTCCGCCGACCTGCAGGCTGCACGCGTAGGTGTTGTCGCTGTGAACGGAGTATTAGACGCAACGTTAACTGGTTTGAAAGGTAGTGCCAAGGAGGTCTTGGTCCCTGGACCTCAGTTGCAATGGAAAGTGAATGATGCCAATCTGTCGATTGATCGGGCGGATGGTGGGGCAATTCAGCAGTCCGATAGGTTGTCGGTCGAACACGCCTCATTCCGAAAATTGTCTATCGCAAAGACCCAAACGACACTCCAGTCGACTTCCGGGTCTGAGCTCTTTAAAGGCACTGCCGAAACGAACTTTGCGCAATTGTCAGAGACCGAACGCTCTGTCAAGAGCGCTTGGACGGCCGTGAGTTCTGTTGTACTCGCGCCAATACTGCCTGGCGGAATAGCCCGAATGGATTGGAACGAAAGCGGCCAAACCGCGAGTCTCACTGTGAACGGGAAATTCGATACTGAACAGTTGAAGCTCGGTGGAATAAATGTGGGCCAGCCATTGTCTTTTGTGTTTGGTCCGGCAAGTCTCACGAGCGACATCATTATTCCAATAAAGGCCAACCTACCGGCAGCAGCGGGAAGTATCAGCTTCCTGAACGGCGATCAAACGGTTGGGATCCAGGGCAGGCTTGAACGCTTTGCAATCGACGGAACACTCGTCATACCCCCCTCTGACATCGACGCAAGCCGAATCGACGTTGCGAGTGGGCGGCTACTGATAACTGTCGGTTCGGCGATTTCTGTCTCTCCAGTTGTCGCTGGCGCTAAGCCAAATTTCCTTGATGCAAAAGTCACGGTGGAAAACGACAGTGACATAAGCATTTCCAAAGCCAAGAGCGTCGGGACCGCGCTCCTCACGACTAGCGTCCTTCTGCTCGCGCAGCCCGTGATGCAGATCGGCGACAACGGCACCACTAATCCAGCCACGATTGACTTCAAGGCTGATGGTGACGCGAAGTTCAGGTATGACCTTGCAACCGGAAAGTCGACGATAGTGAAAGCCAAGCTGACCGCCAATGACATTACTTTCAATCTTCTGGGACCAACACCTCGAATTTTGGACCTCGGGGGTGATCGAATAACGGACCCCACGGGGACTCTAAAACGGATCTCCATAGAAATCGATCAACTCAGTCAGGTAAAGGTCGAAAGTGCGGATCTCGAAGCCCTGAATCTCAATGCGACGCTAATACAAAGAGTGCGTCCACCCGGCACAGAAACAGGACTCGCTTACGCGGGAAGGCCCTCGAAAGCGCTGATCGTAGAAACGGCGCATGCAAAGCGCATAAGTGCCGGAGATGCGATAGTTATCGGCGGGTGGGATATCAACGGACTCGATTTCGCGATAGGCAGTGATGCTTCAATCGATTTTGGCGGAGGAATTAGCGTTGCTCACGCTTCCGTCGCGCTTCACGCGGATCAAATTCGGGAGATTGAAATATCGGACCGCCGTGTTCATGAAGTACAGAACGGCCGGGTTTCCGTGTCAGGAAAGCTTGCAGTTCACTCATCCGCGATGAGTATCAATGATGCCGTAGAAACAACAATTGGCCTGACACTGTCGGGTCGAGAGGACGCCCTGAACGGGGAGGGTTCGCTGAAATTCGGGACCTTCACCGGGAGCCTGCGAAGCCCAATAAGCATTGCGTTCGATTGTCGTGGTATTGGCCATCTGGATGTGGATATGGAAACCAACATCGTGATCGGTGGTGGAGATTTTCACGCACAAATGTCAAACGGAAAGATGAGTGCTGACGGTGCTATAGGCCCTATCGCTGCTCTCATCCATAGCACTGGTCAAACTGGTTGCGACAACCCCGTGACGAAGCATGTCATACAGGAACAGGGCAAGTATTGGACGGACGGAATATGCAATAGGGGATTTGAGGTCTACACGTGCCGATGGGAATCTCCTGAAATCAGTTATGCGTACCACATCCATTTAGGTGTTCGCTTGTTAACAGCAACAGTAACGATGACCAATCCGCACCTGTATTTGGGCAGCGGAGGCAACATCGGTGTTTGCAATATCGGTGCGGCTACCATCAGTGGCGTTGCATTGGCGGGTGGATATAGTCCAGGTATTGATACACCATATCCGGGTTTGGACAACATTGTAAATGGGCTTATTCAGATTGGTTTCGAACCAGCACAGAGCCTTGCGGCAACTGCCATCGGAAATGGCGTGGGGTTACTTTTCAGTACCATCGCTACGCCGACCGGAAATATGCTTTGTATAGGAAAACAATTGTGAATACTACTTATTTCATCGCAACAGTTGTGTGGCTCTCTCTTGCCGCTGCGCCAGGTGTTTCAGCAACGCCACAGCGAATCACCGTTCCTGCTCACGTAGAATACTGCGTCGTGTCCAGGCCCGTTGGTGTTTCCAAGTACGAACTCCCTGAAGTACGTGAGGCTCTGTTTCAAACGCTTTACAAACAGATCGAACAGGCGGCCTTAGCAGCTGATCTTCCGTCAATAGGCGTCGCCTTTGTTGACTCCATAGTACCCGGAAACGATGTCCCTGAAGATGGAGGAGCTGCAAACGCGACGGAAAAGAGTTACGTTGTCCGGGAATGTGCGATCGTCCCTACAATAGGGAATCCTCCGCTACCACCGGATGGTGTTAGGCAAATTGCGGAAAAAACCCTCACAGCAACAATCTGTAATTCGACTGCGATCGAAGCCTGTAAACGCGACCTTGAAAAGGCTGTTCGACAGGAGAATAGTAGCCCCGCCGATGCAGCGCGCCCGATCATCTGGCGAACTCGCCCAGCGCTGCGCACCGATGATTCGGTGGATAACTTTGTAGCGTCAATGTCCGACGCTAAACTCCGCAAGCTCAAGGACAGTGCGCCATCATTAACGGTCCAAGACAACCTCGTCATTCTGTCTGCCGAGCTGGGGGTGGCTGGCAACTGAACGCGGCAAGTCTGTTCCGTCAAAATCCTGGGTCGGTAATTGAGCTTACCTCGCCTTTCACGCGAACATTCCCTCGTTCGCAAAGGACAACCCGTGTCTCGCCTTTGCCCGACTGATCGTCCGTGGACCGCTACGGGTGCCCAAGACATGCAAATCGGACCAAACGCCCGAATGAGATATGAGGTGGGCGAACAAAAGACGAATATGTTACGCTTTTGCTTGTGGCCCTCCGAACGTGCACAGTGGCGGTACGAGATATCCGAGACGTTGAACACTCCGTAGAGGTCACCGCGGAGACTCTCTATGAAGCGATCGCCACGGCGCTCGCGGCCTTGCAGCAGGACAACTGGGTAGGAGAGATCGGTCAGGGGTTCGCAACGGTAACTGTTCTTGTCCAACAGCCGCCCGTAAAGCACGAAGTCAAAATGAAGGACTTTGTCTCATGGCTCGGACGCCAAGGACGTTCTCCCGCAGAGGTCATCCTGAAGCAAAAGCTGGAGAAAATATTGGGCACGGTAAACCACGGGAGGACGTGACGGAAAAAGCTACACAAACAAATCAAAAGGAAGACATCTCCGAGGTCTCACTGACTCGGAGTCCGAGCCGGCTTTTGGGAGTGCTTAGGTTGTTGCCCCGCTCGCGCCGGAGTAGCTTTCATGGCTGAAGGCTGTGTGATGGTCGCGCCTGGCGCGAAAGGGTCTTTTCCTTCAAGTACCGACGACGCAACGAAGCCAAAGAATATCATCGCGCTCAGCAAACCCCACACGAGAACGACTGGCTTCCAGGGAACGAGAATCCGCATGACAGAACCTCCGGGGACGAAGAGCGGCTCACGATTACGGCTATTATACTGCGAAAAAACCAGACGCCCTTTCTCATCGCTTAGCTTTTGTTTTCTTGTCGTGCTTGCCAGCTCGGGCATGCGCGAGAGCAAGTTTCAGATCGGCAGACAGATCTCTGTTTTCTGTCGCGATGTGAACAGGTACGTCCAGACCAGCTTCGCGGCCGAGATATCCGCTCAATTCCTCCCGAGAGGCGTACATGAATCTGCCTTCTCGCGTCACGGGCATACCTGATCTCGACCATCGCTGCGCCACCGCTACCGGCTGACCGAGAAAGCTGGCGATTTCATTCCAACCCTTGAGCCGTTCGTTCTGAACCGTCGGCTTTGTTGCGGGACGACCCTTGGCTGGCTTTTGTTTCTTCTTCATGTAGATCGCATTCAAAGCAACCGGATAGGAAACCGCGTCCACTCAAGGCCTGGCTGTCGGACTCCGAGGAAATACGAACCCGGAGGGACGCTGGCGAGATCGACGTTAGCCCGAACGACCACAATGTGATCTTCGAGTTTAGCTGTGGCGCTCGTGCGGAAAAGTTCGGTGCCACTTGGATTGAGCAGCGCCACATCGTATACCCCGTCGTTGCTTCCGATTGGCAACTCCAAGTTCAGACGCCTTGCGTTCCGAGGAACGTTCAACGGAGGCTGACTGTTCTCGGGCGGGTTTTCTCCGCGTACGGCCGCACGGCCACGCAGATCCAGAAGCACAACCGCCGCAGTTTGTCCCGATGGCCGATTCTCCACCCACAGCCACCCCGCTAGCGCAAGTAGTACCATTGCAGCCGCGGCTACCCACATCTGAATGCGCCCGCGACGATCCAGTGCCTGCTTGCGAAGCTGCCTGAACTCTTGAAAGCACGGGCTGCAGGAGCTGAAATGGTCGAGCCACCGATCCGCTTCTGCTAGTGGCACCTTGTGAAGCGCGATACCTCTGAGTACCCCAGAGTCAGGACACCCGACACGCTGCGGATTTGGAAAATCTCGGGATAAACCCCTATCTAGCAGATCCAATATCCGCTTTTCTTCAGCGTTGAACTCTTCCTGTTCCTTCAGAATTTGCCTGCCCTTAGTCGAAGTCGTCACAAAGAAAGGCCAAGTTTACCGCCAGTAGCTCAACGCAAACCAGTCACCGCGAAGAGACACTCACGCAGCGCGGCCCAGCCGGGCACGCAGCTTACCGATTGCATAACGAAATCGAAGTTTAGCCTGAGGCTCGGTCAAACCCAGATGTACCGCGATTTCCCTCCACGAGTACCCGTACTGCCGAGCTGCCCATACTTTGCGGGTCCACTCATCCATGCTCCGCACGGCCTCGTTGACCTGGATCGACTGCTCCAGATCGCGCACGACTTTTGAATCATGGGCCTGTCGTAAGCGCTCCAGATCACCTGTAGAAGGGAAATGCTGTATTATCTCTCGTCGTCGGCGCTCCTTTTTCAGAGCGCGATTGAACCTGTGGTGGAAGGCACCGAAAAGATAAGCTTCCGTGTTCCTTACTCGCCAGTTCTTCCGGTTTGCTCGCTGGACTGTTTTCGCGACAGACTGCAACACGCCCTCCCATACCTCCGTGGCCAAAATCAACGCCTCGTCAGAGTTTTTCTCCGGCTGCTCTCTACGCGCATGCATCTGAATACGCGGCCAAAGTCGCTGCGCGACCACAACCAATTCGCTGATCTCGTCTTGAGCAGCTCCAAGGGGAGAGATAAACCTTGAAAGAACCCATTCTGGGCCCAACTGGCGGCTGGACATCTGGACGGGCCTCAACCCAACTGATAATTAGATGGCCAGATAAGAAAGAGCGTGCCATCCGAAACCCACGACTGTCAAGCGTTCTGTCGACCGCCAGCGCAACCCACGCGTCGCCAATAATTCTTTTTGATACTTTTTCTTACCTTCCCGTTCCTTGACTAGATGTAGGGCAGTAACCAATCTCTGCCGCTTGGCGAAAAGGACTTGGAGCCGTGTTCCCTAGGGTTGAGGTACGTCACCTGCAGGCAGTCCTCGTTTTGGCCGAGGAGCTGAATTTCACTCGGGCCGCCGACAGGTTGCACATCACCCAATCTGGATTCAGCAAACAAATCAATGAGGTCGAAGCACAGCATGGATTTCGGCTATTCATTCGGCAGAACAAAAAAAATGTGGAACTCACCGAAGTGGGCCGCATCTTCGTCGAAGAAGCTCGTCAGGCGCTCTTGCACATAGACCGTGCCGTTCATGCTGCCCGCGAGGGCAGCGATAGCATTTTGACTGTTGGGCACTCACCCGATGCTGACCAAGCATGGATTTCGGCCATTCTTGCAATCCGTCTTCCGATGTACCCCAAACTCCGCATCCAGCTCATCAGCGAATTCTCACGCGAGTTGGTCCGGAGCGTGATGGCAGGCGACCTGAATCTGGCATTGGTGACCGCACCGCCGGAAAGCCCTCGGATCACCGCTGCGGCATTCGCTCAGACACGTTTCTATGCAGCACTCCCGCTGAACCACGCAGCTGCTCAACAGGAAGACATCAGGCTCCAAGATTTGGCACGAGACGAATGGATTCTGTTTGCTCGGCGAGCTCATCCAATCATCTATGAAGCAATCATGGACGCGGCCCAACGTGAGGGAATTGCTCCGAAGCGAGCGCACGATATTCACACAGTCGAACAGGCAGTTCTCTTGGTATCTGAACACGTTGGCGTGGCCATTCTCACGAAGCCCGTCGTTGGCGCTAGCGCCCAGGGTGTAGTGGTGAAGCCACTTTCCGATACGTCATTGTGTCTGAAAACGTGTGTGATCATGAGCAGTAACAACGATTCACGATTAGCAAACGAATTCGCTCGGTCCTTTCTCCGCAGATATGAGCCCCAGATCATCTCACCGAAGCAAATGGACTTGTTGTTGTCCGCCTGAGTCGAGAGCCCTCCTATTGAATCTCTCCTGTTTCGATCTTCTGGCGATACTCGTTCACAGCGTCATTCCATTCCTGAAGTTCCGAGTCGGTCAGCAACTCTAGGTTAGCTTCTGTCACGATCCGCCCAGTTTTGTTCATCACTAAACGATGGCAAAACGTTCCGAGGCGATTGTGCGCCGGCCTTACGACACAGCGCGATCATCTTCTGTGCCCGCACACAGGGTCGCTGCAATCAGCACGGCATGCGTGAGGGCATCATGGGGTAGGACCATTGCGAGTGGGCGAGCATTCTTAATTTCTTCAGTGGTGGGCGGCGTAAACTCAACGGCGTAGTCCTTCCCCATGTCCTCATTTGAACGAACCAGGTTCAGGAATTCGCTTTTCTCCTCAGGAGACGAAAAGGAAAATAGAAGCTCGTAAGCACCGGCGTCAGGATCGCCGAGGAGAGCCAGCGAGCGCGTGTTCGTGAGATTTGCATAGCCGACCAGGTAGCCAATAATGTCGGCTCCATAGAGCCGAGCCTCTGGGTCATCAGTGGGCAAAAATTCGACCGTGCACAGCCAGTCCTTCTCATCTTGCCAGTACGGCTCCAAATCATCCTTGCGTTTCGTTCTCAAGATCGCCAGTTCTCCCAGTCTTTTCAGACTCCCAATGCCAAAACTCGCGGTACAAGGACGGTACAACCAAAGCCTGCACCTTGGCGTTTCTAGCTGTTCCTTACAGGGCATTGCAGAGCGACCGCTGCCTTGTACTTACTACGTGCTCGAATAGGACGACGCCCTTTCACGGCGCAAACGCGGGTTCAAATCCCGCCGGGGACGCCAGATCAATAGGTTAGGGGAGAAATGTCTACTCTCTGTTTAACAGAAGGATCGGAAATCATGGGATCCGTGACCTCGACGATTGACTATCAATTAGTCGAAAACGCCGTTAGCCCGGCGTGCCGACCATAGCCGAGCGAATGATTCAGAATCAGTTGCTCATTCGAGGCATTGGCGTTCAACGAATAAAGGTAAGAAAACAAAGAGGGGACATAGTTCAGTTGGTCAGACGCTGCCCTAGCACCCCATCTAAATAATATCTTTCTTTGCTTCAGTCCGAATAGTGCCTCCGTCGCACTGTCACCAAGCCGATCTTGCAAGACCACCTTGACATCGCGTGCGCGGCCCTAAACTACGGCCGGCAGGAACCGATAATTAATTGCGGTTACGAACCACACCGTTAAACGACCGGGATCATATGTCGCTTTGCTAGGGCCTCAATCTGCGGCTCGGTCACCGCCGAGAGGTCTCCGCTTTCGGTAGCGATGACCCGTCGAGAAATCTCGGGATGATGGGTCTTCCAG
>Ga0210399_10003916_pt1 | contig 11592 bp, 10 predicted proteins | sample IncBWC14MmetaG_FD_150865 | JGI IMG/M metagenome (GOLD analysis project Ga0210399, IMG submission 150865) | Forest soil microbial communities from Barre Woods Harvard Forest LTER site, Petersham, Massachusetts, United States - Inc-BW-C-14-M | ecosystem: Environmental > Terrestrial > Soil >...
CGCAAGCTCGCGCCACGTCGCGACGCCTTGAAGCGCGCCTACGCAGACGTGAAGGACCAGGTCCGCCGAGCCGTCGACATCATCCGCAGGGAGGTCGCCGCAGGGCACGCCGTGGTGCCAGAGCTCGACTACCGCGACATACGGAACAACAAGGTCCCGGAGGCACTGCGTCAGTTGGTCCGGAACAAAGGCTGCGCAGTGGTTCGCGGAGTGTTCCCCGCCGATCTCGCGCGCGACTGGTTCGCGCAAGTCGGCGAGTATCTAGAGACCAACCACTACGAACAACTGGAAGGCGAGAAACGCAGCCTCGACAAGTACTTCTCGGCTCTCAAAGCCGGGAAGCCGCAAGTCTTCAACGTCTACTGGTCCAGGCCGCAAGTTATGGCGAGGCAGGACGCGAGACTCGCCGAGACGCGTGCTTTTCTCGATCGCCTGTGGAAACACGAAGGCGTCTTCAATCCCGACCTGCAGTGCACGTATGCTGACCGTGTGCGCCGGCGGCAGCCCGGGGACAAGACGCTTGGACTTTCCCCACACATGGATGCGGGCACCGTCGAGCGCTGGATCGACCCGGGCTATCAGAACGTGTACGAGAACATCTTCGCCGGTGACTGGCGCGGTTATGACCCGTTCGACGCCACGCATCGGTTGAAGACCCATGAGATTCCGTCACCGGCGGTGTGCAGCATGTTCCGCACCTATCAGGGCTGGACGGCCCTGACACGCCAAGGGCCCAAAGACGGCACCCTGCGCCTCATTCCGATCGCGGAGGGCATTGCCTATGTGCTCCTTCGCGCGGTTCAGGACGACGTGGACGAGGCTGATCTTTGCGGCGCGGCCCCAGGCCGTGCGCTCGGCGTCAGCCCGGAGTGGCATCCCGATCTCATCGTCGGCCTAGTCTCGATCCCGGAGGTCATGCCCGGCGACACCGTGTTCTGGCACACGGACATCTGCCATGCCGTCGCCGACGAGCACGCTGGCAGCGAGTACGCCAGTGTCATCTACATCGGCTCTGCGCCCGACTGCCCGAAGAATCGCGCCTATCTTCCGAAACAAAGACACGCCTTTCTCCAAGGGCGTTCGGCCCCCGACTTCGCCGCCATGGACTTCGAAGTCGACTTCAAGGGTCGTGCGACCGAGAAGGATCTGACCGATCTCGGGCGCGCCCAAATGGGCTTCTGAGCCATCACGACCACTCGCTGCCACTCGTCAGTGACCGTCTCTCTTCGATGCCGTAGCCGCGCTCGACACCTTGGCTGGTGTGGCTACCGCCCACGTCCACGGTGAGACGGGCCCGATGAAAGGCTTGCTATCCACTCCGTACTGGTGGGTGGCCAAAATACGAAGTTCCAAATCACCCGATCCAAATCTGCTTCTGACGCTCAATTCGTGCGCGCAAGAGTGCGACACTGCCGTCTGCGGCTTTTTCTTTTTTCCATCGGCTAGGCCAGAATCAAACCCGTGTCCCGCAACTTTCCCAGCAATTCCGGATGCTTGTGGGCAAGGAACTTGAGTCTTCTGGTTTTGTATGGCTTAACACGGGCGACATCCAAAACAATTGCGGCGAGGCTGGCAACTTGCGAATTGTCCGACTTCGCCATCCGTTCAAGGTGGGCCACGTTCTTTTCGGAAATGTGCGATTGCTCAAGGAACGCAAAGATGTCGTCCTTGTCCTCAATGGCCTGGCGCTCGCTCTTCGGCCTGGCCTTGCAACGCTTGCACACATGGATTTTGTGACCTTTACCGGAGAATTGCTCGTTCGGACGTTCGCGCCCGCAGATCCTGCAGTAATGTCCCATCCTGGTTCCTTCCAGCAACTGAGAATAGGATAGTAAACCCAGACACGCCAAACAGGTGGGAAACGGGTCACGCGGCCCAGAAATCTCGCCGCTTTCTTGACAATATTACCCTCTCAGATACGATGGGGAGAGACGCTGATCCCTTTCTGGAGGGTTAAGCCGTGAACATCGAAATCCGCGACGCGGCCCTTGAGGCCAGAATCCACAAACAGCTTCAGGCTACCGGCTCCGGCAGCGTCGCGGAAGTCTTGCTCCGTTTGCTGGAGACCCAGGAAGAACAGGATCGTTGGCTCTTGGAGAACCGGGAAATAATCAACGCAAAAATCAGGCGCGGCATCGAACAACTCGACCGCGGCGAAGGAATCCCAGAAGATCAATTGGATGCTCACCTCACGAATTTGAAAACCAAACTTAAATGATCGTGCGCTTTGTTCTAGCGCCGCAGGCTGCGCTCGACCTCGTCGAAATTTGGCGTTACATCAAAGAACAGACCAGTCTCACAATCGCGGACCGCGTTGAATCCGCCATCCGCGAAAAGATAGAATTTCTTGCTCGAACCCCCGGTGCTGGTCACAGTCGGAAGGATTTGACCGACGAAGATGTAAAATTCTTTCCTGTCTACTCTTACTTAATCGTCTATCGACCCCAGACCACACCATTGCAAGTCGCTGCGATTCTTCAGGGACGCCGTGATGTGGAACAGATCCTCAAAGGCCGCATATGAGCGACAGCGGGAAAGGTGGCCCATGGCCGGCAAATATATCGATCACCGGCCTTCTCATGGAGGAGTTGATAGATGTTTTTGGCCATGAATGGAACTCTCACTGCGTACCGGTTGTGGCAGACGCTTTGTGTCTTGGGGGGACTTTAATGGGCGCACGTGGCACAACAAAATGAATGCCGGAGACTTGCTGGGCAAAGCCCACGCTGATTGGTTTGGCTTTCGCGGGGTCGGTGGTGCCGGGAAAGAACCATGGTTGAGGAACGACGTGTAACAGGTAATCCACGTTCTTGAAGCGTTCCTTGAAATCGGCAGGCCAGAGGTAAGTGCCGACGACGTACCTTCCCGGGAGGAGAGGCCCCGCCTGGAAGGCTCCAATGGGATCGGTTTCATACTGAGCCCACCAAAAATTCTCGATGGCGTCAACGTGATTGGCAGGCCAGATGCGGATCGGAATGGGTTTGGAAAGTTTTGCTCGCGGCGAGGTGGCAACGCCGGAGATACGGCCGTCTGGGAGAGCGCTGTATGAGGCGTCGCGGCACGCGTTGGGAGCGACGACGAATTCGTGCGGGTTGGCGGCCACTCTGCCTTCTCGAGTGACCGAAAACGCGCCTGTTTTTGCAGCCCAATTCATGGCATAACCCGGTGGAGTCTCGAATTGAATTTCGTAGGTTGCGGGCGGCAGTCCTGAGAAGGTAAAGCCGCCGTCCGCATCCGTTTCGGCGGTGAATCGCTGCCCGATGGGAGAAGTGAGCGTAACGTTTGCTCCAACAACAGGAGTGCTGGGGCCATACACGTATGGAAGGACGTAGGTGCCCTTAAAGATGGAGGAAGGCAGATCATGTAAGCGGCGGAGACTTGCGATTTCTGCGTCGTCTTTTTCAGGGGCGTGGCGCGTCTTACTGCAATGGTTGGTCGAGAGAATGCCGTTGTTCTCGGCCGCGTAGACAAGGTAGCGCTCTCCTTTGCGAAAGAAGAGGTCGCCCGGGTGGTACTCGTAACCGCAGGCTCCCAGAAATTTGTTGATGTGGAGGCGTGGGGTTTTCTGGGGCTGACCGATGAACCATTCTTCCACAGTGAAAACGACCGTGACTTTGTCGGAATACATCCAGTATTGCTCGCGAAAAGAAGTCGATGAGCGAAGGCTGACGACCTTGAGGAAGCCAAGGAATGAAGGAGTTTCGATGGACTCCACCACGCCAAGAAAGACAGCGGATTGTGGACCGATGGCTTGACAGGGCGTAGGGCCCGGTCCGCTGCATTGGCAGGCCGAAACAATGTCGCTCTGGGAAAGAGAGAAGAACAAAACGGCAAGCCAAAAAAAAGAGACCGTGTTTTTGTGGAAACAGAGAGACGTATGGGGGCACCAGGGTTTTCTCCCCGATACGCCGAGGGAGGCTCCTCTTCTAATTAGACACCGAACTGGAATGAAAAGTGGCGTGAGCGCAGTGCCTGTTCGTATGAGCAAACTACCGCGCCTCGGCAAGTTGCCTGGTAAGTTCGCCTTATCGGAAACTGATGACCCACTACCCAAGTTCGCCAATCAGATGAAGACTCGCTCTCTAGTATTAGGTGAAAATCTTCTGCCCTCTTCGGCTTCGAGCACGAGAATTTGGTGGGAGTGAGCCGCAGAACGTGGAACTCACGGGCGGCACTGCGCCACCCAATCAGCTTCGGCTGAGTTTGTGATAGGCTATGCCCGCTTGCTCTGATCCAGGCCGTCGGTGATGACGTGGGCCATGGTTGCGCCAACAGGGCAGATTTCTGGTGAGGACGACGATTTCAGACGAGCGCAGCAGGCCCTTCACTCTCCACTGTTACCAAACCCTTTGGTATCACGCTTGAACCAAAGCATAAGAGATCTCCAGCGTAAAGCTGCCTCTACGGGGGAAATGAATGAAGCCGAAAGCCTGGATGCAGTTGGGCGCTCTCGTGGTCATCACGCTCGTTGGGTCGCTGGCGCGGGCCGAGGACGAGCTCGACCGTGCCATCCGGTCTCTGGCAGCGGTGCGCGAGTTTCAGCAAACGGCGATATCCCCAGATGGCAGCCGCGTGGCCTGGGTTGAATCGCTTCTAGGCGAGCATGATGCGCCCACCTCGAACTCCGCCATCTACGTTAGTGCCGTGAAGCCGCCCTCGGCGCCGCATCGCATCTCGGCGGCCGGCACGGCCTGCGAGGAAAACTCGGTCGCGTGGTCACCCGACAGCAAGCGACTCGCATTTCTCTCCGACGCCGCAGCGCCCGGTCAGTTGCAACTCTACGTGATGGTGACGCTGGACGGCGTGGCGCAAAGGCTGACCAACCTGAAAGGATTTCTCGCCGATCCCAAGTGGTCGCCGGACGGAAAGACAATCGCCTTCCTCTTCACCGAAAATGCGCCGCGCGCCGCCGGTCCTCTGGAGCCCATGACACCGCCCAGCGGCGACATCGAGCAGCAGATTTACGAGCAACGGCTCGCCATCGTGGACGCGTCGACCGGCAACGTGAAACTGGTCTCTCCGGCCGATCTTTACGTCTACGAATACGATTGGTCGCCGGACGGAAGCAGCTTCGCTGCCACTGCCGCGCACGGCGACGGCGACGACAACTGGTACATCGCCGAGCTCTATACCCTCGATCTCAGCACCGGGCGGATGCGGTCCATTTACAAACCGACGCTTCAGATCGGCGCGCCGCGCTGGTCGCCGGACGGCAAGAAAATCGCCTTCATCGGCGGCCTGATGAGCGACGAGCCCTCGATCGGCGGTGATATCTTTGTCATCTCGGGGGCGGGCGGAGAAGCCAGAAACCTGACTCCGGAAATCAAGAGTTCCCCAGGCTCTCTGATCTGGTTTCAAGACTCGGCGCAGATTCTCTTCGGTGCCCAAGTCCAGGGCGAATCCGAGCTCGCGCGCGTGGACGTAGCAGTCGGAACGATCACGCCTGTGTGGAGAGGTTCGGAAAGTATTACGTCCGGCGACTGGTCGGTGAGCGTCTCGGTAGCCCGTGATGACGGGACTTCCGCCGTTATCCGCGATTCTTTCGCCCACCCGCCGGAGGTTTGGGCCGGACCGCTGGGCGAGTGGGCCCAAATCACCCATGCCAACAGCGACGCGCGTCCTGCCTGGGGCGAAGCCCGTAGCATCTATTGGAGGAACGAGGGCTACAAAATCCAGGGTTGGCTGCTTTACCCCCGCGAGTACGATCCCAAACAGCACTATCCAATGGTGGTCGTCGTGCATGGCGGTCCGGGTTCGATGGAGCGATCAAGCTGGCCAAAGACCTTCTACAACACGTCTCTGCTTTCGGCCGAAGGCTACTTCGTCCTCTATCCCAACCCGCGGGGCAGCTTTGGGCAGGGAGAAGCCTTTACCCGCGCCAATGTGAAGGATTTTGGCTACGGCGACCTGCGCGACCTGCTCGCGGGCGTCGACGAAGTGGTGAAGACGCTGCCGGTGGACGATCATCGCGTGGGCCTTACGGGTTGGAGCTACGGCGGGTTTATGACCATGTGGGCGGTGACGCAAACCAACCGTTTTCGCGCCGCGGTGGCGGGCGCCGGCATTGCCAACTGGCTCAGTTACTACGGTGAAAACGATCTGGACCAGTGGATGATCCCGTTCTTCGGTGCCTCGGTCTACGACGACCCTGCCGTCTACGCCAAATCATCCGCTATTCAGTACATAAAGAAGGTCAAGACGCCGACCCTGGTGGTGGTGGGCGACCGCGATGGGGAGTGCCCGGCGCCGCAGTCTTTCGAGTTCTGGCATGCGCTCAAAACCCAGGGCGTCGAAACCAAGCTGGTCGTCTACGCCAACGAAGGCCACCATATCCACCTGCCCGAGCATCGCCAGGACATAATCCGCCGGCAGATCGCGTGGTTCAACGAACACATGCATTTTTAGAGCCTGCACCTCCCAGGTGTGGATGCAAGCCTCCTACGACATTGTCTTCCACAAATCCGGCCCGCCGGCTCAACTCACTGAACCGCCGCATGCGGACCCGCATGTACAGTGGTCTAGCAGGGGGAGAGCGGGTGAGCACCCCTATGCCGGTTTTTGACGAGTGCGGACCGGCGGCACAAAAACCACTATAGATGTGAGCTATGGCACACAGACCACAAAGTATTGGACGAATTGATGAGACAGAACTAGTCTACGCCGCGTATTTGACGCGACTTTCAGACCGTGCTTTCACGCGTGGTCTTGGGGCTGGTCTTAATGAATCTGAAGATCGTCCGCACGCTGGAAGGCTTCAAGCCAATGGTCATTCGGATTGACGAAATTCGCCGGGCTGAGGCAGTTGCGTACGAAAATCTTGTCTACAAACCGGAAAACAAAGAGACGAAATGCGTATCGGCAACGGCGCTCATCCCGGTGCTGTTCGGGCTCATGAGCCGACTCAATTCCCTGCCCACATCGAAAAAAGCTCTCTTTCTCCACTGTGGCGCAAGCATGGCGATTTTCATCGGCATTTTAGGTCTAAATCTGTTTGCGGCGGCCCTCGCGATCAATCGCAAAATCATGCTCAAAGACGCGGGCAGGAGGCTATCGCATTTCGACAACCAGATGCAGGCGGAGAGCCCGGAAGGTCTCCCGCCTTTCCCTGCGGAGAGGCGGTAGCGATGGCGCGTTGGGACATTCTCCACCGGGATAACGGGCGTGACGCCGAGCCGAGGCCCGCCAACGAGAGCCGCCCGCAAGGGACAAATGGCACGACTCCTTCCGTTCGGCGAGGGCCCACAGAAACCTCTTCAACAACCACGCCCGAAAGACCCGAGAGGCCAGGGCAAAGCTCCCCAGAGCGGTCGCCAGGTCGCAGGACCCAATATCGGTATGGAGCCCGGACTTACTCCCTGCGCAACTTAGAGATCGCGGCCATGAGGGACATCGGCACGTTTCGCACCGTAGACGTTCGCGATTTGGCTCAATTCGTGTATGGCGGTGATGAGAGGCGCCTGAAGTACGACCTAGAAAGCCTTCGCGGGCAGGGATTGGTGGAGGAAAAGACCCTTTTCCGGGCCCACCGAAGTGCGCGGAAGCTTGTCACGTTGACGGCAGAAGGCCTGGGGATCATTAGGAAAGCGAGTGGTCTTCCACCGGATCAAAGGATTTATCACGGCTTCGTCAAGCCCAAGGAGCTCGACCACGACGCTGACCTTTATAAGGTCTATCAGAAAGCTACGGAAGAGATACGCAAGGAAGGTGGAAACCCGATGCGAGTGAGACTCGATTTCGAACTCAAGGAATCGATCAATCGCGCCAAGGAAGCCGCGGGACACCTCTCGAAAGACGAGCAGAGGAGATTGCTCGCAGCGGTGGCAGAAGAGCACGGATTGACGATTGACGACACGACTATCCACCTTCCCGATATCCAGGTTGAGTATCAAACTTTGGATGGCGTGGTCGAAAGACAGAATTTAGAGCTTCTCTCCCGTAACTACCGGGAAGACGGCATTCGGGGCAAGGTGGCAGCAGGTTTCAAGATCTATGCCAGAAGCGGGGACACCAGCCGTATACGCCGTGCATTGCACGACACCGGCATGGTCCGGGAGGTTTTGTCGGTATGACCATGACAGCATTCCAGCGCGAGGGGCTTCACCTTCTCGGCTACACGAAGCGAGAGAGCGAGTTTCTTTTCCTTGTGGCTACGCATTCCGGTTACTTCACGAACCGCCAGTTCAAATGGTTCGCCCAAACGGAATCGGGATCAGTGTCCCACGCATTTGTTCGCAAGCTTCTTGATCGGAAACACGCGAGCTATCACACGTACCGCTCCGGCGGTCGCGTGTACCACGTTTTCGCCCGGAAGGTATACCAAGCCATCGAGCGAGAGAATCTGCGCACGCGCAAGAAGCACGAACTCGAGTACATCAAGACGCGGTTGGTTGCCTTGGACTTCGTGCTCGGGCACCCGCAACATCGCTATCTCGAAACGGAGGGGGAGAAGGTCGCGTTCTTTGAGAAGGAATGGAACGTGAGCAGAGGGACTCTTCCGGTGAAGCAGTATCGGGCCAGAAGGTCTGCCGAAGTTACTCCCCGCTACTTCGTGGACAGGTTTCCGATGTTTGTGGATCGGCTGTCCTCGGCGCCTATGGTCACCTTCACGTATGTAGATGCGGGAGCGGTGACGCTCGAAGCCTTTGGCACGTACTTGCGCGGATATCTTGGATTATTTCAGGCCCTTCCGAGGCTGGAGTTCATCTATCTCGGTCCCACCGCGCGATTCCTTCAGGCAGCGGAGACGGAGTTCTACCACGTGCTGTACGGAGTGCGCGAACACGCCAAAGCTGTGAACCTTTTGCGCTACTTCCAAGTGCGCAAGGCCTGGGAGGCAAAGGAGCGCGTGGCGAGCGCTGACGTAGTTTTGTTGAAAGAAGCGCAGGGTCACTACGCTGGCCGGCAGTTTGAGGAGTTGTACGAAAAGTGGCGCAAAGGCGCCATCGCAGACACCGAAGTGGCGCTAGGCACAGAGCAAGTTCAGCCATCCGGGAGGGGTGTTTTTCGAACTATGGTATGCGGCTCATCGGTCGCAGTCTTTACCGACACACGAGCAAATGGCGAGGAAAACTGCACGGAGAACAACATTGGTGGTCGTCTAGCCCAGATTTCCGCCAATCGATCTATATAGATTTCTGAAGCGTGACGGGGGAACTGCCATGTATTCAAGGACATTGAACCGAGTGACAAATTTCGAAGTGGCGCAAGGATGCTTCCGGGACGCGCAGCGGTCCCGAGCGGCTTTTCGGCAGGATTTGCGGCCAGATTTCCGGTGGCCGTAAGTGCAAGTGCCAAAAAACGAAGGAGCTGACCGGCGACGGGGTGTCGGAGTGGAGCGAGGAGAAAATCGAATTTCGGGCGGTAGCGACCCCACTTTGAGCGGCTTTACAGCCGCCCAACGCCTTCGGCGCCGGGGGTCGCTACCGCCCGAGTTGTCCAGCAGAGTTCCTCGCTCCGTCGCCAGCAGAGCTTCAGCGGGATAACCCAACGAGTTTGAATCACTGACATGACAGCAGAGGGAGATGAAAAATGGCCCTGATCCCAAAGGTAAGAGCCGAAGCAAGAATCGGCATAGGGGAAGCGGTCGCCCGCTCACCTGCTAGAGTCGCGGTAGGTACTTGGGTTAACCCCGCGCCCCCCGCACAGATCACAGTCGCGCGCGACTTCCGACTTCTCTAAGTTGTTAACTTCTCAGCAGCCCTAAAACTGTGGGACAAGAGACGTGAAATCTCCCGCGTGAGCCTCAATATCTGTGAAGTCAGGCCCCCAGGCCGCCACACTACGAAGAGTCCCAATGACAGTGTCAACGCCCGTACCGAAGAGGCCGCGCAGAGCGGCAAGATCTGAGTCGAGCGGATAAGGTTGCCCAGCTAACGTTGCGGTTATGCCCAATCCGCCATGGTATGTCAGCGCGAAGGAAGCCGCATTGCCAGCAATACCTATCGAGACGGAGAGCGCCGAAGCCTTCGCGGTATTCGCAAGTCGTGTCAGCAATCCGCTGAACGGAAGTTTTGGGGCCAGCGGCGCCGTAATGACAGAACCAAGCTTGTAAAAGTTGAGTGGGATGTTTACAGTGCTTCCCAGGTCCAAATGACCATTGCCATCGCAAGCCGTTTCACCGGTGTAGAGCCCGAGCCCGGCGGAAGCCACAGGTCCGCCCCCTCTCGTCGCGGAGATACCTAGCTCGATCGTTGGAATGGCGCACGAATGGCCGCTAGCGAAGTCGTAGGCGATATCAAAACCCGCTGAAAAGCCAGTCCCAGTCAAGTCGACGCCCGTACGAAGGCTCGCGAACACGCCAGCAAATTTACCCCCCTGCTGCTCAAGGCGGTTCGTTGCAATGTGTATGACCGCAATGGATTCAAGGGTCGCAATGATTGATACCGTCAATATTTCGTCTTGAAGGGTCAGCAGACCGCTTGGGTCAGATAGGTTGACGGGATTGCCGTGAGCATAGAGATAGCGATGCAATGTGCCCGGATCGTAGGAATTTCCTTCAAAGGTATCCGCAGACTTGAATCTTCCCGAACTGGGATCAAGGTAGCGAGCCCGTAAGTAATAGAAACCCAGATTAGCGTCGCTCTGCTGCCCGGAATAGAGGTACACATTGGGCGTGCTACCGGCCTGGCTGATGATGTTTCCGAACGCGTCGTAGTCGTAAGTGTCGGTAATCGCGCCGGTCGAGTCGGTCAGGATGCGGACATTGCCGTGCCCGTCATACCCGTAGAAGCTGGACCCTGATGACTGGTTCTCGCTGATGCGGTTGAGGCCATAGGTATAGGCTCGTTGGACGGTGCCTCCAACAGTTTCTTCGAGCACTTGGGCATAGCCAGTCAAATTTCGATCATCGACGAGATACTTGGTCATCGCCCCGGCCGCTGTCTTCGAGACACGATTGCCGTCGCCGTCATAAACGATCGTCAAGGCGCCGCTGTTCTGGCTGACTAGCCGATTCTCAAAGTCATAGGCATAGGTGCTCCCGCCCGATGAGGTCGTATTCCCATCGGCGTCGTAGGTATCTGACGCCAGCCGATCATTCGCATCATAGGAGTAACTGGCAGCCGGAACTGGAGCGACCGTTGAAGTACGCTGGAGCCGATTGCCCAATGGATCGTACTGATAGCCGATCGCGCCATTGATTGTGCTTCCCGAGATTGTTTCCGCGGTCAGACGGTACGAGGAATCATACGAATAGCCTACCTGGCGACCACTCAGCTCGGTCACCTGGGTCCTGTTGCCTGCCAGTCCCAACTGATAGGCATAGCTGGCCAGCGGCACACCCTTGCTTATGTTGACGTTCGTCAATCGGTTCAGCGTGTTGAACGAATAGGTCGTCGAGACGCCGTTTGGATAGGCGTAGTTCTGCATATTTCCAACATTGTCGTAGGTGTAGGTGGTGGTTCCCGAAGTCAGGCGATTGTCCTGAACCGTCGTGAGACGATTGAGGGAATCATAGGTATAGGCAACCGAAGTCCCGCTTGCGTTTGAAGATTGAATTGTCGTCAGATTGCCTGCCAAATCGTAGGTATATGATAGCGTCCCTTCGGGAGTTGCCTTCTGCGTCAGCCGGTCCCGCAGATCATACGCATAGCT
>Ga0210399_10003917_pt1 | contig 11589 bp, 14 predicted proteins | sample IncBWC14MmetaG_FD_150865 | JGI IMG/M metagenome (GOLD analysis project Ga0210399, IMG submission 150865) | Forest soil microbial communities from Barre Woods Harvard Forest LTER site, Petersham, Massachusetts, United States - Inc-BW-C-14-M | ecosystem: Environmental > Terrestrial > Soil >...
CAACTTCTCCCCGGACAGACACTTAGGGTTGCGCGGTGACGAAGGCCAACGCCAATGAGACTCGCGGACAGCCTTGAGAAATCCGCAAGAGCCGCTGATTGGAAGAGTTTCGGCGACTGTCAACGCGCCGCTTCGCTGGTAGTCCGCAAGTGATCGACATGATCCTCACGCAACACGAGGTCATCGGCATCACACGAAATGTCGGACAGATCGATATGGGCTGCCGCCCCTTTGCCGAGGCTGCCAAGGGAATCGAACTGAGGCGCTGACTGATAACGCTGGTATTGTCAGTCGGAGCAGCGCTTGTCGCCTGCTCCGCTTACGTAAGCGCATTCGCGATCAACGCTCGAAACATCGAGCTCCAGCGCTGACATCGCAGCGCGTTCAATTCAGCGCTGCTCGCGTTGGCTGTCTTTAGATTTTCTTTGACCTCCCGGTGCACACATCGTGCACACGCCGCCTTCCAATTATTTGAAAAATAACTCTCGCTCCAATCCATCACGGACCAATTTGAGCTGACACCGATCTAGTAGCGGCAATTCAAGCAAACCATAACCGCGCGAGACCTGGAGAAAGGCGCCCTGCCCGGCCTTGCCTTGCAGCGCGATATGCGTGCCAGGACTAAACTCCAGTTCTGCCTCATTCGAGCGAGTAAGCAATCCAGAGGAAAATCGTCGCTGAATGGCGATAGGGATGCAGTTCGTTCATGGCGCCAGCCGCTCCTCGGCGGGCGTGAACAGTTCGAGGCCGCTGAAAATGCCGCCGAGCTCCATTTGACGCCCCGCAGACGCCAGTGGGCCGAGGACAATGGGGTGTAGCCCTACGTCACGAATAAGACTCGCCACCGTCGACGTCGCCGCAGCGTCGTCGCCGGCGACGAACAGCACGCGACGCGTGCCGGTCGGCTCGGCTGTGAACATCGTGGCGAACGGAATAGTGTTGAACGCCTTCACGACCCGCGCCGAAGGCGCCAGGCGGGCGACGATCTCGCTGCCCGAGTCACCCTTGAGGTCGGCGATCTGAAAGTTTGGGGCATAGCTGGTAAAAATGTTCGTCGTATCGACGAGAATGCGCCGGTTCCAGTCAATGCCCGGACTGAGCACGTCTTGCACCTTCACCCAGGGAAGGCAGAGGAAGACGATCTCGGCCGACGCCAGTAGATCTGCGCTCGATGTAGCCGTGAGCGAAGCGTCAAGCGCCGAGAGAGACGCTGAAAGACTTTCGGGGTCCCTGCTATTGGCCAGCAAAACGTCTTGGCCGCAGTTGGCAAATTTCGCCGCGAGCGTCATGCCCACCGTCGCTGCGCCAATGATTCCAATCTTCACTTGGCATCTCCTCGAATTGTGGGTGCGGCGAACTCGATCCACTGGAACCTTGCAGCGATTGCACCCGAGCCTTAGGCGCTCAATTCGGCTTCAGGAAGACAAAACCGTTGCGATTGGGTTGTTCGACAGCGGCCATCGCCTGCTCGAAATCTTCAAGCTTGAACACGTTCGATGCGGTGAACAGCGAGGGAAGTTCGCGAGCGAGCGTGAGCGCCGCCGCAATGTCCGCAGACTGCTCTTCCGGCGGCACCTCGAAGAACCAGCGGACGAACGTGACGCCTCGAATGACGAACTGGTGATCGATGATATCGAAGCCGTTGAGACCGATTGGCCCGTTATCGAGAGTGCCATAGGTCACGATGCCACAGTCGTCGGCGAGCAAGGGGGCTATCTCGCCGAGAAGCGCCCCCGAGACGCAATCCGCTACTCCGACAATCGGCTTGCCGGCGGCGCCCGCTGTTATATGCGACTTCCATTCCGCGTCCGCTGTCGCGGTGACCGGAATGTCGCGTAGTTCCGCCTGCACCCGCTTCGCACTCGCCTCGCTCCTGGCCAGGCCGATCGGATTTAACCTTTCCTGTCGCAGGAAATAGAGCAGCAAGCGGGCGACGACGGTGCTGGCTCCCGTCACCAGCACAGCCCCGTCGCGCAGCTTTTCTTCGGGAACGGATTTGCGCAAACCGCGCAGGATCATGCGGGCCGTAACATAGTTGATGAACAACTGCGCGGCGATCTCGTCGCTGAGATCGTCCGGGATAGGGATCGCGCTGAAGGCCGGAATGACAACGCTCTCGGCCCAGGCGCCAATCGCCGGAAGGCCGACGACTCTCGTGCCAATCTTCAGATTTCCCCGCTTGGAAATGTCTTCGCCAACCGCCCGCACAACGCCAACCGCTTCGGAACCGCGCCGAACATAGCGCAGCTCATCGGGGATGCCCCGCAAGGAGCGGATCAGGTGAAGGTCTCCGTGATGGACGGGCGAGAGATTGACCTCGATCAGAACCTCGTTCGAAGCGAGTTTAGCCTGCTCGCCGATCTCGTTCAGTGCGAGCGCAGTGGCCGGCTCGCCTAACCCTTTTTGCACAACGGCCTTCATCCGGAATCCTTTCATTGCCAAGCTTCCAGATGAGCTGCGAGGAACTCGCCAGCTGGCGCTGCTGCTCGTTCAGCAAGCAGGCCCCACTCAGCAGCATCTAATTGCACCACATGATCCCACCCGTCTTCAAGGACGGAGACCATTACCTACTTGCCCAACCATCACCGGTCGCGATATTGATGATGCCTGAAATCAATATGATTGATGATGATTGTCATCATTGTCAAGCGATTTTTAGCACGAAGGGAACGCAATGCGGCTGACGAGGGAAAAGGCGACGCAAAACAGGGAGGAGATCCTTGAGACGGCGACGCGCTTGTTCAAGACCCAGGGAATCGACAACGTCTCGGTGGCCGATCTGATGAAGGCGGCAGGATTTACCCATGGCGGGTTCTACAATCATTTCGGGTCGAAGGCCGAGCTTGCGATCGAGGTCATCGGATATGCCTTCGGTCAGTCCCTGGGCGAGGTCGAGGCCCGGGTAAACTCCGATGATCCTTCGGCCGCGTTGTCCGATGCCCTACTGTACTATTTGACGCCTGACCATCGCGACGAGTCATCTGGCGGATGCCCTACCGGCAGCCTTCCCGTAGACGTCGGCCGACAACCTCGTGCGGCGCAAATTGCCTTCGCCGACGGGCTGGAGCGGTATATCGATCTGATTTCCCGTTTCCATTCGGCGAAGAACGCCCGTAATCGCCAAGGCGCGATCGCCACACTGTCCGGCCTGGTCGGCGCGATCGTCCTGTCTCGCGCTGTCCGGCTCGGCCGGCCGGAGCTCTCGGATGAGATCCTCGGGGCCATCAGAACGAGCGGCGAACTCGTCAAATCAGATCCTTCGAGGCGAAAGAAACGAAGAAGGCAAGGGCCTAAGCCGCATAAGCTTGTGACGCTTGGCGGCTGACCCGCCGCGGCAATCGTCCTGAATGGCGTGCTGCGAAGCATGGGCTGACTGACGGGGTGAACGTGCAACCACTCTCAGAAGTCGGTCGTTGCATGACCGTCGAGGTCTCACGCAGTTACCTGGGCGATGAAATTGCGGACGATTTTCGATGTCTCACCGCGACGGTACCCGTGAGCGCCTCTTTGTTCATGGACATTGCAAAAGCTTTCGGCCGGATCTGGGCTTGAGCTGGCACCGTCAAACTGATCGTTTGAGCCATCGATCTCAAAATAACACGAGGTCTGGGGCGCGTTTAGAGCTGCGAAGCTTTGATCGAGGATTCGGCGGCCTTAGAGTAAGAAAAAGCGCTGTAGCGAAACCTGCGCCCTGCTGATCGGCGTAGATATGGGCGGCGCACACCATTCGAGAAGCCCCTGCCCTCCGAAGGCACGTGTCAAGCCGGCTGGTGCGAAAAGTGAGGAAGGAAGAGTATTGTAATGCAGAGGCTTGCGAGGGCTGCGCGTTGGAGCTTAACCCATACACGAAATCCGCGTAAGCAGTAAGCACCCGTAGCTCAGCTGGATTGAGCGTCGCCCTCCGAAGGCGAAGGCCACACGTTCGAATCGTGTCGGGTGCGCCACTTCGGCAATTACGCCATTGACGCCGAAACTAGCCGTTCTCCCGACGCAAGCCGTCGAGTTGCATCCGCTAGCCACGCGTCTCACAATCTCAATGTATCTCGATGACGAGTTAGGTGGCACGTCACTGCAATACCGGGACTTTGCTGGCCTCACGGCGTCAGATGTCGCTAAGTCGACGAGACCAGGACGCAGGAGCTGCCGCGGTTCTACCGATTGTTCGCGGATCGAACGGAACACAGCTTCAACGTACCGGGAGGAAGCGTTGTTTTTGCGACACGCCAACGACCAGTTCGTCGGCACGAGACAGAAATCGCTTGAGCAATGGGGAGGTATTCGACTTGTTGTAGCCCATCAACAAGTCGATGGTCGGAGGCTCGCCCCGCAACGGGCGAGCGACAACCGCGCGTGTCAGCATATTTTGCGTGTAGAGCGGAAACAGTGTCACACCGCCGATCGATGCCACCGGCGCGCCATGCCCTCTGTGCAATCCGTCGGACGGCCTCACCGCGCCTCGGATGCCCAGGGGTTTCGTCGAAGATGACGATCAGGACACCCGACATTGAAGGCCGACTGGTCCCGCGCCTTCGACGATCCGATCACCCTGCCCGATGGCCGCGAACTCGTTACGCTGCGCCAGGCCGGCGAGTACATCACGAAACTGCCCAAGGCCGAGCACGACGCGCCGCACTGGCAGCTTGCGATGCGCTGCCTGATCGATGCGGCGGCCCGCGGCGGCATCCTGATGATAGCCGAGATCGCGATGCGCCGGGCAATCAACCAGGGCAAGCCGAAGCCTCGCAAAAAGCGCGAGAAGGGCTACAAGATTATTCGATAAAAACCGTGTATTATAGTTGACAGATCGGTGCAGACTGGTCCGGGCTACCGCGTGTACTTCACCCGGAAAGGCAATGCGATCGTGATCCTGCTTTGCGGCGGCGACAAGAAGAGCCAGAGCAAGGATATCCGTGCCGCGCAGCAGATGGCAAAGGAGGTTTGAGATGACCATCACCACCACCAAGTTCGACGTGCTCGACCACCTCAAGACGGCCGAGCAGCAAATCGCCTATCTCGAGGCCGCCGTCGACGAGGACGATCCGAGCTTCATCGCCGCGGCGATCGGCGACGTCGCGCGGGCACGCGGCGTCAGCCAATTCGCCGTTGAAACCGGCTTAAGTCGCGAGGCTATCTACAAATCATTTCGGCCAGGCGGAAATCCGACCATTGAGACGATCAACAAGGCTCTAAAGGTACTTGGCCTCAAACTGTCGCTCGCGCCGGTCAAGGCAGCCTGAGGAGGAGCGACTCCAATGAAAGGCATGAAGGGTGGCATCGAGATCGAGTGCCTGTCGCGCAGGTCGCGGCGCATCGTGAAGATGCGCCCTTCGCTGATCCGCTTTGCCAAGCGCAGCTTTTGGAACCGCCAGCGCAAAGATGCAAAGCGCGAGGCCATGATGTCCGGAGGCGAGACCTAAAACGGAATCTCGCTCACCACGACCGGCCGCAGCTCGCGCGCCACCGGCAGGCAGATGACGCCGCGCTGATTGGCCATGTTCTGCCGTCGCGTCACCCATCGCAGCTGCGGCCGGCCGTCACAGGCTAGCTAAGTGGCGCATTCATGCACTTTAAGCTCATAAAGCTCAGATATTGAGTAGATGACTTCGCTCGGCGCTCCTCCGGCGTCATCTCCATGTTGCCAGGAACGTCCCGTTCGAACAATGCAGTCGTTGGGAGGCTACGCCGCAAGTCGGAAATCCGGTCGGAATATCTGAGGTAGATCTCAGCTCCCAGACGCCGATTGTTGGTATGCAGCACAGCATAGATTTCCACGTTGGTTGATAAGGTATGGACCAGCGGCACTGAGATCGCGCGTAGACGGAAAGTACAGCGTCAGCTTTCAAACCGTTTCACCAGAAAATCGATGAAGAGACGGACCTTCACCGCGAGATGGCGGGTCGGCGGATACAGCGCGTAGAGTGCAAGCGGCGGCGCCTGATAGGTGTCAAGGCAGGTGGCGAGCCGACCGGCTTGCAAGGCGTCCGCGGCAATGAAGGTGGGAACGAGCGCGATGCCACGCCCGGCGATCGCGGCATCACGCAGCACTTCGGCGTTGTTCGCACACAGCGTCCAGGGAGGCTGGATCCAGTGATCGCCGTCCTTGCCCGAGAGCTTCCACTGATTGCCGGTGGAGAGGAATCCGTAGGTCAGGCAATTGTGGTCACGCAGATCGCTCGGGTGAGCTGGCGTGCCACGGCCCTGGAAATAGTCGGGTGAGGCGCAGAGCACGCGGCCGATCGGCATGATGCGGCGCGCGATCAGGCTGGAGGACTCGAGGTCGGCGATGCGCAAGGTCACATCGAGGCCGTCCTGCAGCGGGTCGACATTCTCGTCACTCAGCACAAGCTGGATCTTGAGCTCAGGGTAGAGCCGCATGAACTCGGCGATCGCAGGCCCGAGCTGCAACGTCCCGAACGACATCGGCGCATTGACCCGCAGCAATCCGCGCGGCGTCGCGTGCAATTGAGTGACCGCCTGATCCGCCGCCTCCACCTCGCCGAGGATCCCGAGCACACGTTCAAAATAGGCTTGGCCATTTTCCGTCGGGCTGACGCGCCGCGTGGTGCGGCTGAGCAGCTGGACCCCGAGTTCGTCTTCCAGCTCGGCGACATATTTGCTGACGGCGGAACGCGACAGCCGCAGCGCCCTTCCTGCTTCGGAAAAGCTGCCGAACTCGACGACCTTTGCAAAGGCACGGAGGCTTTCAAGCTTATCCATTGCGAAACCTGCGTGATTGTCTCCAATTCATAAACAGTCATGCCATGAAATGCCAGATTGTCGCCGTCCGAAAGCGGAACCATATGCGGGGGGAGAAGCCAGCGGGTTCAACAGAGGAGAAAGATCGTGAGCGGCATTCACCACGTTACCGCGATTTCCGGTAACCCATCGAAGAACATCCAATTCTACAGGGAGCTTCTGGGCCTGCGCCTAGTCAAGAAGACCGTCAATTTCGACGATCCCGGCACCTATCACCTCTATTACGGCGATGAGAGCGGCACGCCCGGCACCATCCTTACCTTTTTCCCTTGGGAGCATGCGGCTGCAGGCCGTGGCGGTGTTGGCCAGACCCAGCAGACCGCGTTCCGGGTGCCGGCGCGCTCGATCGGCTACTGGACCCATCGCTTCATCGATAAGGGCATCACGCACGAGGCGCTGGAGAAGCGGTTTGGCGAGACCGTCCTGTCCTTCACCGATCCCGACGGCATGAGCCTGGCGTTGGTCGGCGTGCCCGGCGCAGAAAACGAGACCGCGTGGAGCAATGACGCCATCCCGGCCGAACACGCGATCCGCGGCTTCCATGGCGTGACCCTGCTGATCGAGGACGCGGCGAAGACCGGCGCCATCCTCATCAACGTCCTCGGGTTCAAAGCTGCGGGCCGCGAGGGTTCGATCAGCCGCTATCGGGCGCCGAACGCGGTCGGTGGCGTCGTCGACATCTACGAGGCGAAGGGCTTTCTGCCCGGCCGGCTGGGACGCGGCTCCGTGCACCACATCGCATTCCGGGCCGCCGATGATACCGCGCAGGCGGAGATGGCGCGCAAGCTGGTGAGCGAGCACGGCATGCACCCGACCGATCAGAAGGACCGCAACTATTTCCGCTCGGTCTACTTCCGCGAACCTGGCGGCATCCTGTTCGAGATCGCGACCGACATCCCCGGCTTTGCGGTGGACGAGCCGCTCGCCACGCTCGGCGAGGCGCTGAAGCTGCCGCCCTTCCTGGAGCCACACCGCAAGGACATCGAGCAGACCCTGCCTTCTCTCGACAGCAAGCAGGTGGCGTGATGACACAGCTCTCTTTCATCCATCGGTTCGAGAGTGGCGCGCGCCGCGAGCTTGCGCCACTGCTCCTCCTGCACGGCACGGGTGGCGACGAGAACGACCTGATCCCGCTCGGCCGGGCGATCGCGCCCGATCGTGCACTACTGTCGGTGCGCGGCAAGGTGCTGGAGCGAGGCGCGCCGCGCTTCTTCCGGCGGCTGGCCGAAGGCGTGTTCGACGAGTCCGACGTCGTGCGCCGGGCGCATGAGCTTGCCGACTTCGTCGAGGCCGCGCGCAAGAAGTATGGCATCGCTGAGCCGATTGCGCTTGGCTACTCCAACGGCGCCAATATTTCAGCCGCCATGTTGATGCTCCGGCCTCAGGCTCTACGGGGGGCCATCCTGCTCCGCGCAATGGCGCCGTTGGCTAAACCGCCGCAGACTGATCTTGCGGGCAAGTCGATCCTGCTGCTCTCCGGTGCGCACGATCCAATCGTGCCGCCGGACAATTCCGAGGGCCTTGCCGACACGCTCTCGGGATCAGGTGCGCGGGTCGAGCGGCGTGTGCTGCCAGTTGGCCACCAACTCTCGCAGCTTGACGCGACGCTGTCGCGCCAGTGGCTCTCGGAGCAGATCGTGTCCGAGCGACCAAGCGGCAGCGAGGCGGCTCATGCGTGATGGCCCGTCGGCGATCCTGGAGCGGTGCGTTGACGGGCAAGGCACGGGCCAGTTGGAACCTCGCCCCATCAACGTTTCCGAGGCGGCCCGCAAATTCAGCCGGCCCCGTCAACTAAGGCCACGGAGGGAGACCTCGCCGAAGGACATTTCGATCCTGCTCTCGTATCTGATCCAACTGCCTCATCATGAGCTGTGGAGCGGCGGAAGGCCGCTGCTCATCGCCAGCAGCAACGAGATCAGGCTCGCCACCCTGGCAACGCTGCTGGCCGGCGAGGCGCCCAGTTCATCACACCCGAGATATCCGCACGGTATCGTCGATCCGGTGCTTGCCCATTTCGCCGCGGCGCTGGCCGCGGCGACGCCCGAATCGGGTGAGATCAACCAGCTCCTGGTCCACCGCGTGATGCTCTCCGTCCGGGCCTATCTCACGGACAAATATGGCCCGACCGCCTCCTCGCCCCACAATGGCGGAGGACTGACCGCAGCCCAACTGCGTGTGGCCAAGCAGCTTCTGACGGCCAACACCGACGAGACCGTGTTGATTGCTGACATCGCGCGGGCCTGCGGCTTGTCGCGGCAGTATTTCACCAAAGCCTTCAAAGCGGCGACCGGGCTGACGCCGCACCGCTGGCTGCAGCAACATCGCGTCGAGATGGCCATGCAGTTGCTCGGCACGACGTCGCTGCCGATTGCCGAGATCGCGATCGAGTGCGGCTTTGCCGATCAAAGCCATTTCACCCGCGTATTCACGAGGCTGGCAGGGAGCAGCCCAAAAACCTGGCGCAAGCAAGGCACGCGGCGCCACGACAGGGCGCGTCTGTGACCCTGTGCGCTGCGTTCTTGAATGTCGCGTCGCCGTTGGGGACAGACAGAACAAAATTGCGGCACTTTCGTGCAAGATGCCGCGGTCCCTTCCAGGTAGTGTCGCGTCGAGGCGATGCCATGATCTCCGTCGACCCGTCATGCAGGTGGACCTCATGGCATGGCCGCCACTCTAAGCGAGCACCTCAACACCGATCTTCAACCGCGCTCAGCCCCCACGCGCGTGGGCGCGATCGCGCGCTTTGAACGCACGACGAATCGAAAGAGCCAAGCCCACCCCGGAAGAGCCTTTGCCGCCCAATTCTCGGCGGGCTACACCACCAATATATCCGGACTTGATTTACGACAGGCATAACGCTGGTCTGACCGATCTCGATGCCGAGCTTGAGAAGCTCTCCATGGATCCGCGGCGCTCCCCACAACGGGTTGGCGATGCTCATCTCGCGGATCAGCCGGCGAATTTCCAACGGTGCGGTCGGTCGACCGCAGCGGTGCCGCGATTTCCAGCGCCAATACAATCTGAAACCGGCACGACGCCAACGGATCACGGCGTCCGGCTTCACAATCGTCAACGCCTTGATGGTATTCAGCGCCAACGATAAAGCCCAACAAAGATCAGGCGATCCATGACACTGAAGGCCAGTCTCTTCGGCTGGTGCCGTCGCTGGATGTTAAGTTGATGACGAGGATCAGGATCTCAGCTTCCAACGAAACCCGCGACCGGAACAATAATACCTGCACCGACCAGACCAGGCAGTAAGCTTCTCTCATAAGGCAGAAGCATTGCGCGATTCGGCCTCACCTACCAGCCGGATTAGGTTTCCGACAGGGACACCCATCTGATCTGTGTGCGCGGCGGATGGGCAGCACTTGAGAACCTCCCGATGGATGCCGAAGCAAGCCTGGCAGTAAACCAGGCGCGAACATATGACGGCAACGCCGTTCGATATCCGGGCTTCTTCGCCTCGCGCCGAAACTACGATGTCGCTCAAGGCGTTGATGGACGCGGACAGTGGCGATCCGGCGTGCTTGAGGCCTCATGGCGCTCAGGTGGCGCAAGCACTGCCGAGCTCGCGGCAATGACGGCGTTCGCGCGGGATTCAAAGTTTGCAGGTTGTTGAGGCAACCTCGATAAAGCAGTTCGGAAAACCCCGCAAAATCCCAAATGGCGCGGTCATCCATTTTGAAGGTATTGATCCAGAGGATGCCCGTTGCTCAGATAGACGGTGGTCACACGAGCTCAGCGCCGTGTAGCCTAGTCGTTCACGTCATTGCGGCTACCTCAGCAGCCCGCCTCGAAGTTCGAGAGACTTGTCGCTCGCCTGCGCGGTGTCGCGCTCGTGTGTCACGAGCAGCAGCGTCCTGCCGCGCTGGCGAACCGCTTCCGTCAACAATCCCATTACCATTTGCGCGCTCTGGTCATCAAGATTTCCCGTCGGCTCGTCGGCCAATACGAGTGCAGGATCATTCGCCAATGCCCGCGCAACAGCCACCCTTTGTTGTTCGCCGCCGCTAAGCTGGGCAGGATTGTGGTCGCTGCGATCGGATAATCCCACGAGATCCAGAAGTTCGCGAGCGCGGCTTGGGTTCGCTCGTCCCAAGAGTGCTGGCGGCGAGTGGTGCCGGAATGTCCGGTTTTTTCGCGGATCTGGTCGTCGAAAGCGGGCTCGATGCGGGCGGCATTCTCGCCGCCACTGATCAAGGCCAGCGTTAAGGCCAGCATTCAGGCCAGGAAGCGCCAATCCCGACGATCGCCTCAGTCGTATCCAGCCTGCTTGACGATTATTCGAGAGAAGCGACGACCATCCGGTTGGCGAGATGGCTGCATCTAATCGCCTCCGCCGCAACAAAGCGGTCGTCAGCATCATTCCCAAAAAGCCCAGGCGATGAGTATGCTCGCTCGCTCCATCGTCAGCTCGCACGATACGGTTCGTTCCGGCATGGATGCGCTCGTTGCGGAAACAGGCGCTGACGAGCTCATGATCGTGTCCGATGTCTACGACCACGCAACCCGGCTGCGCTCCCTCGAATTCATCGCCAGTGCCGGAAGGATTGCCTCCTAACTTTATCCCTTTCGCAGCGCATAACGTCCGCGTATCCCACATTCTGGCTTTGCATCATAAGTCGTCCTTCCATAACCAGTCATTCAGCGAAAGCGGTCGCACCGAGACGCGATGCGCGCGGCCGACACGTCCCCGTTCGCCGCGGGCCTTTAGGCTGAAGTTTGCGCCCACAATACGCAGAAAGCTGAATCTCTTGAATCACTTGAGGCGAAATTCGCTCGCCAAAAGTGTCCATGTGGTTGGTCGAACCGACGTTCACAAATCATCCA
>Ga0210399_10003918_pt1 | contig 11588 bp, 9 predicted proteins | sample IncBWC14MmetaG_FD_150865 | JGI IMG/M metagenome (GOLD analysis project Ga0210399, IMG submission 150865) | Forest soil microbial communities from Barre Woods Harvard Forest LTER site, Petersham, Massachusetts, United States - Inc-BW-C-14-M | ecosystem: Environmental > Terrestrial > Soil >...
AGGTATAGGAGAGTCCGAGATCGGGTTTTGAGGAGCAGACACGACTTTTGGAGATACTCCTCATGAATTTACACGAGAAGTGTTGCCTGCGCTGTTTCGGATACGAGCTCAAGTCAGTCGCACGGTCCACGGTGCCCCAGGTTCGCGTCCGTTCGTTGGACGCTAACCTGGACATACCACCCCAAGGCCAGCTGCTCCTTACGTTCTGGCGTGCAATCAGACCGCGACTGCGGACTCCTCGGCTTTGCGGATGCGAGGACGAGAGCGGCGGAAATCTTGCCACTGAAGAACGATGTCGGCGGCGAGGATGGAGACGGCGATACAGAACCACACGATGGCCTCATCGGCACTGGGGCCAAGCTTCTCCCACCCCGTCACACCCGAGATCACTCGGACTTCGAGAAAAACCAAGGCAACGGCAAAGCTGCGAGTCATCCACTGGCGGTGGAGGTTGACATTGCCGCGCAGAATGAAGGCGAGTGCGATCCCGGTTGTGGTCATCCACAATACGGCGTCGACCGCGGCTGCAAGGCTGAAGGACCGCGTGGCGCCCATGCGCTCCTGGAAGAACTGAATGTAGAAGCCGAGCGGGCCGGCGACGAACACGCCGCCCACGTAGATGCGACCGACCACGCGATGGAACTTTGTGAAACGCTGGCGGAGGCGATCAGAAAACTGCATGGGGCCAAGCAGCAGGGCGCAGGCCCCAGCAATTCCATGTGGCAGCAGCCACCACTTAAATGGCTGATAGTGCTGCCAGACCGGATCCTTCGGATCGATCAGGAAGCTTTCATTGTGACGAAGAACGTAGGCCACCATCAGGCCGACGAAGATGAACAGGAGATACTTTGGACGCAGCCAGGAGCTGCGTAGACCAGGCAGTGACGCAGTGGACATGTATTCCCCCGAACGTAAGTTGAGGGACCCCCGCGCAGCACTATATAACGGAAATCGCCAATGGTGACTGTTTTGTGAGCCAAAGGCCAACCGCTCTACCGAGAACCGCGATCCCAGCCTCTTGCTTCGATTCAACCTCTTTCAGGCACTTACGCGTGATATCAATAAGTTATAGTAATTCTCATTGGGTTACGGACCCTAGAAGCATCCGAACCCATGTGTCACCATGGCGCAGGATGCCCATTCCCGGCGTACAGAGGCTCACAGGGGCACGATTATGGAGCGGGAAGGCCTGGAAGGTCATCCGGAGGTCGAAGCGAGCCTATAAACTATCCTGACGCAAAATTGATAGCTTACAGCTAATATAAAAAGACTAGATTGGAGGACGGGTGTCTCGCCACCCGGGCGGGCGGGGACGCCCGCCTCTCCATCAAGCTTGGTCTACAAGGAAAAACAGGGTCAGCCAAAGACCAACGACCAACGATCAACGACTACGCTTTTCGTCGAGAGCCGCTGCCGTTGAAGTAATGGGCGAGCGCTTGTCCGGTGTAGGACTTCTTTACACGCGCGACTTGCTCGGGAGTGCCTTGGGCGATCACGCGGCCGCCGTCTTCTCCCCCTTCGGGGCCGAGGTCGATGAGCCAGTCGGCATTGCGGATGACGTCCAGATTGTGCTCGATGATGATGACGGTGTTGCCCAGGTCCGTGAGGCGATGCAGCACGTCCAGCAACTTCTTCACGTCGTCGAAGTGCAGGCCGGTGGTGGGCTCATCGAGCAGGTAGAGCGTCTTTCCGGTCTGGCGCTTGGAAAGTTCACGCGCGAGCTTGATGCGTTGCGCTTCGCCGCCTGACAAAGTGACCGCCGACTGCCCAAGATGCACATAACCGAGCCCGACATCTACCAGAGTCTGCAGTTTTTGCTTCACCAGCGGAATGTTTTCGAGAATCTGCAGCGCATCGGAAACCGGAGTTTCCAGCAGGTCGGCGATGGAATAGCCCTTGTACTTCACTGACAAAGTTTCATGGTTGTAGCGGCGTCCATTGCAGACTTCGCAGACCACGTAAACGTCAGGCAGGAAATTCATTTCGATCCGGCGCTGTCCTTCGCCCTGGCAGGCCTCGCAACGGCCGCCCGGAACGTTGAAGGAGAAGCGCCCGGGCTTGTAACCGCGCTCCCGCGATTCCGGAAGCATGGCGTACAAGTCGCGGATTTGCGCGAACACGCCGGTGTAGGTGGCAGGGTTCGACCGGGGCGTGCGGCCAATCGGCGATTGGTCAATGCGGATAACCTTGTCGATGGCATCCGCGCCAGCGATGGCTTTGTGGGAGCCCGGTTCCTCGCGCGAGCGATAAAGCTGCTTTGCCAGAGCGCGATAGAGAATATCGTTCACCAGGGTTGATTTGCCCGAGCCCGAAACGCCCGTGACGACCGTCATCACTCCCAACGGGAACGTGACATCCAGATTCTTGAGATTATTCTCGCGCGCGCCCAGGATTGAAATGGCGTGGCCGTTGGTATGCCGCCGTTCCGCGCGCATTTCGATTTGAACTTTTCCGGAGATATAGGCCCCGGTCAGCGAATCGGGCGCCTGCATGATGTCTTTGGGAGTGCCGTGCGCGACCAGGCTGCCGCCATGGCGTCCCGCGCCGGGTCCCAGATCGATGACATAGTCGGCTCGACGAATCGTATCCTCATCGTGCTCGACCACCAGCACGGTGTTGCCAAGATCGCGCAGATTTTCGAGCGCCAGCAGCAGGCGATCGTTGTCGCGATGATGCAATCCGATCGATGGTTCATCCAGTACATAAAGCACGCCCCGCAATTTTGAGCCAATTTGAGTCGCCAGTCTGATGCGCTGCCCCTCGCCGCCGGAAAGAGTTGCCGCCGAGCGGTTGAGCGAAATGTAGCCGAGACCGACGGCGTTCAGGAACTGCAGCCGCTCGACAATCTCGTGCATGATTCGCCCGGCGATCATTTCTTCGCGCCCTCTTAGCTGGATTTTCTCGGCCACCTCGAGCGAGCGCGCCACTGACAGCCCGGTGAAGTCGGCAACCGACATTCCGTTGACCTTCACCGCGAGGCTCTCAGGACGCAGGCGCTTGCCATGGCAGGCAGGGCACTCCGTGGCCGACATGAAATCGAGTAACCACTCGCGATAGCTGTCAGAACTCGACTCTTCCAGACTCTGCTTCAAGTAGCCGAGGATGCCTTGGAATCCGGTCTTGCCGCCCTTGCCGGCTTCTCCGTAGAGAAGCAGGTTCTGAATCTTCTCGGGAAATTTTTCGAAAGGCGTGCTGAGTTCAAACCCGTGCGCCGCAGCGGCGATTTGAAGCATGTGTTGCAGGTTCTGCGAGCCGGAGCCCGGGCCCAGCCCGCCATCGAGCAAAGGCTTCGACCAGTCGACAATGATCTTGGCGGGATCGAAATCGTACTTGCTGCCCAGCCCGTGACATTCAGGACAAGCGCCGTAAGCGCTGTTAAAAGAGAATGAGCGTGGTTCCAGCAGCGGGACGCTGATGCCGCAATCCGGACACGCCAGCCGCGACGAATAAAGCGTCTCCTCTCCGCCCACCACCGCGACCTGCACTAGACCGCCCGCTAATTTCATCGCCAGCCCGACCGACATCTCCAGGCGATGTTCAATGCCGGGCTTCACCAGCAAGCGATCGATCACGACCTCAATGGTGTGGTTCTTTCGCTTATCGAGATCGATTTCATCTTCAAGATTGACCAGTTCGCCATCGACACGAGCCCGGGTGAAGCCGTGCTGGACCAACTTCTCCATCTCTTTTTTGAACTCGCCCTTGCGGCCACGCACAATCGGAGCCATGACCATGACGCGATCTTCCGGGGTGAGGGACATCACCCTCTGGACGATCTGCTCGGCGGACTGGCGCGTGATCGGTCGCCCGCATTTCGGGCAATGAGGAATCCCTATCGAGGCGTAAAGAAGGCGAAGATAGTCATAGATCTCGGTAATGGTACCGACGGTGGATCGTGGGCTGCGGCTGGTCGTTTTCTGCTCGATCGAAATGGCCGGGCTGAGCCCGTCAATCGCGTCCACGTCAGGACGCTCCATCTGATCCAGGAATTGCCGGGCATAGGCCGAGAGCGTCTCGACGTACCGGCGCTGGCCCTCCGCATAAATCGTGTCAAAGGCGAGCGAAGACTTGCCCGAACCGCTCAACCCTGTGATGACCGTCAGGGTATTCCGGGGGATTTCTACATCGATATTCTTGAGGTTATGCTGGCGTGCCCCACGTACTGAAATCTTGGTAATGGCCATCCTAAATGCCCGGGCGTAATGACCCTTCGTAATGTGGACGAGTGCTCAGAATTGTTGGAAATTAGGGGTGCGCACTTCTACATAGGTATCTTATCGGTCAACAGGGACGAGCGTCAACGCGGGGTAAATTGAGGTTCAGTTGCCGTGAGGTTGGGGCTCTGAGTTCCAGGTTCCGGTAGCAACCGATTCAGAAAGCGGGCCGAACTTGAACGTGCTGGTGGCAACTTTGGTTCTTTTTTTGACCGTGATCGCGGCGCTCGGGCTGGGCGTCTGGGCGGCGGGCTGGCTGGTGAATAGTATTCTGGATGCCTTTGGCGGCCGAACGCAGACCGAAGCCGCGGCCGTGCTGATTCCCAGTCAAACCCACGCAAGCGGCGACTGAAGCCCATTCTCCGTCAAGGAGATACGGTATCGCGCCCAGGTTGCAGTTTCCCTCCTCTTTCCTGCTTAGCCTCCTAAAATTCAACCATTCGACCGCACCATCAGCGCGGTTAAGCCTCGCCGCGTAACCAGGCATTCCGCAAAAACCTCGGCTACTCGGGCTTGTTCGGGGGAGCCGTGGTGGGTGGCTGGTTTGGCAGTATTCCTGGCGGCTGTCCAGGCTGACCATTTTGCTGTTGTTGCTGCTGCTGTTGCTGGCGCTGGAGTTCCTGCAGCAGTTGCTCCGGGGTTTTGGGAGTCTGCTGGTTCGGGTTCTGCTGATTCTGCTGGTCGCCTTGGTCCGCGGCCTGGTCCTCGGTCGTGTCGGGCTCATCGGCACTGTCATTGTCCATGGCTTGCGTCTGGTCGGCGGGAGGAGTCGATGCCACGCCCACGCCCAATCCATGCTGAGGAGCGCCCGGCCGGTTGGCTGCGGAGGTCGTGGTCTCCGCTCCGCCAGACTTTGCAGTCAATACGATGCTTTGAACCGCGGTCGGGTCAGTGGCGGATCCAACCATGACGTAATTGAAATGTGTGCCATTCAGCAATTGCGCAATCACGTCGCGGGCAGGACCGGGTCCCAGGTCGGCAACCACTCGTTCGCTCGCGTTCGGCGGGATATCGAGTTCCGCCCCAGTCTGCTGCCGGACAGCTTTGAGTACGTCCCCTAGCGTGGAGTTGTGGGCCACGATCGTCAACTCACCGCCGGCATACTTCACGCGCGGCGCCACCGCTGGTACCTGGTCAAGCGGGAGAGGTTGAAGCGGGGCGGGGGTATAGGCCGGGAGTGGTGGAGGTGTGGGCTGCTCCTGCTTTTGCTGCTTTTTTGGGGGCTTGCGGACCCCACCCTTCTGGGCGGCGGCGAACGACGTCAAACCGATGGGGCAGAGCGATATCGCCAACAGGAGTGTGGCGAATTTCAGCGAAAAACGTGACATGGATCCCCTGGATCTTAGATGGGGAAAAACTATTCCAGCAGCGTCACCCCAACCTTCCGATAAGCGGATTATAACACTCCGTTTAACGCACCCCCGGTCGGCTGCATCGAACCGACGTACAGTCCTTGACGCGGGGGCCGTCAACGAATAAGTTGCCCGTATCTCCTGAAACGTTGTCCAGGGGCGAATAAATCTATGCATTTCAATGGGAACGCTGAGCCAGCCATCTCTTGCAGCCGGGGGCGATGGTTGCTTCTGGTGACATCGATAGTGCTGTGCGCGGGGGTCGCAGGGGCGCAGACCTGCGAGACGGCCGACGAGATGGGTGCGGCTACCCGCAGCAGCCTTATTGCGGCGGGCCAGCAGATCTTTGATTGGACCGCCAAGGGTGACGTAGCCACCATGCGGCAGAATGCCATTCCAAGTCTCGCATCGGATTTTGGCGGGGTTGAGGGCGCAATCAAGGAGAGCCAATCAAATTTTGCGGGGGCCCAAGCCAAGGCACGGTCCCCATTTCTGCTCAAGGCGGAGGGATCGGCCCCCATTGCTCGCGCCGAATTTCTCTGCGGTGTTTTCGGGAGAACGGGACAGACGGCGAACAGCGCGGTCTTCCAGATTCCGAATTTGCCCCCGGGCGAGTATGGGGTCGTGATCATGGACGTCGCGGCAAAAACGCCATCCACTCTATCGCTCGTACTGCAGAAGGTAGGTAACGACTGGAAACTGGGAGGGTTTTATTCGCGGCCGGGTCAAGTGAGTGGGCACGATGGAGCATGGTTCCGGGACCAGGCGCGTGCATTCAAGAAAAAGGGAGAGAATCGGAATGCATGGCTCTACTTCGTCAAAGCACGGGAGTTGCTCGCGCCCGTGCCGTTCATGAGCACACTGGAAACCGATAAGCTCTACGACGAAATGCAATCTGCGCAGCCGCCGGATACACCTTCTGCCGAAGCCCCGGTAGAGATTTCGGGCGCAGGCAAGATTTACCGCGTTACAAGTATTTTCCCGGTGGGAGTCGGCGACGACCTGGATCTCGTCGTGAAGTATCAGAGTCCCAGCGTCGCCAATACCGCGCAAACCTATCAGGAGAATGTCGCCGCAATCCATGCGCTGGTGGCGAAGTATCCCGAATACCGGAACGCGTTTACCGCGATCATTGCGCGGGCGGTCGAGCCGTCCGGAAAAGATTATGGGACGATGCTGGCGATGAAGGATATCAAGTAGCGATCTCTTCACCACAGAGTCACAGAGGCACAGAGAAATCCAAAAAGTTTTCTCTGTGCCTCTGTGTCTCGGTGGTGAAAAAGCTTTATCCTTGCTGATCGAATCTGCACTCCTTCGGATCCTTATCATCCCGCAATCCCAGGAAAACCGGTGCGCGCAGCTTGGGGCCGCCCTCCGACGTCATGTGGGTCCACTCGGAAAATTGGATTTCTGCGACCAGTTCCGGCTTCACCCAATGGGTGCGGCGCAGAGCCTCCACCGGGCCGTGAAAAGGATTGGTGTTCATCTCCAGCTTGTTCAGCAGCTTCCAAATGTGGGCCAGGGTTTTGTGATCGAAGCCGCTGCCAGCCTGGCCCACGTGAATGAGCCTGCCCTGGTCATCGTAGAGCCCAAGCACAATGGAGCCGAAATAGGGACGGCTGCCCTCGGGATCGGTGTAGCCGCCGATCACCGCTTCAAGTCGATGGGTGATTTTGATCTTGAGCCATTCACGGGTCCGGCGCTCCTCGTAGAAGGAGGCTCGTTTCTTTGCGAGGATGCCTTCCAGTCCTTGACGGCGGGCAGCGTCAAGGAGAGTCTTGCCTTCGCCGGCGAAATGCTCTGAGTAGCGAATGATGTCGTTCGGTGCGTGCAAGAGCGAAGCGAGAGCCTGCTTCCGCCGTTCCAGTGGCACGCGATGCAGGTCGTAGCCATCCAGATAGATCAAGTCAAAGGCGTAGTAGACGACGCAAATATCGGACTGCGGAGCCAGTCGCCGCTTGCGATCGCGAAAGCCGGTGCGTTGCTGCATCAAGCTGAAAGACGAACGTCCATTCTCATCGAGCGCAATGATTTCTCCGTCGAGAACGGCGGTTTTCGCGTCCACAAATTTCGGCAAAGCGTGCAACTCGCCATATTGCGCGGTCAGTTCGTTCTGGTTGCGGGACACGAGCCGAAGGCGGCCGTGATCGAGGAATGAGACCGCGCGATATCCATCCCATTTGATTTCAAAAATCCATTCCGGACTGTCGAAGGACGCTTCAATCGAGGTTGCCAGCATTGGCTGAACGGCTGCAGGCATGGCGGTGCGGACTGCGCCGGGCAGATTCTTGGGAAGAACACCCTTTACTGAGCCAGCAGGAATTGCCTTGGAAGGGCTCTGCGGAACGGCTTCTGCGACTGCAGAGACGACGGCGTCGGAAGGAACTTTGTCGCTGTGCGAGACGTGCGACGTGGGCGCCGGTCCGTTGGCTAGGCGGACTTCAGGCGTGGTTTCTTTGTTTTTTTTTCGGCGTCAACAGAGGCGATGGGAGTTGGCGCTGGCTTCGTGGACTTCGCTGGCTTCGCGGAACCCGGCTTCTTACCTTTGGCGGAAGATGCTTTTCTCGCGGATGTCTTCGAAGCCGCTTTCTCGGCCGCTTTCTTCTGCTCCAGCTTGGCAACTGCATCCGCCAGCCAAGCGGCTTTGAGTTTTCCGCGTCCGGCGGGCCGGCTGCGCCATTCGGCCGAAGCTTCATCGCCGGCGATCTCGTCCATGCTGCGATCGCTCAGAACCGAACTGTCATATTGGTCGATATCGTAGTCCGCAGCTTCGTAGGCATCGTGCTTCTTGATCAGCAACCATTCGTTGCCTTTGCTTCCCGCACGGCGGCCCTTCATCTTGACCAGCGCAAAGTCGCCCTTCAGACGCTTGCCCGCGAGACGGAACTTGAGGTCGCCCTTCGCGAGCATTTGGCGCGCCTCGTCGTCTGTCGTGGGAACATACTTGCCATCCACCGGAGTCGAAGACAGCGCAGCCCACACGCCCACGTCCCAGACCATGACCGATCCCGCGCCATAGTTGTCGGGCGGGATGTTGCCTTCGAAATCAAAATAGGAAACCGGGTGATCTTCCACATGCATGGCGAGGCGTTTGTCGGCGGGATCGAGAGACGGACCTTTGGGAACGGCCCACGATTTCAGCACACCATCGAGTTCAAGGCGAAAATCGTAATGCAGGCGCGAGGCGCGGTGCTTCTGCACGACAAAGCGGTGGCCGGTCTTGGTCGAGATCTCGGGTGGAGGTTCAGGAGTGGCTTCGAAGCGCCGCTTGCGCTTGTATTCCTCTAGAGCCATGGGTTTATTGTAACGCTTCGGAGTACCGAGTACCTTGTAGCGAGTACCGAGAAGATCCACGTTGTTGGCGGGTGATATCTTGGGATACTTTTCGCGTTCCGGGATGTGAACGATGGCCGAGTTCATGAGTTGGAAGCAATGGCGAGCTGCAATCGTTCTCGGCTTCTTGCTTATTTCGGCTTGCCTATTCATAGGCCAGGATGCTGGGCGAGACACGAGGCCAGATAATGGGCATTCCTCCTTCACCGAGGCCGACGCGGTCCGGTTGCTGGGACAATTGCGGCGAGGCCTGGAATCTGACAAACCTGACACTTTCCTGAAAACATTTGATGCCAGACGTATGCCGGGCTACCCTGCATTCCGGGATCGGGTGGCCGAGTTCTTCGGCCGCTATGACGAATTCCAGGCGCGCTACCACGTGACGCAAGTGACAATGGATGGGGAGTTGGGCGCCGCCGTGGCAGACTTCGAGTTCGACGCGACACCCCGCGACGGAGTTACTCCGAGTCTACGCAGGCGCGTTGCGCTGCGACTGGTTTGCGGGTGGGATGGAAAGCAGTGGAAGATCGTGGACTTGTCGCCGCGGAACTGGCTGGAATAGGAGATGTCAGGTGTCAGGTCTCAGGTGTCACGTAGGACCTCCTGCCTGATCCTGACGTCTTGCTTTTGTAATGGAGGGACGGGCGTCCTCGCCCGTCCGGCGGGCGGGGACGCCCGCCGCTCCACTCTTTGGCGTGCGGTAGTGGATCGGCAAAATGTAACCGTGAGAGACCGGAGACCTGACACCTGACGCCTGGGACCTGACCACATGAAACGCGAATATCCAGAGACTCCGCTAGTCGGCGTGGGCGCGATCATTATCGAGCAGGGTCGGGTTGCGTTGGTTCGGCGCGGGCATCCTCCGCTGGAGGGGAAGTGGTCGATCCCGGGTGGTGTGCTGGAGGTGGGCGAAACGTTGCGCAAAGCCGTGGTGCGCGAGGCTTTGGAGGAAACGGGCCTGACCATCGAGCCGGGAGAATTGCTGGGGGTCTTTGAGCGCGTACTCCCGGACGAGCAGGGAAGATTCCGTTACCACTACGTGCTGATTGATTTTCTGTGTCACCGAGTTTCGGGGGAGCTCCTGGCGGGCGATGATGCGGACGAGGTGGGCTGGTTCCGTCAGAGCGAGCTCACCAGGTTGCAGCTAGCTCGGGAAACGGAAGAGGTCATTTTGAAGGGCTTCGAAAAAGTGGGGGGCAGGCGCTCCGATTCGCCGTGAGTAGCGCCGGCATCTTGCCGGCTCGAATCGGCGAGCCGGATCACCGCCGGGACGTCGACGCTTTGTGCTTAAATGATCGACTTCAAAGGCAGGAAATCCCCATGGCAGAGTCTCGTTCTTCACAGCGGCAGGTATGGACCTATGTGCTGCTCGTGTTTCTGTATAGCTCGGTTTTTTATTTCCTGATCCTGCACGCACACAAGCTGACTGCGGGCGGCGGACTGTACGTTGTCGGCATCATGTGGTGTCCGGCGCTCGCTGCGTTCACCACGCTGCGGCTCAACGGCAGATCAGCCGCCGATCTCAGCTGGAAGTGGCCGGCCCGCAAATACGCTGCGATGAGTTGGTACGTCCCATTGCTCTATGCCGGAATCGCGTATGCCATCGTTTGGTTCTCTGGGCTGGGAGGATTTCCGAATCATGAGTTTATGCAGGGGCTGGTGGGCAGACTTGGCCAAGGCTTGTCACCAGCCGGCTCAACCGTTCTTTACGTGCTCCTGACGGGCAGTTTGGGTATGGTGCAGAGCACGGCCAGGGCGCTGGGCGAAGAGATTGGCTGGCGCGGCTTCCTGGTGCCAGAGCTGGCGAAGACGATGGGCTTCACGAGCACCGCGCTGATCAGCGGGATCGTGTGGGCCTGCTGGCATTATCCCGGCCTGATCTGGGGAGACTATAACGCCGGCACGCCCAGTTGGTATGGGCTGACATGTTTTACCGTCATGGTGGTCGCCATCGCGGTGGTCTTCGCCTGGCTGCGGCTTAAGTCGGGCAGCTTGTGGACCGGTGCCATTTTGCACGCGAGCCACAATCTTTATGTGCAGGCGATCTTCACGCCGCTGACACAGGATCGGGGAAAGACGGCGTGGTTCATTGATGAGTTTGGAGCCGTGTTGCCGATTGTGGCGGTGGCGTTCGCGATTTACTTCTGGCGAAGAAGAGGAGAAGTAGAGACGAGCGAGCGACCGCAAGTCGAGAGCACGGTCGCCGCGTAAAAAGAACTTTTTCACCACAGAGACACAGAGAAACCAAAATATAATTTCCTTCCTCTGTGTCTCTGTGACTCTGTGGTGAAAAATCCTAAACGCAAAACGGCCCGCGCACGGTTAAGTACGCGGGCCGCCGGTGGTACTGTTGGGATTGACCAAGAGGTGGTCACTCTACGTGGCCTCTTCGGCAACTCCGGGTCCCAGCATGACCTGATACTGGGCGGATCACAACCCTAACTCACCGGTAGTGTGCGGGCTGTAGCATCCCGAAGCCTTGCGGCTGCGGGAGCCCCGCTTAGAGCGACCGCTCTAAGTCGCAGCCACCTCACCTGGTCTTTTGCACCATCTACTACTGCCTTCTGAACTTGTCATCAGACCACCTCCTTTCCGGTGTAATCGCAGATTAGTACGGATGGGCAGGGCGCGTCAACCGGCACGAAAGTGGGTTCCGGGGTGGTCAACATAAGAAACAACAGCAACCACA
>Ga0210399_10003921_pt1 | contig 11587 bp, 9 predicted proteins | sample IncBWC14MmetaG_FD_150865 | JGI IMG/M metagenome (GOLD analysis project Ga0210399, IMG submission 150865) | Forest soil microbial communities from Barre Woods Harvard Forest LTER site, Petersham, Massachusetts, United States - Inc-BW-C-14-M | ecosystem: Environmental > Terrestrial > Soil >...
GCTATAATCAATACGAGACCGATGATCAAAGCCAATTCCGTTGTACTCAAATCACTCAGGTTCATGACTTAGCTCCATAATTCCCATTGATTTTCGTCGATTCGGGCCGAACGGCCACACAAAGACGGCATCGTGAATGTTTCCAGTCGGGCGGACCGGCCCCGCTATCTGCCGAGAACTTTTTTCACCTGCCCGATTTTAGTTTGGATTTTTCCGGCAATCTCTTCCGCTTCGCCGCCAGCTTCCAGCTCGGGATCGTTCAAAAGCTTTCCCGCCACTTTCTTGGCTTTGCCTTTGACGTTGTGGAGTTCGCCTTCCACTTGATCTTGCGTGCCTGGCTTTATCATGGTTTGTCTCATGCTCCTTATTCCGTTTCCATTGTGAATATTAGAAGAGAGACCGCGCCGGCGTCTGTTCACAATGAGACATTCGAGGACTGGTGCGTCAGGAAGCAAGGCGAACCAGACCGGCTCTTGCTCAATATTGAACAGTTTCCCGCCTCGGGATCATTGTAGATTTTGTGGGCAACACTAGATTAAGGGCGGCTCTAATGAACACAAGCAAAGCGGCGACAAAATCAGGTTCCGAGCAGGTGGCCACTGAGGTGGTATTGGACAGGCAGCAAAAACTCATACGCGAATTGCATGACCTGCTGACGACCTACGGGCCAACCTGGTATACAGAAGAAATTGATTCGCGACTAAGCAAGATGTTGGCTATGTTTCGCCTGTACAGGAAACCGCGACGCAAGGCCGCGTTGCACTGTCCACAAGTGAACAGACACGAAAATCAAACGGCTCTATAAATGGCACTCTCTGTGGCGACTGGCTTTAAGCATGCGTCAGGGACATGCTTGGCTGGGCGCGTTAGTCGCCACTGAGTTTACTCCCGAAAGCCGCCGGCGGACCTTTAGCTATCGAGTTTAACCCTTGGAGGGCCATGAGACCCACCTTACAGTCTCTAAACATGAGAATGAAAGAATTGCGAACAAAGAGAAAGCCTTTGTGGGAACGATTTGAAAGCAATCCGACCGAGATTCAGTTAGCCGCAGAACTCAGAATCATTGACGATTTGATCGCAGATTGTAACGAGAAAAGAAATCACTGCAACGACGAAACGGTCTACGGCCACGGGCGGCGTCCGCTTGCCGTGAGCGTGGGTTAGCGTCACCTGCGGCTAAGCAATCGAGACCGCTGCGCCGAGCGCCTCTTTGCCAGTGTAAACAATATTGTAGCCGCGAAAGTACTGGGCTTCACCAAGGCAACAACGCGACCGCAACCTGCTTTTCCATTCTGATAGCGAGGGACGATCGCACCCCGGGCCGACTTGGATTACCGGAGGCGATAGCCAGGTTTGAGTTCACACCGATAATCTTTTCCTAGTTTCTGTTCAATTCTAACGTTGCAGTCGGCCCAGCTTAAGTCCGGGTATGCTGCCAGGGGAAAAATAACCTGCGAACCGTCCAATTCCGCCTCCATCGTCACGCCCTCCGCGTCCGCAGGAAGCGTAAAATTAATCGATCGGCCGAAAATTACAGGCTCGGACTTGCGAGCAATATCTCTGACTTGCGTGTGAAACACTTCCGCTTGAAGCAGGAATGTCGCGGTATCGGACCAATTCCGGACAGAGACCTTAATGCTGCGCGCAGTTCGGGAGAAATCGTCGAGGTCGACACTTGTGAAGGGGCACGGCCCGGCAATACAGGTTGCCCGTCCGCGCTGAAACACGTTGCCGTCCCCGGCATCCAGGGATGCGGATTCAATTGCCGCTTTCCATTTTCCGTCCGGCGAACACGGAAGATGTCGATTACACGGCACGCCGCCCACGTTCACGACCTGAAAAGTTTTCACGCCCGCGCCGATGTTCTCTGTGGTCGCTATTCCTGTAGTGTATCTGACCTGGATGTCAGCCACCACGGTTTCAGGTTCACTGAGTTTGGACCCGCCCTCACCGCGAACTGGCGCCATCGGAACAACATTCAGTTGGCCATCCATGGCGAGGCTCACGTCAACGGGCAGATAGTCGGGATGCCTGAAGCGAAGCAGGATATGCTGATCCGGGTCGATATCCAAGGGCAAGACAATTTTGAAATAACCGGAAAAGTCAGACTTTGCATGGCCGGCGCCTAACTCCAGAGGGGCGCTTATTTCCACATCCTCGATCGGTGATTGCTTCCAGGTGTCCCCATCCTGCTTGATAACGGAACCGACCACGGTTAATCGGAGTCTTGCATCACGATGGAAGAACTTGAGGAACAATGCGAATAGCAGAATCATTCCCACGGAAACAGCAAGCCGGATCGGAATCTTATTCCCCATGATCATTGGATCATCCTTGATCACACTGGCAGGCTGCTCTTGGGAAGGGCTCGGGCGATTCGAAAGCCTGGGTGCAATTTACAATGTGGATTATAATAGATTTGGTGAATACTAGATACTCTCGCCGAAAGCTGTTGCAGCATGTCGCGCAATTCAGTGGCTGGGCTTCGCTTGCGAATCTGGGCATTTTGCCGTCGCCGGCAACTTTCGCGCGCGAAGCGGTTTACCCGGCTCTCGACGCGGATGCGGCATCCCCTTCTCTGGTTGATGATCCGCTCTTGGAGGAACTTGAGAGGGCCAGCTTCCGTTTTTTTTGGGAACAGGCGAATCCGGAAACGGGCTTAGTGAGAGATCGCTTTGATGTACGCCGGCCCGGCAAGAGTGAGCTCGCGAGCATAGCGGCCACGGGCTTTGGTCTTACGGCCCTGTGTATCGGAGAAAAGCGCAGGTTCATTTCACGATCGGAAAGCCAGCGTCGCGTTCTCAATACGTTGCATTTTCTTTGGAAGAAGCTGCCACATCACCGCGGATTTTTCTATCACTGGGCCAATATCAATAACGGCCAGAGAATCTGGGATTCCGAAGTGTCTTCCGCGGACACCGCATTGCTTCTTTGCGGAATTCTCACTTGCCGTCAGCATTTCACGAATCCGGAGATTCACGAGCTAGCATCAGCGATCTGCGGCCGGGTGGACTGGAACTGGTTGTCGGAGGACACGCCTGTGTTGCCACACGGATGGACTCCCGAGAGCGGTTTTCTGCAATACCGCTGGGATGATTACAGCGAAATGATGATGATGTATCTGTTGGGATTGGGATCGGATACTCATGCATTGCCTGCCAAGGCCTGGGATTCCTGGAAACGACCTTCCTTTGAATACAACAAGATTCGATACATCGGGTCGTTCGCGCCCCTCTTCATCCATCAATACTCTCAAGCCTGGTTCGACTTTCGCGGGAAACGCGATCGATACGCGGATTACTTCAGGAATTCGATCGTCGCGACGGACGTCCATCGCCGCTTCTGTCTGGATTTGGCAAAGCAGTTTCCTGACTATAGCGATGATCTGTGGGGCATCACCGCATCGGATTCGAAAAATGGGTATGTGGTTTGGGGCGGTCCGCCGTCGACGGGACCCATCGATGGAACGGTTGTTCCGTGCGCCGCGGCGGGATCGATTCCCTTCCAGCCTGACGCAAGCATGCGGGTCCTTCGAAACATTAAAGATCGTTACGGGCAGAAGGCCTGGAGCGACTACGGCTTTGTGGACGCGTTCAACCCGCTGACAAATTGGTACGACACGGATGTCATCGGAATCGACGTGGGAATCACCATGGTGATGGCGGAGAACGCCCGCACCGCATTCGTGTGGGACACTTTCATGACAAACCCGGAAGCGAAACGGGGAATGGAACGCGCTGGATTCAATAACTATTGATGTTCCGGCGCGGCGAGCGCCGCAGACGGCGATTGGAGGTTCAGCGAATTTCAATCAAAGCAAGTCCTTGGGGCGGAAGCGAAATCGTGATTCTGCCTTCTTGCAATGATAGCGATTCAGGCGCCGGAATTTCACTCGCCCGGCGTAGCTGCGCGATTTGGGCTTGGGTCGGATAGGGCGGCTTGCCCAGCTTTTCATACGCTGCCATTAACGAGCCGTGTGTAGCATCCAGGCGATAGACTACGGCCCGAGGACGCCCCGCAAGTCCGCTAAGAACGATAGTGATTTTTTTTGACTGGCCATTCTGCTCGGGAAGAAACAGATTCCATATTGCCATTACCAACGTGCCATCGGAACGCCGAGTGACAATCGCCGAATCCGTATCGACAAGCAATCGGTTTTCCCCGAGCCGGTGCAACAACTTGAACGCATTGAACGAAGGTTTTGGAAGGCCATCCTCCGCGATCAGGCCGAATCCCCCGTAGAACGGCTGCTTCACTACGCCCTGCTCCTCAAAAACGTCCGAGAACGTCCAGTAAGCCATCATGTCCGTTAAACCATCACATTGGCGGATCGTGTCGGCGAGCCACGGGCCCATAAAAACCGAATCTGTTACTGCCTGCTCGTTCTTGTAGCTTGCGTTGTATTCGCTCCAAATGATCGGAAGATTGGGCCGGAGCGACGCCGCGACCTGATCGTGCACTTTCCGCGCGGCACGGCAAACCATTTGCGTGCGCGACACCGCGCCATCGGTTCCGAAGACATCTTTCGCCAAATCGTTCCCGTAGACGTGAGTGGATACAAAATCGACTGGGATGTCGTTGTCGACCGCGTGGCGCACAAAGCGGTCGACCCAAGCCGCCTGAGCCGTTGCGGGGCCGCCCACGCGTAACCGGGCGTTTACACCCTTCAGCGCATGCGCCGTTACGTCGTAGAGTTGATAGTACGTACCTTCCGCCGGGTTACCGGCCCAAAAATCCAAGTTGGGCTCATTCCAAACTTCGAAATACCATTGGGACACTTCGTCGATTCCATAGCGATCCACGAGGTGCTGTGCGAAGTGAGAGACGAGGTCCCGCCATTTGTTCCAATCCTTGGGAGGCGAAACGACCGGCTGATACCAAAAGGACTGCAGCACCTGCGCCGCGGCAAGTTTCCTGGGCATGAAGCTGAGTTCCACAAACGGCCGGACGCCATTCTCCAGCAAGCCATCATAAATTTGGTCGATATAAGAAAAATTATAGATGGGTTGTCCCTCGAGATCCTCGTCGTACAAGCCAAGTTCATCGTGAAAGATGGCGTGGAAGCGTATGTATTCAAACCCGGTAGCGTCTTTGACGGTGCGAAGGTCGCGGCGATAGCTTTCGCGAAGTGACAAACTGGCGCGGCCGGAACCGAACATGCGTTCCCAATAGTGCGGAAAAGCGTGGCTGACGGCATGCGCATCGACAATTATGGTTTCCGTCGAGAATGGAGATTCGGCATGGCCCTGCGCCTGCGCTGCCCCCAACGGACAGACCGCAGCAATCCAAACAACAATCTGAAGCGCGTACCCAGACGTACGTCGGCTGCAAACTTCCATAGTGAGGCTACGGCTAACTCACGATCTGGACTACCAGACGATTATGGAACCAACCTCGTAAGTCCTGATTTTACCGATAGCTCGCCGCCTGTAGCTCAAACATTTCGGCATAACCGCCACCGACCTTGATGAGTTGGTCGTGGGGTCCCTGTTCCGCGATCTTTCCATTTTCCAGAACGAGGATGCGATCCGCCATCCGGACCGTAGAGAGGCGGTGGGAGATTAGCAACGCCATCTTGCCTTCCGTGAGTTCGGCAAAGCGCTCGAACACTTCATGCTCGGATCGAGCGTCGAGCGACGCCGTGGGCTCGTCGAGGATGAGCAATTGCGAGTCGCGGAGGTAGGCGCGCGCCAGCGCGATTTTTTGCCATTCACCACCGGACAGGTCCACCCCGCCTTCGAATCGGCAGCCCAGGCGCTGGCTGTAATGATGGGGAAGCCCTCGAATCACCTCGTCTGCCAGGCTCTTGTGGGCGGCGGCCCGAATGCGAGAAGAATTCTTGCGATCTTCGATTCGACCCATGGCGATATTTTCGGAGCAAGGAAGTTCGTAGCGCATGAAGTCCTGAAAAATAACGCCGATCTCTTTCCATAAATCCTGCAGGTTGTAGTCGCGAAGATCGACTCCGTCCAGAAGGATTTGGCCCGAAGTGGGCTCATATAAGCGCGTCAGAAGTTTTACGATCGTTGTTTTTCCCTGGCCGTTCTTTCCCACCAGAGCGATCCGCTCACCGGGTTCCAGACGGAAGCTCATGTTGTTTAGAATCAGCTTGGAACTCCCGGGATAAGAAAACGAGACGTTCTTGAATTCAAAGCCTCTGAGAATGGGCCGGGGCACAAGGATGGCGTCGGGCTTCGAAAACACCTTCGGCTTGACGGAAAAAAACTCCAGCAAATCCGTCAGAAAGAGAGCTTGACCGGCGATGCTGGAAAAAGTACCCAAAACGGCTTGAATGTTTGAGTTCGTGCCGGCAATGGCGCCCGCCAGCAAGGTCAAGGTTCCTAAACTCAGCACTCCAATCACGGTTTGGTGAATTGCGAACGCATAAGATCCGTAATACCCAACGACTCCAAGAAGCGCGAAAAACAGCCCGACGTACAAGCGGCGCCGTGCCAGCGCAAACGTCTGATGATGAACTTCGTTGGAAAGCGCTCGATAACGGTCCACGAGAAACGAGGCCAATCCAAACAGCCTCAACTCCTTTGCGCTCTCCTTGCTGCCGCCCAGGACGCGGAAGTATTCCATCTCCCGGCGCGACGGGGTCTGCTGCGAATTGAGCGCGTAGCCCAGGAATGCGAAGTGCGTCTCACTCAGGAATGTTGGGAGCGTGCACACAATCAAAGTGAGGAGGATCCAGGGAGAAAATATGAAGATGCTCGCCGCCAGGCTGACGGTGGTGAAGAATTCTTGTACCAACCGGCCGGTGGCCTGAATCATTCCGATGCGGTCCGTACCCTGCACTCGCGCACGTTCCAATTTGTCGTAGAAAAGGGGATCTTCGTAAGACACCAGGTCGAGAGTCGCGGCATGCTCCATGATTCGGACGTTGATGTAGCAGGTAAACTTGTCGGCGAGCCTGCTGTCGCAGAAATCGATGAGCCGTGACGTGACCATGGCCAAGCTCGCAAGGACGAATTCCAGGGACACCATCCACCAGAACGCTCCCGGCAGAGGCGTATGAATTGAAGTCAGACGGTATATGGAATCAATGATCTGCCGCGTAACGACAAGGATGCCTAAGGGGACCAGTGCGGCAAGTAAACGACAGACGACGCTTGATAGCACTACTAGGGGAGCCGCAGCCCATACCATCCCGAACAAGGATGGCATATTTTTCAGCGCCCGGATCCTCGTTTGCCAGTCACTCAGCCAATCGGGATGAGAAGCCAACCGCTTTTCTGTTTTACTTTTGGTCATCAATTTGGCCATTTCGTTTTTAGCCCGAACCTAACAGCAACCGCCTTGGGCTCTCCAAACAACTTCACAGCTGAATTGGTTCTCAATGGACTACGTGCACGCGCATGCCCATACAGGGACAGCCACGCGATAGTGCATCCGCCGGACTTACCTGCTATCGCTTACACCCTCTTGCTACGGGTGATGCCTTTCTTTCGTGCCACCGCCAGTTTCTACCTCTAGAACAACGAGCGTACAGCCAAGTCAATTTCGGCGAAGTGCACTTTGAGACAGTCACGCGGGCCTGCGATGGGGCAAAATTCGAGTGCAGGCAGGCTCGCCCCGGCGGCCCGCCGAAAAATTGACATCGTCAATCACCCGTTCGCTGCTAACCGCAAGGCGCTTCGCAACGGGGCTGCCACAAGGCCGAGCCTGACCGCCTGGGAGTTGAGGGAAAGCAAACCAATGTCTTCGAGGTCCGAAGCAGCCGCCGTCACCGCTCCGCGGACAAATCATCGCGCGCTGGCGATCGTAACCACGCTTTTTTTCATGTGGGGTTTCATCACCGTTCTCAATGACATTATGGTGCCCCACCTGAAATCCATCTTCGATCTGAGTTACACGGAAGTCATGCTGGTTCAGTTCTCATTCTTCTCAGCGTACTTCGTTTTCTCGATTCCGGCCGGCAGGCTCGTGGACCGGCTCGGGTACAAAAAAACGATGGTGATCGGCCTGTGCACGATGGCGGTGGGAGCTTTCCTATTCATAGGAGCGGCCAGCGCCCCTTCATTCCCGCTGTTCCTGACGGCGCTGATCATCGTCGCGGCGGGCATCACGGCTCTCCAGGTATCAGCCAATCCCTATGTGGCGATCCTCGGGCCGGAGAACACGGCGTCCAGCCGGCTGAACCTGGCGCAGGCGTTCAATTCACTAGGTACGACGATTGGGCCGTATTTTGGCAGCCTCGTAATTCTCAGCGGCGCCCCAAAGGCATTGGACGAGATCCGCAAACTGACTCCGCTCGATTTGCACGGTTATCGCCTGCATGAGGCAGCTTCGGTGAAATGGCCCTACCTGGGTATCGGATTCACTCTTTTGGCCCTCGCGTTCTTTCTGTTCCTTACAAAGTTGCCCGATATCGCGCCCGCCCGATTGGAAGGCTCTCCAGAATTGGCCGATCGCTCCATCTGGAGTTGTTCCAATCTGCTGCTCGCGGCGGCGGCCATCTTTGTCTATGTCGGCGCGGAGGTTTCCATCGGCAGTTTTCTAGTGAACTATCTCAGCCAGCCCGACATCGGCGCCCTGACAGTGAAAGTTGCTGCCGGGTACGTTTCGTTATATTGGGGCGGAGCGATGATCGGCCGATTCATAGGCTCGGCCTTGCTGCAAAGTATTCGGACAGAAACGTTACTCGCGATCTGCGCAACCATGGCCTGCCTGCTCGTGATCACATCAATCCTGACGGCCGGACAGTTCGCGATGTGGAGCATCGTTGCGGTGGGTCTGTTCAACTCGATCATGTTCCCGAGTATCTTCGCGCTTGGTGTTCAGGGGCTGGGGCAACTCACCGGCAAAGGATCAGGCCTGCTCGTCGCTGCCATCGTTGGAGGTGCAATCATTCCCGAGCTTCAGGGAATATTCGCCGACCGGATTGGCATCCACCACGCTTTTTTCCTGCCTGCAATCTGCTACATGTACATCCTGTATTTTGCGGTTGCGCGTTCTCCCGGTCTCGCTCACGGTGCAAGAGCCCACGTCGCCCTGAACTAGGACAATCGCGCCCTGCGCTCATGATCAATTCCGCAGCCCCGACGTGTTGTGCAGCCCGAGGGAGTACGATACGCAAGACTTACGCGGGAAAATCGCGGCTGCCAGGCGATTGAAAACAAAAGTACAAACTGTGGTGGAGGCGGGGGGAGTTGAATGGTGAGGACGTGTTGAAAATACGCAAGTTATTGAAAACAAGAAACGCGACAAACGCTAAAACCGCTCAATACGCCTGAGTTGGTTACGCAACAGTTACGCAGCGTCTACGAAGAATAGTCCAAGGTATCCGAGCGATTCTTCAGAAAACTTTCTGCATATATACAAACGCCCCGAGTAAGCCGGTGGAGCCCTCACTTCCTCAGAAAAACCGGCCAGCCCTTTCAGATTGAACGGGGATGGGACTATCGAGAATCCTGAGCTATTTCCGTATCTCTGCAACAGCTCTCTGGAAATGGGACATCTATGACGAAATGACAGGCAGTCAAGGAGCAATCGTCGCACTTATCGTGTTGTGGGCGTCTGGCTGTCCTTCGCCCCTCTCTGCTTAGTGATTTATCAGCTTTAAAGACTTCGCTTCCCCCACGCTGCAACTTGCGCTGTCCCCTCTTCCAGGATCCTGCCGAATTGGGAGGAACTTGCTTCTCGTTCACCAGCAGCAGATCGGCGTTTCCACATTCCGAGAAGACGTGCCAGCTCAACCGGTCGATGCAACACCCTTCCAATCTGTTGATCCAATAGTGTTTTTCAAGGGGATCCGATCTTTTGGGCTGTACTCGATTAGACCTAAACAGGGCAGTGTTTTTCTTGAACCAACGCTCGCTAGCGAATTTAGCCACTGAAATACTGCAGATAGGACCTCGGGTGCGTGTTGCGTCGACCCATTGAGACCACCCGACTTCGAGGGACTTGGCTTCGCATGCGCATTAGAGTGGCTTAGGGCTAGAGCACGCGATCAGCATTGCCGCGCCTGCCCCACCATCTCGATCAGGACGCTTCTCGCATCCGCCGGACTATCAACTTCCCGTGAGAATGCAATGCGTGCACCGCGCGGGCCTTCTGGAGTTTTCAACCGCACATGAAAGCCGAGTCGGTCGACCGAAGTCATCGTGGCTTCCTGAGACTCAACACCAGCAAATGTCCTGGCAAGTAGAGTGAGCGCGTTTCCGTGGTCGGTATTCATGTGTTGGATGATGTCCGCTGCGACGTCAGCCAGAGGGTCTGCTTTCCCGCGCTGATAGTCCGAGGCAGAAACCCAACCCATAACCCCGAAACCGCCAACGTAATAAACGTCCATTACATCCATGCGGTAAAACGAAAAGTCCTCAAAGTCCACCCAGTTTTTGCTGTTGGCGTAGCGGGCTAGGTAAAGGTTCCGTGCCGCGGCCAGTTCCGGCTCCGGTATTGGCAGAGCATTCCCCAACAATGTGACCCTGGACGCCCCTAAGGGATCGCCGCTGGCACCCGGCTGAGTCACCAAAAGGCTTGAGCGTGCGTCCGCCTGCAGATTTTGAGTGTGCATGGCCATCGTGCTGATGAGGAACACAGGACGGCCGTCGTCGTCCAGCCCGTACGGCATCACAGATCCAAAAGGAAATCCTTGCTGTTTGCGTGAAAGCGTAGAAAGGGTGCCGATTCGGCCAAGGTACACGAGCGTGCGCGCTCGCTCGGCAAAGGTAGGCTCGGCGACTGCAGGCTGGTTGCTCGTTACTCCTGAGCCGGCGTGTTTCCCCATCGACATCGAGGACATTTCTCTTCCCCCTCTGATCGCTGGGCCAATTTCGATTTTCGAGCCACCTTCGACCACTGGGTTCAGTGCACGTGGCGTCGACGAAGCGAGATGTGGCTCGATTGGTCCTTTCGGCGATTATGCCCGAGTGACAGCATATCGGGAAGCTACCCTACGTAGATCGGAGAACGCTCGAGAAACGGTCTTCTCGGCAATCAGCCATTGGCCGCTTATAAAGCCAGTTTCCGGCACGACTTCTCAGGGAGTGGCATTTCTTTGAGGTATTCCTGTGATCTTGGTCAACAGTGTGTCGGACATTGACACATTCTTGTTGTAACTAGAAAAGGGAGCAATCGACGTGGAACAGAATCACCTTTCAACCCGAGGGCCATAGGCAACGCAGTTCGGCGGCGTCAACGGCGGCGGCGTCGTGTTCGAGTTGGTCAAGTCGGGAACGACATACACCGAGATCGTGCTGCACAGTTTCACGGAGTCAGGCGGCGATGGATATCGACCCAACGCCGAACTGATCATGGATTCCTCCGGCAACCTTTACGGAACAACGCTGCAAGGGGGCGCCAACACCAGCGGTCAGGGCGATTATGGAACCGTATTCGAGCTCGCTGCTCCGTTGAGAGCTAGCATGCCTGACACCATACTGCACTCCTTTACGGGCACCACCGTGAATTCGAGCACACCCGGCGGAGGAAACCCGCGTTCGGGACTGATCATGGACTCCTCGGGCAATCTCTACGGAACAACGCAGCAGGGGGAAATGGGGGTGGGACCGTGCTCGAGCTCGCTGCTCCCTTTACAGCTGGCATGCCTGACATCGTACTGTACAGCTTCGCCGCCGAC
>Ga0210399_10003922_pt1 | contig 11587 bp, 6 predicted proteins | sample IncBWC14MmetaG_FD_150865 | JGI IMG/M metagenome (GOLD analysis project Ga0210399, IMG submission 150865) | Forest soil microbial communities from Barre Woods Harvard Forest LTER site, Petersham, Massachusetts, United States - Inc-BW-C-14-M | ecosystem: Environmental > Terrestrial > Soil >...
CCTCCCCCGTGACCCCGCCGAAATCGAAAAAATCATGTCCGAAGCCGCCGCAAACCGCGCCAAAGATCCCACGAAGGGAGATGATTGACCGGCGTGAACATCGCGCGTTGACGATTGACCGCTATGAATGCGCCCCTTTATACTGTTGATTCGCGTTGGGTGCGACATTTTGCCCGGCGTGCCTCGAGTCATTCCGCGTGTTGCGTGGGCAGAGTTTTATCGCCCTCCCGGAATTTCCGAAATCAGCAAAACCTTTCAGGGAGATGTTGACCGTTCCGCGGTCGCACAAAATCATGAGCAGCGTTAAAGCCACACAACTCCGCCCCGGCATGGTCATCCAGCACGAGGGCCAGCTTTTCACTGTTTTCAGCGTCGACCACCGCACTCCCGGCAACAAGCGCGGCTCGATGCAAACGCGCATGAAAAATCTCCGCAGCGGCACCATGATCGACTACCGGTTTCGCGCCGAAGAATTCGTTGACCGCGCGATTCTCGACGAAGTGGAATTTGAATACCTCTACAACGAGGGCGACGAGTTTCACTTCATGAACACGCAAACCTACGAGCAAATGCAAATGACGCGCGAAGAGCTGGGCGAAACGGTGTACTATCTCATTCCGAATACGACCGTGAAGATCGAATTTTTCGAGGAGCGGCCGATCGGCGTCGACCTGCCGGACACAATGGAGCTGAAGGTGCTTGAGACCGAACCAACGCTTCAGAAAGCCACCGCCAGCGCGGTGATGAAGCCGGCGACTCTCGAAACAGGCCTCGTAATTCAAGTGCCGCCGTTCGTCAATTCCGGCGACCGGGTGAAAGTGGATACGACGGAAGCGCGGTACGTGCAACGCGTCGAGTAAAGACTCGACGCACGCTGCGAACTTCGGCTAGTGAATTTCGTTTTTCGCGGTTCGAGTTTCGGCTTTAAAGATTTCCGCCTCCGCAGCTAATTTCCGCGCGAGCGAAAATTAGAAGAGGCGAAAGAGCCCCGGGCAACCGGGGCTCTTCGTTTTTCTACTGGCCTTATCTGGGGGAGCGGTTCGAATGGCGTCATTCGAACGAAGCGTTTCGAACGGTGTGTTTTTCGGGCCGCGCGCTTCGAATGGCATTTTTCGAACGACGTTTTGGCGCTCAACATTTCGTCGCACGGCGCGAAGGCGGGCGTTCGAATCGTGAAACTTTTCCTTGGAAAACTGTAGCGCGAAGCAAAAGAAAAGCGGCAGCAGAGCTGCCGCACTCCAAGTACGGAGAATAACCTGCGAAAGTTATCAGTCTTTATTTTACGCGTTGTTGGCGGCGGATTTTTCGCCGGCGAGATGAGCGCCGAAGACGCGGTCGAAGATGGCGTCGACGTAGCGAAGCTGGCGCTGCAGATCGAAGGTGTGCGCAAGGGCGGTCGAATCGAGGTACTTGGTAACTCGAGCGTCGTTGGCCACGCGCTCCTGGAAGTTCGAATCCGTTTCCCAGGCAGCCATCGCGTTTTCCTGCACCGCTTTGTATGCATCGTCGCGCGGCATGCCCTTCTCGACGAGGTCTTGCAGCAACTGACCGGAATAGATCAAGCCGTGAGTGGCTTCGAGGTTGCGCAGCATGCGCTCGGGGAAAACGCGCATGTCGGCGATGATCGTGGTCATCTTGGCGAGCATGTAGTCCACGAGAATCGTGGAATCGGGAAGAATGATGCGTTCGACGGAGCTGTGCGAAATATCGCGCTCATGCCACAGAGCGACGTTTTCGAAAGCGGCGAGCATGTTCGAACGCACGAGGCGCGCGAGGCCGCAGATTTGCTCGCTCATAACAGGATTTCGCTTGTGAGGCATGGCAGAGCTGCCGCGCTGCTCTCCGCTAAACGGCTCTTCGGCTTCGCGAACTTCGGTGCGCTGCAAATGCCGAATTTCGAGGGCGATCGTTTCCAGTGTCGCGGCGATGAGCGCCAGCACACTCAGATACTGTGCATGGCGATCGCGCTGAATGACTTGCGACGCGACAGGCGCGACGCTCAGCCCGAGTTTTTTGCAAATGCGCTCTTCCATTTCCGGGCCGAGATGCGAGGCGTTGCCGACAGCGCCGGAAATCTTTCCGACGGCCATCTGCGCGGCGGCGGCGCGGAAGCGTCCGATGTTGCGCTGGTTTTCCGAAAACCAGTTGGCTATTTTCAGCCCAAACGTAATCGGCTCGGCATGAACGCCGTGCGTGCGGCCGATTTGCGGCGTCTTGCGAAACTGATGCGCGCGCAAGTCGAGCACCTCGCCGAACAGGACGAGAGCCCGCTCGATAATGTAAGAAGCATCGCGAATTTGCAGCGCTTGCGCGGTGTCCACGACATCATTGGAAGTCAGACCATAATGGAGCCAGCGCGCGGCGGCGGGATCGCCGATGGATTCACCGACGTTCATGGTGAACGCTATGACATCGTGCTTCACGCGGGCTTCGAGTTCATGAATGCGCGGGACATCCACCTTGGCGCGCGCGCGAATGATCGCAGCGGCGTCCTTGGGCACGAGGCCGGCTTCGGCTAGCGTCTCCGTGGCAGCCAGCTCGACATCGAGCCACTTCTGGAATCGATTCGCATCGCTCCAGACCTGGCCCATTTCCTTGCGCGTGTAACGTGGGATCAAGGTCGCTCCCCAGCGGCACTGCACTCAAGCCGCACAGTCTCAGATGGCCTGGAATCAGAGTAATAATACGGCATTTTAGAGTCGCAGGCGACCCTACCGAAAAGTGCTAACCCGGGCCGTCACAAACGCGGGATGCCCACCTGCAACAAGATCCAAATCATTGATAGCGATTCGGGATTGCAAGGGTGAGGAAATAAAAATGGGAGAGGCGTATTAAGCCTCTCCCGGTGAAGTTGCTCAGGATAGTTTAGAAGCTGACGCGCAAGCCGAGCTCAATCCAACGGCTGCCCTGGGTGCGATCGGCAGGAATCAACTCCTGGCTGATGACACCAAAGGTTGCCGGGTTTTGGAGATTCATGGATGGCTGGAAGAAATTGACGTGGTTGAAAATGTTAAAGAAATCGGCTGAGAACTCCACCTTGTAGCGCTCGTGGAAGGAAGTTGTCTTTCCGAGGCGCGCATCCAGGTTCCAGAGTCCCAGGCCGCGAAGCGGGTTGCCCGTGCCGTCCCGCCCGTCGGTCGCGATATTGACGGGGCGGAAGTCAGCAGCCACTGCAGCGGGGTTGGCAAAGAGATTGAGGCCGGTTCCTTGAGGAGCGCCCGTGCAGTTGGGTCCATCTCCGTTAGAGCCAAAACCGCCCGAACTGCAGACGCCGCCGTGAACTCCGGCACCGAGCGAACCAATGCCGGCGGTGGGAATGGCGTTCAGTCCATTGCCAAAGAAGCCGCCGCCGAGATCTCCATCGGTGACGGTGAGTGGAGGACCACTGGCGGCGCGAAAGACGCCAGAGACGTACCACCCGCTGATGAACTTATCGGCAATGTTGTTCCCAAAGCTGATTTTATGACCATGTCCGCCGGGAAGGTCATAGTTGAAGATGGTATTGAAGACGTGCGTCCGGTCGAACAGCGACGGTCCGTATTGGTAGTTGGGATTGAAGCTGGTGGCGTAGGTGCCGGCATTATTCTGCACAGTACCGACCTGGTCCAAGGATTTGGAGAAAGTGTAGTTCATATCAAATTGCAAGCCATGTGATGGACGCTTGCGTAGCGTAATGGTAGCAGCGTGGTAATTGGAAAGATCATTGTGCGTCCGCATGAACAAGGCAAAATTGATCTGATGATTGTTGAAAGTGGGCAAGCCGAGGTTTGCCCGATCTGCGTCGATAACACCAAAAACACTTCCGACGGACTGGCCAAGAAATGCAGAAGAGGCCTGCGCGGCCAAGCAGGTCGTGGGACTGGTGCAACCGGTGCCGGTAAGGCCTGCCAACTGATTGTTGAACCAGGGCTGATCGGTGACCGCCTTGCCTGTCACGAGTTCGTGAGCGACGATATCAAATGCTTGAGCAAAGGTTTGCCCAGAAGCCTTATCGACAAACTGGTACGGGGACGAGTCGAAATCGACGCTATTGGGAAGATCGCGGGCTATCCGTCCGATGTAGCCGAGCTCCATCAGCATATTACCGGGCAACTCGCGTTGGATGGTGAAGTCAATGCTATAGCTGCGACCAACTTTGAAGTTGGGATCCACGGCGAAGGAGAGATTCTCCCCGCCCAAAGCCGGGACGATCGGGGAAGAGACAGGCGGAACGGAAGGCACGGGAAGAGCACCATCTACGCCGACCCGGAATCCAGATGCTCCGATATTAGCGGCACCCAAAGCAGCGTTACAGCCTGGGCCAGTTGAGCCGCTATTCTGATTGCAGGGAGGGGTGGGGAGGACCAAGGTTTGGGCGAAACCAACGCCAAGCTGCGGGATTTCCACACTTTGTACGTTGTTGATGCGGTCGTAGTAAATGCCGAAGCCGGCGCGGATGACGGTTTTCCCCTGGCCGAACAGCTTTCCGCGCTTGCCGTCTGTGTACGAGGGATTCCAGGCGACGGCGAGACGCGGGGAGACATCGCCGTAGTCCGTGTTCCAAATGGAGCTGCGTCCAGAACTCTTGATAGGCAGGTAGCCGATAGTAGGATTGAAGACCTGACCATTCGCGGCGGCCTGCTGCTTCGCCTGGATGTAGCCAGCGGCGGTGAGAATCTGTCCAGTGCTGTCGTTGATTTCAAAGGTTTGCTGGCCGTGCAATTCCGAAGGGGGTGTCTGCCAACCGTAGCCGAGACCGTAAGTGACAGTTAAGCTCGACTTTATACGCCAAGAATCTTGGACATAGGCGTCGTAAGCTCGCTGGGTCGTGTTGGCAATAAGCGGAGTACCGAACGGCTGCGGATTGAGGTTGCCGTCGCGGACTGCAAGGACGTTTACATTGTCCACGATCCCGAGGGTTGCGGCGTACAAACGGTCCCATCGAAGGACATCAGTTGGCTGCAAACAAAACGTTGTGACGGCGCCCCCGCAGGACGGGGGCCGATTTACTGCCGTAATAGTCTGGTTGGTACCAAAAACATCAGCGTCTTCCGTCGCAACGAGCGAAGCGAGGGAACCAACGACCTTGTCGTTACGCTGGGCGATGAGTGGCAGCCAGCGAATATCTCCACCGGCAGTAATGTTGTGCCGGCCTAGAATGCGGGTGAAGTCGTCAACGAGTTGTTTGTTTCGCTGGAAATTGCCTTGCGTGCGGGCACGCTGCGTGTCCACGTCAATGGGAACGTCGATAAGACCGGTTTGGGCCAGGCCCGGAGCAAGGGCGATAAAGCCCGCCGAGGTATTGGTACTCGCAAGGGCCAGAGTCGTAGCGGAGGCGCTGGGAGACAAACCAGGGAGAAAAACGCGGCTACGTATCCATCCGAAGTGAATGACGTTGCTGGTCATCGAGTTAAAAGCATAATCGAGAGCGCCGATAGCGCCGTCGCCGCGGGTATCGTTTCCAGTCGTAGCGATAGTCTGGTTGTTCAGGGTGTCGATCTGATTGTTAGTTACAGCGAGCGCCCGGGAATAGATATATCGACCGAAGAAATGAGCCTTGTCCGAGAAATTGTGGTCGAGGCGGAAGGTGACGTAATCGTCCTTGATCGGAGTCGCTGCATTGGCAACAAACCCGGTCGTATTGTTTCCATCCACATTGGGCAGGCTGGGGTCATTGCCGGCGGGATTGAGACCATAAAGTGTCTTTATGGTGGGGCTGATGCCGATACCGCGAGGATCGCAGGGAAGGTTTCCGCTGGGACCGCAGGCGGTGGAGGTAGCTAAGTTATACTGCCTAACCGTACCGGTGCCATCCACGAACGACAAAATGCCATTTCTCAAATTGTCTGTGGGCACGATGTGGCTGACCTGCGAAGAGGAAGGGAAACGGCGGCGTTCATAGTTGCTGAAGAAGAAGGTCTTATTCTTGATGATGGGTCCGCCGACGCTCACGCCTTCGCGGTTGTCCTTGAAAGCGCTCTTGTAGGTGAATGGTTTCCCGGTTGCTGCGTCGGGAGTGTGGTTCAAGTCCCACGAGTTGGCGTTATAGCCGTCGCTCTGATGGAACCAATAGCCGTCGCCGTGGATCATGTTTGTACCGCTCTTACTGATCAGGGTAATGTTTCCACCCGAGGAACGGCTAAAGTCGGTGTTGGCATTGGATACGCCGACTCGGAACTCTTCCAAGCTTTCCACGGTGGTCGGAATGAAGTTCTGCGCCGTCGCGCCTCCGCCAACCGTATTGTCCGTGATGTCGATGCCATCCAACGTGATTGAGTTTTGGTCGCTTCGAGCGCCAGCCACTGTCCCACCGTTGTTCCCAAAGCCGCCGTTGGCGGGCGTATCGTACGGCGTGGTTCCCGGCTGGAGAGTCAGGAGCTCGGAGGCGTCGCGCTGCAGCGTTGGCAACCGCGAAAGGGTGGTTCCGCCGATGACATCGCCGACCTGAGCGTCGGTGGTCTGGAGTTCGACCCTGGCCTCCGTGGAAACGGTGATGGATTCTGAGACCGCGCCGACCTCAAGCTTTATATCCACCGTATAGCTCTTAGCAACCTCGACGGTCAATGCAGTGACCGTGGACGTTCGGAAGCCATCCTTCTTGACGGTAACCTCATACGTTCCTGGCGCCACGTTGACAAAAGTATATTGGCCAGCTCCGTTGGTGGTCTGCGTAGTTTGGTTGTTTGTAGCGGTATTGCGAAGAACTACTGTCGCATCGACCATTGTGGCGCCACTGGAATCAGAGACGGTGCCAAGAACGATTCCCGTCGTAGAAGTTTGCGCCTCGGCGGCGATTCCGAGCGATAAAACTCCGAGAACCAAAAGTGCAGTAGAAACAAAACGTGCGAATAGATTCATAATTCCCCCCCCGCTTTAGCCGGTTGGGCAATGGCGGTAACGCGCTTCGTTAAACGGTTCGCGGCGCCGACGGGTGGCAGCTCCCATCAAGCAGTAGCAACGCCCTTCTACGGAAATAGAGAAGGGTGTGTTCGGAGCGAAACGGAAAAATAGACACACGCCGGAGACGAAAAACGACGCCTTACCACTCCCAGGGCCCCCAAAGCTAAAGATGGGCAAATCCTTACACCAAGAAGTCTGGGGGTGTCAACAATTGATTCATACGAGCAAAAGAATGAAACGTCTGTTGCCTCTCGCAGAACGTGCCTGTGTGTGGTTTTGAGTTGGGCTCAAAATAAACTTATAGCTGTCTCAAAGTAAAACTATTTTCATCCCTTGTTTATTCCCATGCGGCTAAATTGAGCGACGAGAGGAAACGGTGAGAATATGGACGTAATGGGCAGGGAATCGTACATCGGAATTCGTATTCGAAACGAAGACAGGCTAAAATAAGAGGGTAATGCTTACACAGATTAAGGGAACAGACGCGGCTGCCAGCGGGCGGCCCCGGCGCAAGACGTACGGCGTGCGCGTGGGCCACGTGCTCGTCGGCGGCGGCGCGCCGATTGTCGTGCAGTCCATGACCAACACGGATACTGCCGACGTCGCGACCACGTTCAAGCAAACCGTGGAGCTTGCGGAAGCCGGCTCCGAGATTGTGCGCTGGACGGTGAATGTGCCGGAGGCTGCGGCCGCTGTACCGGAGATCAAGAAGCGCCTGCTGGACGCCGGTTGCCTCGCGCCCATTATTGGCGATTTTCACTACAACGGGCACGTATTGCTGACGAAATACCCGGAGTGCGCCAAGGCGCTGGACAAGTACCGCATCAATCCGGGTAACGTTGGCGCGGGCCAGCGGCGCGACGAACAATTTTCCACCATTTGCAAAATCGCGCGGGACAACGGCAAACCCGTGCGCATCGGCGTAAATGGCGGCTCGCTGAATCAAGAGCTCGTCATGCACAAGATGCAGGAAAACACGGACAAGAACCTTGGCAAAGAGTCCGAAGAGATTATCAATGACTGCATGGTGCTGTCGGCTCTGCAATCCACGGAATTGGCGCTGGAGTGCGGGCTGCGGCATGATCAAATTATTATTTCGTGCAAGACTTCGCGGCCGCGCGATTTGATTACGGTGTATCGCGATCTATCCGGCAGAACGGAGCAGCCTCTGCATCTCGGCTTGACCGAAGCCGGAATGGGGATGAAGGGGCAGATATGGTCCGCGGCGTCGCTGGGCGTTTTGCTCTATGAAGGAATCGGCGACACGATTCGCATTTCGCTCACGCCGAAGCCCGGAGGCGACCGCCGTGAAGAAGTTTATGCCGCGTGCGAATTGCTGCAAGCGCTTGGTCTGCGTTCCTTTTCGCCGAGCGTGACCGCCTGCCCGGGTTGCGGACGCACGACTAGTACGACTTTCCAGGAGCTGGCGGAACGCATCCAGGACTACATCCGGGACAGCATGCCGATTTGGAAGACGCAATACGAAGGCGTGGAGACCATGACGCTGGCGGTGATGGGATGCATCGTCAACGGCCCTGGCGAATCGAAGGCCGCGAATATCGGCATCAGCTTGCCTGGCACCGGCGAAGCGCCGCGTTGTCCTATATATATTGATGGGAAGAAAGATGTGACGCTCGAAGGAAATTACGACGAACTGGCGGTGGCATTCCAGGCGCTCGTCGATAATTACATCGCCAAGAAATATCCCCGCAAGACCGCTGAGGCAATTCCAGCCAGCCGTTAAATTGGAACGAAGAATCCAAAGCTAAGGAATACGAGGCGATTGAGGAGTGGCGACTCTGCGCATTTTCTCGAGCGCCATCATGCGCGCGCGCGAATAAGCCTGGCGGTCCTCGAGCAATTGATGCGCCCAGTGCGCGCCTATCGCGATGGCATGGAACTCGAAGGCGAGGCGCGTGGGGTCGAGCTTCGGGTCGAGGTGGCCGGCGTTTTGAGCGCCCTGCACCGCGCGAGTGATGGCGCCGATCCATTCGTGCATGATCTCGGCGATGCGGTCGCGCACCACGCCGAGGCGTCCATCGAACTCGAACGAAGCGGCCGTGAAAAAGCATCCCCCTTCGAAAACACGTTTTTCGACGAGCAGCAGCCAGCGATCGATCAAAGCCCACAACCGCGGCATGCCTTTTGGCGCGGCGATGGCCGGCAGCGTCACCTTCTCGATAAAAACCTGGCGCGCCATCTCGACGGTGGCTAGCTGCAATTCTTCCTTGGAGCCGAAATGAGCGAAAAGGCCGCTTTTGCTCATACCTAGCTGCTCGGCGAGGGAGCCCACCGTGAGGCCTTCGAGGCCTTGCGCGGAGGCGATGTCCACGGCGCGGGCAAGGATAGCTTCGCGGGTGCGGAGACCTTTGGCTTGGCGGCGGAGGACGGGCCTGTTGACAGGCTTGCTGGGGAGCTTTTTGCCCGGCTTTTGCGGGGAACGAGAGCGCAGAGCGTGCGGCATGGAGATACTGTAACACGGAACACAAATAAGCACGAACGTTCGTTTATTGTGGTATGCTCTTGCGCATGTGGGGTGTTCCATGGGAAATGCCATCGTCCTTCGTCCACTTCTTTTGCCAACCACGTCACGCTGCGCGAGGGTTTTTCATAGCACTGCTAAGGGAATGCGATGGGCTAACCGCTCGTCGCTATTCGCTCGGCGGCAAGGCAGTGGTGTGGCTTGGCGAAGGCTGATTCATCTTTCAGGCCTGCTTGCAATTCTCTTGAACTCCGGAATGATGGCGCGCGTTGCGCGTGCTCAGGAACTCCCGTTGGAGCGTTGCGACGCCCTGCCTGTGATCGATGTACAAGTCTCGGGGCTGCACAAGGTCTTCCTCGTGGATACCGCGGCCACTTCCATGCTAAATCTGGAATCGTTTGCCGCTGGGCAAGCAAAGGACATCCGCGTGACGTCATGGAGCGGTACGCTCGCAACCAGCGCGAAGGAAGTAACGTTGCCGGACTTGACGGTGGGTCGAACAAAAGTGGTCGGTTTGAAACTGCCCGCCATTGATCTATCGGCGATTGGAAAAGCCTGCGGACGAAAGATCGACGGCATCCTGGGGGTCGATCTGTTAGGAAAACTGGGAGCCAGCATTAATTTGAAGGAGCAGACGATTCACGTCGCGACGGCGGACGAGGTGCGCGGCGCGGAACTCGTCACCGCAATGCAGCATGAGATGCATCGCTGTGTGGACGCCTTCAATGATTCCGACGAGGAGAAGTTTGGCGACTGCCTGGACCCAAAGATTGTTTTGTTCTCGATGGACACGCAACTTTATGGGCGAGAACAAGTCATTGGATATTTCCGCCAGAAGTATTTTCACCAGGAACCAGCAGCACGGCTGGAGATTCGCGAGAGTGCGTTTCATCCCATCGGCGAAGCGGTTTGGTACGAGTATGAGTTTACGATCGACTCGGTGCACGGCAGGCTGCATGGTCGCGGCATGGCAATGTGCAAGAAGTCGGAAGGACATTGGCGGATGGCGAGCATGCATCATTCGATTGCGGAGATGGAGTCCGCTGCGGCGTCGAAGCAAAAGCGTTAGACGCGGCGCCGATGGATGGCGAGAGCGGAGCCGTATTCTTACAGATTGACGAGCAGCCTTTCTTCTCTACAATGCGTAAAGCAGCAGGGGCGTAAAGCGGACTGGCCCTGAGAGCCTCCAAGCTGACGGGGAAGAAATGAAAATGTATCGGGCAGCCGCGCTGGCTTTCGCCACATGTTTTCTATTTACAACTTGGTCCGGCGCCCAAAACACCGAGTTCACGGAAACTCTGAGAAAAAATCGCGCGTCAATCAGCGTCCAGAATGGCAAGCTCTCGGGCCCGGGGGCGGAAGTTCTCCGTACAGCATTGGCGGAAGCACAGTTTGTGGCACTCGGAGAAGATCACGGCATCCGGCAAATTCCTGAGTTTGCGGCGGCGCTTTGCGCGGAACTTGCGCCGCATGGATTCCACCATATGGGCCTCGAAATCGGGACTTATGTCGCGCCGGAACTCGAAAGGATGGCGCGTAGCGCGGACGGTGCGAAGCAGCTCGCCGAGTTCGAGAAGAAATACCCGGAAACCATCGCGTTCTACAATTGGCAAGAAGAGTTCACGATGCTGCAAAAATGCGAGAGCGCGGCTTCGCCGGGGCACCTGACGATCTGGGGACTGGACCAGGAATTCATGGGAGCGACGGGCTTTTTGGCAGACAAGATTCTTGCGACGAATCCAGGCCCAGACGCAAAAACCGCCATCGAAACGCTTTTGAAAGAGACCATCGAAGCGCACGGCACTGCGTCGAAGACCGGCAGCCCCGGCGATCTTTTCATGATGACGGCCAAACAAGACGAGTTGGATCGTGTGCGCGACCTTCTGAAGAAACAAGGCAAACCCGAGGCGCAGAAATTATTCGACGCGCTTCTGGTGAGCCGCGAGATCTACCAGAAAAACATGGCCGATGACTACTACGTATCCAACCGGCAGCGTGCGTTGCTGATGAAGAAGAATTTCTCGGAGCCGTTTGCTGCTTCCTCGCAAAGCAATGGCGTCTTGCCCAAGGTCTTTTTCAAGTTCGGCGCCTACCACATGTTCCGCGGGATCAATCCGCTGCATTCGAGTGAGCTGGGCAACCTGATCAGCGAAGCGGCGGAGGCCAACCAATTCAAATCTGTGCACATTTTGATCGCGGGCGTGAAAGGCGAGCAGTTGCGGTTTG
>Ga0210399_10003924_pt1 | contig 11582 bp, 10 predicted proteins | sample IncBWC14MmetaG_FD_150865 | JGI IMG/M metagenome (GOLD analysis project Ga0210399, IMG submission 150865) | Forest soil microbial communities from Barre Woods Harvard Forest LTER site, Petersham, Massachusetts, United States - Inc-BW-C-14-M | ecosystem: Environmental > Terrestrial > Soil >...
GTGACTTTCGCCGAGAAAGCGTTGCAGCCCGCCAAGGTCAGCCGCGTGACCGTGGTTGACAGCGCGGACAAGCATCTCGAAGTTGTGGTCGATGACAGCCAGCTTTCGCTTGCCATCGGCAAGAAGGGGCAAAACGTCCGGCTGGCCGCGAAGCTGCTGGGCTGGAAGATCGACATCAAGAGCGAGGAAGAGAAGCGGCAGGAAGTCGAGCTGCAGATGGCGGCGATGGCTCCGCCGCCGACGACTCCTCTGGAAAACGTTACGGGCCTGGGCGAAGGGTTGGTGGAAAAACTCAGCGCAGCGGGCGTGACGACCGTCGAAGCTCTGGCCGACATGACGCCGGAGCAGCTTGAAGCCATCGAAGGCATCGGGCCGAAGACGGTGGAAAAAATCAGTCTCGCGGTCAATAATTACTTTGCGAGTCTGGAAGCGGGTGCCGCCGAAGGAGAACTCCCGGCGGAGGGCGTGACCGCAGAGGGTGAAGCCGTAACGGAAGAACCTGCCGTGGAAGCTGCGGCCGGCGAAGTGGCCGCGGAAGAACTGGCGGCCGCTCCTGAGGCGACGGCGGAAGCCGAAGCCGCCTCGGATGAAAACGAAGAGCATGAGCCGAAAGATGGCTCGGCTCCCGAAACAACTGAATAGTGATGGCACGCGCTGACATATTCAATGGCGTGCGAGTGCAGGACGCTGACTCCGTGAGGTTGCAATGAAGACTTAAGCGCAACGCGGAGTACAAGAAAGGCCGGATGAGCAAGGTTCGAATTAACGATCTCGCCAGGGAGCTGGAAGTTAAAAGCAAAGCCATCCTCGACACGCTACCGCTCGTCGGGGTGACGGAGAAGAAGACCCATTCCAGTTCGCTCGAGGAGCATGAAGCGGAAAAAGTGCGGGTCCACCTCCGCGGCTCGTCCGAAGCGCAGACGCCGTCGGCGCGGTCCGCGCGCCCGCTGCGCGGCGAAGAAGAAATCAAGACCAAAATCGATTTGTCGCACATCTCCCGGCCGGGAGATGTGCTGAAGGCCATCACGCAACAGAAAGAAGTAGTGGCGCCTCCGAGTGCGCGCCCAGCCGCTCCTCCGGCAGTGGTGGCGAGACCGGTGGCTGCGCCGTCGGCGGCAAGACCTACGCCGACTCCCGCCGCGCCCACGATTTCTGCGCCGGCGGTTTCGGCGCCTCCGCCAGCCGCGCGGCCCACAGTGACCGCTCCCGTTGTGGAGAGGCCGGCGGCCGCAGTGCCTCCAAGCGAGACTCCAATTCCGCCGCCAGTAGCGGCACCGCCGCGTCCCGCGACTCCGCCTGCTGTGTTTGTGTCGGCAGCGCCTTCGGTGACGGCATCGGCTGCTCCTCAGGCTCCAGTGGCCCCGCCGCGTCCGGCTGCACCGCCTGCAGTTGCCAGCCCGCAGCCTCCAGCGCCGCGCATGATTGTTCCGCAGACCGGACCGCGTCCGGTGTACAAAGCTCCGCCGCCCCGTCCGGTTGCGCCGGTCGCACAAGCGGGTGCTCCTGCGGGCGCAGCTGCCGGAACTATGCGTCCCGCGCCGGGTCGTCCGGTGCCAGGACAGCCAATTTTCCAGCGCCCGCGTCCGTTGGTGCCGGGCGGAGGTCCGCCTCGGCCGTTGCGTCCGGGCGAGCGCCGTCCCATGCACCCCACCCGCACCGCACCGGCGGGCGCACGTCCGCTTGGTGTGGGCCCAGGGGGTCCGCCTCCGGGACCAGTTCGTCCGGGTGCCCGTCCGGGGGCGCCGGCACGACGGCCTGGCCAGCGCTATGTTCCGCGTGGCGTAAAAGAAGGCCCGATGAAGGGCTACACGCCGCCGCCGCGCATGGTGGTGTCGAACGAGCCGATGCCGATCACGCGTAATATCACGATCACGGAAGGCATCAGCGTAAAAGATCTGGCGGAGAAGCTCGAGATTCGCGTGAAAGATTTGATCTCACGCTTGCTGGGCCGCGGGGTTTTCGCCACAGTGAACCAGACGCTCGACGCCGAACTGGCCAGCGAAATGGCGCGCTTCTTCGGGGCCGAAACGAACGTGATCACCTTCGAAGAACAGGCCTCGAAAGAGATTGATGCCGCCGCCGCGAGCGGCGAAGAGGCGGTTGCCGAGGTCACGCCTCGTCCACCCGTGGTCACCATCATGGGTCACGTTGACCATGGTAAGACCACGCTGCTCGACGCCATCCGTCTGACGCACGTCGCGGAAGGCGAGGCTGGGGGCATCACGCAGCACATCGGTGCTTACAAGGTTCGCATCACCGACAAGGAATCTCCGGCGTTTGGACGCGAGATCGTGTTCCTCGACACGCCGGGTCACGAAGCGTTTACCCGCATGCGGTCCCGCGGCGCGAAGGCCACCGATATCGTGGTGCTGGTCGTGGCCGCCGATGATGGCGTCATGCCGCAGACGATTGAAGCGATCGATCACGCGCACGCCGCCGAGGTTCCCATCATCGTTGCGGTAAACAAAATCGATAGGCCCGATGCGCTGCCCGACCGTGTGAAGAAACAACTCGCCGATCGCGGTCTGGTGCCCGAAGAGTGGGGCGGTAAAACGGTATTTGTCGATGTGTCGGCGAAGAAGAAAACGAATCTGAACCTGCTGATGGAAATGATTTGCCTGGTCGCCGATCTTGCAGAATTGAAAGCGACTCCGGAGCGCGCTGCGACCGGCGTGGTGCTCGAAGCGAAACTCGACCGCGGTCGCGGACCCGTGGCCACGGTGCTGGTGCAGAACGGCACGCTTATTGCCGGCGACAATTTTGTGGTGGGTAACGTTTACGGAAAAATCCGCGCCATGTTCGACGATCGCGGGGCGGCGCTGCAGTCCGCGCCACCGTCGACGCCGGTTGAAATCCTGGGCATGGAAGGTTTGCCGCAGGCCGGAGACCAGTTCGTGGTGGTCGCGGATCGCGACAAGGCGCGCGGCATCTCCGAATACCGCGAGCAGAAAGCCCGCGAAGCCGCGCTGGCCAAGAGTTCCCGCGTGTCGCTCGAAGGCTTGGCGGAGCAGATCAAGACCGCCGGCACCAAGGAACTGAACATCATTCTGAAGGGCGATGTGCAGGGCTCGGTGGAAGTGCTGAGCGATCTGCTTACCAAGCTCTCGAACGAGAAAGTGCGGCTGAAGCTGCTGCGCTCGGGCGTGGGCGCCATCACCGAAACCGACGTGCTGCTGGCCTCGGCGTCGAATGCCATCATCATCGGCTTCAACGTGCGGCCCGAGCGCAAAGCGCAGGAACTGGCCGAGCAGGAAGAAGTCGACATCCGCCTGCACTCGATCATTTACGAACTGCAGGACGAGATCAAGCGCGCCATGACCGGCCTGCTCGAACCGACGATCAAGGAAACCTACCAGGGCCGCGCCGAGGTGCTCGAAACCTTCCGCATCCCGAAGGTGGGAACGATTGCCGGATGCCGCGTAACCGACGGAGTGATCAAGAACAACTCGGAAGTGCGCCTGCTGCGCGACAACGTGGTCGTGTTCAAAGGCAAGGTCGGATCGCTGCGCCGCTTCAAAGACGATGCCAAAGAAGTCACTAACGGCATGGAGTGCGGCATCTCGATCGCGAACTACGGCGACATCAAAGCGCGGGACGTGATCGAAGCGTTTGCCACGGAGAAGATCGCCGCTGAAGCCATGGTCTAGGAACTGTCGTTGGTCGTTAGTCGTTGGTCGTTAGCAAAACCGCTCGAGGTCAAGATTCTTGGCGAACGACTAACGACCAACGACCGAATGATCGCTTTCCTCACCCTCGAACTCCACATCGAAGCGGCGCAGTCGATCAAGGACCGGCGTCAAGTGGTGCGCAGCTTGAAAGATCGGTTGCGCACGAGTTTCAATGTTTCTGTCGCCGAACTCGATGCGGCCGAACTGTGGAACCGCGCTACCATCGGCGTGGTCAGCATTTCTAATTCGCGCGACTATCTCGATGGCCTGATGAAGAATGTGGAGCGCGCGGCCACGCGCATCGCCAACAACCACGGTGCTGAGATCGCGGATTCCTTCGTGGAGTTTCTATAAATCGTCGTTGGTCGGTTGTCGTTAGTCGTTCGCGCCGACCGCCAAACGGCTTTGCCTGGCGACCAACGGCCGACAACCAACGACCGACAACCAACGACCGGACTTCCCCTAACACATTGTTACCTCCGTACTTAACTCCCTCCCGCCAAAGCACGCAACAATGGCGGAGCCGGTCATACACTTGTACCCGGTTTTCTGATATCCTCGTTCGTTTTCCTTGAGGTGCTCGGTCGTGGAGAAGCGCGGGCTCAAATATCATCGCGGGCGGGTTGGCGAGGCGCTGCGCGAAGAGATTGAAACGCTGGTTGAAGGTGAGTTGGCCGATCCGCGCATCGGACTGGTGAGCGTGACCGCGGTGCATATCGCTGACGACGGGAGATCGGCGCAGGTTTGGGTGAATGTGGAGGGTGATGACGAGGATGCGGACCAGAGCCTGGAGGGCCTGGAAGCCGCGCGCGAATATATTCGTCATGAACTGGTCGAGCGGTTGCACCTGAGACGCGCTCCGGAGTTGTATTTCCGCCTGGACCGCGCGGAACAGGAAAAGGCGCGAGTAGAAGAATTGCTGGCGCGGGCGAAAAAACGAAACAAGGCCCGCAAGGAACCCGGTGGAAAAAAGGCATAGCGGCGTCGAGGATGTGCTCCGGCAAATCGGACAGCATGAGCGATTCGTGCTGACCTCGCACGCCCGGCCTGACGGCGATGCGGTCGGATCGGCGCTGGCCTGCTGCCAGATTTTGCGCGCGATGGGCAAGCACGCCGATGTCGTCTTGCACGATGGCGTCCCGCGCGTCTACCGCTCGCTTCCGTTTGCCGATCAGGTCGTGCAGTCCAGTCACGTGATGGGCAGTTATGATTCGGCGATTATTCTGGAGTGTGACAGCATTCACCGCACCCGGCTCGAGGGTCTGGAAAACCGGTTTCTGATCAGCATCGACCATCATGCCAGTGGACGTCCGTTTGCCCACGTCAACTGGATCGATCCTCACGCCGTGGCCACCGCGGAAATGGTGTTCCGTCTGGCGCGGGAAGCGGGCGTGAAATTTTCGCCCGAGATTGCGACCTGCCTCTACACGGCGCTGATGACCGACACCGGTTCGTTCATGTTTCAGGGCACGAATGAGAACACGTTCGGTCTGGCGCGCGAACTCGTGCTGGCAGGAGCCGATCCGGCGCACTGCGCGCGCGGAATTTACTTTGCACACTCCCTGGCCAAGATTCGCCTGCTCGGTGAGGCCCTGCGCAGTCTAACGGCGGACGGCCACCTCGCCTACGCGTGGGTGACTCAGAAGCAGATGGAGCGCTGCGGCGCGATTGAAGAGGACTGTGAAGGACTGGTGAACTACGTTCTCTCCATCGGCGGCGTCGAGGTGGCGGCATTCTTCCGGGAGTTGCCGGATGGACGCTATCGCGTGAGCTTGCGCAGCAAAGGCAAACTGAACGTTGCCCACGTGGCCGAAAGTTTCGGCGGCGGAGGCCATGAATGCGCCAGCGGCTGCTCGGTCGACGGCCCGCTCACCGAAGCCGTGCGCCAGATTCTCCTCCAGTTGCGCCGCGGACCTTCCGTACAATAGAAAAACCATTGCAGATTTTAGATTTGAGATTGCTGATTGAAGAGCCGTCCCGTTAGTCGGTTCTTAAGTCTGAAATCTAAAATCTGCAATCTGAAGTGTCTCCGATGACCACCCGCACCCGCACCGACGTGTTGTTGATCGCAGGATTTTGTGCGTTCCTGTTTTTCTACGGCATCGGACAGTTCGGGCTGATCGGCGCCGACGAACCGCGCTATGCGCAGGTGGCGCGCGAGATGCTCGAACGCCGAAGTCATATCGACGGCTGGATTACGCCGGTTCTCGGCGGGCATGCGTGGCTGGAGAAGCCTCCGCTGTATTACTGGCAGGCGATGCTGGCTTACTCTGTGCTGGGGGTGAACGATGTGGCGGCGCGAGTCCCCGCAGCGATTGACGCAACCTTGCTGGTGATTGCTGTTTATCTTTTCTTTCGGCGATTTCGGCGCGGTGTGGAGGCGGATGCCGCGCTCATCACGGCCTCCTGCGCGGGAGTGATCGGTTACGCTCATGCGGCATCGATGGATATGGCGCTGGCCGCGACTTTTTCTATTGGAATGCTCGCGTGGTGGGCCTGGCGCGAGAGCGAGAGGCGAATCTATCTGGCTGCGTTCTACGTCTGCATGGCGTTGGCCATGCTAGCAAAGGGGCCGGTGGCGCCGTTTCTGGCGGTGCTTGTCATTGTGCTGTTCTCGGTTGCGGTACGAGAATTTCGTTTGGTTGTGCGAACACTGTGGCTGCCGGGCGTTCTGCTGTTCTGCGTGATTGCGTTGCCATGGTATTTCGCGGTGCAGATACGGAACCCGCAATTCTTTCGCGAATTTATTCTGCAGCACAATCTGGCGCGCTTTTCCAGCGACCTGTATCACCACCGGCAGCCGTTCTGGTATTACCTTCCGGTCACGGCCGTCGCGCTGGTGCCGTGGACGGTGTTTGTCATCGCGGCTTTCGTCGAGTCAGTGCGAGTCTGGTGGGCGGAACGCAAATCCATTTCGGCCGAGCCCGATCTCGAATTGCAATTCAGTGTGTTCGCCTGCTGCTGGCTGGTCGCGCTGGTCGTGTTCTTTTCGATTTCGCAGTCGAAGCTCCCAGGGTACATTCTTCCGGGGATCCCAGCCGGCGCCGTCCTGCTGGCCGATTATTTGCGGCGGCATCTCGCGCAGGAGCAGGAGCAAGGGGAAGCCGAGCCCGTCTCGAAGTGGCTGGTCGTGCTGCACGCCGTGGTGGCTGCGGCGCCGATCGTCCCCGCTGTGCTGATTGCGTATGTCGTGACCCAGCGCCGGTTGCCGGCGGGACGGCCGATGTTTGTCGCGCTGGCGGTGGCGTTCGTGCTCTGCGCCGCCATCGCTCTCACGCTGGCGAGCCACTGGCGCCTGCGCATGCTGCGATTCGTGACTCTGATTCCAGTGGTGCTTTCTGTCGCTGCCGTATTGAAGTTGGGAACGGTCTCGATTGATCAAACGTTATCCGCGCGTCCGCTGGCGCTGGAACTCGCCGCCGTGGAGATGCACCAGCTTCCGCTCGCAGTCTACGGCGTTTCCCGCGAGATGGAGTACGGACTCACGTTTTATCGCAACCAGACAACTGTGCGCTACGAGCGGGACAGCGTTCCGGCGGAGGAGCATCTGCTGGTGGCCCCGGTGACATGGAAAGGGAATGTTACAAAACAAACGGCGGGACGACGCGTGCTTTTTCTCGGCAATTTCGCGCCTCAGAACGTTGACTATTACTGGGTCTCCGCCGCGGACACCAAGCGCTGACGAGGGCGGACGTGTCTCGTCATCCTGAGGCGCCAAATCGCGCTCCCCGTAACGAAAATCACGAGGAATCGTTGTGCCCGGCGCCGGTCGTCAGCCGTTGGGACGCAATCCTCACCTGTTGCTGCCGCTTGTTCGCCGGGTTTGCCTCTGCTCGGCGAACCAACTACACTCGAAATTTTGCCGCGAGATTTGCCGCTGCTTCTGGCGGCGGCCGCTGCAGCAGCGCTTTGGGGAGACCGTTTTTGGAGATTCTGGACCTCAGACATTTTTCTTCGGTGGATCTGCGACCTTTGCTCGACGACGAGACGGCGCTTTGGTCGCGCCTGCTCTCGTGGGATTACTCCGGGTCGGCAGAGATGATACTCCGCTATGTCGACGCGAAAATCCTGCCGGGATATGCGGCGGTGGATCGCGGCCGCGTTTTCGGTTACTCGTTTTTTGTATACGAGGGCAGCAAGGGAGTGATTGGCGACCTCTACGTCATCAATGGCACGCGGCTTCCTAACGCGCGCGAGGTCGAACTGAAGCTGCTGACGCACGTGATCGAGACCCTGCAGCAGTCTCCGGGAATCCATCGGGTGGAGGCGCAACTGCTGGCTCACGAAGCCAACGCCGTGTCGCGTCCGTTTCTGGAGACGGGATTCCAACGACATCCGCGGTTATTCATGACGTTGACGTTGGGAAAACCGGCGGGTGAGAAAATCCCCACGCATCCCGAAGTCGAGATCCGGCCCTGGGTCGAGGGAGACTACCAGCCATCGGCCGCGGTAATCACGGCAGCGTATCGCGGCCACGTCGATGCCCAGATCAACGACCAGTACCACACGCTCAGCGGATCGCTGCGCTTCCTGAACAACATTGTGCGCTTCCCGGGATGCGGCGTGTTCGACGCCGAGTCGTCGTTTGTGGCTCTCGATCGCAAGGCGAAGAGCCTGATCGGATTGATCCTGTGCTCGCGCGTGCGCAACAACGTCGGTCACGTGACGCAAGTGTGCGTGCTTCCGGAATATCGTTCGCGAGGAATTGGCGAGTCGCTGTTGGCAGCCACCGAGGGGAGTTTGCGGAGGCGAAACTTCGCGTTGCTCTCGCTGACGGTAACCGAAGCGAACGCGCGCGCGGTAGCTCTCTATCGCCGGCTGCATTACGTGTCAGAACGAATCTTCGATGCGTTCGTGTGGGAGGGGTAGAAGCGCTCTTGACTTTTAGCTTTGTCAGGTTGGTGCTGAGGCTCAGTTGGTTTCAAGCCAAGAGCCAAGAGCCAAGAGCCAAAAGCCAAAAGCTATCTGCGCAACAGCCACATCGCCCAGCCCGCCACCAGCACGCCTCCTAGAAACATCGCGAAGCATTTGAGACCGTAGAGCACCATGTCGCGCGCGGTTTCGCGGTGGGTGATGCCGAATACGATGGACGCGAACAGGGCAAACACCGCCGCCGCGCTGAAGTGATTGAGAGTGATGGTCACTGCACGAGTCTCCGCGAAGAGGTTCTGACTGGCAACTGTTTCACTGTTTTTTCCCGATGGCGATGTGATAGGCGTCGGCCACCGCGATAAAGTTCAGCAATCCCGCGACGATCATAAATTTCGTGCCATAGTCCGCGGTGGCGAATGCGATCGCGCCCTGACCCCAGTCCATGGCTACCGTCACAATGTAGAGGCCGCCCGCGCCGATGTCGCCGATGAATCCAAGAATGTCGAGAATTTCGCCGCCATTCGCTTTGTAGATGCGGCCCTGCATGGCGAGTCCGAGCACGAACAGGGTTGCGATCGATACAAACAGCAGCAGGCCGCGAATCCAGCGCTTCTGGATCATGTGTCCCGCGCCCGGAATCAGCCAGCCCACCGCGGGGGCGACCACCGCCATCATGCTCACCGGTTCGGCCTGCGCTGCTTTCGTTTTTTCGGGCATTCTTTCTGAAGAGGAATTTGCCATTCAGATGTTCACAATCTCTCGTTGAATTTTTCCGGTCACTTCGGCGGACTTGGCTCGCACCAGAACATTCACCTCGCTGCGCACACCAAACTCCGGCAGGTAGATGCCGGGTTCGATCGAGAAGCAGGAGTTAGGAAGAATCTGCCGCTCGTCGTGAATCTCGAGGTCGTCCATATTCGCCCCGTTGGAATGGACGTCGGTGCCGATGGAATGTCCGGTGCGATGAATGAAATAATCGCCGTAGCCGGCCTTCTTGATATGCCCGCGGGTGGCGCGATCGACTTCCCATCCGGCGATGCGGCGGCCGCCGTTGATGGCGTCGAGAACAGTCTTCACGCCGGCATCGCGCGCGTCGCGCACAATCTGGAAAATCTCCTGCATGCGGCCCGACGGCGCCGCGCCCACGAAACCCATCCATGTAATGTCGTAATACACCGCGCCCGCCGTGTTCTTCTTGCCCCACACGTCGAGCAAAATCAGGTCGCCTTCGTGAACCGGTACGGGATGGCTGGCATGCGGCTCGTAGTGCGGGTTGCCGGCATTCGCATTGACGGCCACGATCGGCGGATCGTCGGTCAATAGGTTCTCGCGGGCGAAGGCCTCCATGAACCACTGTTGGATTTCGTGCTCCTTCGCGCCACCGTTGCGAACGCGCTTGCCGATCTCCCGGAACGCGGCCGCCACAATCGCATCGATGCTGTCGCGCGCCGCGAAGTGCGACTGGATTTGCTCCTCGCTCCACGTCGATTCGAACTGCGCCACCAGATCCGCCGAACTGACAACGTTCTTGCCCAGGCCGCGCAGCAGGTCGATGGTGCCGCCATCCACCAGCGAAATGGTGAATACGCTGTTGTTTGGTGAGTACTGCATCGCCAGGTCGCGATGCTTTGCAAGAATCGCTTTCAGTTGGTCGAACAGTTCCTGCCAGCCCGAATACTGGTGCTTCTTGCCGGGCAGGGAATCGAGGTGTCCGGCTTCGATCTTGTGGACGAGTTTCACCGGTTCACCTTCGGCGGGAATCAGGTAAAACCAGCGCCGCGTCACCATCAGGCTTGCAGGCAGATCGAGCACGCGGTAAGCGATGGGATCGCGATGGTGATGGTCGTAGAACAGCCACGCGTCAATGTTGCGTTCGCGCAGCGCAGACTGGATGGCAGCAAGGTCCATGGGCAAACTTCTATTGTAAACAACAGCAAGGATTTGGGCGAATCGGGTTCATGTGGAGACAGCCGCCCTCGTCTGTCCGTCGAGCGCAGCTCGACTCTTTTTGCTAAACTCCGCCAGATGTCTGCCATTGCCGAACCCGTCCCGGCTCCACGCGTCCGCATCGAATCGATCGACGTGGTGCGCGGCGTCATCATGATCATCATGGCGCTCGATCACACCCGGGACTTCTTCGGCAACTCCGGCTTGAACCCCACCGATCCGGCCACGACCACAATCCCGCTGTTCTTTACGCGCTGGATCACGCATTTCTGTGCGCCTGTCTTCTTCCTTCTGACCGGCACCGGAGCCTATCTCTCGCTGCGAAAAAAGTCCCAGCACGAGCTGTCGTGGTTCCTGTTCACGCGCGGCCTCTGGTTGATTTTTCTGGAGATCGTGGTGACCCGCTGTCTGGGATGGCAGTTCAACTTCGACTATCACGTGCTATTCCTGATTGTTCTGTGGGCGCTGGGCTGGGCCATGATCGCATTGTCGGGACTGGTCTATCTACCGGCGTGGGCCGTCGCTACTTTCGGATTGGCAATGATCGCGACCCACAATCTGTTCGATTTGGTGCAATCCAACAATCCGATTTGGACTATTCTGCACTCTCCGAATTTTCTGCTGAATAATCCCCAGCACAGCGTGTTCGTGGGGTATCCGCTGATTCCCTGGATTGGCGTCACGGCGGCGGGCTACGGCCTTGGGCAGATCTACAGTTGGCCATCGCAACGTCGCGGGGCGTTCTTGTTGCCGCTGGGACTGGGGCTGATTACGAGCTTCTTAATTTTGCGCGTGATCAACCTCTATGGCGATCCTCGGCGCTGGTCGCCGCAGAGATCGCCGGTATTTACCGCGCTCTCATTTCTCAACACGACGAAGTATCCGCCGTCGCTGCTATTTCTGTTGATGACGCTGGGACCGGCGCTGCTTTTCCTGTGGGCAGTCGATGCTGGGACGCCGCGCTGGCTGCGCCCTGCGCTCATCGTCGGCAAAGTACCGATGTTTTACTACCTGCTGCATGTGCCGCTCATCCATCTGCTCGCCATCGCGGTGTGCTATGCCCGCTACGGGCAGGTGCCCTGGATGTTCGAGTCG
>Ga0210399_10003925_pt1 | contig 11581 bp, 12 predicted proteins | sample IncBWC14MmetaG_FD_150865 | JGI IMG/M metagenome (GOLD analysis project Ga0210399, IMG submission 150865) | Forest soil microbial communities from Barre Woods Harvard Forest LTER site, Petersham, Massachusetts, United States - Inc-BW-C-14-M | ecosystem: Environmental > Terrestrial > Soil >...
TGAATACCAGGATCAGCCAAATCACAAAACCCGCCAAGCCGACCAATGGCCACAGAAGCAGCGAAGCCCACCCCAGAAACGGCAGGTGCCCGAATATTCCTAGCCCTATCCACAGCACAATCCAGGCCACGTGAAAGAAGATGCTTTGGAAGGCGTGGAAGCGTACAAAGCGATTTTTGTTATACGGCTCGATCAGAAGAAAAAGAACCGCCGGAATGATGGTGACGTAGGCGAGCGCGCCCGCCACGTTCTGAGTGAGGCCGCCGACCTGGCCCTGCGCCGCCGACGCGGTAGTGGTGACAGGCGCGCTAGCGCAGTCGGGACAAGTGGCTGCTCCTGCTGGAAGGGGTTTGCCGCAACTGGGACAGAACGCCATACATGGGTCCTCGCATTCTGTGAACTGGTCGGCCGGGGTCGCCATTCGCGACTGGGCTGACCGGAGATTGCGCCCGCACGTTAACAGATTCGCCAGAATGAGGCAATGACGTATTCGAGCTAAATGCCAGACGAACCAATCCGCCGTCAGCAAAAGTCACTGCTCGATGCGGCGGTCGATCGGCAGTGGTTACAGGACATCACTAGGCATGACTTTGGACGAACGCCTATCGATTCATTGACCGGATTTTGAGAGCCAGCTGATTACAACCGCGAATCGGATAAATTCAATGCGGTTTGAATGTTTTTCCGGTCTCAATCAGCGTCTTCAGCCGCGAAAGGACACGCGGCCACCCGGAGGCCGTAAGGGCGTAGGCTGGATCATTTTCGGCCCACAAGTCATGCGTGACGGTGACCTGGGTGGCCTCGGTCTCCGGTACAAGTTCCACCATTACACGGGACCTCATTGAGCTCTGGCCCAAAGAATAGGTGTATTGCAGAAGTTTCGGAGGTTCGATTTTGATAACTTCGCCGTGGACGTAGACCGTCCTCTCGCCATTCGGTCCCGGTCCGACCCACTGGAGCAAACCGCCTGGCTTCAAGTCCGCTGAAAATTCCGCCCCACCAAAGATGGTACGGTTGGACTCTGGAGATACAAAGCCTTCCCAAACCTTCTCAGCGGGTGCAGCGAAATAGAACACGAAATGCAGTGGCGTTTGACCTGCCATTCTTGCCTCCTGAAAAAGTATTCTAGGCGGAAAATTCAAGTCGGCCGAGCTGACCGCACACAGTCTGCATACGTGGATTATTGTTGGCGAAACATCTCATTGCCCGAACTGTGGATACCTGACTCGTACGCAATCTCAATGCGGAGGATTTGGCCGAAAAGACCGCGCGTGCTCACTGGCCCTAATTCCGCCGATTCGTTAGTTGGGGAGATGTGCGAATTTCTGCGGAACTTCAGCTCTCGATTTCACCGAGTTGGAATACCGTGGACTGGGGCCGGCAACAGACGCCGTAGCTCTGCCAGAGGCGAAACCACGGGCTGTTGGCCAGCATCTTGTCATGCCTTTGATTGGCAGCCGCAATGTCACTCGGGCTCAGCGGTCTCTTGTCCGGCACAGCGAAGATGCGCTCTAGCCGCTCGATTTCGGCAATGGTCTGTTCGGCATCCATGTGTCTCAATATCCAACATAAGGGTGGTAGAGGTCAAACGGGACAGCAGCAATGACTGTTTGGGAAGCGACCGCCATGGATCCGGGCTGAACGTCTGCAAAACGACCCTGGACGGACTGCCACCCAGGTTTTTTGGTCATTAGGGCGAGCAATGACCTGCGACAAAAATGATTTCTCGCGAGCGCGCCGCCTCGAACGGGCCAGCATTCCAGTCTCCGAACACGTCCCGGACCAGCAGTCCCGAGCGGGCGATCAGGTCCTCCACATGTTCTCGCGATGGAAACCGCAGCGTGCTGCTCGTGGTCACGTGCGGATCGTTCGACGGGCGAGGACGCCCGTCGCGCCATCGGTAGGAAGTCTGGAACGAAATGAATTCACCATCCTGGCCGATGATCTTTAACATCTCGAGACATTGTTCACCCGTGGACAAGGGGAGCAAACGCGTCCGCTCCGACCACTCGCGAGCCCAATCGATGCGGGGATTGCGAGTCTCAAACGCAACCGTTCCGCTCTCCTTGAGATTGCTACGCATGGTCTCCAATACCGCCAGCACATCGGCGTCGGTAAGCATGATTTGGAAAGCATGTCCGGTCATTAGGATCAGGTCGAAGCGCTGCTGCGACCTGTACCTCTGCGCAGAGCACTCGACCCACTCAACCTGTTCCGCGTGAGGTTTTCTTCTGGCCACAGCCAGCATCGCCGCTGCTGGATCAACACCTGTTACCCGGTGACCACGTTCGGCGAGAACACAACAGAGCGTGCCCGTACCGCAACCTAGATCAAGGACACTACAAGGCCGTAGTCCGGCGAGCGAAAGATAAAAGTCAGCATCCTGCGCCCAGGGATTAGCGAGGTCGTAGATTTCTGCGATCTGAGATTGCTGGTAGTCCATACTCTGGTCGCGCTGCCGCGGAGCCCTTTCGTTCGTCCATTGTAAGAAACGGTACCGAGATCTATTACAAGGACTGGGGCAAGCCTGCGTCGTCGGGGCTGGCTTTGGCGCTGACCAACTGACCACGTTCACCTACACGCAGAATTTTGACTGCGTCGACCAACCTAACCTGGACCTCGACTTCAACGGTGTGCTGGCGCAGTCGGATCCAGCGGCATCACCTCGTCGGAGAAGATGGACGCAGCGGAAGCCGCCGGCCGTGCGATCGAGGTCGGCTCCAACTTCTTCCTCTTCTTCAGCTCTGCATTGGCAAGTCACTAGCAAATGAAGGGAGACGCCGGCGGTCCAAACCTCTGAACTGCCGCCTTTGTCAGGAATTTCTTAATATTGAGCCCGTCTCTCCCGCAAACACTTGGGCGGCTGTAACTGTCAGTAGCAAGCCCAGAGCGCGGAGATGCGGCGATCGAGGTTGGCAAGCAGAGGGCTGAGGCCGCGTAGCGACTCGCCACAGATGCCAACTAGACTCACGTAACACAATGAAGTCTGGGTGAGCTATCGCTGTGGCCGTTCGGGAAACGCAGCACGGTCGAAGGCCGCTTTGAAAATCAAATAATTAAAGCCTCCCGCGGTGCCGCAGACTATAAGGAACGTCGCGAGGACGCGATGTGAAACGACCACGATGCCGGCCATAACCCACGTCACCAAAACGAGAGTAACAGTTGACCAGCGAACCCAAGGTGCCATTCTTCGAACCTCACGCGGGAGACCGCCGGGGTCCGACGTCCCGGTGTAGAGGAGAAAGCCGAGCAAAATCAATAGGAGAGCGATGCACGCCAATTGTAGGAAGAATAGAATAAATTCCCATTTGTCCGAGGCAGATACCATGAACCTCCAGCCCAGATAGGTGAGGAGTAAACACCACACGATCATCCGCAGGTGCATAATTTCCCACCGTCGGTACGGAGTTGCTCCAAACAAAAAGAAAAACCGGTGAAGAAGGGTGGGCTCGATGTCGCGAGTTTGTGTAGTTAACGACCCAAGAGTATTGCGGCGAAGGTCGCGAAGGTCGGTCAGCAACTCTCTCACTGACTGATAGCGCTCTTCGGGGTGTTTGCGCAGGCATTTGAGCAGTATGCGGTTCAGTTCGAAGGACGCCGCGGAATCTTTCTGTCGGGTACGCGGTGCTTCCTCCTTCAGGATATTGGCTATCGTCAAAGACACTGTCTTCCCCACGAACGGATTCGCTCCTGTCGCCATTTCATAAAGGACCAGACCGAGAGCGTAGATATCGGTACGAGCATCCTGTGGCTGGTTTTGCAGTTGCTCTGGAGCCATATACGTCACAGTCCCAACAAGAAGACCGGGCATTGTCTCCATCGAGACGGTTTCCGCGAGGTTTTCCTCCTGCTTGGGCATCGACCGGACACAATGGCGTTTTGCCAGACCAAAATCGAGAATCTTGACTCGCGCACGAGAATGGCCGTTTGTTACCAACATAATGTTTTCGGGCTTGATGTCCCGATGGACTATGCCCTTGGAATGTGCCACGTCGAGGGCGTCGGCGATTTGAATGCCCAGATCGAGCACCGTTTCGATCTCCTGTGGCTTGCCTCCAATCTGGTGCCGGAGGGTCTGGCCTTCAAGCAATTCCATGGCGATGAATGCCCGCCCATCGACCTCGTCAATCTCATGGATCGTGCAAATGTTCGGGTGATTGAGCGACGAGGCCGCCTTCGCCTCCCGCTGAAAACGGCTGAGTGCCTGCGGATCGTTGGCGAGTTCGTCGGGAAGGAACTTCAGCGCGACATGGCGGCCGAGCTTCAGATCCTCAGCCTTGTAAACAATGCCCATCCCACCGCCACCTATTTTTTCTAAGATGCGGTAGTGCGAGATGATTTGCCCGATCATTGGAGCAGAATCCTACGTCTGGGGGAAGGACACGTCAATGAAGGTCACTGCCTTAGTGACGTCTTGGAAAGATTGGTGTTGTTAACTCGCCATTGCACTGATTGACATTAAGCTAAGGCCGTCCTCGTCAACTACCACTCCTGAACGATTCCACCCGTCTTGATCCACCTGCTATGCTTTTGCGCCGTGGGAGAATTCAGCAAGTTTTTCGGGCTTTCGTTCAGCGCATTGCTGCCGCTGGTGAATCCGCTGGGTAGCGCGCTCGTTTTCCTGGGACTCGTCGGCAGCGCGCCTCCGGTTGTTTATCGGACTCTGGCGCGGAAGATCGCGATCAGCACGACACTTTTCCTGGTTGCCATCGAACTGATCGGCACCGCGATGCTGAAGTTTTTTGGTATCTCTCTGCCTGTCATGCAGGTTTCTGGTGGTCTTGTGCTGGCGGCCATGGGCTGGAGCCTGCTGAATCAGGAGGAGCCGGAGCCGAAAGACGAACCTATCGACGTGGGTGGCGCCGCGCTTGGATCACTGGAACGGAAAATCTTCTGCCCGTTCACGTTTCCGATCACCGCCGGCCCAGGTTGCATCGTAGTGATGGTCACTTTGAGCGCGCACGCATCCGTAAGGGGTTTGCTCCCGGACATCACTGCGCACGCGGGAATTGTGCTCGCGGTGGTGCTGTTAAGCATAGCTGTGTACTTCTGCTATGGCTACGCGCCGGTCATCACGGCACATGTTTCTCCGCAGACGGCTCACGGCATCCTGCGCGTGATCGCATTTGTCCTGCTGTGCATCGGCGTACAGATCACCTTGAATGGCGTCGAGGCCATGCTGAAGATAGCGCTCAAATCCTAAACCACTGCCAGTCTGGCGGACTTACGACGGCATTCTTCAGATCGAAACGTGGCGTTGAATTTTGGCCAAAGCGTATACTACTTGTAACCGTACGGTTACAAGTGTGATCGTCTGTGGCTGTTGAAAAACTCCCTTTTGGCATCAAACCATCGAAATTTGGGAGATAGAAAATGTATACCCGAGTCGAGAAAATCGATTGTAGGGCTTCCTAGCGCAATTTCGTTTTTGAGAATTCCGCAGAAAAGAGTTTTTCAACAGCCACGCCTGATTACGGCAACTACCGAAGGATATAATGCCCGCCAAGATGCTGTGCGCGCGCACTCTCGCCTCTATTCTCACAGTTGGGTTCGTTCTTTCCCCCTACTCGGCGGCACAGTCTGCAACAGCGGTCGCAGCGGGACCGAAAGTCAGTGTTGCATTCTTCCCAAATGGCAATCACGGCGAACCAGTCGCAGCTATCACGCAGGCCGATGTTGCCGTTTTGGATAACAAGAAGGCACCTCAAGTCATTCTGGGGTTAAAAAGCAGAACCGATCTGCCGCTGCGTATGGGCCTAGTCATCGATAGTAGCAACTCCGAGAGTAAGAGTGGTCTATATCAACCAGCCGTCCAGGCTGCAATCGATTTCTTGAACAAGGTGCTGGTCACTCCCGAAGATAAGGTTTTCGTCGAAAAGTTCGATGTTCTCCCAGAAGCAACAGAGTTTGTGAGCAAGCAGCAGTTTTCAGCAATCAAACTCAACCTTGCTCCTGCTGGTCCAACTGCGCTCTACGACGCTCTGCGTTTTGCGTGTGATCAGCGCATCAAGGGTGGCCCATCGCAAGATTCTTTTCGAGTCATTGTGTTGCTGAGTGATGGTGAAGACAATCAGAGTCACAATACTCGCAATGACGCGATAGCAAGTGCGCAGAGGGCAGGAGCGGTCATCTTTGCCGTGAGCACTGATGAAAATTCTTATGGCGCAAGGGGCGGTGCCCGTGGCAACGAGACATTGAAACATCTCGCCGACGAGACAGGTGGGATAGCGTTCCTCCATCTCAACAAGAAGGAACTCCCCAAGGTCTTTACGATCATAGAAGAGCAGATCGAGAACATGCGGCTCTTGTCGTATGTTCCTGCCGATCCCCTCCACGACGGTCAATATCGCTCAGTCGAGCTAAAGCCCGCGAAAAACGACCTGAAGCTGCGATTTCCTAAAGGTTACTTCGTGACTGCCCCGTAGGCCAAGGCTGCGTTCTTCGAAAACCACAGGCAAAGTCAATTGGCGTAACATCGCCATTACACTCAAGACACCAAAGCGTCCTCTGCTTGAGACAATATAGCCTGCAAAGTGCGCCGAGTCTCGGTTGACACTCCAAGACTTTCCATCATTATCACTGAGCGAGACAGCGCCTTGAATATTAGGCTGATCTTCTGACGTGGGCGTGATGCCAGAAATTCGGCGTGAGGAATCATCAATCGGAATTCGAGGACCTTGCCCTTAGAGGATTTCTTCGCTATCTCACCATAGTCAGGGCTGTCTTCTTTCCGAATGATCGCAATGAAGGCCCACTGTTCAACTCTTCCTCCTAACGAAACTCCGTCAAGCAATCGGTTTAGCTCGACATCGACCGCCTTCATGGCCTCTGTGTAGGTGTCGGCCACGTCTGCCTGTATTTCTCCCGACCACCAGAACTTGGTCATCGCTCACGAATCTTAGCGCAATGGGACAGTTGGCGAAATATCCCCATTCCGCTCATTGACCGACCCAGCGCAAAGCTTCCTGGCGGTCGGCGAAGGCCCTCATCCCAACTATCTGGCCACCACGCACGGTATAGACGTCCGCAAGCCTCACATCTTGCCACTCATTGCTATCTTTGGCGCGAAGCCGTGCGTGAACAAATACGATGATCCGGTCGCCTGCAGTGATGAAGCGCTCTGGCTCACTGCTTATGTCGGCCCAGGCGGCCCGTGACTGCGTTAAGTATTGCTTCACGCCATCGCGCCCGTGGTACGTTCGCCCGCCAGGGAACTCAGCCGGTTCGGTCCACTCGATCTGCGGGTCGAGTCCTCGCACGGCTGCATCCATATCCGCTCGGTTGAATGCCGAGTATGCGTCTCGAAGAGTGGCAATCGCTTGCGCCTGCTCTGGTGTGTTCTCCACAACCGTCTCCTTCCGCGACTTGGTGCATCCGCTCAGGCACAAGACCGTGATAATGACGAGGGCAAACAGTTGGCCGGCTTTCGCTCTCCTGCCGCTTTGGATCCCTTCCAATCGAAATAAGAGGAGCCGGATAAAGTCAGTCGCGCTCGTTTTCATGGCTTTTTCCCGGGACAGTCGTGCATCACTCCATGCTATTCCGATTCCGATAGCAAAACGGACATCGACTCTCATGCGCACGTTGCACACTCGCAACCAAGGCGCATGCCTCCCCCCAATCGGAGGGTTCTAATAAAGATGCTCTATACAGGTACGACCGATAACGCGGCCTGGAAACGCCTGGGAAAGCGCTCTCTCTGCGCACAGACGCCCATTGAGACTACAACGCCGCCTGCACACGGTAAGGCGAAGCACCTACCACCTTAGTACTCTGGCCCACGCAGTACTAAGCATCTAGGATCTGAGGAAGCCGCACACCGAGAGTGTAGACTCCCGGCTCGGCCCTGCAACTACCACCCTGATTCGAGGCTGCCATGTCTGGCAACAACTTTAAAACAGACGGTCGCCGCGCCGCCTCCATCGGTGCCTTGTTCATCATCACCGTCGCCGGCTGGGTTGTCCCCGGACACCCCACTATTAACGCTCTGAAAAACTTGCTCACGCCCAGGCCGCGCCTGGTCGTGCTCAATACGATTGGGGCCGCCTTCGATCAACTGGAGTTTGACCGGGTCTTTGCCACCGCGCCAGAGTGCCACGGACTTACCTTGTCCCGCAGCGCGGTGGTCCCGGACGGGGCAATCTATATTGCGGGCACGGTGCTATTGGACCGTTGGAGCTGGTCCATCAATGGCTTCACATTCGAGGCAGCTCCGGCGAATGCTGCCCGAACGGTCTGTGCGCTCGTAAATCACGAAGGTGGGAAGTTGGGGCGGAAGACGGGCGCTTGAGCCCAGCCTAACGCACCTATTCGCAACCAAAGCCTGCGGCGCAGAAACAGAAGGAAAGGCCAGATCTCTCAAGGGACGTGCTGGCCCTGCCAGTCGGCATCGTTAACGCACGGGCGCATCCCGCCTCTGCGGGCGCTAGCGACAAAACTTCCGTCATCCGGCAGCGCATAGACCAGCATCAGGGCTTTAGCTGCGGCCTGCAAAAATCTCCATTGGACTCATCGACCCTGACCGAATCGGCCTGCGAATCTGTCACTGCGTCCCATCGCCGATTACCACAGTTATCCGAACGTACTAAGCGACCGGGGAGCGATAGTGCGGCCTCCCTTCCCCGCCTTGGCTTGCTGTCTTTGACTGCGTTACACTGCGAAACACCGTCGATCCGGACCCTTCTGCGGATACTCTGCCAAAGGAGATTGGCTATGTCTTTGATGCCGGACCCCACGTTCTACCCTTCACCAGGCATGGCAATGCAAGCCCCGCCAGAACGTCTCGCTTACGTCTCGCTGCTCAACGTTGGGAGCAACGGACAGCGCGATGCCATGGGGGTGATTGATCTTGATCCGAGTTCGTCCGAATATGGCCGGCTCGTCGGGCAGGTAGATTTTCCGCGCGGCGATAATGAGCTGCACCATTTCGGCTGGAACGCTTGCAGCGCCTGCCTTTGTCCACAGGCCGCGCATCCGCACATGGAGCGTCGTTACCTGATCGTGCCGGGCATCGGGTCATCCCGGATTCATATCCTGGACACCAAGCCGAACCCCAAGCAGCCGAAAATCGTCAAGGTCATCGAGCCCGAGGAGTTCATCAGGAAGACCGGCTACACCTCGCCCCACACCATTCATTGCGGCCCAGACGGCGTCTATGGGAGCGCACTTGGATCGGCCAGCGGAGACGGCCCGGGCGGAATTTTCTTGATGGATGCGAACACGTTCGAACTCAAGGGACAATGGGAACAGGATCGCGGACCGCAGCAACTGGCCTATGACTTCTGGTGGCACTTAGGACACGACACGATGGTGACCTCGGAATGGGGCACGCCCAACATGGTAAAAAACGGCCTCAATCCGGAGTTGTTGCTGGGCGGTAAGTACGGACACAAGATGCATATCTTTGATCTCGACAAGGGTCGCCATGTGCAGGAACTGGAACTGGGCGCGGAGCAACAGATGGTGCTCGAGCTGCGACCGGCTCACGATCCGAAAAAGACATATGGGTTTGTCGGCGTGGTCATTTCGCTCAAAGACCTCTCGTCCTCGATCTGGATGTGGTACCGCGAGAACGGCGGTAAGAACGGTAAATGGGCCGCCCGCAAAGTGATCGAAATCCCCGCCGAGCCTGCCGAGCCGGAAAAACTGCCGCCGCTGCTGCAGGGCTTCAAGGCCGTGCCTCCGCTGGTATCGGATATCAATCTTTCCCTCGACGACCGCTTCCTCTATGTTTCGTGCTGGGGGACCGGCGAGTTCATCCAGTACGACGTCTCCGATCCCGCCAATCCGAAAAAGACAGGTTCGATCCACGTGGGCGGCATCGTGCGCCGCGCGGCTCACCCGAGCAAGCCTGAGCAGCCGCTCAACGGCGGCCCACAGATGGTTGAGTTGAGCCGCGATGGCAAGCGTGTCTATTTCACCAACTCGCTTTACTCTCCCTGGGACGAGCAGTTCTATCCCGATGGGATGAAGAGCTGGATGGTAAAGATCGACGCGCATCCCAATGGCGGGATCAACCTGGATAAAAAATTCTTCGTCGAGTTCGACGGGCTGCGCGCACATCAGGTGCGGCTGGAAGGCGGCGACGCTTCGTCGGACTCCTATTGCTACTCGGACGGGAAATGACGCATGCGGGGCTGACTTCGACGATGGTGGGGTTGATGCTGCTCCTCGGCGCCTACCATGGAATCAACCCTGGAATGGGGTGGCTCTTCGCGGTGGCATTGGGGATGCAGGAACAAAAGGGGAGCGCGGTGGCGAGAGCGCTCCTCCCCATCGCGCTCGGCCACGCATTGGCCATCGGCGCGGTGGTTCTGGCTGCGGCTCTACTAGGTGCGGCACTGCCGCGGGACGTTATCCGCTACGCCGTCGCCGCACTCCTGGTCGGTCTTGGAATCCATGGCCTGGTCGGTCATTGGCATCCGCGCTGGGTCCGCATGCAGGTGGGCTTTCGGGACCTGACAGTCTGGTCGTTTCTGATGGCTTCTGCGCACGGCGCAGGTTTGATGGTGTTACCTGTGTTGCTGGGCAGCAGCACAGTCGAAGCTGCAGTAGCAGGTCACCATCACATAGCAGCCACCGTCAGTCCTCTCGCTGGAATTCTCGCCACACTCCTCCACACGACAGCCTATCTTGCAGTCACGGGCCTGCTCGCGTGGGTAATCTATCGTAAGCTCGGCCTCTCCCTTCTTCGCAAGACATGGTTCAACTTCAATTTGCTCTGGGGAGCCGCGCTCGTGGCCACCGGTCTGTTCACGCTCCTGCTGTAGCCAACGTGGACACCGTGATCTGGATGAATCATGGACAGAAGTTGTCCGGGTCGACAATTAAAAAGGCGAGACAAAAGCGCAGGCTTGTGCAAACGCCTGCTTTCGACGGGTATGATACCCGTTGAAGTGAGCGAAGACGCAAATCGTCGAGTAGTTCGTACGCCTGCGATGCTTGTGCTCGCCTTTCTTTGCTCTGCTCTGTGCCGTGCTCAACAGCCCTCAAGTGTAAGCTCTATTTGTAAGCTTCAGGACAGCGTCGCGCCGGGAACTCACATCAGTGTGCGCGTTTCAGGCGTATATGGACCCGGCTTGGACCACACTGTTCTAGTTGATGCCGAGTGCCGCGGTGTGTCTACATGGGTGGAACTAGCTCTGCGTTCACAAGAAAACAAAGGGAAGCTACGCAAGCTGCTTGATCGTTCGCGGCAAGCCCGTGTTGTGATCGAGGGTGAATTTTATGGTCCGCCCTTGCCTGCCCCAAAACTGCCTGAAGCGATTAAGAACCAATACCATCCGGGATGGGGGCATCTCGCGGCATTTCCAACAAAAATTGTCGTGTACCGAATCGACTCGGTTAGCACTACTGGCGACGATGCCAGATAGTTGGCGTAACATCCCCATTTCGCTCATTGAGCCCTTTACCAGCAGTCAAAACGTGTAATTGATTCCATAACAATGCCGGCTCCTAGCCTGCATTATTCATCCGCGCTGGAACGTGAGTAGGACAGTCGTTGGAAGCGAGGGTGAGAGCAGGAGTTGAGGCATATTGGGATGGGGCAAGGCCAAGAGAGTGTAGCAAGCGACCCGAAAGG
>Ga0210399_10003929_pt1 | contig 11574 bp, 5 predicted proteins | sample IncBWC14MmetaG_FD_150865 | JGI IMG/M metagenome (GOLD analysis project Ga0210399, IMG submission 150865) | Forest soil microbial communities from Barre Woods Harvard Forest LTER site, Petersham, Massachusetts, United States - Inc-BW-C-14-M | ecosystem: Environmental > Terrestrial > Soil >...
CTCCGACAACCACCCCGCCAAAACCAAACTGCCGAATCAAGCCGCTACAATACCAACACGGCGCCAGGGTGGTCACCATTGTCAAACCTCGATAGCTGCGTTGGCGCCCAGCATTGCGGAACGCGTCCGTTTCGGCGTGGAGTGATGGATCGCCATTCTGCACGCGGCGATTATGACCAGCGCCAACAAGACGACCATCTGCATCGAAAATCGCAGCTCCAATCGGAATGCCTCCTTCAGCCAGTCCTTTTTTCGCTTCCGCCAACGCAACCGCGAGCATGGAAAGGTGATCAGGCTGAGACATACACTTCATTATATTGGCATTACAACTCGGCCATCGGTGTAGGGGATTGTTGGCGTGTCCAGCGAAACCGATGTCGGTTGGCGTGCTACGCGATCCTCAGACCGCTGCCGCGACAGGGGTGAACTGAAAGGTAATTGATTGAAGGTTAAGGCGCCCTTTCGCCCGCTTCAGCACCCAACTAACTCTGAGGAGGCCAGTAGCACCTGTGCTGATGGTATGAATCAGGCGCACTGGCGAGAGCAGACCTGCCGTGGTGCTCGTATCGCTCCTCTAGCAAGAACAACACTTGCATGAAATAAAGGTAGACTATGGAAATTGGCCTTAGGCGCCTTGCTGAGCTCGCCGATTTTTGCGCCAGAGAAACAGGCTGCTGCTATTTGTCTGGCGCTCCTTTGGTGGCATTGTAATTCTTCGTTGCCTAAGGCTCCTCGCGTCTGCCCTTAATCTGTGAATCGCACAGATCAAAACTGGAATTTCAAGGCGAACTGTATCAGACGAGGGTTGTTGAGCTGTGACGTCACCTGCCCAAAACCGTTGGAACTTCCCGAAACAAAATTCGTACCCGGGAAACCAAACTGCGGGTGATTAAACAGGTTGAAAAATTCAAAGCGGAACTCAATACCAGCTCTTTCTGTGATCGCAGTTTTCTTGAACAGCGCGAAATCGAAGTTGTTAATGCCGTTGTTGTTAATGCCGTCAATGCGAAGGCTGGCATCGACACGCGCTTCACTTCCAAATCCCCAATCGGGGGTGCGGCGAAGCAGTTCACGTTAAACCGTTCCTTCAATCGGCAGTTCAGCTCAAGCAACGTGAAATGGCAACTGCCTCAAACTCTCGTCATTTGCCTAAAACGCAAACTTCAGCCCGAACTGGACAAGGCGTGGGTTACCAAGACTGCTGCTAACCACTCCAAACCCGTTGGCCGCATTGTTCCCCGCTGAGGGATTAAAACTAGTGCCAGGGAAGCCGAATTGGGTGCGGTTGAACAGATTGAAGAACTCTGTTCGGAACTCTATGTTAGCGCTTTCGGTGATGCTGGTCCGCTTGAAGACAGCAAAATCAAAGTTGTTGATTCCGTCCGAGCGCAGCGTGGCATCGACTCGAGACTCATTACCAAAACCCCACTCCGGAGGCGGTGCGAAGCAAGCCGTATTGAACCAGCTTGCAAGCGCCCGGCTACCGCCTTTCGAGCAACCGGGTACGACCATGGGGCGTACATTGCCTACGCCAAAGTTGGCGTTTTGCAGCGCAGTGGCGGGACCGCCCCATGAAATCTTGAGCGGAAAACCGCGCTGGAAAGTAGTAATACCGTCCACGCCCCAACCAGAAACAACTTTGTTACCTGCTCCTCCCATGCTGTTCAGGAACATTTTTCCACGGCCGAAGGGTAAGTCAAGCACATAGCTAATTACCAACCGCTGGGATACATCCTGAGATGACAAAGACTTCTCGCCGTTTAGGTTGTTGAAGTCTTGCACTTGCCCGACGCCCCCTGTGGTGCCACCCTCGAGCCAACTCGTCGTCGTATCCGTATTGGTTATGAGCTTGGAATTGGTGTACGCGACCAGCAGCGTGCCGCCGCCCTGGAATCGCCGAGTTACGCTGACCTGCAGCGAATTATACGTGCTGCCGCAACACCCTTGTCCCGCCAGGCTCAACCTGACGTATTGCGGGAACGGTCGATCAAGCTGCCCCTTGAGAATGGTGGGAGTGCTAAGCGTGGGAGTTGCACCTGCGAGCGGATTCGTCGGGACGCCATTTATCGTGAACGGCTGGGCAATATCCGGGGTGTTACCGGCGGCGAATTGCGCAGCCGCTTGCGTAATAAAAGAGTCGGGAATCTGGTTGATTACGATGCTGGGGTTATAGTTCGAAAGGTGAACGCCGTGCGAACCAGCGTATGCTACATCGGCAAAGAAGCCGCCGGGCAACTCGCGTTGGATATCCAGATTGTACTGTTGCACATATCCAGGTTTCGGTAGCAAATATGGTGCCAGTGTAGGAGAGCCGTTCGCGGCGACAAATGCTGAGGTATTTCCACTTCTGCCTGGCGGCTGCAAAATCTCTGCGGCGCCGAAGGGACCAGGAGTGCAGTTGGTGAGCGCGCCGGGCGCACCGCTTGCGCCGGGGACGAAGGTACAGTTGCTTTCGTCAAGAGTAGCATTCGGCGATAGGCCATGAGACAAAGTGGCATTGAAAGGCGTGCTGGCAAGGTTAATCACGTCATTGTCGGGATTAAGTTGGAAAACCACATAGTTGGGGACCCAGAACACACCATAACCACCCCGGAGAACTGTCTTCTGGTTGAAACTATAGGCGAAACCGAGGCGGGGAGCGAACTGTTTCTTATCCAAAGGCAAATTGTTCCTGCTCGGATTAGGACCGTTCTGGACCAGGGACACGTCGCCAATGCAGGGGGACCCGGGCGTACCATTGCAGCCTGTCACCGTGGCATTGGTCAGGGTCGGGTCCCAATAGCTCAAACGGTTGAGACGGTCTGACCACGGCCCTTGAAGTTCGTAGCGCAACCCCAGATTGAAGGTCAACTTGGAGGTGTAATGCCAGGTATCGTTCACATAAAACGCGCGGTAGGTCTGGCGACCCTGCGTCTGAGCAGGAACCTGCGCAGCACCAGCGGTCTGGTTTATGAAAGTAACAGGCCCGTTCTGAGACAGGCCGAGAAGAAAGTCTGCGAAAGGAAAACCTGGACTGTTGCCCGTAGTAACAGCGTTCTGCGCGGTCCAGGCTCCTGTGAAGGCAAACGCGCCGGTTGCTATATTGGTTTGATAGTAGTTATCCAAGCCCAGTTCATACTGGCCGCCAAATTGAAAGGTGTGCTTGCCTCGAATCACGGTCAGTTGTGGGGATACGTTGTACTGTGTGTTGTGATCGCCAATCGCGCTATTGCCCTGGCTTCTGCCCACGTCACCGGGAAACTGAAATTCCGGAGTGGGGGGAGTCCGCATGACGGACGGAACTTCGCCATTGTAGCTGGCTGGCCATCCGAGTTGGGTGAGATCGTAGCCGGCAAGGAGTGGTGAGCGGAGGTAAACAAAGCGGCTTGCTGCAAAATTCAGGTCACCAATCACAGTTGGGCTGAAGGTGTGATTGATATCGAACGCCAGAGCCTTCGTGTGGTATATCTCCGAGCAGCGGTCCTGACAGAACCCTGTGCCAAAAGGATTCTTTGGCAAATCAGTCAAGGCAAAATAAGTGAAGCGCCCGAATAGGCGGGTCTTGTCCGTGATGTTCCAGTCACCACGTCCGACGAACTGATTGGTGTTTCCGCCGCCGCTGCTTGCCGCAGTGAAGTTGTTGCTACCATCAACAATGCTTGGGTTGGTGGGAGGAATGTAGTATTTATCCCACAGCGCGGTCGCGGCTTTGCTGAACTCCGATTGCGGAATCTGGTTACCTGGATAAGCCGTGCGCGCTCCCGTGGTCGTCACCGTATATGGGTCGTAGAGTTGAATTCCCTGCGCTAGCAGAGCAGAAAAATCGCCATGTCGCTCTGCAGGTAAGGGTACGGTGGTCGAATACACCTGGCCGAGGCGCTGCCGGTACTGCTCCCAACCCGCGAAAAAGAATAGCTTGTTCTTAATTATGGGTCCGCCGCCAGTGACTCCGTACTGATTCTGAACGTAGGGAGGCCGTTCGTTTTTCTTCCCGCTGCTTAACTCGGTCTGCTTGTTGAAATATTCGTTCGCGTTCAAAACCTTATTGCGGAGGAATTCGTATGCTTCGCCGTGAAAGCTGTTGGTTCCTGACTTGGTACTGAAATTGACTACACCACCCGAGTATTTGCCCCAGTCGGCGCCCACATTGTTGTACTGCACTTTGAATTCGCCGATGGAATCCTGTATCGGGATTATGATCGGAAGATTGATGTAGCCGATGTTCAGCGGCTGGCCGTCCAGGTACTCCGCACTTTCATTCGCGAACGAGCCACCGACTTGATAGTTTCCCCAGCTGAAAGGATTCTCGCCGACAGGTGTTCCGCCGGATCCACCCTGGGCGACGGCCGCAGGAGAGAGCGTAATCAGGTTGAAGATATTGCGGCCATTTAAGGGAAGCTCGTTGGCCTTGCGCTGCTCAATCACCTGGCCGAGTGAGGAGGTCTCTGCCTGCAGGAGGGGAGTTTCGGAGGTCACCTCAACTGTCTCGCTGACTTGCCCAACGGTGAGACTTACGTCGATTTTTGAAGATTGGTTCACCTGCACGACGATGTTTGGCAGCGTGGAGCGCTTGAATCCCTGTTTCTCAACATCAATCTTGTATGCGCCGGGGATCAGGTTCACGAAGGAATACTGTCCGTCAGCGTTCGTCGGTTGCGTGCGTATCTCTGACGTGCCCGCGTTGGTCAAGGTGACATTGGCACCACTGATGGCGGCCCCGGAAGGATCCGTGACCGATCCTGCGATGGAGCCGTAGGTGCTCTGCCCAAGCGCCAACGTCGAGCAGAGAAGCAGAACAGTCAGCGAAATCCCTACTTTCGTGCAGAGACGGAACCTCACGTTGAACATATGTGCCCCCAGCGCCTTTGCGGCGGAAGTGTGCGATGTAACTTCGACTTTGCAGTGTGAATTGATCCCGGACGAGCCCCACGCCGAAACCTTACTGATAACGAATACGCGCCGCGGAAGGGATTTGTACCAAAAGGGGGAAACTCTAGTTGTCGAACTGGTCAACTCGAATACATGTGCTGTCCTGAGCGGTCGCCAGCGATAAACTCAGGCAAGGAGCTTCTTAGGGATGATTTACTTCTTTGCGAAGCAAAGCATACAGAAAGGGCTTGCTGGTGGGTTTGAGACTACCGCCATGCGGTTCGATCGTGACGAACACCGCGTCGATTTCCTCCAACTGTTTCGCATCATCGAAGCGCATCACCCAGCGGTGATTGGATTCGTTATCGAGATAAAGAATGCCCAGGCTCTTAGGTCGACCTTGCGTGCCCTGAGCCATCTCCTTGCGTCCCCAAACCTGAAAAGCATTTACGTTCTTCATTCCTGGATCAAGATCGAACGCGTAAAAAATGAGTGACTTGCCTTGTGTATAAAATATCCGTCCAAAGGACTTACGCGTACGGCTCCGGCTGTCTACGTCGTAAACATCGGCAATGTAAAGATGCCTCGCACCCATCAGTTCCCGGATATCCCGGTCCGAAGCTAAATACTGTTCATCATCTTTGATTTTGTGTTCCTGATCCCGAGTCGCAGCCGTGAGTTCGTCGATCTTCGATTCCAGGGACACGGTCCGAAGCATGACCTTGTCGCGCTCGGCACGTAGGCTGGCAAGTTCAGCGCGGATGCTCTGATTGGCCTGCTCGAGTTCTCGAAGCTGGACGCTCAGGCTGTCGCGCTGCTCCGATAAGTCCCGCATGTGCTCATCCGTGCGGTACTTGGCGGCTGCGGTATCGTTCACTCGCTCCGTCATCGCGCGCAACGCGGACTTTAATTTTTCGGATTCCTGATCGTTTCGCGAGTTCTCCTGCTGTAGGCGAAGAATCTGCCCGGTTTGGGCACTCAATTGATCCTGGAGCGATTTTTTCTCTGCTGTGAGCTGCTGGAAGCGGTTTTCAGACAAGGCCATTGGGGACGCACTGGACGGCCTCCGCGTGCCCACATGGTAGGCTCCCACGATCAACAGCATCAGACACAAGGCAACCGCTGCGCCCGCAAAAGGTGTGTACCTGTTCCCGAGGTCCGCCCATGAAAACGGAAACCACTTCGTCTTTGAAGTGCCCACTTCCTCGCGAATTCGGGCAAGTAACTTCCGGCGAGTCGCGGTAACGTCCCAAGCGTTATCTTCTTGCACATCAGCGTGCATCGCGGCAAGCTCGGGCATTCCGACCTGGGCCAGCAAGCGGTACTGATCGTGCACTTCGCGACATTGCCCGCAAATCTGGAGATGAGAGCGTAGGTCCGCCAATTCGGCAGAGCCGAGTGCCCCGGCGTTCGCCAGGGCGCTGAGTTCCTTGTATCGCTCATGGTCACAATGGCTATTCGCCATCGTCATAGAGACCGTTTCTCCCACATTTTTCGAACAAACGCACTTTTGCGCAATCTTTCAAGCCCGCGATAAAAATGATGGCGGACATTACCCAAGGGCTCATTTAACCGCTCGCTGATCTCTCTCAGCTCAAGCCCTTGGAAGTAAAACAAGTCAAGCGTACGGCGCTGAATCTCGGGGAGTTCTTCAAATGCCCTTTCCAGATGCAGCCGATTCATCTCGGCTCCGATTTCCCGCTCGACGTCCGTGCGGTCCAACAGAGTATCATGCAGAGGATCGATGTCTGTACCAACGTAAAAACCACGACGCGCTAGGTGCGCCTTTCGGTCGAGCGCTCTGTGGAAGGCAATCTGCACGATCCACGCTTTCGCGCTGCCTCTGGAGGGCGCAAAAAGCATAGACTTCCGGTAAACGTAGAAAAATACATCCTGGACAATCTCTTCCGCTTCGCCGTAATCGCGAAGAATGCGCAGCGCAATACTCAGCACCAGGTGGGCGTAACGGTCAAACAAACAATTGAGGGCGGTTGAGTCCTGAGCTTGCAGCCGGGCTATTGCGTCTTCATCACTTTGGCCTTTTAGCTCAACCTGTTCCGCTATCGTGACGGGATTTTTCGCGGTGCCGGCCCGAATGAATGGCAGCGCTAGTGCACGTCCTTGCGGGGGAGAGCTCATGCTAGCATCTCAAAAATCAAATTGCCCAAGCCACGAGTCATTCCCCGTCGGAGGTTCGACGAGGAACTCCGAATAGCTCGCAGACGATACACCACCCACCTCGGCACTTTCACGAAAAAAGTGATACGCAACAAATTATCCTCGACCTGGTACACATCACCGCTCGTTCACGTATTTAATGGGTGAGAAAATCTTAGACCTTTGCGAATCCTCTGAGGGTGAGGCAGCGCATCAAATTTCCCGTTGCACATCAATGTTTTACGGACTTGGCGTGAACGGGCTCTGCCTCTGCCCTTCGCATTAGACTTGATCCCTTCAAAGCGTATGTTGTATAGACTGACCACCCAGATCCCCGAGGCTGAAACGGGGAACCCTCATGCCTAGAGTCACCGGCCTCGCAGCGCTTTTCAGTCTCACATGGGCGATCTCGCTTCATGCCCAATCTACGGATGCGTCTCTGACTGGGCGCGTCACCGACCCCACCCGCGCCGTCATTGCCGAAGCCAGGGTAATCGTTATCAACACGGGAACTGGCGTTCGCTACGAGGGGATTACGAACCAGACAGGAAGCTATTACGTGACTGATTTGCCTCCCGGCGGTTATCGCATTGAAATCGAAAAAATTGGCTTCAAGGCAGTCATCAAGACTGACCTCATTCTGCACGTTCAAGACGCGCTCGAAGTCAATTTTGAGATGGTGTTGGGGTCCGCCCTTGAAAGCGTGATGGTAGAGGGCGAAACGCCTTTGCTAGACACCGAATCTTCTACCATGGGCACCGTTGTGGAACAGCGCAAGGCCAATGAATTGCCTTTGAACGGGCGCAATGTTTTTAATCTGATCGAATTGGCTCCGTCGGTGGTGCCGCAAGGCAGCTCCACCGGAACCCCGGTTGGAGTGAATCCGTTCGGCTGGGGAAACTACCAAGTCAACGGATCTTTTGGCAATCAGAGCGCAGAGTACCTCGACGGTCAGCCACTGAACATCGGGTATATCAACTTGCCTGTTCTCATTCCCATACAGGATTCGATTCAGGAATTCAGAGTTCAAACCAGCAACCTGGGTCCGGAGTGGGGCAAATTCGCCGGTGGTGTCACCAACCTCAGTACGAAAGGAGGCACGAGTTCGTTGCACGGCGAAGTTTACGAGTATCTTCGCAACAAGATTTTTAACGCGAACGATTACTTCCTGAAGGCTGCGGGTAACCCCACACCACCTTGGGTGCAGAACCAGTTTGGGGCGGAGATCGGGGGACCGTTCCGACTGCCGGGCCAACGCCAAGCCAAAGCTTTCTGGTTCCTTAGTTGGGAAGGGTTTCGGCTGCGCACTGCGCAACCGTTCACGACCACTGTTCCAGATACAAAACAACTAAACGGTGATCTATCTGAAATCTGCAGATCGGGATTTACGAATGGGATCTGCAATGACAGGGGACAAGACGCTGTCGGAAACGCAGTGGTCATTGATCAGATTTATGATCCCTGTGCCGGCATTGTGAACGCCCAGGGTGCATGTCCGGGAAGTACGGCGACTCCCATACCGTTCCTCGGCAATGTCATACCCGCGAATCGAATCAACCCGACTTCAAAGCAGTTGCTGAATCTCTGGCCGGCACCCACAAAAGCCGGAGCACTTGCGAATAACTTCACCACCGCCGCTAGAACCGGAGGAGATCAAAACCAGGTCGTCGCTCGTGTCGACCAGGACATTACCTACAAACAGAAGCTGTTTGTTCGAATCAATTATTGGAACATGCTCGATCTGCCCATCGATCCGCTTGGCACCGGGCTGTGCGCGGACCGTTGCGCCGAGAGATATTCGACCCACGCAGTCGCAGCTGTATACAATTACAGCATTTCTCCCACCTCAAGTTTCGATTTCAGCGCCAGTGTAAGCCGGTTCAAATACAACCGCACACCCAAGAATGCGGGATTTGACCTTACTTCGATCGGCTGGCCCGCGAGCTATAACACCAGCATTCCCGCCTTCATGCGAACACCTCCTACCCCATGCGTGGCCAACGTCGCCGACAACATCATGTGTACGCAGGGACAGAGTTTCATACAGGATCGCAATACCCAGTTCGATCTTTCACCTCGCGTCACCATGATGCAAGGCCGACATCAATATCAGTTCGGCTTGCAGGTCGAGCTTGGCCGGGACAACTACAGTCAGACCAATGTTGCCAGCGCCGCTTTCGATTTTTGTGCTCCCGGTAAAGCGTGCTTCACCAGCCTGCCCGGGGTTTCGGGCACCGGCTTTTCTTTTGCCGATTTTCTGCTCGGCTATGCCGACAACTTCAGCAATTTTGAAAATCATTTTTTCGATCAGGCTGTAGTGCCGGGTTTCACTGCAGGACAGCAGATCTATCGGGCGTTCTACTTCGGCGATACCTGGCACGCAACCAGCAGACTGACCTTGAATCTCGGGCTTCGTTACGAACTCCAGGGACCGTGGTCAGAGAGGTTCAATCGATTGTCGTACTTCGATCCCAGCGCTACGAGCTTCCTGACTCGATACCTGCCGCCAGGCTCCGCGCCCGTAAAGGGAGATGTCTTTCTGGTCGACCCTCGTGCACGAAACAATATTCCGTTGGAGAAATTCGCTTTCTCGCCGCGCCTCGGTTTCGCGTTTGCCATCGATCCGAAGACGGTAGTGCGCAGCGGGTATGGAATCTTCTGGGTGCCCAACTATGTTTCGTTCGCGCTGAACCCGTTGAACGATATGGTCAACGCCGCTTCCACGACGTTTACCGGCACACTGGATGGAACGCACCCGATAAACACCATTGCCCTGCCCTTTCCTGACGGGATCTCTGCGCCTCCGGGCCGCGGCCTTGGAACTCAGGGAACGCAGCAGTACCTCACGCAAGTCGTGCAGTCGATCACCGAGGCAGACCGCAGGAATCACCCCGAGGCTTATGTGCAGCAATGGAACCTGAACGTCGAACGGGAATTGCCCCAAGGCTTCGTGCTCTCAGCGGCGTACGTCGGCTCCAAAGGTACTCACCTTGCCCAATACTCGCAGCAGATTAACCAGATCTCCGATACATTGCTCGCGCAAGCTGCTGCTCAGGTGAATCCCGCGCTGCCCGATCCGAGACAACATGTCAGTATTCTCGAGTCAGTGCCGAATCCTTTTTTCATCGATGGCAAAGCGCTGGCTCTAACCGCATCAACGACGACGGTCGGACAGTTGCTTCGACCGTATCCGCAATATACCAGCGTCCAACTTGCTGGTCAGGGATCGTATGGCAGCATTTATCACTCGCTACAACTCACGGTGCAAAAGCGGTTCGCAGGCGCAGGGTCAGTTCTGGTTGCCTATACCAATGCCAAGCTCATCAGCGATACTGACACCCTCACGTCGTGGCTCGAAACCGGAGTAGGCAGCACCCAAGACAATTACCATCCTCGTGCCGAACGTTCTTTGTCTTCGCAAGATGTTCCGCAACGGTTGGTCATCAGTTATGTTCTCGACCTGCCATTTGGCCGCGGCAGAAGGTTTCTTCCCGCTGTCCTGGGCGCAACCGACAAGCTTGTTTCCGGCTGGGGCGTGGACGGAGTAACAACGTTCCAGCGTGGCTTTCCGCTGATTTTCAGCAATGGGCAGGGCAATGGCACCACGCTCTTTGGCGGAGGGTCTCGCCCTAATTTTGTCCCCGGCTGCCACGCTTCGGTCTCCGCGCCCGATTCGTCGCGATTAGGCAATTTCAATGACCCCACCGCGCCGCGATGGTTTAACACCGCCTGTTTCACGGCGCCGGCTGATTTCACCTTCGGCAATGAGCCGCGCGTCGATCCCCGGCTGCGTTCTCAAGGGATTAACAATTTCGATTTCGCATTATTTAAGAAGACCGCGTTTGGCCGCGACGGTAATTTCGCATTGGAGTTTCGTACAGAATTCTTCAATCTCTTCAACAGAACACAGTTCGCCCCTCCCAACACGACGTGTTGCACCTCGAACAACAAAAATTTCGGGGTAGTAACAAGCACGGCGGCTGGAACGAATCCGCGATTGATCCAGTTCGCGTTAAAGTTTCTGTTCTAAGCAATATGGAACGAGAACGAGAATGATGCATCGGCTCAGGTGGCGTTGCTGTTCTGGCTTGCTGGCTCTGGCCTCGGTCGTCGCATCCTCTACGCCAATTTTTGAAGTATCCTTGCCTCGCGGCCTGGATTTCACACACCGGAACTCTCCTACCAGTCAGAAATACCTGATCGAAACCATGGGCGGTGGCGTCGCCTTACTCGACTACAACAATGACGGATTGCTGGACATATTTCTTGTGAATAGTGGGCGGCTCACCAGTCCGATGCAAACTCCAGAAACATTCGATCGCCATGATCCGCAGTTTTGGAACCGCCTTTACCGGCAAAACCGCGACGGTAGTTTTTCCGATGTCACCGCTGCCGCCGGACTGTCCAATGCGGGCGACGGGAACTACGGCATGGGAGTGGCTGTGGGCGATTATGACAATGACGGATACCCAGATCTTTATGTCACCAGCTACGGAAAGAATGTTCTCTACCACAACAACGGTGATGGAACGTTCACGGATGTGACGGCAAAAGCAGGGGTCGCTGGCG
>Ga0210399_10003930_pt1 | contig 11571 bp, 10 predicted proteins | sample IncBWC14MmetaG_FD_150865 | JGI IMG/M metagenome (GOLD analysis project Ga0210399, IMG submission 150865) | Forest soil microbial communities from Barre Woods Harvard Forest LTER site, Petersham, Massachusetts, United States - Inc-BW-C-14-M | ecosystem: Environmental > Terrestrial > Soil >...
CACGTCTACGCGATCGTGTGTATCTGGAGAGGCTTCTCCCACGTGAATGCGGCGAAAGAGACTGCTCAAGTAGCGGTTCTGAGCGGCAAATAGTTCCTATCCAATACCCCGCAAGTTTCAACGGCGGCTGCTAGCATCGTATTCGCCCCCATGAGTACGACGCCGCAGTCGCCGAGCCCGACCCCGGCAGCCACGCGCAAAATCCTTGCCGCGCTGGAAAAGAACTGGCAAGCAGAGAAGTCCGGCTATTACACCTACGAAACGTTGGCTTCGCGGGAGCGGGATCCTGTCCGCAAAGAAAAGCTTCATCACCTCGCTGAGGCCGAGCTTCATCATGCGCAGCTATGGGAGCAGCGCATCCGAGAACTGGGCGGTCCCGAGCCTAAGTACGACGGCAGTCCTACCGGAGAGGCGGATTCTCTCGCCAATCGCATCGGTGGTCCCGATATGGCACTACGCAGGCTCGAGCTCGATGAGAGTCGCGATATCGCGCGCTACGGACGTCAGCTCAAGGAGCTTGGCGATCGGCGCAGCGTTGAGATTCTTCACCAGGTCATCCAGGACGAGCGCGAGCACTACAAAACGCTGCGTGACCTGATCCGCACTAGCGGACCGTATCCGCATCGGGTGCGTCAACTCAAGCCGGGCGAGGCGCGCCAGCTTCTCGATGAGCTGATTGCCAAGCGCGACCAAGGACAAGCTCATGCCGCCGGATGGATCGGCGATGCCATCTATGGGATCAACGACGGGCTGGGCGCGATTTTCGGCATCGTCTCCGGAGTCTCGGGAGCGACGTTGGGAAACAGTAAGTTCGTCTTGATCGCCGGCCTCGCCGGCATGGTCGCCAGTGCTCTCTCGATGGGTTCTGGAGCGTACCTGGCAGCGAAGAGCGAACGCGAGATCTATGAGGCCGAACTCGAGCGTGAGCGGGAAGCCATCACTTTCAATGAATCGGAAGCTCGCGAGTTGCTCTCCCTTTACTACCAGGTGAAGGGGCTGCCCTCCAGCGACGCCGACAAGTTTGTCGATCACCTCGCGCGCGACAAAGAGCAATTTGTGCGTACGCTCGCGGCCGAGCGCCTCAATGCGACTGAAGAGGGCTTGCGGAATCCAATGGTGTCCGCGACTTCCGGCGCTTTATCAACCGCTGTGGGAGCTTTCATCCCTATCGTGCCGTTCTTTTTCATGAGCGGGTACCCTGCTGTAATCACCGCAGCCATCGTTTCACTGGTTGCCCATTTTGCCGTCGGAGCCGCCAAATCGTTGATTACGGTACGCTCCTGGTGGTCGAGCGGCATGGAGATGACGCTGGTTGGCGCCGTGGAGGGTATAGTGACGTACTTTATCGGGATTGGATTAGGGCGGATTGGATCATGACCAAAAGAGAGGCGAACACCAAGGTCACGAAGGCAAAACAAGAGGTCACGAAAAATTTCTTTGTGACCTCTTGTTTTGCCTTCGTGACCTTCGTGTTCGCCTCGTCCGTCGTTTGACACTCCTTTTACAACTCCGCTAATATCTATACTTTGTGGTCCTGCAAGTGCCCGCCTGGGTGGTCACATCGCGCTAATCGGCCGGTGAGTTTCAGCCTGCGGTTTCATTGCTCTTTTTCGTAAGGATTGGCGGTCGCCGAGTCTGCCTGTCCCTTTTTATCCGTTTTGGAGAACTGGAATGTCTACTACTTTCCCCACTGAGGGGAAAATCGCGCGCAAGTGGTACGTGGTCGATGCCACGGACCAGACCTTGGGACGCCTAGCGACTAGGGTTGCACACATCCTCGCGGGCAAGCATAACCCGCAGTACACGCCTTTCATCGACACCGGCGATCACGTGGTCGTGATTAACGCCGCCAAGGTCAAGCTGACCGGGATGAAGGCAGGACAAAAGGTTTATCACCGCTATACCGGATATCCGGGTGGATTGCGTTCTGAGCAGTACGACAAAAAGCTCGCTCGCCGTCCAGAAGCGGTCGTGGAAGACGCGATCAAGGGCATGCTGCCCCACACCAAGCTTGGACGCGCAATGGCAAGCAAGCTGAAGGTGTATCGCGACGACAAGCACACGCACGCGGCCCAGAAGCCCGAGCCGCTGGTTTTGGCGAAGTAAAGGTTTTCGTAGAGACGCAGCATGCTGCGTCTCTACCATGCTGATTGAGCAAACAAGGAATCTATGGCTGATCTGGTTCAGTACTACGGCACGGGACGTCGCAAGTCGAGCATTGCTCGCGTCTTTCTGCGTCCCGGCAGCGGAAGTTTTCAAGTGAACGGGCGTCCGTTCGACAACTATTTTGTGACCGAAGCCCAGCGCGTGAGTGCGAAGTCCCCGCTGGTTAGCAGCGAGACCGGCACAACATTCGACGTGGTTGCTACCGTAAATGGCGGCGGCGTAAACGGGCAGGCCGATGCAATAAAGCTGGGCATCGCCCGGGCGCTGCTCGAGTTCAACATCGAGCTGCGCAAGAAGCTGAAGGGCGAAGGTCTGCTCTCGCGCGATGCGCGCGGTAAAGAGCGCAAGAAGTACGGACAAAAGGGAGCCCGAAAGCGCTTCCAGTTCTCGAAGCGGTAAAACTGCGAAGGCTTCGGAGCTCTGTGGCTTCGAAGTCCTCGTAAATCTTCCCGAACCCGAAATCCAATCAACGGGTCCGGGCCGGGAATGTAATTCTCGGGATGCAGGACTGATCCTGGGAATGCAAACCACAAAAAGGAGGTCAATTGGCGAATATCACCATGAAGGAATTGCTCGAAGCGGGCGTCCACTTCGGGCACCAGACGAAGCGCTGGAATCCCAAGATGAAGGAATACATCTTCGGGGAACGCAACGGAATTTACATTATCGACCTGCAGAAAACGCTCAAGATGTTCAAAGACGCGAGCAAGTACGTGCAAGACATGGCCGCGCAAGGCAAGACGATCATGTTCGTCGGCACCAAGCGCCAGGCGCAAGACGCGATCGCCGAAGAGGCCACCCGCTGTGGAATGTTCTACGTGAACCAGCGCTGGCTTGGCGGACTGCTTACGAATTGGGTCACCATCCAGAAATCGGTGAAGCGGCTTCAGGAACTCGACGACATGGCGACCGACGGCCGCTATGATCTTCTGCCGAAGAAGGAAGTCATTAAGCTGGAGCGCGAGCGCAAGCACCTCCAGGCGAACCTGGCGGGAATCAAGTCGCTGAAACGTCTGCCCGACACGCTGTTCGTGATCGATTCGAACAAGGAGCAGATTGCAGTGCGGGAAGCCCGCAAGCTTGGAATCCCAGTGGTCGCGGTCGTAGACACGAACTGCGATCCTACCGAAGTGGATTATGTGATCCCCGGCAACGACGATGCGCTGCGCGCGATCCGGCTGTTTGCTTCGAAGATCGCTGACTCAATCGTGGAAGGCGCGCAGGCTGCGACAGACAAGCAAGACGCAGAGTTTGTCGGCGCTGTGGGAGCTGCCACTGAAACGCCTGCTGGCGAGAGCACCGTGGGTAGCGAATACGCTGAGGACGGCGAGGCGGGCTCCGACGACATAAACCTCGAAGAGGTGCTGGGCGGCAATATCCGGAAGTCTTCGGCCGCAGCTGCGACGGTGGAAGCAGAAGCTGCTGTCGAGGAACGCTAATCCGGGGTTCATGGGGCGGCTGGGCTCCTGAGTCGGATTGCTGCTGAAAGTCATCCAAATAGACACACGAAAGAAACGCGACATTCATGGCCCGAGCCGCTGTGGCGCTCGGGTCATTACTTGTTAGGCCGGATTTACAACCCGGCAGAAGGCATAATGGACATGAGCACTACTACTGTGAACATTGACGCAAAACTAGTGAAGGAGCTGCGCGACAAGACCGGTGCTCCGTTCGGAGACTGCAAGACCGCTCTTGTGGGCGCCAACGGCGACGTTGAGCAAGCGATTATCCTGTTGCGGAAAAAAGGCGTCGCCATGGCGGGCAAGAAAGCGTCACGCAGTACAAACGAAGGGTCTGTAGCCAGCTACATCCACGCCGGCGGCAAGATCGGCGTGTTGCTCGAGCTCAACTGCGAGAGCGACTTCGTCGCCCGCACCGACGACTTCAAGGAGCTGCTGCACGACATCTCCATGCACATCGCCGCCACAGATCCGAAGTACATCCGCCGCGAAGATGTTACGCCTGAAGACTACGACCGTGAGAAGGAGATCTACCGCGCACAAGCGGCGGCAACCGGCAAACCTGCTCCGGTAGTCGAGAAGATCGTCGAAGGAAAGATGGCGAAGTTCTACGAGGAAGTGTGCCTGCTCGATCAGCCCTTCATCAAGGAGCAGACCATTAGCGTCTCGCAACTGATCGCTACTAAGATCGGCAAGCTGGGCGAGAACATCTCCGTCCGCCGCTTCGCCCGCTTCAAGGTAGGCGAGCAGAGCTGGACGATTGCGCAGACGAAATTTCCGAGCGCAGCAGAGGAAACAAAACAGTAAGTTCCGAGACTTTGGAACGGAGCGCCGGGCGCTATGGCCCGGCGTTTTGTTTTTGCGGTTCTCGGATGAAACACATCGTCTCGCTCCCGCGATATGATGGTATGTTTCCCTTTAAATATCATGGTTATGAACGCTTTCCCAATTGCGCCGGCTGAGCCGGCTGAGTCCGATCAGGGCGAAGTTGCCGAGTGGCTTGAAGCCTTCGATCAGATTGTTCAGGACGAGGGCCCCAGCCGGGCTGGCGAGCTGCTTGAAGCACTCTCGCGCCGGGCGCGCGAATCGGGCATAGAGCCTCCGGCTCAGCTCAACACTCCTTACAAGAACACGATTCCAGTCGAGCAGGAGCTGCCTTATCCAGGCGATCGCGATATGGAGCGCCGGATCGAATCTCTGATCCGCTGGAATGCAATGGCGATGGTGCATCGCCAGAACAAGAAAGATTCCGGCATCGGCGGACACCTCGCCACTTACTCTTCCCTCGCCACGTTGCTCGAAGTGGGCTTCAATCACTTCTTTCGTGCCAGCTACGGTGATCAGCCGGGCGACATGATTTATTTCCAGGGACACGCCTCGCCCGGTGTTTACGGCCGCGCATTTCTCGAGGGACGCATAAGCGAGCAGCAGGTTTTGAATTTCCGCCATGAAACTCGTGGTGAGCCAGGCTTGTCGTCTTATCCACACCCATGGCTAATGCCAGACTTCTGGCGCTTTCCGACGGTCTCGATGGGGATTGGTCCGATCAACGCCATCTATCAGGCGCGCTTTATGCGGTATCTCGAAAATCGAAATTTGATCGAGAACACACCACGCAAGATCTGGGCCTATCTCGGAGACGGCGAGACTGATGAGCCAGAGTCCCTCGGTGCTCTTACCGTCGCCACGCGAGAGAAGCTCGACAACCTGATCTTCGTCGTGAACTGCAATCTCCAGCGCCTAGACGGCCCGGTGCGTGGAAATGGAAAGATCATTAATGAACTCGAGGGAGCTTTTCGGGGTGCTGGTTGGAATGTAATCAAAGTCATCTGGGGCAGTGATTGGGATGCACTCTTTGCTCGCGATCGCTCGGGCCTCTTGCTCAAGCGGATGGAAGAGTCCGTTGACGGCGAGTACCAGAGCTTTAAGGCTAAAGGCGGTGCCTATGTGCGCAAGGAGTTCTTTGGCAGATATCCGGAATTGCTCGAACTCGTCCGAGATATGAACGACGAGCAACTCGAGAACCTGCACCGCGGCGGCCACGATCCCAAGAAGATCTACAACGCGTATTTGCGCGCCGTGGAGCACAAAGGCGGGCCAACCGTCATTCTGGCCAAGACTGTGAAGGGATACGGACTCGGCTCCGCACAGGCGCGCAACGCCACGCACCAGGAAAAGAAACTGACTGACGAAGCACTTGTCGCCTTCCAACGCCGCTTCAACATTCCCGTGCCGAAAGAAGCCGCGAAGGATGGAGTGCCTTATCGCCCGAAAGATGACACGCCAGAAATCGTCTACATGAAGCAGCGGCGCAAGGAACTGGGCGGCTACATGCCGGCACGCGAGAAGAAGGAGCCTAACCTAAACGCGCCTGCGCTGGACTTCTTCTCCGATGCGCTGGGCGGCTCGCGTGGTCGTGCTGTCTCAACCACGATGGGCTTCGTGAGCATGTTACGTACGCTGATGAAGCATCCCGAAATAGGAAAGCTCGTGGTCCCTATCGTTCCGGACGAGGGACGTACCTTCGGACTCGAATCTGCGATCCGCCAAGTTGGTATTTATGCCAGCCAGGGGCAGCTCTATACGCCGCACGATCAGGACATCCTGCTCTACTACCGCGAAGAGAAGGATGGGCAGATTCTGGAGGAAGGAATTACGGAAGCGGGATCGATGGCTTCGTTTGCGGCTGCCGGCACGGCCTATTCAAACTACCGCGTACCGACAATTCCGTTTTACATGTACTACTCGATGTTCGGTTTCCAGCGCGTGGGTGACCTCATTTGGGCGTTCGGTGACGCGCGTGGCAAGGGTTTCCTCATGGGCGGCACCGCAGGCCGTACCACCTTGTCCGGCGAGGGTCTGCAGCACTGCGACGGACACAGCGTGGTGATGTCGAGTGTCTATCCAAACTGCATTACCTACGATCCGGCATTTGCGTACGAGATGGCCATCATCGTTCAGGATGGTCTGCGGCGCATGTATCAGAACGGTGAGGATATTTATTACTACATCACGATGTACAACGAGGATTACGCCATGCCCGAGATGCCGAGGGGCGTCGAGGAGGGCGTTCTTCGTGGCATATACAAGTACAAAGGGGCTCCGGGCGGCAAAGCAACTATGCAGCTCTTCGGCAGTGGACCAATCTTGAACGAAGCTCTCAAGGCTCAGGCGATCCTCGCTGAGAAATATGGTGTGCAGGCCGACGTGTGGAGTGTAACCAGCTACACCGAGCTACGCCGCGAGGCACTGGCGACCGACCGCTGGAACTTGCTGCACCCTGCTGAGAAAGAAAGGCAGCCCAACATCCTGAAAGCTCTGGAAGGAGCCGATGGGCCGATCATCGCCGCCAGCGACTACATGAAGATTGTTCCCGACCAACTTTCGCCATGGCTGCGCGAGCGGCTGGTGACACTCGGCACCGATGGCTTTGGTCGCAGCGATAATCGCGAGTACCTGCGCAAGCATTTCGAGGTCAACGCTGAGTCCATCGCCGCTGCAGCACTCTCGCGTCTTTCGCGGGAGAAAAAGTTCGATGCGAAGAAGGCGCAGAAAGCTCTGCAGGAGCTGAACATTAACCCGGAAAAGATTGACCCAGCGAAGGCGTAGAGGAAATCGGGTGATCGGGTGAAGTAAAACCGGGAGACGAGTTTCAGGTTTCGATGTTCCGGTAAGACGAGACATCACCCGATGGCCCGATCACCCGATTCTCAAATCATTTAATTCGCCAATTACAATCAATACATGGCCTCTACTACTCAGGAATATCAGAGGAGCTCACTTCTCATTGATCCACATGACCGGGAGCGCGTCTTTGAGGCGTTCCGGCGGTGGGGATACCTTCAGGCTCAACTTGACCCGCTCGGACAATATTTCGCTCCCCAAATGGTTCCCGAACTTGACATTCAGGGAGACTTCGCCAGCGAAGCTCGGCGCTACTACTGCGGCACCATTGCGGCCGAGTTCATGCATATTCCTGATGCGGCGCGGCGCGAGTGGATTCAGGAGCGTCTCGAAGGCGATCCCGTTCCTGTTGACCAGAAGCACATACTCGAACTCCTGACCAAGGCAGACCTGTTTGAGCAGGTCATACAGTCGCGCTATCTCGGCACCAAGCGCTTTTCACTCGAAGGTGTGACCGCTCTTATCCCGCTTCTTGACGAAGTGCTGAACGACGCCGCAGAGCGCGGAGCCGTTCAAGTTGTGATCGCGATGAGCCACCGGGGACGCCTCAACGTAATGGTGAATACCGTCGGCAAAACTGCAGCGGATATGTTTGCCAAGTTTGAAGACGTCGATCCGCGCAGCGTGCTTGGTGGTGGCGATGTGAAGTATCATCAGGGTGCAACCGGCACCTTCACGTCCCGCAATGGGCAGACGATTAATCTCCATCTCGTCTCGAATCCAAGTCACCTCGAAGCTGTTGACCCTGTTGCAACCGGACGCGTGCGAGCCAAACAGATTCGCATGGGGGGCGAGGAGAAGGTTCTTCCCGTAATGATCCACGGAGATGCAGCGTTTGCCGGGCAGGGCATCTGGGCCGAGACGATGAATCTCGCGGGTGTGGACGGATACACAGTTGGTGGCGGTCTGCACATCATCGCGAATAATCTGATCGGATTTACAACTGAACCGTGCGAGACCAATTCGTCGCGCTACTCCTCGGATTTGGCGAAGCGCTTGCCGATCCCAATCTTTCACGTCAACTCCGAAGATCCTGACGCTGTGCTGCGCATCGCGAGACTAGCAACTGAATACCGCTACACGTTCCACAGCGATGTCGTCATCGATCTCGTGGGATATCGCCGTCACGGACACAGCGAAGTTGACGATCCGACTATCACGCAACCCATTCGCTACGCGCGAATTAAAGATCACCCGCCGCTGCACGAAATCTATGCAAAGCGGATCGGCGTCGATAACGCTAAGCGCGTACAAGAGATTACGGCCGAGATCGGAGAGGCGCAGAAGCAGGCGACGAAACTGAAGAAGATGCCCCGGCTGGCCAAGCTTCCTGAGTACTGGGATAAGTACCGTGGCGGGCGATTCAAGCCTGAATACGCCGTCGAGACTGGAATCTCGGCAGAGCAAATTGCGCAGATCTCAGACCAGCTGACAAGCTATCCCAAAGAATTCCACATTCATCCGAAAATCAAGAAGCTGCTGGAACAGCGTGCCGAAATGGGACACGGCAAGCGTTCCTTCGACTACGGCATGGCTGAAGCTGTTGCTTTCGGCTCGCTCGTGCTGCAAGGAGTTCCGGTGCGCTTGAGCGGGCAGGATTGCAAACGTGGCACCTTCAACCAACGCCACAGCGTGCTGATCGATGTCGAAAACGAAGCCGAATACATTCCGCTCAATCATCTTGCTCCGCAGCAGGCGAAGTACGAGGTGTACAACTCGATCCTGTCGGAAGCAGGTGTGCTTGGTTTCGAATATGGATACAGCCGCGACTATCCCGAGTCCCTGGTTTTGTGGGAAGCGCAGTTCGGCGATTTCGCCAACGGCGCGCAGATCGTGATCGACCAGTTCATCGCCGCAGGTGAAGACAAATGGGGCCTGCTGAGCGGGGTCGTACTGCTCCTGCCTCACGGCTACGAAGGTCAAGGCCCGGAGCACTCGAGCGCGCGCATCGAGCGTTATCTGCAGCTTGCTGCCAGAGACAACATGCAGGTTTGTCAGCCATCTACTGCCGCGCAGTACTTCCATTTGTTGCGACGGCAAGTGCTGCGTCCATGGCGCAAGCCGTTGGTTGTCTTTACCCCGAAGAGTATGCTGCGGCATCCAGATGCGAGCTCGTCGTTACAGGAGTTCAGCCGTCCCCAGTTCCTCAACGTGCTTCCCGAAACGGAAGTTGCCGATCCGAAGCGTCTGCTGATCTGCACAGGCAAGATCGGGCACGAGCTGCGAATGGAACGCAAGAAGCGGAAGGATGATTCCACTGGAATCATCTTTATCGAACAACTCTATCCCTGGCCCGAAGCGGAACTCATGGCCGAATTACAGCGTCACGCAAATGCGCGCGAGATTGTCTGGGTGCAGGAAGAGCCTTCTAACATGGGCGCCCTTTGGTTCGTCGTACCGCGCTTAAGACGGATCTCCGGCGGGCGGCAGGTCCTAACCGTGAAACGGTCTGCGAGCGCTAGTCCCGCCACTGGCTCGGCCAAGGCTCACGATTTGGAACAGAAGACGTTGATTGAAGTTGCTTTTGGGAATCCAACGAAATAGCCCGATGCCGGTTAACGTTTCTGTAGATCGCCGCAGAAAACTTGTCATCACCACCTACTCCGGTGATGTCACAGACGCGGATGTCGCCCATCAGATCTCCCAGGTTAGGGAGCAGGCGCCGTATGGACCGGCGTATCGCGCGATCACCGACTTTACACAGGTGACACAGTTCAATATTTCGTCGAGCGAGATTCGCTCTGTTGCCGATAGCGAATCCCCGCTTGCTGAAGCCCAACGGGTGATGGTCGCTCCCTCCGACGTAGCCTATGGAACGTCGCGTATGTTTCAGGTTCTCGCCTTACGTACGCGGCCGAACATCACCGTAGTCAGGACTCTCGCTGAGGCATATGCAAAATTGGGAATTGACGGATCGAACTAACCTCTCGAGTCGACTGCTGTAATCCGCTCAAAAGATCTAAGGGACCGAACCGTCCCAACGCGTGACGACAGGGAACCCGCTCGTCAATCTAAGGTTGTTACCGTAGATCAACGGCGCCGCCTTCAGCGTCTACAAGATATGACGCTCCGAAGCGTTGCCAAAAGCCTGCTTGCTCTCCTCTTAGTCGCTCTGAGCAGCTACGTGCTTGAACTGCGCCTCCATCGCGATGGGCTGCCGAGCCGTGATCTGATCGTACTATCCAGTTCCCTGGTAGGGCTCGTGGCCGGAGTCTTGGTCTATCTTCTCTCTGTTCGAGAGCGGCAACGTCGAGCCTACGTCGATTGCCGTTTGCGCGTAATCGCCGAGATGAATCACCATATCCGCAACGCACTTCAGGTGATTACGTTCTACGGTCGCAAAGGCGAGAAACAGGAAGTTGGCGTGGTCGAGGCTGTAGAACGAATTCAATGGGCGCTGCGGGAGGTGCTTCCGCGACTGCCGGACTCACCTGCTGAGATGCATGCTGAGCGGTTCGCCACCGCTGAGTCTTACCCTAGAGTGATGGGATCTAGGCGTCAGAATCGTTTGCACTAGTGGCCGTCTCAAGCTTGAGAAATGGTCGGCCCTAGCAGACGATTTTAGAACGCTGGAATTAATGCCAATGGAAAACGCTGGGTTATGCCGCTATTTTTGGTCTTGCCGAGAACATTCTGTCGGTTGTAAACCAGTCCAGACTCGCGTAGCATCGGCCCCTGAATTAGGCAGGCTCGGACGATGTGCCGGGAGGTAATGTGGCAAGGCAGGATGCTGAGGATCAGCGGGATAAAAGGACCGAGGACTTGAAACGCCGTGCAGAAGAGATTTGTGACGGCAAGATCGAGGTGGGCAGACTGGACGAGTGCCCGGTTGAAGCGGAAGAGTCATTCTGGAAACACGTGGTGGACTACGAGGAAGCTCCGTGGACGACTCACCTTCACCAGTTGGAGATGGCCGGCGTATCGCTCCCGCCGCCGGATTCGCTCAACGACCAGGAACTGACGGCAAAGCTTTGGGAGGTGATCGATAAGCTCGCGCTACTTCGAGTCTTTATCGAGCAGACAGATCATCTCAGTGACCGCGACCTCTATACGCATCTCTGGACCGATTCCCTACGGGAGGAAACCAAGCTGCTGCCGTCGGCTGCAAATTCGGCGTGGCACATCCAAATGCTCGGCGGGTGCAGCGAGGAAGATAATTACCTCTACCTCAAGTATTACGCTGATGATGCTTCGCGCCAGCATTGGCACGAGGATTTCCCCAATGATTCCCTCCCTGCGCACGACGCCCACCTTACGACCT
>Ga0210399_10003931_pt1 | contig 11566 bp, 11 predicted proteins | sample IncBWC14MmetaG_FD_150865 | JGI IMG/M metagenome (GOLD analysis project Ga0210399, IMG submission 150865) | Forest soil microbial communities from Barre Woods Harvard Forest LTER site, Petersham, Massachusetts, United States - Inc-BW-C-14-M | ecosystem: Environmental > Terrestrial > Soil >...
CCGGCAAATAGACAATAACGAGCCACCCCATCGTGAACAGCAGGACGAACGGAAAGCGCACGCGCTCCGGGAACGCGCCGATAATGAGCGCAGGCGTGATGACGGCGAAGGTCATCTGAAACAGCACGAACACCGCCTCCGGCAAGTTGCCGCGCAGCGCCTTGTTGCCGAGATGGACGAGGAAGGGGTTATCGAGCGGACCGATCAACGCCCCGCCGTGGCCGAAGCTAAGACTGTAGCCGAATGCCGCCCAGAGCAGCGAGACGACGCAGCAAATGACGAAGCAATGCATCAGTACCGAGAGCAGATTCCGCGCGCGCACCAGGCCGCCGTAGAACAGCGCGAGCCCGGGAAGCGTCATGAACAGCACGAGCGCCGACGCGACCAACACCCAAGCCGTGTCGCCCGTGTCCAGCCCCATTGCTCCGCCGGCACAGGCTGGCGACGCGGCGATGCACGACAAGATGAGCGCGGGCACATAGCGCCGGCCGACGCCTCTCAGCAGGAACGACATGGTGCTATCCCGTGGGCTCTGGCGGAGCCGTGGACAAGAACGAACTCGCCACGTTGCAGCCCGCCAAGGTCGGAAAGTACTGATCTGCGTATGGTTAGCAAGCTTGTGAAAATCTGCTTTCGTAAACTTGTCGCTGTTGAAGTTATCTTGCGGAGATATGAGGCGAGGCGCCGCCATCAGAGGCGCGATATTCCGGGGACGGTCGACCGACTGACGCGACGTGTAGCAGAAGATGTGAAGACAGCCTACAAGTGGGAGCGAAACAAGCATACGGAAGCTAAAACTTACGCAGCTGATTCCCGACGAGTTGGTGCCACGATTCGCGTTCGCCGGCAGTCCAGAAGGAATCACAGAACAGATCAACGGCGAGGGCTCGGCGTTGATGAAGTAATCCTCGCAATTCCTCCCGAGGGTGCTAGGCTGCCCCCCGCGACGAAGTCATTTGTGATCTAATGCCGCTGTTCACAGCCAGCGCGCACCGGCGAGGACGTTCTGACCTCAGGATAGTGAAGGGACCGGCGGCATAAATTGGCCGCGGCTCCCAACTGAGTGGCCATCAGGATATGTGTGGGCGTCTGAACGTCGGACGGTAGCGCCGCCGCGGTTGATCACACGGCACTTAGTGTTAATTCGAATGCGAAGTTCTTCTCCTTCGCGAGACAGATGTTCCAGCCTGTCCACCATCCGCACCAGATCGGCTATCGACCGTGCTCCCATCTTGGCCATAACTCGACCACTGTGAACGCGAGCCGTCTGCGTGCAGACTCTCAATTGGCCTGCGATCTGCTTGGGTCCCTGTCCCGCTGAAAGCAACACCATCGTCTCCCTTTCGCGAGGCGAAAGCGATGCAAGCCGGGTTCGAAGCTCGTCCAAGGTCTGCTTTTGTAAACGCGCTGCGAGATCACGCTCGATGCCGCTTCTCACCGCGTCGAGCAGCTCTTCATCTTGAAAGGGTTTAGTAAGAAAGTCTATGGCCCCAGCTTTCATCGCCCGAACGGACGTCCTTACCTCGTTCTGAGCGGTAAGAAACACTAAGGGTGTTTTGCGTCTGGTTTTTTCTTGTCGGGACTGGAGATCGAGACCGCTTATGCCGGGCAACCGCACGTCTAGCACGATGCAATTGGGTGAATGAGACTTGCTTCTCTTCAAATATTCTTCGGCCGATTTGAAGAGCTCGATTTTCAGGCCCTCCGCTTCGAGCAAGATCCGCAATCGCGCTCGCCAGGAGTCGTCGCTGTCGATAATAGCAATTAAAGCTTGATCGCCGGTCATGAGTTATTACCACCGCCCTTGTTTAGTCCAATTGACGGTATCGTCGCAGCATGTTCTTTGCTTGCGGAGTCTCCCGACAACCCGTGGCGATTGGTCCGCGGCACTCTACTCCGAGAGGCGCCGCTGGGCGCGTCATGTGGCGCCTCCCAATGCGAAGCAGTATACGGTATCCGACGGGTGCAATGGATTGGGCGGCGGTGCGCACAAGTGATTTCGTCCATCCGGATTATCCCTATTGCGTTCCACCTTTTCGGGCGGAATGAGAATGTACTTCCCGTCTTCTCTACGCTTGGCATAGATGTTTCCGTCAATGTATTGGATTTCAGTCGGGTAGCAGTCCGCGTCGTTGCAACAGCTAGCCGATGGATTATCGGGCATGTGCCACATTGAATAGAATTTTTCGTGTAGCCACTGGTCTTGTGGAGGATGATGGAGGGTAGCGTGACCTTCACCCTCTTGCGCCTGGAGCGGCAGACCCGCCAGTAGACAGCAGCTCCACAGGATGAGTCTGAACAAAAGGCCCAAGGTGCACATTCGTTGTTTTCCGAATTAAGAAATCGGGTGAATTCACGCAGGACTTTCCATGCAGCGCCCTAGGCGGCGATCTGAAGTCGGCGTAACCATTTGCGGTTCGTCTCGCGGCGGGTCTTGAGGCGTTGAACGCACTTCTTTGAACAGAGGGGAGTTCGCCAGGAATAGTGCCGGATGAGACCGAACGGTCCGTCACAGATCGCGCAACGCTTTGGCGCGCCAAGCCGGGTATTTTGAGAACTGTTGAGCATTTTTGTCTCCTCTGGTCTTCGCGTGAGCCCTATTTCTCATTCCTTCTTTGTTGTCGCACTCCGTCCACAGGCAAAGTGCATCCCGATGTCGTTGCAAGAATTGCGATCGAGCCGTCAGCCAAATCGTTGACATTCGCGTCCTGCAATCGACCAATCTAGAACTGACGGCGAGATTAAGATGATGGAGATGAATGGCTCAATTGTACGTTGGTGCGCGCCGGTAACCGAGAGGGCTGCAACAACTAAACAAAGGTTTGCGTTGATTGCTTTTCGCTCGCAATCTTTCACGGACACTTGCACAACCAGGCCATAACGCTTGTTGAATCGTGCTGGCGGAGCGCGATCTTTGTGGCCACTTGCCCGGTGCCTTGTGACGACGCGTCTGTCTTGAGATCAGTATGCAAATGAAACGGCGCACTTTCAGTCAAGAGACGGCATGACTGATCAAGACGGCTTGAGAGAGCACGATATTCTGGAAATGATCAGACAAGGAGCATGAGATGGCAATGCTTAGAATTCTCGGAGCGGTCGCGCTCCTGACGATCAGCGGTGAATTGCCCGCGTTCGCCCAGGCGGCGATACAGGAACCGGGCGCTTACGCCTTTTACCACCCCAATGCTGATGTGTTGAATGCAGGCCGGCCATCGGCTCGATCGTTCTATCCAATGAGCGCCTTTGCAAGTAGTGCATACGACCCAAGCCTGCGAACGCCTTCGCGGCGCCACCGCAAGTGACTGTCCTAGATCCCTAACGCAGGCGATGATTCCTCGGTCGACCAAGAAACACTTTATTGCTTTCGGGGCGGGAGTTCGGCGTCCGGTGGTCGCACTTTCGCGTCAAGCCCGATCATAGTCTGGGCTTGGCGCGCGCACTGCAGGGCGTGTAGGCGGATCGGTTCTCGTCGCTTATACTCTACTACCTCAAGCGGGCAGTTGCATCAGCGATATGTTGCGCGCTCGTATGTAGCGCCGCTTGCTCTTCCCCACTCATCTGCGGCATGAGAACGCGCTCCACACCAGTTGCCCCAATCACCGATGGGAGAGAGACGCTGACTCCAAAGGCAGCTTGGGGGCTCGACACCGGAAGAACAGCCTTCTCATCCCTAAGAACGGCCTCGACGAGGCGCGCGGACACGATCCCGATTCTGTATTGACTAGCTCCAATTCCCTCGATGATCGTGATGTTGGCATGCCGAACGTCCTGTTCGATCCGCCGTTTGATCGATCGATCAAATGAGTGCTTCGACCGAATTGTCGGCAATCCGCGCGGAGGACCAGAGAAAGACGCTAGCGGTCCCGTGTTCACCGACGTCTCGTTTCTGGACAGGCGAAGTATGATGTTCCGCTTGAGGGTCGCTAATGGGGGATTAGTGCCCCAGCCTAATCAATTTAATTGATGGGATCGTTCCGACGATGGACATCGGAGCCTGACGATTCCGCGCAAGAATGCACAACGCGAGCAATGTAGCGCAAGCGATCATTGCGTATTGTGCTTAGAAAGAAGACGTCCAACCCGGGGCATTCCCAGTCAAGAGTTGGGCCAATTGCGCCAGCAAAGCGATCAACAATGAATCATCTCATCAACGCATTGTCCAGGTCCGGTCTTCTCAAGGACGATCTCGACTATCTGCTAATTCGCGCGTCGATGGTGATCGTATTCCTGCTGTTTGGATACCAGAAATGGTTCGAGTACGAGGCCAACGTACTCATTCCCTATATCAGCAATGGGCCGCTTATTTCATGGATGTATCCTGCGTTCGGCATTCGGGGAGGCAGCTGGTTTGTCGGTGTGATGGAATGGCTGATCTGCTCGCTTCTGTTCTGGGGATTCTGGAACAAGCAAGTGGGGATCCTCGGAGCGATCGGATCATGTATTACATACGTTGCGACCGTGACGATCATTCCATTCATGCCGAACGGCTGGGATCAGGTTGCCGGGGGATTCCCGGCAATGACTGGCAACGTTCCTTTTCTCATGAAGGATGTGGCGCTGTTTGCAGCATCGGTCTATTTGCTGAAGCAGGATGTCGTAAGGGTGACGCGTTGGGCGGAGCGCGGAGGCACCCTCAGCTTTCCGATCAGGTATCTTGTCTGGATGCTGGCGAAACTCGGTCTTCTCAGAGAGGATCTTGAGTATCACTTACTCCGGGCATCAATGGTGCTCATATTCCTGTTCTTTGGGTATACCAAATGGCATCAATATGGGGCCCAGGCAATGATCCCCTTCATCAGCCACAGCCCTCTCATTTCCTGGCTGTACCCTGCGTTCGGCCTCCGCGGAGGCGCCCGATTCCTGGGTGCATCGGAATGGACGATTTGCGCGCTCCTTTACGCAGGATTCTGGGATAAGCGATTGGGAATTCTTGGAGCTATCGGTTCCGGCGTCACGTTCATCACGACCGTCACGATCATCCCTTTCGTGCCGAATGGATGGGATCCGTCTGCCGGGTTTCCGGCGATGGCCGGCAACGTTCCCTTCCTTATGAAGGATGTGGTCCTTCTCGCTATATCGATCTATTTGCTGAAGCAGGATGTCGCGAGGATGTCGCTTCGCGTCGAGATTGCCGACATGACCCCGAATCGTTCGCGCACGAATGGAATGGCGGCCGCTGTCCCGACATCAGCCGCGTTCCTCGCAAGAACGTGAGCTGAAGCGCGAAAGCGGCCAACCGTGCGCATCACGTACGATCGGTGCATATGAAGCTGGATGCGCAGACGTGGCTGCCCGCAGAAAGGATCTCTGAAACTGCTTCGCGCTCTGAGCCACCATGGCTCCGCGCGGCAGTTCGTGAGCGGAAGGAAAACCGAAATGGGGCAACTGCGAAAGGAGAGACGGCGGTGTCAATCAGATATGGTGTGTTCGTCAGCTCAGCGGTGCTTACATTCGGATTGGCGTCGACGGTCTTTTGCCGCGGACGGACAGCGCGTTGCGTGATGCAGGAACCGACAGTACCGGGAAGAGCGAGGGGTACAAATCACGTCAAGTTGTTTTCAAGAGAGGAGACGTAACGATGGCTAAGAGAACTGAACGCGCGATTTTGGCTGGCGGCTGTTTTTGGGGCATGCAACAACTCATCCGGCGGTTGCCTGGCGTAGTGTCCACCCGGGTGGGCTATTCGGGTGGCGACGTCAAGAACGCCACCTATCGGAATCACGGTACGCACGCCGAAGCGATCGAGATCATATTCGATCCCGACAAGACCAGTTTCCGAAATCTCCTGGAATTCTTTTTCCAAATACACGACCCGACGACCCGCAATCGTCAAGGTAACGATGTAGGAATGAGCTACCGCTCTGCGATCTTCTACACCGACGACGAGCAGCGTCGCCTCGCGGAGGACACGATCGCCGACGTCGATGCTTCTGGCGTTTGGCCGGGCAGGGTTGTGACGGAAGTCGCTCCCGCTGGTGATTTCTGGGAGGCGGAACCCGAGCACCAAGACTACCTGGAGCGCTATCCTAATGGCTACACCTGTCATTTCGTCCGTCCGGGCTGGAAATTGCCCCGCCGACCCACCGTGGCGTGACATGGCCGCCTCTCGTTGCCCTGAAGAAGAGGAAACACTCAGGGGGCGTCATCTTCGAGGGCGCCACCCTGCTGAGCTTGTTGCCAGTCGCACGCTCGAACTTAGGGCCCAAATCCAAAAGAGCTGGACCGACGACCAATTCGAAATACCCGTTGAGTCGCGGAGAGGGTTCGGGGCAAACCTTGAATAACTCGCGGTGGGCACAAGCTTGCGCCCCGCCTTCATCGCCCGAACAGAAACTCATGCGTCTGAACGAGCGGTGACAAATACAATCGAGGTAAGACGTCCGTTCTCGCGAGCTTCGCCTCTAACGCGAGGCCGCCGGATGCCAGCTCCAATACGATGCAATAGGGTGAAATTTCATTCCGGCAGGCCTGACTCGCGCAGTGCTCGCGCGATCCGTGTTCTCGAATCAACGGACCGCATGGGGAAAACATAATCGACATGTCCAATGCGAAAAGTTGGATCGACCCTGAGTAAATGAGCAGCCGCGTTCGCTGCTTCGACACGGCGTCCAAACGAGACTGCATTGACAACGACAGCAGCCAAGGAGAGCACATTCGCCGCCATTTGAACCGCTCGTGTCGCTGCTTCAAGTCCCTCTTCGTATCGCGAAGCGAGAAAATAGGCGAACGCGCTCCCATACAATGCGCCAACAATCAACGGATCCAAGGGGCTCAGACGCGTCATCTGCTGAAAGCTCTCGATAGCGCGCTCGGGCAGATCGCTTACGACGGCGACCCAGCCTCTGCTGTGCCAAGCAGTCGCGAAGTTTGTGTTCAGGGTGACGGCTTGTTCGACCAGCAACGCAGCTCTGTCATATTTGCGTCCGAGATAGGCGAGCACATGGGCCGAGCGAGCTAACGCGAATGCATCATCATGACCAAGTCGTGCAGCTCGCTCAGCAAACCTTACTGCTTGCTCACGCCTTTGTTCCGAAAGTGGCGAGCCGCTAACAGCCTGTTCCACGAGAGCAACGTAGGCCACCATCGCGTAAGCTGCTGCAAATTCCTCGTCCAGTTCGATTGCCTTGTGAAAGAATTCAAGTGCTTTGGACGCTGTGCGCCCGCGATAGGAGGCTGCCATGCCACGCAAAAAGAGGTCGTAGCTGTCAAGACGATCTGTTGGTTTGCGTTTCGAGCGCGCGGTCTCGGCCCGTTCAATCGCGGGAGCAATTGTCGCCACAACGCTCGCAGTGACATCGTCCTGAAGGTCAAAGATGTCCCGTAACTCTCCATCAAATTTGTCCGCCCAGAGGTGGACTCCTGTGGAGGCTTCTATCAATTGACCGGTGATGCGGACTCGACCGGCGACCTTCCTGACGCTGCCCTCCAAAACGTAGCGAACGCCAAGTTCGCGACCAACCTGTTTCGTGTCGACGAGCCTGGCTTTGTAGGTAAATGAGGAATTTCGAGCGATAACGAATAGGGACTTGAACCGAGATAGGGCCGTGATGATGTCCTCGACGATGCCGTCAGCGAAATATTCCTGCTCCGGATCGCCACTCATGTTCTGGAACGGCAGAACGGCGATAGAAGGTTTGTCGGGGAGGGAAAGCGGCTTGCCGCGGTTCGTCGCGGGCGCCGAGCTATGGGTCCGGGCTCGTATGGCGTAAGCGCGCACTGGCTTAGAAATATTCTTTAGTTGGCGTTCCCCTCGATCCTCAAAGCTGAGGTCGAGCTTGCCTTCCACCTCGCCGTGGACCTTGCTGGAGATCAAGATCCCGCCCGGATCGGCAATACCCTCGAGCCGGGCAGCCATGTTGATGCCCTCGCCATAGACGTCGCCGTCCTCCTGGACAATCACGTCACCCAGATTAAGCCCGATACGCAATTCGAGCGCATCAGGCATTGAGGAGAGATGGTCCTGAATCTCAACCGCGCATCGCACGGCCGCGATCGGACTGGCAAATTCCGCGAGCATGCCATCACCCGTCGTTTTGATCAGGCGACCGTGGTATTGAACCAAGCGAGGTTCGATTACTTCGCGCTTGAGCCGCCCGACCTCGGCGTAAGTGGCCTCCTCCGCGCGCTCCATGAGCGCAGAATAGCCCACGACGTCGGCAGCCAAGATAGTGGTTAGCCGTCTTTGAATGCGCTCATTAGCCATAGCAGCCTCGCTCACGCGAACTGCGGGTATCAAAGCACGCCATTCGGCTGTTCGGCTATCCAATTTCGTGCTGAGAGGTCATCGCGATTGCTGGAGTTTCCGCGATATTGCTTGGCGTATCGCGCGTCAGTCACGTTGGCGCACACGATGCCGCTAGAGATCGATTTATTTCCGAGAGCACGGGTCGCGGAGAGACGGCAGCATCAACCCATTCAATAACCCGAAGACAGGTGACATGGTCGTTGTTGGCGCGTCAACCAAGTCCGAGCCGCGTCGCTGGTGGGACAACTTGCCGAATTTGCCGCGTCAGAAAACCCAGGGCGCACCTTCACTCCACCGATGCACGGACCTCGATCATCGATTTCAACGGTGGCGGTCATGCCGGCCGATAGGACGAAGCCGGGCGCTACCTCATCGATATGGATCCGGACTGGGATGCGTTGGGCCAGGCGCACCCAGGTGAAGATTGGGTTCACCGTCGCTACCCCCTGATTGTTGGGCTGTGCGTTTGAAACGTTGATGGCGCGAGCGATGCTGTCGACGTGACCGCGGATGATTTGACTGTAGCCGATCAGCTTGATTTGGGCTGGATCACCCACGCGGATTGGGGCAAGGTTCGTCTCCTCGAAATACCCATCGACCCAGAATGAATTGGCATCGACCACCGAGATGGTGCTCACGCCGACATTGACGTAGTCACCGAGTTGCGCCAGCAGGTTCGTTACGTAGCCGTCGACCGTTGAGAGAATGCGCGTGCGCTCGAGGTTCACCTGCGCTTGGTTGAGCTGGGCTTTGGCTTGCATGAGACCTGCCTGGGCACTCATGCGCTGCGCCTTTAGCGCCTCGACTTGCCGCTGCGCCAGGTTGAGATTTTCTTGTGCGGTCTGCACCGCGGCCTCGTGCTGATGCAGCTGGGACGTGAACTGCTGGGCATTCTGAACGGTGCTACAGCGCCGACCTCGGTTCCGATCATCCGGAACCAGCCTTTTCGCAGCGAAGCTCCGAGCTGGGGCTGACAGACGACCGCAGCAGAAGCGCCTGCCCAATAGGCGTTGTCGAGCTCGACCAGAAGGCGACGTAAAGGGCGAGACAGACCCAAGCCCAGAGCCGTAACAGCAGCAGCGGGCCAGCGGCCCGCGCCGCGTTCGCCAGAGCCTCCGCGCATCTGTTGACGGTCTTGTCCGGCACCAACCTGCCTTGGTCGATGGCGCCTGCCATGCGTCCCTCAGGTCACCGCGGCGACGTAGGGCCTCACCATCTTGGCCGGTTCGACGATCCGATCGAATGTCTGCTCTTCGACGAACCCGAGCTGCAGAGCGGCTTCCTCGAGCGTGAGGTCGTGGTTTGTCGCGTGGTGCGCGATCTTGGAGGCCTTGTCGTAGCCGATTTCCGGCGCGAGCGCGGTTGCCAGCATCAGCGAACGGTTAACATATTCGGTGATCTTCTTGCGGTAATGCTCGAGCGAGCGCTGGGTCTGGGCGGCGCCTGGTTCTGAGTATTTCACTATGCCGCCCGTCGACACTCGGGGCACGTCATTTTCTTTGTGAAGTGAACACGCGACGTGGTAGGTTGGTGCGGGCCTCGGGTACGGATGGCGCCTCACAACTACGCGGAGTTCAGAAATGAGCGAGCCCGCACAGTCACAAAATACCGCATCGGTGGAAGCGGCAATTCCAGCGGCTCCCCTGGAATCAATTCTCTGCACGGGCGAGTTACTTAACCGCCCCCGGCGTCCACCGGATCACGAGAGGGAGAACTTGGCGCTCGGGGCACTGGTCAGCGCGTTAGCCGATTCCCCCCGCACAATTCTGCAAACGCTGGCCGATAAGGTCCTTGAAGTCCTGGACGCCGATTCAGCCGGCCTAAGTCTGCTGACGAAGGACGGAAATCGGTTCTACTGGGCAGCTATCGCCGGCGCTTGGCGGCCCCACTTGGGTGGAGGTACCCCGCGCGATTTTGGCCCGTGCGGTGATGTGCTCGACTGCAATGCTACAATGCTGTTCACCCATTGGGAGCGTCGTTATCCGTACCTGAGCGCCGCGATGCCGCTCGCCGAAGAGGGATTGCTCGTTCCTTTTTTTGTAAATGGAAAAGCGGTCGGTACGATTTGGACGATCGCCCACCGCCATCATCGCAAGTTTGACGCCGAGGACCAGCGGTTACTTGAAAGCATGGGTCGTTTCGCGTCAGCCGCGTACCAAACCGTTGAATCCATCGAGAAACTCAAATCGGAAGTCGCCGCGCGTCAAAAAGCGGAAACAGAATTGCGCGAATTAACCGATGGTCTGGAAAGACAGGTGCGCGCCAGGACCAAGGAGCTGGAGCACCGCAACGAGGCTCTCGCCAAGGCTCGATCGGAACTCGCGCACGTCGCCAGGGTCACGAGCCTCGGCGTGTTGACAGCCTCGATCGCCCACGAAGTCAACCAACCGCTTGCCGCGATCGCCGCGAACGGCGAGTCGAGCCTGCATTGGCTGACGCGGGACGAGCCGGATATTGAAAAGGTCCAGCTGCTTACAAAGCGCGTCGTCGCCGAAGCGCGGCGGGCGTCCGAGATCATAGGGCGCATTCGTGACATGACGAGCCAACGGGCGCCCGAACAGAAATTGCTGTCGATTGATGATGTCATCAATGAGTCACTGAGCTTTCTCCACCATGAGTTGCAGGAGAAAGGGATCATCGTATCCCTCGATCTGACACGGGAGCTTCCCCAAATTGCCGGGGACCGCACTCAGCTACAGCAGGTCATCGTCAACCTGACCATCAATGCGGTCCAAGCGATGACGCAGCTTGCGCCAGCGGATCGCCGCATTTCTGTCGGAACCATGCTCTCAGACCCTGAGACGGTGTGCTGCAGCATCGAGGACAGCGGCCCCGGTATCGATCCGGAGCATCTCCCTCGTCTTTTCGATAGCTTCTTCACGACCAAAGACAACGGCATGGGCATGGGTTTGGCCATCTGTCAGTCCATTGTCGAAGCCCATGGCGGCCGCATTCGCGCGGACAACAATTCCACCTTGGGCGGGGCCCGTTTCAGTTTTGATTTGCTCAGGCGCCGCGCACAATAGGACCAGCATTGCTTGTCACCATTGGCAACCCCGTGACGGGTTCCCTCTGGCAGTATTGATCGCCTTTTGGCGTTTCTTGGAGATGAGTTCCCGAAGCCTGTAGTGGCGAGAGCGTTGGTAGCCTCGGCTTGTAACCTCTCGCTGGAGATGGCGGGCAGTATGCCCACGGTCTGGACCTTGCAGCGGGCCCACGCTCGTCTTGAGCTACCTGACTACGCTCCTGGGGCTCGATACAGAGCGCAACGGGCTGTAGTCGCGCCACCATAGCTGGTGGCCAGCACGCCCTATAAGGCCA
>Ga0210399_10003932_pt1 | contig 11565 bp, 9 predicted proteins | sample IncBWC14MmetaG_FD_150865 | JGI IMG/M metagenome (GOLD analysis project Ga0210399, IMG submission 150865) | Forest soil microbial communities from Barre Woods Harvard Forest LTER site, Petersham, Massachusetts, United States - Inc-BW-C-14-M | ecosystem: Environmental > Terrestrial > Soil >...
GCCCGTCCAAAGGGGGAGCCCGACCCAGAGGCCCGCGCTCCAGTTGTCGGCCTTGAAGGTCCGATAGAAATCGTCGTATCCGGAGTAATGCACGAGCCGGGAATACTGGGCGGCGACGTTCACGACTGGCGCCCACCACCGACCACGCCAGGTCTCGGCCCGCTCCAGGCTGTGGGCGGCCGCGTCCAGCCCGCGGAGCTCCCCGTCGGCCGTCCGCGCCAGGGCCAGGTCGTCGCCTTCTCGGGAGTCGGGCAGGCTGGTCAGGGGATCGCCGAGGAGGAGCAAGGGGGTGTTCGCGGCCCAGCCGATGAGCAGGCGCAGCTCGAGCTGGTCGAGGTCGCGGTCGGATTCGCGGTCGAGCCGGGTCTGGCGGGCCTGGGCCTCCAGGAGGGCGGCGCGCTCCACCTCGAGCGGTGTGGCGCGCCCCTCCGCGAGCAGGGCCTCCGCCTGCGCGCGGAGCCGGCCGTAGGCCTCGAGGCGCCGCTGGGCATCCGCGAGCCGGGCTTCGTCGGCCCAGCATCGGCCGTAGGCCGCCACCACCGCCCGCGCGGTCGTGACCCGGGCGGCCTCGAGGCGCGCCCGCGCCAACGACCACCGGGAGCGTGCCTCGTAGGCGTCGGCGCGACGGGCGGGATCGAAGAGGGCCTTTCGGACCTCGACCTCCGCGATGGCGGGAAGCCGACCACCCGTTCCTCCGGGTAGGCCCTGGGCGTAGCCCGGTGTCGTGGTCAGCACGGCCTCGGGGTTGAGGGCGTCCTCGGCCAGGCGCGCGCCGGCCGCCCCTTCGTTCTCGTTCGCGAAGGCCACGGCCACCTCGGGGGCGTGGGCGAGGGCGAGCTCGATCGCCCGCTCCAGGCTGATCGGCTCGGGGGCTTGGGCCCGGCTGGAAGGGCCGAAGGCAGAGACCATGACGGCCAGGATCGGCGCCCAGGTCCAGGGGAAGAAGGAACGGTCATTCATGGCGAAGGGCCTCCACGGGATCGAAGGATGCGGCGCGCCGGGCGGGCACGACCCCGAACAGCACCGTGACGCAGCAGGAGAAGAGTACGGCCAAGAGGGCGGAGGCCATGGAGATGGACACCGCGACCTCGGGCCAGACGAGCTGGGCGAGGAGGGGAAGACCGAGGCCGATGGCCGCCCCCGCGGCGGAACCGGCACCGCCGAGCAGGAGCGCCTCCAGCAGGAATTGGGCGAGGATGTCGCTCCGGCGGGCCCCCAGGGACTTTCGGAGTCCGATCTCGCGTGTTCGCTGCTCCACGGAGACGAGGAGCACGTTCATGATGCCGACCCCCCCCACGAGCACGGAGACCGCGGCCACGATCACGAACACCCCCATGAGGCCCCAGGAGATGCGGTTGGCCATTCCGATCACGGTGGCCATGCTCTCGACCTCATAGCGGGAGCCGCTGTGATGGCGTTCGGCCAGGATCTGGCGGGCCGCCTGGGAAGCGTTCGCGATCTGCTGGAAGTCGCGGACCTCGGCGAAGAGCGTGCTGACCCTGCGCTCGGGCGTGAACAGCCAAGCGGTCGTGATGGGGACGAAGATCGAATCGGGAGTCACGTCGCCCTGCCCCAGGGTGTCCACCGGCTCCTCGAACTCGCCCACCACTGCGAACGCCACCCCCAGATTGCGGACCATCTTGTCGGGGGAGTCGTCGTTGGCGAAGAGCTCCTCGTAGAGGTGGCGGTTGACCACGCACACCTTGGCCCGCGTGCGGACGTCGTCCTCGTCCAAAAACCGCCCGCGCAGCACGCGCAGGTTCTTGCGGACCCGGGGATAGTTCGCGGTCGTGCCGAGGACGGTCAGGTCCACCATGCGGGCGAGGGCGGGGGTCTGGCCGTGGAGGATGAGCAGGGGGGTCACGCCGGAGAAAAGGTCGGTACGCTCCAACCAGGCGGTCAGGTCGCCTTCGTTGATGCGGTCGCTGAGATCGCGGGCCACCCCCGAGGTCACGGTCCCGGTGTAGCTGGCCCAGATGAGGTGCGAGCCCACGCCCTCGATCTGGGACATCACAAAGCCCCGCCCGGTGAGGCCCAGGGACACGGAGATGATGATGGAGGCCGTGCCCACCACGAGGCCGGCCAGGGTCAGTGCGGTCTGGAAGGGGTGGGTGCGGAAGCGCTGGAGGGCGGTCTCGAGAATCTCGGGCCGTCTCATCGGGTCAGGAGCGGGGGGTGACGCGGAGCCCCCCAAACAGCGGCCCGTCGCCGGAGAGGATGACGCTCTCCCCCTCCGTGAGCCCGGCCGTGACCTCCACATCGGTCAGGCCCACGAGCCCCACCGAGATCTCACGGCGCTCCGCGCGCCCGGCGTGCTCGACATAGACGAACCGCCCCTGACCCTCCTGATGGAGAGCGGCCCGGGGGACGAGCAGGGCCGACGGCTTCTCGCCCACCACGATCTTGACGTTCACGGAGGCGTTGAAGGGAAGGTCTTGGCCCCCGCCCGTGAGCGCGCCCAGCACCTCCGCCACCTCCCGGCCCGAGGCCTCGCGCAGGCCCCGGCCCACGGCCTCGATGCGACCATCCCACTCGCGGTTCGGGAGGCCGTCAAAGGTGACCACGAAGCGCTGGCCCTCGGCCACCAGGGGCAGGTCCGGCGGATCCACGCGCAGCCTCACGTAAGGGTGCGCGGGTTCCGTGACGCTCGCCACCACCTGCCCGGGGGAGACGGGCTCTCCCACCCGGCGGGGGAGGCCGTAGACGACGCCCGCGGCGGGCGCGCGCACGGTGAGGCCGTCGAGTTGGGCCGCGAGGTCCCTCGCGCGGGCGGCCACGAGGTCGAGCCGCGAGACCGCGCCCGGGCCGCCCCCGGCAATCGATCCCATCCGAGCCTCGGTCACGCGAACCTGAGCTTCCGCCTGCCGGGCCGCGAGCTCATCCGCCTCGTAGGCGGCGCGGGAGATCGCCTGCTGCTCGAGAAGCCGGCGGTCCGCTTCCCAGACGCTGCGGCGGTAAGAGGCCTCCCGTTTCTCCCCGTCAAGCTGCGCTTCCGCGACAGCCTTCGCCTCGCGCAGAGCGAACAGCTCCTCGCGGGCCGCGGCCGCCTTGCCCGCCAGCTCGGGGGCGTCCAGCCGGAGCAACGGCGCCCCCTTGAACACCCGCTCGCCCTCCCTCACCCAGATCGCCCCCACCAGACCCGCCTGGCGGGCCATGAGGTCGCCGCCGGGTGGGGGTTGGAGGGTGCCCGCGCAGAGGACGGGCACCACGAGCCGGGAGCGGCTGGCCCGCCCGAGCCGCACGGAAACCCGCTGGGCCCGGGCGAGATCGAAGGCCACCCCGGCGGCCAGGAGGACGGCGATGCCGGCGACCCAGCGCCAGCGGAAACGGAGAGCAGGGTCGATCATGCTGGCAATGCTCACACCCTCGGCGGAAGGAGCGCCTCCCTACGCGACACCCGATCATATTATGCAAGACTTGAGCGGGATGGCGGTGGGCAGGCGTCGGGCCGTGCGGGGGGCGGTGTGGCTCGCCCTGCGGCCGGGACCGGCGATGCTGTGCGCGCTTCTGGCCCTGCCCCCGGGACCGCTCCGCGGAGAGGGGGCGTCGGGAGAGGCGCAGCGGGCCTTCTCCGGGGGAGAGTACGCCCGGGCCGCCGCCCTGTTCAAGGCGGCGATCGAAAAGGATCCCTCCGACCCCGGTCCCCGCCATTGGCTCGCACGCTGCCAATACGAGCTTCGCCAATACGACGAAGCGGCCAAGAGCGAGGAAAGGGCCGTGGCCATCGACCCCGGCCGCTCGGAGTATCACCAATGGTTGGGCCGGGCCTTGGGCGGCCGCGCGGAACGGGCGGGGTGGCTGACCGCCTTCGTGCTCGCCCGGAGGGTGGGGGCGGAGTTCGAGCACGCGGTGCGGCTGGACCCTCACAACCTGAGGGCCCAGCGCGACTTGATCGAATTCTACGGGCGCGCCCCTGGCATCGTCGGCGGCGGGCAGGCGAAGGCGTGGCGGCAGGCGGAGGCTCTGGCCGGGATCGCTCCTCTGGAAGCCCGCCTGGCGCGGGCCGAGCTCTGGCGCGACCAGGCAAGGCCGGATCGTGCCGAGGCCGAGTATCGGCTGGTGCTCGAGGCACGCCCGGGGCTCCCGGGCCCCTGCCTCGAAGTGGCCGACTTCTATGAGCAGCGCCGCGACGGTCCCCGCATGTCGGAAGCCGTGGAGGCTGCCACCGCCGCCGACCGCGGGGACCCGCAGCTGGCTTACTACGCGGGGGTAGCCGCCTTCCTTTTGGGGGGGCGGGACGCGGAAGCGGAGAGGCTCCTGGCGAAGTACCTAGACACCGTGCCCCCCCGCAGTGACCTGCCCACCCCGGCCGCGGCCCGGGAATGGCTGGGTCGGCTCTACGAGAGAGGGGGCCAACGCGCGGCTGCGGCCCGGGAGTATCAGAGCGCGTTGGCGCTCGATCCGGATCGGAAGGGCGCCCGCGAGGCCCTGCGCCGCCTCGGCCGGGAATGAGGCGCCCCCCGGGCCGAGCACTCTTCGGGGGGTCATCGCGAGACAGGGGGCAGTTGGCCACGGCTGCGAGGGGCGTTCTTCTTCGGTGGGAGCCTCGAGTCCGGGCGGCGGCCCCATGCAGCAGGGGGGCATGACCGCTTCCGCGCTCCCGGGCCAAGCTCGTTCCGGGCCCGCCGTTTCCCACTTAGGGGTCGGCCGGCCGCGCGGGGCGTAGACGAAGTAGGGCCGCAGGTACGCGCGCCGCGCGTAGTTCCGGCCCAGGGCCGCCCAGAGCTCGGGGGTGAAACGCTCCCGGGCATCATCATCCGTGAGAGGCTCCTCCAGGGGGGACTCCGTCACCACCCACGCCACGCGACGCTCCTCCACCTCCCGGAGGAGCGGTCCCTGGTCCCACCTTCCCATCTGGGCCAGGCCGGTGAAGTGAAAGAGCTGGATGTGGATGTCCCCGCGGGTGAAAAGGGAGAAGCTGCCCTGCTGAGAGATCACCGGGCCCGGAGCGCTCTCCAGGATGGCCCGAACCGCGGGAGCCGCCCGGATGCTGTCCCGGTCCCAGGGTCCCTCTTCGAGCAGGACGAAGGCGGGCCCGTAGGCCAGCACGAGCGCGAGCTGGGCGACGGCGAGACGCCGGTGGGCGGGGGGGAAGAAGAGGCCACCCGTCCGGAGCAGGAAGAGGGCGCCCACGACCAGAAGCTCCACCACCCACTGCCCGGAGGCGCCGGCCCGGCCCAGAGAGGGGATGGTCACGAGCAGCACCACCAGCAGGTAGCAGTCGATGGGCTCCAGGGTGCCCGCACGCAGGCGGGTGGCCAGACGGGATAGAGCAAGCCACAAGAAGGGGAAGAAGGCTCCCGCGTGGTGGATCAGGACGGGTGCGATCTGCGCGGCGTGATAGGGAAGGACGTTCATGCCCACCACGCTGTCGAGGAAGGTGCCCGCGGTCCAGGCTTGAAGCCAGGGGACGGGGGCCAAGCCGAGGACGGCGACGGTGGCGGCGTATGCGATCAGCCGCGGGCGGTCCTTGGCCAGCAGCCAGAGACCCAGAGCCAGGGGCAGGACGAGCTGGGTCTGCTTGGTGTAGACCGCGAGCACCGCCAGCAAGGGGCTGAGGACGGCGGCCAGGATACGGTGCCGGCTCTCGAACAGGGCGAACGACCAGACGGAGAGGGCGACGGCCAGCATTTGGGGGTGCGGCCGGGCGACGTTGTAGAGAACAGCAGGGAGGAGGAGGAGGAGACAGGAGGCCCAGAGGCCCTCCCGGGCGTGGCCGCGCCACCTTTGGGCGAGCCCGGCCAGGGCCGCGGCCAGGGCCAGGCTGGCGAGGAGGGAGAGAAAGCGGGCGGGCCGGTAGCCGAGATCGGTGATGCGGAGGGCGGCGGCAAGGAGGGTGTGGTACAGCGGTGTGTAGGGGCTGACCACCCAGGGAGGCGCGTTCACGCCATGATAGAGGGGCTCCCCGCGGGAAAGGCGATAGGCGTTGTTGAGGACCTCAGGGTCCGCGTCGTCCCAAGAGTGTCGCTGGGGAAGGATGAGCGGGGCCCAAAGGAGGCAGGTGAGGAGCGCGACCCAGGGCACGAGCCGCCGCAAGCGGGTCTCGAGATCGGGGGCGGGCGCGGATGCGTGCATGCCGGCCCGGATTCTATCCCTGGCCGGCGAGGGCGCGGGCGACCCCTGCCTGCAAGCGACTCTGTGCTATCGTTTCCAAGAATGCGCGGTCCCCTGGCGATGCTGCTCCTCCTTGGCGGTCCCCCCGCCCTGACTGCGGCAGAGCCCCCGCGCGCGATCGTCCTCGTGACCATCGACACCCTGCGCGCCGATCACCTAGGTGTCTATGGCTATGGGCGGCCCACCTCGCCCTTTCTGGATCGCCTGGCGCGCGAAGGGGTTCTCTTCGAAAACGCCTTCGCCTCTTCGTCGATGACGGCGGCCTGCCACTCCTCGCTCTTCACCGGCCTTCATCCGCCCCAACACGGAGTGAGGCTCAACGCCGAAGGCTTCAGCGCCCCGAACCACCGGCGCTTCCGTACCCTGGCGGAGACCCTGTCCGGGGCGGGCTACACGACCGGCGCCTTTTCCGCGGTCGGGTTCCTGAACTCGATCGCGCAGGGCTTCGAGACCGTTGACGCCGGGAGCGGGGACTACCTGCGGTACCGCCAAGCGGACGCGGTGGTCGACCGGGCCCTGGCCTGGGTGGGAAAACGGAAGCGCGACGAACGATTCTTCCTCTGGGTCCACCTATTCGACGTGCACCCGCCGCGCCGCTCCCCCCCCCACGGCACGAGCCGGCTCCTCTTCGAATCGGCCGCCGCCGCCGAGCATTTCGCGCGGGAGGCCATGGAGCGCCGTGGCGTCACGCCGAGCGCTTACCCTACCCCGGCCGCCCTGGCCCTGAGCTACGCCCAGTACGACACCGAGGTCGCTTTCGTGGACCAGGAGCTGGGGCGGTTGTTCGACCGCATGGGAGCCATGCACTTGAACGAGCGCGCGGTCTGGATCGTGACCGCGGACCACGGCGAGGGCCTGGGGAACCACGACTGGCTCGATCATGTTCGCTTTCTTTACAACGAGGCGGTCCGCGTTCCTCTGATCATCTACGCGGAAGAGCGATGGGAAGAGCGGCGCGTGAAGGACCTCGTGCGGCATGTAGACGTCATGCCCACCCTCCTCGCCCTCCTCGGCCTTCCCTTCGAGCAGCCGGGCTTTACCCCCGTGGGACGCTCCCTGCTCCCCCTCTTGGAAGGAGGCAAGATGGTCCCCGCCATGTCGTTCTCTCTGCGGCGGCCCTGGGGCTCCGATCACCGCGACTGGGAGCGGGGAGAGGTCTTCGCCCTGCAGGACCTGGATTGGAAGTACATCGCCCACACCGACGGCAAGGACGAGTTCTTCGATCTGCGGAGCGATCCCCTCGAGCTCCGGAACCTGGTGGATGCGCCCTCACCCGTGAGAGACCGTCTCTCGGATATGACGCGGGAGGTCTTTGCGGCCCTGCGCAGAGAGGGGCAGGTGGCCACCAAGCACGCCGAGCCGGCGGTGACGGACGAGCTCAAAGCGCTCGGCTACATCCACTAAAGAAGGCATCGAACCCGGACCCGGGCGTGGCCGGCCGGCCCCGCGCGCCCGTTACCGAGCCCACTTCTGACGGAACCAGTCCACGGTGATGCGGATGCCCACCTCGAAGTCGACCCGGGGAGACCACCCCAGCTCGCGGCGAGCTTTCTCCCCCGAGACCTCCTTGCCCGCAAAGTCACCGGCACGTTCCGGACCGAGCTCGATGCGCACTCCGTTGCCGAGGACCCGGCGGATCCCCTCTGCCACCTCCAGCACCGTGACTTTGCGCACACCCTCCAGGTTGTAGGTCTTGTTGGCCGCCACGTCGTTCATGGCCAGCAAGTGGCCCTCGGCCATGTCGCGCACGTAGATGAACTTCCGGTATTGATCGCCCGTGCCCGAGACCGTGAGTGGCTCCCCCGCCAACGCCTTCTTGATGAACACGGGGATGAGGAGTTCCTCGCGCATGCGGGGACCGTAGGGGATCCCGTAGCGGAGCACGGTGAAAGGGACGCCGTAGAGCTGGCCATAGTTGTGGCAGACCATCTCGCTCGCCATCTTGGTGGAGGTGTAGATGTGGCCGGCGCCGTCCAGGTAGAAGGGGGTGCTCTCATCCACCGCGTCTCCGCCGGGAGCTCCGTTGTAGACCCAGACCGTGGACGCCAGGTAGAACCGCCGCGCCCCGTTGAGGCGCGCCGCCTCCAGGATGTTAGCCGTGCCCACCACGTTGAGGGTGGCGGTGTACACGGGGTACTTGAGGGCGTAGTTGACGTTGGACACCGCGGCCAAGTGGAAGATGTGTTCCGCGCCCCGGGTCGACGTGAGCACGGAGGAGAGGTCCATGAGGTCCACGTCCTCGAAGCGCACGTCCGGACGATGGGGCCGCACGCGGTGATCGATGACGGTCACGTCGTGCCCGGCCTCGATCATGACGTCCACCACGTGGGATCCGATGAAGCCGCTACCGCCGGTGACGACGACCTTCGCCATGGCGCCTCTCCTCTAACCGATGGTTTCTCGGATGGCCCTCATCACGAGCTGGGTCTGCCGGGGTTCCATCCCCGGGAAGATGGGCAGGCAGATGTGGCGGGCACAGAGATCCTCGGCCACGGGGAGGGCCGATGATGCGTAAGCACGGAAGACGGGCTGAGCGTGGAGGGGCGTCTCGTAGACCTCGCCCGCCAGCGACACCCCGAAGCGTTCCTTGAGATGCTTCTTCAGGGCGGGCCGGTCGCGCCGCTCGCGGAGGACGGCGACGTACTTGTAGTAGTTGGACACCCCACCCGGGGGCACGGCGAGGGGACGAAGCCCATGCTCACCCCGGAGCCCGTCGTCGTAGGCAGCGGCGATGGCCTGCCGCTCGGCCATCAGGGTCGGCAGCCGCTCCAGGTGCCGGAACCCGATGATCGCGTGCGGCTCCGACATCCGCCAGTTGTAGCCCAGCCGGACGTGGGCGTTCTGCCCGAAACTGGCCTTGCCCTGGTCGCGGTAGATCCTTGCCTCCTCCGCAAGGCGGTCGTCGTCGGTCACGATCATGCCCCCCTCCGCGGAGGTCACCACCTTGGTGGGGTAGAAGCTGAAGGAGGCCGCCACCCCGAAACGGCCCGCGGCCACGCCGCCGTGGGAAGAGCCGTGGGCATGGGCCGCATCCTCCACGAGCCAGAGGCCCTTTCCCCGGGTCCACTCCGCCAGCTCGCGCATCCGCCGCGAAATGAGACCGCCGATGTGGACCGGGACCACCCCCACCGTGCTGGGTGTGATCCGCCTCTCCACGTCCTCGGGGGAGATGCCGAGGGACTCGGGATCGGTGTCCACGAAGATGGGCCGGCCGCCCGCGTGTACGACCGCGGCGGCGGTGGCGAAGAAGGTGTTCGTGGGGACGAGCACGTCCTTTCCCTCGATCCCGAGCACCCTGAGGATGATCTCCAGGGCGCTGGTTCCGCTGTTCACCGCCACCGCGTGGCGGGCCCCGCAGAGGCCGGCAAAACTCTGCTCGAAGGCAGCTCCGTACCTCCCCAGGGTGAGCTCCCCCGAGGCCAGGACCTCCTGGATCCGCTCCGCGATCCAGGCCCGGTCTTCGGGCGGAAAGTGGATCCGGGCGGCGGGGACGCTGAGCGGAGCGGCGGAATCAGCTCTCTCGGGTGGCAGGGGCGGCATGGCTTTCCTCCTTTCCCGTGGGATCTCCGCTCCCACGCGGCCCGCTCTCGGCCAGCCCGATCAGGACTACGCCCCCGATCACGAGGGCGATCCCTAGCCAGCGAAGGGCGGGCACCGCTTCCTTGAGGATCACGACCCCCAGCACGGCGGCGAAGGCGTACTCCAGGGCGGTGAGGGGAAGCGCGACCGTCACCTCCGACCAGGAGAGAACGGCCAGGAAGAGAAGATAGAAAATCGCGTTCATCAGCGTTCCCCCGATGACGTAGGGGTTGGCCGCGGCGCGCACGAAGTAGGCGACGAGATCGAGGGGGGCCCATCGCTCGAGGGAGCCGACCTGCTGCATCCCATATCGAACCAGGATCTGTCCGACCGCGGCGCTTGCGCAAGCCAGGGTCATTGCGGTGAGGGTTCGCGACATCGGGCTCTCCTTCCGAGCTCGGCCCCCAGCCCGCTCGATCAGAGGTCGCCGAAGGCAATCCGGCACGCGCCGGTCGCCCGCAGCGCCTCCATCACCGAGGGGCTAGTGAGGGCTTGTAGCTCCGCCTCGTGCCGATAGGCGGGCATGTGCCGCTCCGTCTGGGGACAACGGGCGGTGGCGGGGTGAAAGTACATCTCGGTGACTCCGTCCGGAAGCCTCTGGAGGAAGCGGGCCACGAGCGCGGCGTGCATGTTGCCGCTGTCGTGGAGCCCGAAGGCGAACTGGTTCGACTTCAGGCCGGCTTGGGCGAGCCGCCGCCTCAGGAGCCCGATCCAGGGGGCGAGGAAGGCGGAACCCAGAAGCCGCCGCGCGAAGGCGGTGCGCGCGGCGCCCCACGAGGCCAGGGGAGGCTCGTAGGGCACGCGGACGGCAGCCAGGCCGAACTCTCGCCCCACCTCCACGATCATGGCCAGGACGGAGGGGTGCAGGTGCATGTGGTTGTGGGCGTTGACGTGATCGAGAGGGAGGCCGGTGGCGGCGAAGGCCTCGAACTGCGCGCGGATCTCGGCCCGAAGCTGCCGCCGGACGCGACTTCGGAAGAAGAAGCGGACCCCCGCGCGCACGAGGTGAGTCGAGAACTCGCCGTGCTCGTCCACGAGGTCGGGGACGACGGCGGGGGGAAGCAGCGGCCTCCCCTCCACCAGGACCAGGTGAAGGCCCACGCCGAGGGAGGGGAGCCGGCGCGCGCGCTCAATCGCGTCTGCGGTGGCCTCCGCCCCGACCATCAGGCTGGCTGCGGTCAGGATCCCCCGTTGGTGGGCCTCTTCGATGCCCTGGTTGACGGGGAGGGCCAGGCCGAAGTCATCGCCGGTCACGATGAGCCGCTTCACGGCAGGGGCTCCCGGGCAACCATGCGCCCATCCGGGGTCAGGTTGAACTGCTCCCCCCGCCAGATGACGGTCGGTTGGATGAAGGCCAGGGCCCAGGACATGAGCCCGGCCAGGTCGCGCAAGGGGAGAAGGCCTAGCCTTCCCACGCTCTTGCCGTCCCCGAGCCCAAAGCGGAGGGTCACCGCGGCGGCGAGGAGCCGGACGGCGAGGGCACCAGCGAGGACCTCCCAACCCAGAGGGTCGAAGAGGCGGACGACTGCGAAGAGGAGCGCGAAGGGGACGGAGCGCACCAAGACCGTGCCCAGGAATCCCCAAGGGTTGGCGGAGCGCGTGTTCTGATCCCAGTACACCTGGTGGTTCCACCATTGCCGCGGCGACTTGAGGTCCACAATCGTATCTACGAAATAGGGGGCCACGACGATTCGCTTACCGGCCGCGAGTATGCGCCGACCCATCTCGAAGTCCTCGACAAGGTAATCGGAGAGGGCGGCGAGGCCCCCGATCTCCGCGAGGACAGAAGAGGAGAGGGCGGTGGAGGCCCCGAGCACGAATCGGGAGGCCCCGCTCCAGGCGGCGAAGACCAAGCTGGGTACGAAATCAGCG
>Ga0210399_10003933_pt1 | contig 11565 bp, 6 predicted proteins | sample IncBWC14MmetaG_FD_150865 | JGI IMG/M metagenome (GOLD analysis project Ga0210399, IMG submission 150865) | Forest soil microbial communities from Barre Woods Harvard Forest LTER site, Petersham, Massachusetts, United States - Inc-BW-C-14-M | ecosystem: Environmental > Terrestrial > Soil >...
TTTTTTGATTCAGTAATTAATATGTCACTAGATTCATCTATTTTAATTTTGAAACTGTTATCACCACGTAATATACCTTTATATTTTACATTATCCATTTTTTTACCAAACCATTTTACCATATTTGATTTACAATCAGTTATTAATTTATTATCTAATTGCTGAAAAAATAGTCTCATTTTCTTAGTTTTACTTGACGCACAGCGCACTGAATCATCTGTTAAGAAAAATGTAAATTCAGTATATGCAGCTTTTTTCACAGGATTACAATTATTGACCAGTTCACAAGTTTGAAACATAAGTTTTTTTTCACCATATTGTGGATCATTATATGATAAATCAATATATTTTTTATTTGTGCCTTTAACTCCACTATAAATTATATTATTCAAGTTTATATCTTTAATTTTATATGGCTTATACATAATAAAATTATATGTGATTTAGTAATTGATAAATAAACAAATTCATTTTTATATAAACCAGAAAATAAATTTAGACTTTTATATGATGAATATGACCGATTGGCTAACGGATGCGTTCATATATCTATAATCTTACATATTGAATATATCAGTCTTAATCATCGGTCGAGAAGTGCATAGCGATAACGTTCATTAAATTCACTCTTATTAAAGATGCAAATATAATATTATATAATAAAATATATAGAAGTTCGCCGTTCAACAGTTGAACTTGGACTATCGAATACAACCATTTGTTAGCGAACGGTTGAATGCAATTGTCGAAATATAACTGTCGATTTTAATATTATTGTTGTCCATATAATGAATATGACTGATAGGCTAACTGAGGTGTTAATGTACTGATATTCTTATTTATTGAATTTATCAATCCGAGCCATCAGTTGAGAAGTGCATAACGATAACGGCAATTAGTTTCACTCTTATTATAGATGCAAATAAAATATAACCGTCAATTTTAATATAGTAAATTATATAATTTGTTCATGTAATGATATTATAATTATTGTAATTGATAAATAAATATTTCACTTAATTGTCAAGAGCGGATGATGCCGATTTCTTGCCTCTAGGTTTTTTAGTGCCCTGAGCTGCTGGTTGTACTGCTTGTTGAGGTACTGCGACAACTTGTGGTACAACAACTTGTGCTGGAACAACAACCTGTGCAGTGGCTTGTACTGGAGTACTCAAATCAGGAGAATCATTATCATCTTCATCAGTATCGTTATCAGTATTTTGTTGTTTAGCAGGTGTAACAGGGGCAGCTTTAACGGGTTTGCTAGCAACAAGTTCATCTTCATCTTCATCGATAATTTGATCAGTTTCATTAGCTTTTCGCACACTTTCACTGGATTGACTGTCAACTTCAATATGTAATACTTTCATGCTAAGACCATACTGTTTTTTTTCAGCACCAGCAGCTTTAGTTTTTTGTGCCCAAAGTTTGCTGAACATAACAACAAGTGTAACATTTGAATTGAATTTAACGATACCTGCCAACTCTTTTAATGTTTTAACAAAAATACGAGTACGTTTGGTTGGTGAACCGGCAGGATTCTTCTGATATACTTTAGTTAAGATTTCTTTAGTTTTCCAATCATAATCAATTTTAGCAGTAAACCATTTAGGCTTATATGCGGCTTTTGGCTTTGCAGTATCAGATACTTCGTCGGACTCTTGAGGTTCACGAATGATTGTTGAATATTTATAAGTTTCAGGTTTGTTATCTTTGAAAATTGAAGCTTTCTTTTTCTCATCAACATATTTATCTAATTCTGCAAATTTACTCAAAATGAATTTACCAGCTTCAGTTTTATCATTGAGAGGTACTTTAATCATCATACTCTGATCTTCAGTTTTATTATACTGAGGAAATTTTGGATTATTCTGATGAACACCATAAGCATCAAGTTTAACTTTCGGAATTTGAAACCATACACCGACAGGTTTATCATTTTCATCGAGATATTTAACATATGATAATTTTTGAGATGGAGCTCGCTCGTTATCATCTAATTTGGTGAACTCGAATTTCGTGGGGTCCATGTTTTTAAGGGTGATCGTTTTTTTGTCATTTTGTTGATTCGACATTTGTATATAGTATATGTATGTTATGCTATATATAACTTTCTCTATTCAAATAGTTCAAAAATCAATTTTTTCGCACGTCTATTATATGTAGAAAAAATTGAAATTATCATTCCATGACATATATATTATATATATGTACTATAAAAGCTATTTAAGTATGACTTCTTTGACACAATGTATGGCTGTTGATAAAACATCTGCAGATGGTAAACGTATACAATGTGGACTTAGTAGAAAAAATGGCGATTATTGTTTGCGACATAGTAAGGCAAGTAGAATTGTCAGAATAGATACAGAATTGAAATATGAACATGTATCCACTAAAAGTGAAACATCTGTTTTTACAATTAACATATTGGATATTAAAAAAGAAGTACCAAAAAGTATAAGTGTTGGTATAAATAAATTAGCAAATGATGCCGATAATAAATTGAATATTTTACTCTCTGGACCAATATACGCAAATATATGTACGGCGAGTGATCCAATTGATGTTATTAGTCAAGAAAAATTGTGGAATAAAATAGATGATGCTAGAGTTGACTGTTGCGAATTTGATAGAATATATATATTCTCATATGAACAGGATGGACAGACGAGATGTTTTAATATTAAATCGATTCATGGGCTTATTAAAAATAATATATATAACTGTCCAATTACGGGCAAAGCATTTACTCAAGATACAATTAGTAGAGCAAAACAAAAAATTCAACTGTTGAAAAGAATCGGATATAATCTTGAGGAGATTGTATCAAAAGAAGATGAATTAAAAGGCAGAATTATACAGGTACTCTCTAAAATGGACAAAGCAAATATGTTTATCAAAACAGAATATTTTTTGGATTTGTCAATTCAATTACTCAAAAAATTATATACTGAAATTAGAGCAATTTGGAGAACATATAAACAAGATTTTAAAGCGGATTATAAAAATATTACAGATGATGAATCAGTATTCGCCATGTCGGATGAGCAGTTATTAAAGATATCCGATATTAATGAAATACAAAGTATTGTTATTAATGATATTGACAAGTTTACAAATTGTACAAATGAGAAATATATTGTAGTATCAATGCAAATTGTAATTAGTGGATTTTCATATGTATGCAAAAAAGTTGCCGAATCATACAATGTTATAATGGATGGATAATATTTTTATTTATTATTCCCGATGAGCCCTGTCAGCCAATATCATATCACAACACAATAAATATATTATTCCCGATGAGCCCTGTCAGCCAATATCATATCACAACACAATAAATATATTATTCATCAAATATATTGTGATATGATATTGGCTGACAGGGCTCATCGGGAAACATTCATTTTGTTTATAATAGATGTAAATACATTTATTATAAATTAATTGTGCAATATATTATCGAATTAGACTTTTGAGTAGATTATTACTCGTTAATTGTTTGAACATTTTATTCATTACAACTTGTTTATCTGTTGATTCAACAAACTCGGTATTTTCGAGCATATCATTATCGAGTAACAGTTCACATAATCCCGTACCACCGGCAATAACTCGTCCAACCATGATTCGTGAGGATACACTGCGCATATGATCTTTTTCACCAAATACAGCAGCAGCTGCTAGTTGTTCCATTGATTCCTCAAATGATACACGACCAATAGGATCAGTATCGAGTCTATTTATGCCGTGTCTATTAATAGGTGTCAAATCACCGGTATTAGTCATCATATCAACAAGTAGTTCAACATGATTATAGTTAACATCATTACCACTACCATTAAATACAACATATATTTCTGTTATAAGTGCTAATCTTGCTGCTTCAATTCCGAATGTATTATATATTTCATATATGTCATTACACAGTGTTTTGTTAAGATCAATACCCTCAATATATCTAATATCATATAAATTTACACCGGCAGTTGCAATATATAATTGTTGTAAAATTTTTTGTTCTTGATTAGGGTTATCAAAACTTATGAATGGAAGTGTTAAAATCTTACTATTGGTAACATTTGGTATGCCTTTTAATTTGAAATTTTCCATTATCGTATTTAACAGTTCAATTAAGTGATTGAAAGATACTGTATTAAATTCAAATCTGATGTGTATAACAGGATTTTTACTATTGTCAAAATTAGACATTATACCGACAAGTGATATAGCATTAATGAGATCACGTTCATTTTTCTTAAGCGACTTTGCATCATTATAACGTGTATGCCAATATGTTATAAATTTTGTTTTAATATCAAGCATAGTAACCTCTTTGTTCAACATTTGTTCTTTATTGAGTGAAAGTCTAAATAACCAATGCAATCCCTCAACACTATTTTTCTCTTGTAATATCTTATTACTATCTATGAAAAACACTCCTTCGACTTTATCTTTAGTAACATAACCAGTTTGACTGTATGGTTCTGGATCATATATAATTTCCGTTTTCTTAACAATATCTTGTACTGTTATAAATTTAATATAAGCGCTTATTTTTTGCGCCATCGCATTATTCTCACTAAACTCATTCTTAAAATATATTTTCATAATAGGCGTTTTAATATTTTTAGTACAATATATTAGCTCTTTAATACGTGGCACACCTTGCATACCAACTGATCCACCTCCTGTAGCATGGAAAGTATTCAATGTCATCTGAGTACTTGGTTCTCCAATACTCTGTGCACCTACACTTCCAACCATCTCTCCGGGATCAACGAGTGCATTATTATAGTTCGTAATAATATCTTTAACAACTTGTTCGAATTTCCACTTAGTGAGTTTATTTTCAACGATACATTGTTTGGGTGCAAGATAATCGTATAAAAATATTTTCAATAATGTTTTGTACTTATATTGATCGCGATATTTAACGCCGTCAACATTATCCAACTCTTTTTTAGTCATACACATTAATTTAGTGACAGTCGGTAAAAGTATATAGTTGATCTGTTCCAACACATATAACGGTGATAATGGTTCTTGCGGATCATCTGGATAAATGCCATTTTTAAAATCGGTTATAATACGTGACAAGTTTACCGGCATTATATATTTGTCCTGAATAGATATATATGATCTTGTTACAAGTGATTGAATAACTCTAATTTGATCACGCATCTCGATTATGTCCGCCAAAAACTGTTTATTGAATGTGTCAAGTGTCTCGACGGGTATACCCGATGTTTTACTGATATTTTTAAGTTCATGTTCTGTAAACATATATTTCTGTTGCATAGTATCGTTACCCATTGTAATTAATCTAAGTGTCTGACTTTTTTGTCGTGTAGAATCAGCGCTCGAATCGCCATATACATATTGAATGATCACATTATTTGCGGTTCTAACTGTACAATCATACTTGACCATAATATCCTCTAACGCTTTAATTAACTGACGTTGTATATACCCTGTGTCGGCAGTGTCAACAACATGAAGTCCATTTGCTAAACCGAAGTTCACTGTGCTCGGAACTGTCAAGTCATATACTTTAGGATACTCAGTGGAATCTATTATAGTGATACTGACAATTTGATCTAACACAACATCATTCTGAACAGCGAAGTTAATGTGTTTTGATTTTAATTTAAGTTTTTCTAATCCTGTTTGTTTATCGGATTGAATTAATCTTATTTTTTCAGCGAATCGTTTAGCCCACTGACATCTTATGGATAATGAATATCTAATTGCGGGATTTAAAGTTCCCAAATTGCCAGTTTTTATTACGGTTTCAGTATATTTTCCAAAAATGCCGAGTCTATTACATAACATATTGATACCATCAATTAACTTATTTGATGCAGAACCAACGACAATCGAATTTTTAGTTACAGTTCCATCTCCAGAAATATAGCCATTTATTAATTCTATTATAAACTCTTCTGGAGCAGTATATGCCTCGAATGGTACATATTTGTTTTTAGCTCCATGCCCGAGGAAATCAGTTAGGAATATAGCTAATACTCTAGAAAATCCTCTAACTTCTGATGTAGTACCACCAATATGATTGGTTTTACTTCCTTCTTTATATTTAATTGAATGTTTTTCAAACCAATTTTTAACAAACTTTCGTATCGTTTCATCATTATTTGTTATTTGAACATATCCACTTTCAATATCAACATTTCCTTCTGCTAAAAATAAACCGATAAACAATCCATTTTCTTTATTAAGTTCGAATTTATCAGGAATTAATATATCTTCTCTATTTCCAGAATATGGATAAATATATCCGGATTTAATGTGATCTACATCTGATCTTCCAAGTGCACGAGTAAGACTTGATTTTTTATTGTATGGTAATGTAAATAGTGTATTATTATTTTTTACCCACCATCCTGCAGGTATATGTTCTCTGCCAGCCATTGCATTATTAATTTCGCTTTTAGCCATATTAAAATCAGTTCCATATACATATTTATTTTTAGGTAAATATTTCGTCATATCAACATAGTTTTTAATTACAGCGGGAGCTTGTAAAGTCATTGTAACAGGCATATAATCGCCAACTTTAACATCTTGACTCAAAGTTTGAACGAATTTTTTAGATTCACTGTTCCAAACTAGTAATGATTTTGATTCAACAACAGTAACATCTCTGCCACCATGTGTTTTAATTTTGTAAAGTTGTCGACTGGGATCATGTCGTGTAATTGCTGTTACGGCACCCCAACTGACTTTGCCATCTGCATCAGTTGTGGGAATCTGTACAGAATTTGTAAGTTCTAATAGTTCCATATCTCTATCCGCATAACGCTTAACTTGTTGCATATTAGCGAGTAATTTTTCATCAATCCATTCGCCGATAGTAACATATTTTGCCACATTGTCTTCAATAATAATAATAGGTGTATCTCCAGTTACAGATTTAATAGCAGTATCAATTAAACCCTCTCTACCAGACATTAAGTGAAAGAAAAATTCATGAGGTTGTAATCCGTCAACATAAGATCGTTCGATAAATCCTCGTGCAGCTGCGCTATCATCATTCTGATAAAAGTGAGGTAGTGTACGCCTGTTAACTTTCTTCTTAATACGGACGAATTCAACAAGCTCTTGTGCGAGACACGCCATAATTTGACCAGTATTAACTTTGTTACCTTTTGCACCAGATTCAACTAAACTATAAAAATTATTCGTTATATCTAATACACTCATAACAAGTGTACCCATTTCGGCTTTAACATTACTCAAGTTATTTTGCATTGCAATTTCAAAAGCATCACTATCAAGTGAATCTGGATTATTTTCAATTTGTGTAATAAGATGATTAATTTCCAATTTCTTAGCTTGTATAATAGTTGCAATTTTGTCTTTAATCGGTTTTTCTAGAATACTATCACCTAATCCAACTGTAAATCCATGTTGTAAAAACCATGTATTTATTAATCGCTGTGCATTATCGATGAACCATCTAGTAGTTTGTGGATCTGTTTTATCCCATATAGTTGTGATAAACTCACCTGCGAGTATTCCGCTTGTGACGACACCTTTATGTAGAATACCGTTTGTAACAATAAAATTGCGCTCCGGTAAATGTATATTAATCGATTTAGGTATAATCTTTGAAAATATTTCTTGTGCGGTGTATTCTTTATCTTTAACCACATTAATATTTGTATAATCAACTCCATATAAATACGTCACCATATTCATTGCTTCTTTCCATGTTATTTTATTTTTTGTTTGTGACATTAAAAATGATCCGATAACTGTATCCTGTTTATGTTTAATAATAGGACGACTGTAACGGGGTGTAATAATTTGTAATTTAACGTCAGTAATACTCGCCAGCTCATACTGTGTTTGTATGCTCTGTGGTACAAATATGTTCGTCTCATCCTAGAGACCTAAAATACATCCGATTGATGTATTTCCCATTGATTCGAAAAATGTATTGATTGTTATATAAATACAATTAGCTAGTCAACAGATCGTTTTCACGATAGTCTAGACTATATCTTAAGCCTACATTGTAAGCCCACTCCCACCTAGTCGTTGAACCTTATTGCACATATAATACGTGCAATTTTGGAGGCGGATTATCCATTTATTTTTTCAAGTTGTACCTTTACCCACTAGTTTCCCAGTGGCCATCTATACATCACTGTGTAGACTTAGGATTGAAAAATTTTAGGACCTTCCCGCAATTCGAGAGTGTCGCCCGATATAACTCGGACTAGCAAACATTTTCATGTCTACTACGGCAAATTTACCGTCAAAATCAGCATTATAGGGTGTCGTTACGTTGACATTTAACCTAAATGTGTTTAATTTTTTGTTGCGAATAATATGAGCACGATGGCCCATCATACTCAACTTGTGTAGAGATGGCTGACGATTGAAAAGAACATGATCATCATTACGTAAATGTCTTTCAACAATCATACCATATTTGAGTTTAACAGTTTTTTGTCGATATCTAAGATCAATATGATATTTGCGAGTCATACCAACTGCACTTTCAGGTATAACATAGTTAGCGCCAGGGTGGTTATATCGGCCATTTCTAATAAGTTTAATCATTTCATCATAGTTTTCCGGAGTTACAATTTCTGGAAAAGTTAAATTCATTGCAATTTTATCCGGTATACCAACTTGATCTATGCCAATATTTGGATCACTAGTAATAACAGTACGTCCAGAAAAATCAACACGTTTACCCATTAAATTACCTCTTATACGTCCAGCTTTACCTTTAATACGCTCTGATATAGATTTATATGGACGGCCGCTACTCTTTTGTTCAGATCTGGGTAATGACAGTTTATCATTATCATAAAATGTAGCAACATGATATTGCAATAATATTGCGGCCTCTTTAGTATTTTTAGATTCTTCACCAGATGTTAATTCTTTATCTTTCTCCTTTCGCAATTTGACATTGTGTCTGATAACATCGATAAGTTTGTGTATCATTGTATCTTCAAATGGTGTTGCACCCATAACATCAAGTTTAACTGACGGTCTCATGGCAACAGGTGGTATAACAAAGTTTTTAATAATAAGATCTTCTGGCCGAGTTACTTTGGGATCAAGTCCCATAGCTAGACAGTCCATGTCACTAATATTTTTCATTATATCAAAACACACTTCAGGAGTAATAATTTCCTTTATCTTTTTCTTTTTACCATCAAATACGACACCTTCTTCTTCGGTTTGTAATGAAGACATATCGGTTTCCGCAATAATTTGAACAAGTGCCGAATTTTTCTTGATTTCAACCTTAATTTTCGGTACTGGAACACCACAACCATCGGGTCGTAAACAGTATTGAATATTAGATGTAATACGTTTAATATCTTTAAATCGTGCTTTACCGGATTTCAATGCAATTATTTCCTTAATTTGATCTTCATTTTTATAGATAAGTAGTTTAGAACATCGAATACATATACATCCCAATATAGGTTTAACATAATCTTCAATAAAGCCAACATGAAATACAGCTTCTGCAAGTTCGGTATGGCCAGGATGACCCGGACAATCTATAGCAGGTTCACCACATGTTGCACAATCAAGTGAATTATCAGTTGTGCCAAGGCGGAGATCAATTACACCACCACGTTTTGGTTCACCATTTTCATCAGTTTCAGCTAAATTAATACCATATGGATCTTTACTGACTGCTGAATATCGTTTAATTTCTGCATTACCGAATACAGCGAAATCGATTCGTTCTATTACGTTATCTTCTTCGAATGCATAATTTTCTGCGGACATAAGGGTATCTATATATAATATAGTATTTTTTTATATACTTTTGGTTTTAAAAGTATTTTTATCAATTTTTTTATCTTAATCATTATAAAATAAAAAAATAGTATATAAAAATAGTTTATTGCAATTATACTCACTAATATATATATTTATTAAAGTCACATGTAACGCGTGTATTTATGGTAGTTTTATTGATCGGAAACGTGAAATACGCATGTAACTCATTTGGGGTTGTGATAACTTTATTATCATCTCGTGACACTATAGTATATCTACCACGAAATGATTGTATATGTTTAGTGATGTCTTCGAGTGCAAATTTAGGTGAAGTATAAACACCAAAATATGATGCAAATGAACCAGTACTATATATCCAATCTTTAAGTGCAATATAAATCGAATCATCCGTGATTACTGCATCAGATCTATCTCGATCCGTTTTAGCGGTCTTAACATATCCCGAATGATTTATGCCGTTTATAATATCATATATGTAATAATAACCTCTATCTACATGATGTGTTGTTTTTATTTGTGTATCTGATTGTGATAATAATTCGATTGGTTGTTTAAGATATTTGATATCATCAGTAATATCTTTATGAGCAAGTTTGACAGATGAATATACGCCAAAATATTGTGAAGATACATAGTCGTTTGATCTTAATATTTTGGTGACTACATAAATCGATTTTATTATATTAGTTTTATTTGACATGTGATATAATACTATTATAAATCATATGATATAAATAGAATTGTTTTCAATTTTTATATCATAATATATATGCATCAAATGTTGGATTAACAGATGTATTTATGTCCGTTTTGGCGATATTATAAGTGAAATAATATGCATCAGTATCTGTAGATGTTTGAATAGTAGTGGCAGTCGATGAGTCTATTTTAAGTTGTTGTACAATTGTGATATATTCGGTTACATCAACTAATGCTGATTCGGCAGATGAATATACACCGAAATATATTGTACGTGGTTGAGCATCATGACGAAACTGAATGAATTCATGTGATTTTGGAACAGTTATTGTTTCCGTCACAATATATACATGATCTGCGGTTGTTACATTACCAATTGATTTATTAGTTAATACAGCATTATATTTCGATTTTATATTTCGTTTAGTTTTCACATCTATTGCGGTTTTGAGTTCACGACACATTTTAAGACGCGGAATTATATTGCCATTATCATTACTATTTACACGTGTCTTGCCGATACTGTAATAATATTCATATCCCAGATCACAATGTCGGGTTGTTGTTAAAAAATTGTCAGTTTGCAATAATAGTTCAATTGGACGTTTCAAATATATAATATCTCGTTTTATATCATCAACTGCACGCTCACGAGATGTATATACACCAAAATATTTACATACACACAGCGCATCAGTTCTATACTGTTTATTTACTATATATACATATTCAGTCATTATATTTTTTGCAATAGATAAAATATAATGTAAATGAACTTAACTGGCATATATATCGGCAACAGTTATTCTATAAAAATCATTATATGAAAATGCCTTGCCACCACTAAAGAAGGTAAATTTAATCATTTCAATATCCGATACATTTATACCATTAAAATGCAATATGTTAATCAATAAACTTGTATCACCATATTTATTTAAATCGGGAATATATATTCTGTGACTATGTTCGGTACTGAACTGTTTAGTCTCTATTTTAAGAATTGGTTTTTTAACAACAGATTCATTTTTAATATTGCCAATATGATGGTCAGCTTGTTTA
>Ga0210399_10003936_pt1 | contig 11557 bp, 16 predicted proteins | sample IncBWC14MmetaG_FD_150865 | JGI IMG/M metagenome (GOLD analysis project Ga0210399, IMG submission 150865) | Forest soil microbial communities from Barre Woods Harvard Forest LTER site, Petersham, Massachusetts, United States - Inc-BW-C-14-M | ecosystem: Environmental > Terrestrial > Soil >...
TAACGTTTGAGTCGACCTTGGATTGTGCTAGATTTGGATTCCTGCACGTGCAGAAAATTGCTCTGGTCGAATTTACTTGCTGATTGCAATCCGAATTGGTTGGAAACGCGATGGCCAGCACCGTCAGCCCTGGTTGGATCAGGCGGGCAAATTTCCGATAACCCATATTGGCGGCATACCCCATTTCCATGACGGAGTGCTACTCGACGCCCCGAGAACGGGCGTCCTTCATACGACAGAAGGGGGATGGGTCGGAAGTTTGGCGATCTTCAAACAGCACTTTGCCCCGCATTTCATGCTTGGCTTCGACGCCGATGCGCAACAGGTCCGGATCGCTCAACTCGTCCAGGTGGGAACGATCGGCGCGGCCCTGAAGGCGCACAACAACCAGGCGATTGTGCAAATCGAGATGATCGGGTTCTCCAAAGAGAACCCATGGCTCCCTGATGACGATACTGTCGCGGCACTCGCGTCCCTGATGGCGGTATGCGCCAGCGAATACGGCATTCCGCTTGCCCATCCATGGCCGAACGGCGATTTTGGCAAAGCGGGCGCCAATCCGCATCGCTCGTCCGGCAAGTACGGCAAGCTACCGGGCTGGTACGGCCATGGCGACTGTCCGAGCCCGGACACGCACTGGGATCCCGGCAATCTCGAATGGAGCGTCGTTCTGGGTAAAGCCAAGCAAATCGCCGACGATCTCGCCGCGCCACACTCGGCGTTGGCCGGACCCGCGGCCATGGTCAGCGCCGCAAGCTCGACGGCTAGGTCGAAAAGAAAAAGCCGTGGTTGACGACAAAGTGGTGATGACTGGCGCGCCCGAATAGAGGATCGAAGCCGTCCCTCCATGCGTGCTCAATCACCGATCCGCGCCGCCGATAGCTTGCGGGATGACGCGCCTGCCTTCGCGCGAACGAACCGATGCTTACTGGCGCAACGGCATTGGCGGCCGTGGCACCGATGCCAGCTCCGGATCGAGCGGCGGCGGGGCCGGAGGCGGCGGCAATGGTTCGGGCTGCCGCGGTGGCACATAAGGTGCCGCGGCTGGCGGCAACATCGGAGCTGCGGCCTGCGAGGGCCTGTACGACGCGACCGGCTTGCGCACGGGTGCTGCGGCCGGCCGTGCTGATAGAGGTGCTGAGATCCTGGGCCGCAGGTTTTGCTCGGAAGCCTTCACCTCGGAAACCTTGGCCTCGGAAGCTTTGGCAAGGTCGCGGGACATTTGCTCCTGGCTCGCCTTGAGCTGCTCGATGCTGGCCTTGAGCTGCTCGATCTGTTGTCCTGCGGCCGCCAGATCGCGCGCCATCGACTGCAGCGACGGCGCCTCACCGGCAGACGCGGCAGTCGGAGCGACGCCGTCCGGCGCGTTTTGAAGCGCTGTTGCGCTCGGCGCGTCCGCGGCAGGTGGGGCAGGTTGCGCCGGGAGCGCCGGCTGTTCCGTCGGCAGCAGTGAAGCGAGGACGCGCTGCGGCGACCAGTTCGCGATCATCTGCTCCGCCGCATCGCCGTAGGATTGCCAGGCGGCCGCTGCGACACCGACGCACACGGCGAGAAGGAAGCCCATCAAGCCGCGTACCGCCCGCCCGCCAGTCGACGGCCGGCCGCGCCGGGCCTGGACCTTGTCGACGGCAGCCGCGCGAAACCGGGTATCGACCGACGGAACCGCGGGACCGGCGGCGAAGTTGGGTTCCTCACGCGTCTGCGGATCCGAATGCTGGCGCGCGGCGGCGCGCAACAGATTGGGAATCTCTTCATCCGCGGGATCCGAGGGCGCGACCAGAACGACGCCGGGCGCGAGCTCAAGGACGTCGTGCGGATCGTCGCTTTGTTTCGGCTGCGTGGAATCCATTGGCGCTCCGTACTTCAGTCCAATGTCACCTGCCCGGTCCCACACTCCAGCCCGGTTTGACCAAAGCAAGGCAACACGATGGAGAGTGTGGGGCCGTGCCCAGCCGGGATTTTCGGGAACTCGGCCCTCGCTTCAAGTCGCGCCGCAGGTCACTGCGCCAAAACGACGCTACGATTCGGCTAACCAACAATTGGCGGAATTCGGGAGAATTTTCCGCGCCGGAGAGGATGAAAGTGAGAAACTGCTGTGTAATTGTAATGCCAATCAACTTGCAGTAGACACGGACGCTCCTTGCCCGAAGCGGCTGTTGCCATGTGATGCAAGGTCTGGCCTGCTCCTTATCCTTCGCCCAAGCAGATTCCCTGACGGAAATTTCTAGCCCTGGTTGGGTTGGGGCGTTAGAGAAAATCCTAGCATAATTTGTGGAGGAGGGAGCGTGGCGCGCAACATTCTGATCCTTGGAGCCTCGTATGGCTCATTGCTGGCGACAAAGCTGCTGATGGCGGGTCACAACGTGACCTTGGTTTGCCGGAAGAAGACTGCAGAACTCATCAACCGCGACGGCACCGAAGTTCGCATCAAGCTGCGTGGCGAGGCGGTTCACCGGGCGATCTTCTCGCGCGATCTGCCCGGGACCCTGGACGCGACCACGCCCCCAGACGTCGACCTTTCCCGTTATGATCTGGTCGCTCTTGCCATGCAGGAACCGCAATACGCCAACCATACGATCCGGGTTCTGATGATCAAGATCGCCGAGGCGAAGCTGCCTTGTCTTTCGATCATGAACATGCCGCCCTTACCCTATCTCAAACGGATCCCGGCGCTTAAGGAAATGGACCTCGAGGAGGCCTATACCAATGCCCAGGTATGGGAACGCTTCGAGCCGGGACTGGTGTCGCTCTGCTCGCCTGATCCGCAGGCCTTTCGCCCACCGGAAGAGGCGGCGAATGTCCTTCATGTCGGCCTGGCGACAAACTTCAAGGCGGCGGCCTTTGCAGATGAGACCCATAACCGGCTGCTTCGGGAGCTGGAAGCGGACATCGACGCGGTGAAGCTGGATGGCCAGGACGTTCCGGTGAAGCTCAAAGTGTTCGATTCGGTGTTCGTCCCTCTGGCTAAATGGTCGATGCTATTGACCGGGAATTACCGCTGCATCACACCGCACGAGCCGCAGTCGATCCGCGACGCGGTGCATGATGATCTGAAACTCTCGCAATCGATCTATGACCATGTAGACGCCATCGCCCGGCGTCTGGGGGCGGAGGCGAAGGATCAGGTGCCGTTCGAGAAATACGCCAAGGCGGCGGAAAGCCTTCTCAAACCCTCGTCGGCGGCGCGGGCGGTGTCCAATGGAGCGCCTTTCATCGAGCGGGTCGACCTCTTGGTGAAGTTGATTTCGCATCAGCTTGGCGTGCCCAGTGCCGAGATCGACCGCACGGTCGAGATCGTCGATCAAAAACTCAATGAGAGGATCGTGGTGGGCGGATCCGGCGCGCCGTGACGTGCTCCGATCGCAGTTTCGAGAGTGGCGCGCCACGGCCGATGAAGATGGGCAGTATTGCTTCTCCATAGCGCTATGATGCAGCAGCCGGCGACGCGATCCTATCGCCAACTCTGCGACGGCCTGCGATTTCGCGCTACACCTCGCGGGCGGCTGTTTTCCCGATATGGCGAGGTGGATGACGCACCGGCCCTGCTACGGCGCTGCGCTCAAATCGCCCAAGGTCCTGACGGGCGGCGGAAGCATTGCCTTTTATGACTTCCGGTTAGGCCGGCGACTAAATGGATCGAGGACGGCGACCCCGGAAGGCTCGAAATCCGATACGTTGCGCGTCACTACGGTGAGCCCGTGTTCGAGCGCCGTGGCCGCAATCATGAGGTCGGCATTGTCATTGCGGAGCGCGGCGCTCAGGGCACCCCAGCGCCGCGCCGCTCGTAGGTCGAATGGCACGACCCGCTCGCCGTAGAGGGTCAGGAGCCGGTCCAGCCAATCCGCAAGAGCGCCCGCAAAGCCTGGATCCGTAGCGCGCTGTCGCGCAATGCCGCGCTCTATTTCGCCAACGCTGATGACACTGAGGAAAAGATCGGTCGTTCGCTGCCGTTCGAACCACTTGACGACCATCGGATCGCGCTCCCGCCTGCGCAGTTCGGATAGCGTGACAGTATCAATCAGGAACATCAGAGATCGAGATCGCGCATCCGCACATTGCGGCGCGGAAATTCGCCATTATCCTGCGGCATGGCGAGTATTACCTCGACAAAGGATGGCGCCTTCGCGCGTTCGAGGTGCCGCAAGCGCTCGTACTCCACCACGTCCACGACGACTACGGCAGGCTTGCCGTGCTTGGTGACCGTCTGCGGCATGCGCCGCGCGGCCTCAACGACCTCGCTGAAGCGGTTCTTCGCATCCTGCACCGACCAACTGCGCCGCGCCATGCCCCGGTCCTCTCTAGCTAGAATTTCTAGCCAGAATATGAAGGGAACCATCCGCCGTCAAGTCAAATAGCCGGAGAGCCGGTTCGTTTGCGGCGGGTTGCGTTGGCGAGCAACATCGCAGAATCTTGTGCTTCCGGCTGGTTCCAGCGTGCGCTGGCGCAAGTTGGCGCGCCACGGCCGATGAAGATGGGCACGACTGCTTCTCCATAGCGCTATGATGGCGCAGCCGGCCACGCGATCCTATCGCCAACTCTGCGACGGCCTGCGATTTCGCGCTACACCTCGCGGGCCGCACGGTCGACTGTGGCCTATGGCTGGGCATGAATCACCTGGCCATCCCGATCGAAGCGCAGAAGCGTCCCCGCGTCGTAGCGCTGGCCCGCGACCAAGTGGCTGCGCGCCAGCCTCAGTTCGCGCAGGCGACCATTATCATAGAACTTAAGCCCCTCCGCACCCGCCTTGATCGGGATGCCATCGATTTCCCAGTCCTTTCGAAGGGCCACGCTAACGAGACCTCCTTTTCCGTCCAGGCTGATGTGCGTCCCGCTCGGAAATTCCCGACCGATGAGAACGTGTTCTCGCGCCAGCACGGCAGCCGCAAGGCGCCCGTTCGGATGGAATCTCAAGGCCACAAGCAAATCTTTACCGCTGGCGCAGGGAATGCCATCGACATCACCATCGCTTGCCAGGTGGAGAGAGCTGGCGCGCTGGTTGGGGTGGAACCACACCAGCGTTCCGCCAAGGCAAGGCAGGCCGTCGATCTCTTGATCCGCGCCCAATTTTACATCGGCAAGGCGTCCGTCCTCGCTTCCCCGGTAGTACCGAAAAGTAGAGTCCGCGGCGAACCGCCGCGTGCCGAAGAGGTGCTCGCGCGACAGCGTGGCGCAGATGAGGTCACCGTTGCGGCCGAACGCGGCCTCGCCCCGGCACGGGACGCCGGCAACCTCGACGTCCCCCTTGAAGATGACGACCCACGGCCGGCCATCCCCCCATCGTTTCGTGACCTCGTATGCATTCACCTGAAGGAGCGCCAGCACGCCCTTTGGCGCGGCGGCGCGAACACTCGCCGCTGCATCAGCGACGAGCCCCGGCGGCTTGCGCTTGCGGCGGACCTCGTTCGCAGCGGCTACCCTCAGGTTGACGGGGTCGAGGCCAGACAGCTGTTCCCACACTACGTTGATCGGCATTGTGGGATCATGCATCGCTCCCACCAGATACGGATAGGGTTGCCAATCGGCGTTGTTGACTTCCCAATGCCCTTGAATACGCAATCTGAGCACTTCACCGACATAGGCCACAAGGTGATCGTAGATTTCTTGCCGCGCCCGCTCGACCCCGATGCCTTCCACATACGCGGACACAACATCAAGACTTTGATACGAGAAGTCGAGCTCGTCTGCGGTCCGCGACATCGTCGAACGGAGCTGCGCGACCAGCGTATCGATATTGGTTATCAGCCGATGTTTGAGCGCAGAATAGTGGGCCCAATGATCGACGGAGCCTTGGCGCCCATGCTTGGCGTCTTCATCGACCTTCGCCAGCCAGCGCACGAACCGGCGAAAGTAGTCGGCTGGATAGATGTCGCCTTTTCCTGCCAAACTTGCGACCGGCTCGCCGAACACCACCAGATAACGGTCGCCCTCGAGCTCGTACACGAGCTGTTGCAGCGACGTTGGCTCCAACGCCGCCGAGAGATCCGGGCGAGGTCGAGCACCGGATGAAATCAGCTCCTGCACCTGGCGCTTGGTCAAACGACGTTCGTTGGGGGTTCTCTTTTGGGCCATCGGCGAACGCCTCGTATCCACGGGTCGAGTACAAGATACCCGGCGCGATCGGGCGACGTGGTCATACCGAGCGTCGTTGGCGGCTCTGTGGCGACCGCGTCGAGCAAGCTGCTACGAAAAGCTCGTTTCAGACTCCCGAGAACGGATCAAGTAGCGGCACGCCGGTTACGACAATGTCCGCGACATTGCGGGTCACAAATGTCAGGCCGTGCACTTTGGCGGTCGCCGCCAGCAGGCCGTCGACTAAAGGCAACGGATTGGGAATTCCCAGCAGCGCCCATGCTTCCGCGACCGGCTCGTCGATAGGCAGCACGCGCCCCCTAAGTCTGGTCCGCATTTGCAAAAACCATCGATCGAGAGATCGAGCCTGCTCTGGATCGCTCCGCCGTTTCAGCTCGATACCATGGCGGATTTCGGCGAGGACGAGCACGCTCGTCGCAATGTCCTCGACCGGTGTGCGGGTGACCCATTGGATAACGTTTGGATGGGCGCGGTCGCGCTTGCGAATTTCGGAAATGACATTCGTGTCCAGCAGGAATTTCACAGATCAACCCGACGCCAACCTCGTTGGCGCGGCTGGTCAAAAACGCCTGTGAAGACTTCGTCGGGAAGTTCCGAGCCAAAGATGTCGAAAGCAGTCCGCATCTCTGGATTCATCACTTTGGCGAGGGTGGATCGAAGCGCCTCGGCCTTCTCGGCCCCGCCACGCAGCGTCTCGGCCAGCGCCCGGATGAGGCCGGCATCCTTCTTGGGCGCCTGAACCTCAACGCGCACCAAACCTCGCGCCGCCGCGCGACGACGGTGCGTACGGGTCGCCTTGCGCTGGGACTTGCTGGCCATAAGTCCTTCTCAAGTCGTCGAGATTTGATCCCGGTTATATAACCGGAAATATGACGAAACTCAAGCAAGCAAGATCATTTTGGACCCGGTGTTCGGGTTAAGCCGCCGAATTCGGTTCCGACGGGCGGTAGCGTCCCAAATCCCAATATTTGCTCGGAGGCGCCTTGGTGGGTGGCAAGAAATCGCCGTCACTCGCGCGACCGCGCGCGATCCTGACAAATCCTCACGCACCATCGGGCACGCTTGTCTCGGCAGCCGAACGCGACAAACTCGCGCGGACCTTCCGCGGCGTGCTGCTCGTCGACGAAGCCTATGTCGACTTTGTCGATCCCGAGATCGAACACGAGACACTCCACGATGGTCGCCGCCTGTCCCAATGTGCTGCTGCTGCGAACGCTCAGCAAAGGCTATTCGCTCGCGGGCCTGCGGCTCGCCGACGGTCTCGGAGCTGCTGAGCTTGTCGCTCCCATGCTGTCGAAGACGAAGGATTCCTACAACGTCGACGCCATCGCACAGGCCGTCGGGATCGCCGCGCTGGAAGATGCGAATGGCTTAAAGAAACGGCCCCAGCACGGGGGAAGAGCTGGGGCCGCCAATTCATCGGATGCTATGGGCATTCGCATCCGGTCTTGCTTAGCCAAGCTCCCCCGATGACATTCGTTCCAATTGTTTTTGACATGAGCAAAATGGAAGAGCGCCGAAACACGCGGCGGTTCCATACTGTTTCTATAATCGCCCCCATCACGGCATCTGTTCAGGTGAAACGAGACAAGATGAGACACCTTGAGGACATGGCCGCTAGCTGGAAGCCGCTCGCAAGCTCCCGCCGGGGCCGGACCGCCGTGCCATCATCGAGCAGATCGGTACGTTCCGCATCGAGTTGGCCGCCATCGCCGCGAAGCAAAAGCTTTTGCAATTAGCCAAGCTTCAGTTGGCGGCCCTTGTTCGCGCAAACGAGTCCAGCGCGCGGGGATATGCCAATAGCTGAGGGAATCCAAAATTGACAAGCGCCAACTGAAAGACCCGGTAGTTACTTGGCCAAAACGAAGCATAGGGGCAGGCTCGAAAGTGAGCAATTCTGAGCAGACGACCGCTGCGCCGTGTGCTTTTTTCCACCGGCCAAAGAGTCTACGCACATGATAATAATCCACGATAAATGGACCGAGTTACTTACATGCTCGAACTGCGGGATGGCGGGACCAGCCCATCTTTCACGGCCTGAAAGGCGAGCCTATGATTTTAACGTGGAGGCCGTTCCAGCGGGCTTCAAGGTCGTGCGCGTGGAATTTGGTGAGGCCTTCTATTGCGAAACCTGCAATCGACCGGCGGACACCCAAATGGCCATGGCGACAGCGACAACAGGCGGTTAAGGCCGCGCCTCAATTTGCATTGGCCTGTTTTGCCTAAACTACAGTCGGCGGCGGAGCGCATATCCGGTCTAGTGTGCGCGATGGCCGATCAACCCATCAACGATTATTACGTCATTACTTCTCGACTCAGTCAGCAACCTGAGCGCTGGAGCTGGGAGATACTCCGAAAGAGCAAACCGTTGGGCATAAAGATGACCGGAGACGGATTTCAGTCCGACACGGCCGCACAATTTGCCGGTAAGCAAGCGCTGGCGGAATTTCTGGCCGACTTATCGAAAGAAGAAAAACGCCCACGCAGGTGAGGCCGCCACATGCTGCTAAGTGCTGGCGCGCCACGGCCGATGAAGATGGGCACTATTGCTTCGCTGTGGCGCTATGATGCAAGGGCCTGCTACGCGCTCCAATAGGCAGGCCTGCGACCGGCTGCGATCTTGCACTATGCCGGATACGTGGCCGCCTTCCCCAATATGACCTTGTTCCCGTTTTGGGAACATGCTAGGCTGGGGCATGCGGGTCATCGCTCGAAACGTGCTTGTCAGCTTCTGGGGCAAGCACCCGGAAGCAAAGGTCCCGCTTGAACGCTGGCACACAATCGTGAGAGCCGCGCAATGGACAACAACCGATGAGGTCCGGAAGGCAGCTCCGAGGGCCAACGTGCTGAACCGCGAACGTGTGAGGTTTGAGGTCGCAGGAGGAAACTATCGCTTGGTGGCCGCCTTCGATTTCCGTCGGCAGATCGCCTTCGTGAAGTTCATCGGCACCCACGCGGAATATGATCGCATCGATGCATTGAAGGTATCGCAGTTCTAAGGAGATGACATGGACGTCCGGCCTATTCGCACAGACCAGGATCACCGCGCAGCGCTCGCAGCGATCGATGCCTGTTGGGGCGCACCTGATGGTACGGAGGAGGGCGACAAGCTTGATGTGCTCCTTGCGCTCGTCGAAATCTACGAGGCAAAGCGGTGGCCGATCGAGATCGACAAGACCTTCGATCCTATCGACGTGCTCCGGTATGCCATAAACGAACTCGGCCATAGCCAGGCCGAGCTGGCAGAACTTCTGGGCTCGCGCTCGCGTGCGTCGGAGGTTCTTTCGCGGCGGCGAGCGCTCACCGTCGAGATGATTCACAAGATCGGCGAAGCGTGGAAAGTTCCGGCTGACCTTCTCGTTCGTCCATACAAGACCGAACGAGCCGCCTGACCCGCATATCCAACGATCATCGTAGAACGGCGTCACCCAGCTGGATGCCGGGCGACCGTCATAGCGTGCTCTGGCGTAGGTGGCGCGCCGCGGCCGACGAAGATGGGCAATATTGCTTCGCCATGGCGCTATGATGCGGGCCCACCCGATTGCGCCAATCCTCGCTGTACCACGCGATGGAAGCCGAAGCTGTTATGCCATCTAACCCGACAGAGGCTCGCTCTTGAGAGCCCGAGCCACTGCGCCCGGGTCTCTAGCAATGACCGTGAGCAGCACTTGGGCCGCCTTATCGGGCCGGTGCGCGCCCTGCTCCCAATCTCGCATAGTCCCGAGCGGGAGGTGAAACCGCATCGCAAACTCTTACGGTCCACTATTGAGATGTTTCGGTTGTGTTAGTTTTTTGACCCCCATTGCAAAAACTGATGAAGCAACTGCTGGGACTGCTCGTGAGTAGCCGGCTGGCTAGGCGGTGGCGCGAGGAGCGCTTTGAACTCTGCAAGCGCCGGCTTCGGTTCGACGAGTGCTTTGAACTCTGCGAGCGCGGGCTTCGATTCGACGTCTTCTTGGCTGGACTCGGGCGGAGCGGTGCTCGTCGATCCTGTTATGTCGGAAGGGGTTGAAACGGCGACGGATTGCCGTGAGGCAGGCTTCATGATGACGAACAGCAGCGCCACGACCGCCAGAACGCCGGCGACCGCAGCGACGCGAGCGGCAAGGCTTAACAGCGCGGCTCGCCGGTCCAAGTCACGCGTGTGCCTAGCAGGTTCGTTAATCGCCTTGGGGTCGGGCGGGACGGGACGGGAGATTGGGGACGACCTGATGGGCTCCGATCTTGCTCCCTGCGAGACGGATAGTCCTAGCTTCGCTGCTCTTTCGCGCAACCGCAGAGGTGTGTAGTCGAGCTCAGGATCGTCGGGGTCGAGGGGGTCTTGCTCACTGAAGATACTCATCAGCTTCCTCCTTGTAGCGCCTCAATCACTCATCGTGAATCACCCTGGAAATAACCTACAGCAACCGGCCGGCAATATCATCGCGCGCTGGCGCCTCCGGATTTTATGGGTTCGCGCCCTGGGGATAACTTTTCGCTTCTTGGGCCCAGCCCATCGCGGCAAATTGGAATTGCGGTGACAGTGGTCTGCGGAGGCAGCTTGCCGGCTCGAATCGGGAAATCTGCGGCGCAAGGCGTCGATAGCATATACTGAAGTGGCGCGCCCGAAGAGATTCGAACTCCTGACCCCTAGATTCGTAGTCTAGTGCTCTATCCAGCTGAGCTACGGGCGCGTTTTCGCTTAAGATTCGGGCCCAACGGCCCGCGTGCATTCCGGACAAATCCGGACCACCGCGAAAGAGGGCTTTAGCTACCCGCTCCGACTTTAATTGGCAAGGTCCGGCCGATGGCGCCTGCCACCTTCGTCATTCCGGGGCGCGCGCGAGCGCGAACCCGGAATTTCGTGCAATTACCTCTAGATTCTCCGATGTGCAATTGCACATCGTAGTTCGAGGCGGAGCCTGTCATCTCTGCGCGAGCGCTATTGCGCTCGTCGGGGGCGCGCATTCGCGCGACCCGTTGGCCTCGCCCCGCAATGACGGGGCACAAAGCTACGCCCGTGCCCGCTCGTTGCGGATGGTCAAAAGTTCCACCGGCCGGTCCGGGATCACGATCCGGAAGGTGGCGCCGATGGTGCCTTCGACCAGATGGATGTCGCCGCCATGGGCGCGAACCAGTTCGGCGGCGATGGCGAGCCCGAGCCCAGAGCCACCCGGACGGCCCGACGTCTGGAACGCCTCGAACAGATGTTCGCGCGCTCTCGCTGGCACGCCGGGACCGGTGTCGGAAACTTCCAGGATCGCGACCGCGCCTTCGCGGCGTCCGGTGACGCGGATCTGCGTCGTCGCGGCGTCGCTGCGCGGCCGTCCCTCCAGTGCCTGCGCCGCGTTGCGCACGAGATTGAGCAGCACCCGAAACAGCTGGTCGGGATCGGCATCGACCGTGAGGCCGCGCTCGATCGCGTCGATCCAGCCGATCGATGCGTCGCTCGCCAGCCCTGCGGTTTCGCGAACCTCAGCCACTACAG
>Ga0210399_10003942_pt1 | contig 11544 bp, 18 predicted proteins | sample IncBWC14MmetaG_FD_150865 | JGI IMG/M metagenome (GOLD analysis project Ga0210399, IMG submission 150865) | Forest soil microbial communities from Barre Woods Harvard Forest LTER site, Petersham, Massachusetts, United States - Inc-BW-C-14-M | ecosystem: Environmental > Terrestrial > Soil >...
GTAAGGAAGGCAGCTCGCAGCCGATCAGCCCCAACGTCAGTCAGGAAACACTTGCTGAGATGATCGGCACCACCCGATCTCGCGTCAGCTATTTTATGAACAAATTCCGCAAGCTTGGGCTGATCAGTTACAACGGGAATATCGAGGTCAACAATTCACTGCTAAGCGCGGTCCTACATGAGAAGCCCCTACTAAAGGAGCGCGACTAGGAGCAATCCCGGACCCAAAGAAACGGCCTCAGCGCGGATGGACCTTCCGACAATTAGCAGTGGCGGGTCAGTATTTTCGGCATTCGGAGCCGAACCAGTAGACCCGCCCCTGTACTCGCGCTGTCACTTTCATTACTTGCAAGTTTTGTCAGCCGCCAAAGCTGTTTGCGCTTCTGCCTGCGTCCGATGAGCAGCGCCGACAACCTTCATGTTGCCCCCAGCGGCAGGCGGGGCATTGACAATTTGACACTTCATCCGCCGAGGTGGCACTTTCGGTTCTGGCCGATAATCCGACGCGGGTCATGAACATCGTCGGGATCAGGCCGCTAATCACGGTCTTTCGGACTGGGTCCGGTGGATACCCGAGGGGTCGCAGGTGGATATCGCACCTCCTAAATCTATTGGAGAAATTCCCTTCGCCCGTCCGTCCAATGCAGGTGGGTTTTTTCATCGGGACCCAATTGTCCGGAAATACCTTCTTGTGATGGGCGCGGGGTCTTTCCAATACAAAGACCAAAAGCCACCTATGCCTCCGAGTTTTTAGATTTGGTGAGTCTCATGGGCGAAGTCGTACGGTTTATCCCAAAGTCTGAGCTCGAACGCGCGCGTCTCATTAGGGAGGCGCGCGCGATATACGAGAGCATATTCCCGACGGAGAAGAGCCCCACCAGCGGGCCACAGCAGACCTTGTATGGGGCGTTTCTTGTCAACGGCTTTCGCCAGCGTAGCGCATCTTTTTCTCCTTCATCGGTTCTTTGTTTGATCTCACAGCCGTTTCTTCGTCCCGACGCGCCCTTTGCTCACGGCGGCGCGCACAGGGGCCGTCAGGGTTGGCCGTCGCACAAACATTTCCGCATGCTCCGCCCTGGCCAGGCCATACCTTGACGGCTCCGAGCACGACGGCGCGCTTGACGCGATCGGGACGACGATCAGAGGGGGCTTGCCATGGGGCGCGGATCATCGCGCCGCAACCTTGTATTCGGTAGGTCCATGGGACCTGACCATGATGCAGTCATGCGCATCGGGGGCGAAGCTCCTTGGAGGCGGACCCATTCTCGAAACCGGTGTCAACACCATGGCCTGCTTCGGGTGACCGCCACCTCGGATCGTCATCGGATGCCGACGAAGTCCTGTTCGTCGGGCGCCGAGAGCTTGTCCTGGCTGAGTTCTCCCCTCACGCGGCTCGCAACACGACGCCAGCTGGCACCTCGCCAGTGGTTACCAGACGCCACAGAAGCGATATTGCGGGCCGGTTAATTTACAATCCGACCTGTTCGCCGTTAACGCGCTAACCACTAGTGCCAGCCATCGGCGGCCAGCGGATGCAACCATTCAGCGTCACACGGATTGGCATAGGAGCTAACCCGGACGCTGGAAGAGCAAAATGCAAATCGCCCCAGAGATCACTTTCGAAGGCTCAGAATCATCGGACGCTGCCCGCGCCCAAATATTAGGCGAAATAGCGCGGCTGGAAACGCACAATCAACGTATTACCGGATGCCGGGTGAAAGTTATCGCCCCAGGTCCTAGGCATCGCCACGGCACTGGCTTCCAAGTCCATATTTGGCTGTCGATCCCGCCGCATGAAGACATTGTAGTCAGTCATGCACCGTCTGATGACGCGCGGCATGAGTATGCCGAGGTAGCAATAAAGGATGCATTTGCTTCTGCGAGGCGCCAACTCGATGGTCTCGTGGCCTAAGTTCGGTTGGCCGAACCCAAAAGTGGAGCCAGAGTCGTTCCATCGGCGCTCGCCCTAATTATGCAGGCGACTCCTTGTGCCCAAAGCCAGGACGGGCCGTACAGCGGTAACGATCACCATCGAGATTCTTAATCCAGTGGCGATCTCTTGCGTGCACGCTGAGAGGCGGCCTGCATTGTTCGGTCACCCTCGAATGTATTCGAGCCCACAGCCATCGGGCCTGTGTGTTCCGCATGAAAGCGAGACGCGGTTTCGCGGTGCGCGAGGTCTTTCCACCTCTCCGCTTCGCCGAGCCACTTCCATCTGCGTTGAGTATCAAACGCGGCGCGATGGCGGCACAACAATTCCATGTCACGACAGCCTACTAAGCCGTTCATGGGAATCTCCCTAGACTTTGGTTGCCGCACCATACGCCTGCTGAACCCCGACGGCCTCATTAAATCGGTGCGATCGTTTCGAGTCCGCATTGCGTTCTTTAAAAGCGCGATGTGGAATTAAGGCAGATGTGAAGAGGTGAAGTTCGTTGGGGATGGACGCTACCCCCAATTCGGCACCATGCGCGGGGGCGGCTCGATCTATTACACGTTGGAAGCTACACCTGCTCCGGCGGCAAGTGGAAGGGCGAATTGACCACGCGAGAGCACGAGCCTGGCCTGATCACCACGGCTGTCTGCACGAAAGGTCGTCACCATGGGATTTACCGGAACATATACGGATGACGGCGCCGAATTTGAAGCAACAGCTCTCGTGGGCAAGCGGAGCGTTCGATTGAAGGTGATCTTTCGACTGCTGATAGCGGATTAACTAGCCCGGTACACCCTTCGTCGGCGTATCTCTTGCGCTGCACAATCGGTACGCCGTCCGTCATCGTCTTTCCGTGATCTCGCGCATCATGACCAGAAAATGACGCTGTCCGTACTCGCGTTCGAAAAAATACTGTCCTTGGGTGAGCAAAATTGCACAGGCAACAAGGCCACACCTAGTCACGATAGAGGTGCCGGCCCCAAGGGGAGATCGAAATGGATCTTGTCGTCCACGCCGCAAACATCGCGCTTTATAGAAAGCTGATTTCCGAGAGCGAGCTTGATCCGTCGCGCGATGAGGATCGGCACAAAATGCTTATGACCTTGCTTGCCGAGGAAATGGTGAAGGACAACAAGCCGCCGGATGTCAGGTCTCGGTGTTTACCGTCGCCCCTCACAACTCAAGGAGAGCGGTTATGAAACATCTGATTATCCCTCTACTACTAATAGGAGGCTTCGTTGCCCTTACGTCAACGGAAGCGAATGCCGTAGTCTGCGCTCGCGGTGTGTACAGGGCAGGCTGTGTCAGCGCAGGTGGTGCGGCGGTCGTCGCACGTCCTGTTGCTCGTCCTGTTGCTCGTGCTGCTGTCGTCGCTCCACGGGTCGCTGTTCGTCGCAGGGTCTACTGATATTCCTACAATATCGGTTCGAACATTTTGCCGCGGCTTCGCGTCAACGACGCTGCGCTCCCGACTGATCCAAAGGGGTGCTCACATGCCCGGACTTCATTCCACTGAGTCGTCGCGTACCATGATCGGGCGGCCTCGTTGCCCAAAGTGCCAGATTCGCATGATGCTGGTCGGTGTCGAGCCCAGCTTTGCTGGTCCCGATTTGCGCACATTTGAATGCCCTAAGTGCGAACTGGCTTACAAGGCGCTGGCAGAGGACCTAATGAAATCGAGGACAAAGCGGGCTGGCTCCAATCTATCCAGCGCGCTTCGATAATACCGAGCTTAGTCACGCTCTTTCAGCAGCGGCTTCTCATGCAAAACCGCACTAAGCAGTGAACTGTGAACTTCGATGTGTCCGTTGTAGCTGATAAGCCCCAGCTTGCGACACTTGTTCATAAAGTGGCTAACCCGGGATCGCGTTGTCCCAACCATTTCCGCCAGGGTGCCTGACTGATATTCGGATTGATCGGCTGCGGGCTGCCTTCCTTGCCAAAATTTGCCAGCAGCAGGAGAAGTCGTGCAAGCCGCCGTTCACTCGAATTGAAGAGCTGGTCGATGAGGTCTTCCTCAATCCGGCTGCGCGCCGACACAAGCCTCTATCGATGCCGATCACGGCGATTGTGCTGTCGAACTTCCGACCCCGCTAGGCAAAATAGAAACGGCGCTGGTAACAGCGCCGTTCCTAGTGCGCACTATACGCGAGCAGACCGGCCCACTTCGACCGGCCACTAGCGGGAGCAACCCGCTCTGGCTCTGCTGGTGGGGAAGCCTGCTCGCGATCCGATGTTATATGAATACGCCACATCAACTAAGGTTCCTTGATCTACCGCAATGTTTGCCTCTGGCGCTTCTCGTGCCGACCGGTCAAACTATTAGCGGTGGATGCCATTTCGGTTTGAGGAGTTCGTCATGCGTACCTCGCCATCAATCGCGCCCCATGAGTCTGAGCAAGATATTTATCTTGTGCTGGACGACTTCGGCCGTCTCGGCAGGGCATGGCGTGAGACCGACGAAGCGGCAACTAGCCGCGAGACGCTGGTCCGGAACTTACTCGACGGGCAATATGAGAATCCGGTCCGCATCATTGCCTTCAATACGGCTGAAGGCTGGTCGCGTGACGTGACTCTGGACATCGCCGACGAGTTGCACCGACGCTCTGTTGAGTACGACGAGGTATCGGAATCAGTTCTCAAGTTCTTGGAGATAGCTCAATTGAAGAGGCGCTGAGCGAGTTTGGGGGTAACTGGTCAAAGGCGAACACGCTCTGAAAGGGCTCCAAGAGAAGTGGCAGCTGTTCAAAGTAAGGACGGCTTGACTGCGCTGCCTTATCGAAAAGAGGATTCGAAGTCGCGCCTTTAACGTAGATGAACGTGTGGCAACCAGATGGTGCGCCGACTTCCGGTATTGGCACGAAACCGACATGCCGATGCAGTCGTCACATGTCCGTCGTTGAGGCATGAGCGGACCTGACCCGGACGCCGTTCGACTTCCGAAATTGACCCGGCGAAATTCGTTCGGATCTTGATCGCCTGAAGGAATGCCTGGCTAAGATCAGGTAGCCATGTGAGCAAAGAGCACGACGACGGTGCGGTCAGGACTGGTTCGTGGCGCTCGTTTGGTCGTTAGGGACTCGGGCTGAGGGCGAAATCAATATGCTGGCTCGTTTCGGCACGGTTTTTTACTGGTGCAGTCTGGCGATTGCTTTTGTGTGCTGGATAGCGGCACTTATCATCTTGATGGCGGTCTCTACTGGCAGGCTTTCGGATTCGGGGGTTTGGATGGCGGCTGTATTTTTCGCGTCGGTAGGTGTCTTTTGCTGGATCGCCGGTCGCGCGGCGAAGTCTGTTCGTTTATGAAGCATCTTACGCCATCCGGGTGTTCGACTGCGAGAGGGGTACCATGGCTCTTTTTGGAGCGTGATTTTTATGAAAAGTGATAAATCAAAAGAAGCAGTTGCAGAAATCAAATGCCCTGCCTGCGACGGGACGGGATTTTCCAAGGTGAAGCAACCGGCAGAACCGGGCCATAGGATCTATCCTGCGCCATGTAGGGAATGCGCGGGTAAGGGGCGAATTACGTTGGCGCGTTCATGAAAACGCGCTCAGGCTGCGTTCGAGCACCCCTTGGCGCAGCAAACCTTCAGGCAAACGCAGCGGCGAGAGCCATCGAAGCGGCTTTCTGCGTGGGGGAATCATGCTCTAGTCTTCGTCCGGCTCACGCACGACCGGCGGTTCGTCGTCGCGGTCCTCTTCCTCTTCCTCTTCGTCGTCGTCCTCGTCGTTTTCATCAGGATCTCGGGGCGGCATCGTGTTGCCCATGACCACGAAGGGAGTCCGGTCGATCAGCCTGATAGAATATTCCTCGGGAATGCGTGGGGTCATGTTAATGCTCCTCCCCGGCAATGCATTATCGAAGCAGTCGCGCCGTATTGGCGATGGCCTCAGCCAGCATTGCATTCAACTGTGATTTGGTGAGTTCCTTAGGGTGGCTCACTACTGGTTTGCGCGACACGACCTTATGAACCGGGCGAGCACAGGCCGCCAAAAGCGCGGGCTTTCGCTTCGGCACCGACAGGATCTTGGGTTTGGCGGTAGGTGGCTTGTGACCGCGCTTCAATCCTAACCGCACCAACTTGGCGCAAACGGCATCGCGGGTGTGCCCTAGTCGAGTGGCGATCTGCGCGGCGCTGTGGCCGCTGGCCCAGAGTTTTTTGAGGAGTGCAACGCTGGCGGCATCCCACATAGGCATTGCAATACACCCAAAGGTCGGATGATTGCAATCGGTCCCCGCTGCCCCGCTGCTTCACCAAGCCAAGCGCGGAGCCGCTTTCCCGCAAACTGAAACCCGTTTTAGAAGCGCGCTGAGTCGAACGCGCTTACCGTCTAAGACCATCACCCGAACCGCAGAACGCGACGTTCACACTCGTGATTGCGGGAGGGCTGGGTCTAACCGTTTACTTCCATTGGTGCTTGGAACTCCTCAGCGGAAGATAATTTTAGGCCCGCGAGCACCGTAACGAGCGACCATGAGGCCACACGACAACAGTTCAGGTTTTTCGCAACTGTGAAGCCGTCACGCGCTATCGTCGTGCATCTGCTTACCCTATAGGAAGATATGCGGAAATTATTGCCGCAGTCGCTTTAGGGTGGGCGATGGATCAAGGACCGCATTTTCCGGTCGATCTCGCAATTGTCCTAGCGATCAACATCGTATTCGCGGTGCTGATCTATTGCGGATTACTGCTTTGCGGCGTGCTGGGGACTTAGGCACAAGATGACGACCATCGTCCAGCTCCTCGCGCAAAAGCAAAAGCTCATCGAACGACTAGATGAAATCCCCGATCCGAAAGAGCGAGCGCAGATCGAACGTCTATTTGCTGAGATCGACGAGGACTTAAATCTGCTCGACGCGGAGCCGGGCAGGCACTGGAGCCATATCCATCATTTGCGGGCAAAGGCCCAGCATTCCAACTCCACTTCGGCATCCAGAGCCAATCCGTTAGCACCAAATGCGGATCGCGCTGGCAAACGCTCCGGCTTGAAATACGTCACATAAATTTTGTTGAATGCACCCCAATTGAACATGTGTGCAAGCATAACTGTGCATTTGAAAACGTCGTCGAAGGTCAAACCATTTGCTTCAAAACCTCGCCGATGTTGTCCATTACCTGCTTCGTCTCAGGTTCAATTCCGTCCGGAACCAATTCCCTTTTGCCTGGCAAGAGGCCGATGGCACCTCTCGTACCGCTTGGCTGAACGGTAGCTTTGCAGCGACGGCGGCCGGAGAATTGTAGAATTGAACTTGTTCGTTTTCAGCTACTGCTGGCGTAGCAATCGAAAGAGTGAGCCCGCCCAATAGCAGTCAAAAACCACGCGGGAATCCACCTGTGAAACGTGCCGGGCCGAAGCGAGAAGAGCCGATTCACTCGATGATAAAATCAGCTACCTCGGCAATGACATTGCAGGCCCTAGGACAAAGCGCCGTCGCACATTTATTCAATGACCTGGTCGGCAAGCTGCTGGAACCGCTCGGATACGTGGAGACCTAGAGCCCGGGCGGTTTTGAGATTTAAAACGAGTTCATATTTGGTCGGGGCCTGCACGGGAAGTTCAGATGGTTTCTCCCCTTTAAGAATGCGGCTCGCATAAGTCGCCGCAAGTTGAAATTCGTCCCGCTGCTCACTTCCATAGGACAAGAGACCGCCCATCTCTGCGAAGAACCGCCACGGATAGATTGTAGGCAACTTATGATGCGCAGCGAGCGAAACGATTGTTTCCCGATGCACATTTAAGAAGCCGTCTGGGATCACGACCAGACCACTATTCGGCCCCCGAGCTTCCGCAACAATCACCGACTCAAGCTCAGAGGCGTCGTGAACCGGCGTCGAAACTGCCTCTAAGGAAAACGAAGTCGCGGCGGCCTTGAAAGGTTTTATGTAAACGTCGGCAAATGGAGCGGTTGCCGGATTAAACAAAAGAGCGGCCCGGCTAACGTGCGGCGCGATTTCTTTGAGCAGGTCCACCCATTTGCTGGCAATCGTCGGCTCCATAATCGTGAAGCCGGTGGCATTGCCGCCCGGTCGCGACAGGCTCTTGACGAAACCGCTGCCAACTGGGTCGGCGACGATAACAAAAATGACTGGAACGGTGCGCGTCTGTTGAAGCATTGATGCCGTGGGTGGGGTATTCTGCGTGAGTATCAGATCAGGCCGCAGCTCGATCAGTTCTCTTGCAGAACGTGATCTCACCTCGGCGTCATCAAGCGCTCCCCAACGAAAGTCGAAACTTATGTTGCGGCCTTCCATCCACCCGAGTTTTCTAAGCCCCTCGCGGAAAGCATCTGCGTATTCCTGAAACTCCGGGTCGCTCGCCGGATGTGCCATCAGCACGCCGATCCGCCGCATACGATCAGGCTGTTGCGCGCGGGCGGCAAACGGCCATGTCGCCGCTGCGCCGCCGAGAAGAGTGACGAACTCCCGGCGCCTCATGGGCCTCTCCCTCAAACCGAGGTCTGCATCTTATCACATCGTTCGGCGAGAGCTGTTGTGCGTCACAGCAAATTTGGTCGGGCCATGTCGCAGTAGGGTCAAAAACGCCCCTCCCGGCCCTAAAACGATCCGGTAGGCTTTGGCGCGTTTCCGGCGCGGCTTCTGCGCTTCATGCGGCTCGCGTCGGTGCAGCGCCCGCATCGTCGCGATCCTTGCCATCATCAGGTCCCCGCCATGCTCGGCGATCCGCATCAGAAGTTCGGCCGCCGTCCGCCAGTGCGGCGCGTCCTGCTCGGACTTGGGCAAGCTCGTGATGTAAGACCAAAGGACATACGAGATCGCATTGTCGGGTGACGGCAGACTGGTCGCGGAAATTCGACGTCACAAAAGTGAAACAATCGGCAACGTTGAGAAAACAGACTTGCGCGTCTAGGCGGCGTGTTAACGACATCGTAAGTTGGCGTTTCAGAAGGAGCAAGGTTAGACTTGGTCAACCAGGGGTCGCTCAATGTACTCAACTGATGAATTTGCGGCGTTGGAAATCATGTGCCGAGAGCGGGCTACGCTTGCCAAAAAAGCAATGGAATTTGCGGAAGCGGAATACTGGCTGGCAGAAGCAGAGGAATGGAAGCAACTCAAGAACGCACATGCTTGGCGCACTCCCATCGATCACGCATCCCTGACTCGCGGGGGGTCATCTGCAGACAGCCATTGATCCCGATGGGGACGGGAAAATGCGCAGCTTTGAAGTACCAGATCGAGCTTGACGAAATGGATCAGGTCACCTGTGACGGACTCGAACTAATCTACAGCCGCGACGGCGAGGAAATCTTCTGGGAAGCTTCGCGCCAGATGCTCATCGAGGGTCGTCCCTGAAGTCGATTGAATATATCGGCGGCGACTTACCGAAACCGTAGCGCAGGATGTTCGAAGAGCTGGTCGCCGAAATGCGGAAAGAAGATGCCCCTGCTCGGGCTGCGGCTGGTCCAAAACGGAAAGATCGGGAAGCTGGCTTCCGGGGATAAAATTGCATTGCGCCAATGCCAAGCCGTCTGAGAGGAATACAATATGTCATTTCAAACCGTCGTCTTGATTGCCGCCTCAGTTATCCTTGGCATCGCGTGTACCGCGATCTCGACCGAAGTCTTTGCCCGCGTCCCAGCAGGGACAACTCGCCTCCACCACCACCATCACTACCATCACTACCATCACTACCATCATCAAGACACTGTCCATCATAGCGGTCAGGTACACCACCCCCAAACTCCGGCAAATTCGCCCGCGACCGTTGGACTTGGTCTGGTAGGCTCTCCCTACTGCTGGCCGTACGACCACACATACGACCCCTACCACGATTGCGGAGCGAGCTACATTCCTTTTTAGCCCGATATGATCGGCGAGCGGATATGAAGCAGATCGTGAGATAGGGAACAACCATCGGCACAAAGCGTGCAGAGCATGAAATACTTGCTTGCGCACGAAGCGGCCGCGCGTCGACTTGGTGTCGTACCAGGCATCGTGCCATTGACCTTCGACCAGCAGTCCCATGTCAGCCTCCTCGTTGCCCTGTTTGGTCGCGCCCCGCTCAGGTGCGGGTGATGGAAAGGCCGCCGTCGATCAGCGACGCGGTACCGGTGACGAAGGCGGAATCGTCGGATGCCAGGTAGAGGACCGACCGCGCGACTTCCTCCGGCCGGCCGACGCGCTTCAGTGCATGAAGATTGGTGATGAAGGCCGTCTTGTCGGGGGTGTTGTTCATCTCGCGATACATGTCGGTGTCGACCGCGCCGGGCAGGATCGCGTTGACCCTGATATTCTGCGGACCGAACTCGGCAGCCAGCGTCTGCGTCAGTCCGATCAGGCCGGATTTGCTCGCGGCATAGGCGGCGACACCGGGAAAGGATGAAGTGTGCCCGACAAAGGTCGAGGTGAAGATGACCGAACCGCCATGCTTGACCATCTCGGCGATCTGATGCTTGGCGCCGAGAAACGAACCGGTGAGATTGATGGCGATGGCGTCGTTCCAGCCGGCTTCGGAAACGCTTGTCGAGGGACCGCCTTCGCCGAGCGTGCCGGCATTGTTGAACGCAATATCCAGCCTGCCGAACGTCTTGACGGCCAGCGCGACAAGGGCCTGGGCATAGGCTTCGGAGCGCACGTCTCCGGCAAGTGCCACCGCTGTCCCACCGTTGGCCTTGATTTCGTCCACGAGGCTCGCGAGCTCGGTTTCGCGCCGTGCACCGACGACGACCTTGGCGCCTTCGGCTGCGAACAACTTGGCGGTGGCCCGCCCGATGCCGGAGCTTGCGCCGGTGACGATCGCGACCTTGTTGTGAAGGCGTCCTGTTTGCTGCTGTGCCATGTCCGTTCTCCCTATGCGGCTGCGTCCATCGCGGCCTGATGCAGAGTGGGTAGACTCATCAAAGCATTGAAAGAAGGGACAGAAACTGGTTACATCATTCATCTTTTGTGAATGATCGGATAGGGCATGGACCGGTTACGGGCTTTCGAGGTTTTCGCCACCGTCGTCGGCCAGGGCAGCTTTACCCGCGCCGCGGATAAGCTCGACACCTCGCCGGCCAACGTCACCCGCTACGTCAACGAGCTGGAGGAGGCGCTCGGCGCCCGTCTGCTCAACCGCACGTCGCGGCGGCTGTCGCTGACGGAGACCGGAAAGACGCTGTACGATCGGGCGCTCTCCATCCTCGAGGACGTGGCCGAAGCCGAAGCAATCGCATCTACCGCCGCGATGCAGCCGCGCGGACGGCTGCGGGTCAATGCGCCATTGAGTTTCGGCATTCGTCATCTGGCGCCGCTCTGGCCGCGCTTCTGCGCGCGCTATCCGGATATCGAGCTGGATATCAGCCTGGTCGATCGGGTCGTCGATCTCGTCGAGGAGGGCTACGATCTGGCCGTCCGCATCTCGCGCGGCGGGTCGCCGGCCCTTGTCAGCCGCAAGCTCGCGACCACGCGCCACCTGATCTGCGCTTCCCCCGACTATGTCGCGCGCCACGGCACGCCGGCGAGCCCCGAGGACCTCAAGGATCATGCCTGCATTGCCTATGTCTATTCGGATTCCGTCGACGAGTGGCGGTTGCTGGACAATACTGGCAAGGAACATTCCGTCGCGGTGCGCCACATCATGCGCACCAACAATGGCGATACCGCCCGC
>Ga0210399_10003946_pt1 | contig 11538 bp, 9 predicted proteins | sample IncBWC14MmetaG_FD_150865 | JGI IMG/M metagenome (GOLD analysis project Ga0210399, IMG submission 150865) | Forest soil microbial communities from Barre Woods Harvard Forest LTER site, Petersham, Massachusetts, United States - Inc-BW-C-14-M | ecosystem: Environmental > Terrestrial > Soil >...
GTCGGGCTCGATCAGCGTGAGGTATCCATTGCGCATGTCGATCGAGAGTATCTTTCCTGCGAAAGTGAATGTTCCTCCTGGCTGTGCAAGAACCTCAATCTGCTCAGCCAGGTTCGTCCCTTCAGCGCCGGGGCGGAACCGAACGCTCACTAAGGCGCCGCTCGTGAGCGCGCTGGTCGTTGCAGATTGTCCCGCCGAGCGAATCTCCGTGTTGGTCGTGACCTGCACGTTAAATCCATGCGCGGAAATCGCATCTCGCACTTTCAGAATTCTACGGCTGGAATCGTACGACGCGACCTGCCCCCTGGTTTCCCCTTGAGCAACATTCGTCGACAATCTGACGGTTTTGGCGAAGATGTGCCCGTCACTCCAGACGGTATCAGCGTAAAGCCTGGTTCCGGGCTTCACATCCCGCATCGCAGCCACGGTGTCGCCGTTCATCACGCAAGTCCGCACGTCGAAATTAATCGTGACGTCGCGCCCCCCAAAGGCTCGTAGGGTCATTCGGTCACGAATCGGATCAATTCTAGAAACGGTGCCACCGATCAAAGACACCTGGCTTTTGCCGAGTGGAAGAAGGTCCAGAGAGTCCTCGCGTTTGCCCCATGTAGCTGTCGCTTCGCACGTATGTGAGGAAGGCGGCACAACTTGGGGAACGGCATTCTGAGCCGCTAACGTCAGTACGAGGAGTGAGAGGAAACGATAGGGCACCATCCCCTATTCGGATGAAAAAAAGCCCTCAGCGGTTGGTCAAAAGATGAACAAACAGTAGGGCGTGCTAATGCATCAAAGTTGCGGTCCGTTCTCCGTTGCATGCAGCAAAAGTAGTCCATGCCAATGAAAACAGGGTTAATGCAACTGACGTTGGTTGTGCTGCTGGGTGGCTCGGTCTTCGCCCAGAAGGGTGACTTGCGACTCCCTCTGCCCAAGAAGAGCCGCGAGACGCCCGTGCAACTGCTCAATCGAGAAGGTGTACGCGAGCTAAAGCACGGTCATCTCAACAAAGCGAAGGAGCGCTTCGTAAAGGCTTACCTTCTAGATCCGGATGATCCATTCACTCTGAATAACTTGGGGTACATCGCCGAACTTGAGGGCGACGCGGATCGAGCCCTGCAGTATTACAAATTGGCGGCCACGACTCCGACGGACGCCGTAATTGATGATTCCAGCATTGCGGGCCTTAAGGGGCAGCCGGTGAGTTCCGCTTTCCGGACGTCGGAAGCTTCGGCGTACCAGAGAAATCGTGCCAACTTCCAGGCAATGGCACTGCTGGAAAAAGGCCGCGTGTTTGAAGCGGAGATGATTCTCAAGAGCGCCATTGAAAAGGATCCCAAGAATCCGTTCCTGATCGACAGTCTCGGATACGTGATGGAATCTGAGGGTGATCTGCAAGGCGCAGTGAAATATTACGAGCAGGCGGCGAGTCTTAATTCGGATGAAAAAGTTGTGTTGACCCCTCGCAAGCGCTGGCGAGGCAGGACGATCAGCGAAGTCGCGGCTGATAACGCGACCCTGGTGAGAGACGTGCTCTCGAAGGGCGAGGACACGGGGACGCAAGTAGCGCGACTGAATCTTCGAGGGGTGTCTGCCCTGAATCATAACGACACGGCCGACGCTCAAAAATTCTTCTCTGACGCCTACAAACTCGACCCCTCGAATGCCTTCACGTTAAACAACATAGGGTATGTCTCCGAACTCGCGGGAGACCGTGAAACCGCGCAGATGTATTACGACGCCGCTCGCACGGCACTTGAGTCGAACGAGCGTGTCACCTACGCGACCCGACCCGAAGCGGAAGGACACCGGATGTCGACCGTTGCCGGAACCAATGAGGAGGACGTGGAAGCCACGCTCAAGACCCTTCAGCAGCTAAAGCGCGGAGCGAAACATCCCATTCAGCTTATGCTTCGCAATGGCAGCGTCGCACCGCCATCTCCGGGTCCCCAGGAACGACAGCAACAGGCTCCTGGAATCGTCAATCCGCCTCTGCCCCCACCCCAACTCCCGGAACGGGACAGGTCTCCACCACAACGGCCACCTTCTTCTCCAAACCCAGAGCCACTTCCAAGTGATCAGTCGCCACCACCTCCCCCGACGGATCAGTGATCACCGTGAGCGATAGACCATCTCGGTGCTGCGCCGGTTAGTTTCGACTCGATGTGCAAACCGGAGGATACGTATGAATGATTCGCTTGCGCGCCGGATAAGTTCGGCGGCTAGTTTTCTCTCAATTTTATTTTTGGTGGGCTGTCAAGGACTGAAGAATACGACGACTGCGCCTCCTACGCCGCCGCCAACCGGCGGCACCCTGCAGACTTCGGTGAACCACATCATCTTTCTCGCCCAGGAGAATCGCTCGTTCGACAACTACTTTGGCGAGCTGCGCCAATATTGGGCGGACTTTGGCTATCCAGACCAGCCTCTGGATGGGCTGCCCCAGTTTCCTACCAGCGCTGGGGGCGCGCCGCCTTCAAATCCTGGGTGTGATCCGGCGTTTGCGTTTCCCGGAAGCGACTGCACGATCGATTCGCAGAGCCCGATGGTTCAGTCGTTTCATTACGTCACGCAGTGCGTGGAAAATCCTAGTCCGTCGTGGAACGAGTCCCACGTAGACTTCAACTTTTCTAATCCCGTTTCGAGCACGGCGACACTCGATGGCTTCGTTTGGACGGCCGCGCACGATTCGCGCACGATCGTTCCGCCTTTCAACGACGTTAACGGCCAACGGGTGATGGGGTACTACGACGGCGGCGATCTGAACTACTACTACTACCTGGCGTCGAACTTCGCGACCTCGGATCGGTGGTTTTCGCCGGTGCTGACGCGCACTCCGCCGAACCGAATGTACCTGCTCGCAGCAACATCACAGGGGCACGCTTACGAACTGAGGCAGAACAGCACACTGCTAACCGCGCCCATCATTTTTCAGGAACTGCAAACAGCCGGTGTGACCTGGAAGATCTACGTTCATCCAGGGCCGGATAACTGTACCACCCCGCAGTGCTTGTATCAGTTCAGCTACATTCAGAACTTTACCTATGGCCAAACGATCTTGAGTCAATTCCCACAGAATATCGTTCCTGATTCGCAGTTCATCACAGATGCGCAGAAGGGGCAGCTTCCTAACGTGGCATACATCGAGCCAGCTTCAGCGGTGGGATTGGATGAACATCCGGCGGATTTTGACGCGAATCCCGCGTGCTGCAGCGTGCAGGCGGGAGCGGCCTATGTTTCTACGTTGATGAATTCTGTGATAAACGGTCCGTCGTGGAAGGATTCGGTTTTCATTCTGACGTACGACGAGTTCGGCGGATTTTACGATCACGTTGCGCCGCAAGCCGCAGTGAGCCCGGACAGCGTCCCGCCTCAGGATCTGCTGGCCGGAGATGTCTGCACTGTTTCTACCGGGCCTACCTGCGACTTCGTGTACACGGGCTATCGGCTTCCGCTAATCGTCGTTTCGCCGTTCACGAAAAAGCACTACGTGTCACACACGGTGGCAGATACAACGGCGATCCTCAAACTGATCGAGACGCGGTTTAATGTGCCGGCGCTTACGAAACGTGACGCGGCGCAGATGGACATGACTGAGTTCTTCGACTTTGCCAACCCACCTTGGACAACCCCGCCATCGAACATTCCGACGCAAAACGTCAGCGGACCCTGCTATTTGGACCACTTACCTTAGAGGTGGTGAGTCGCTGTTCTAACGCTGATCGACCCCCTTGCGCGGGATGGACGCTTCAGGCGATCGCACCACCGCGGAACTGCGGAGACAATTCGAGGGGAGTGGCTGCTGGATTGTGAAAGGAGCACATGGGATCAGATTTTCAACGTCAGGGATTGGGAGCGATCCGCTTCTTGAGGGATGGCAGCGAAGGTTTTAGAACGCGATAAGCGTTCGCGGATCCTAGGTGCTCGGGTTCTCGCGGTTCGGCCCCTGCCAGGAGTGAAGCCGCTTCTCGACGTGACGTGCAGTCCAACTTCGCGTCGGAGTCCAGCGACGCGTGCGGCGGAGTTTCGAGAATGCCTTTAACATCTTCAGACGCTGCTGCATATCGAAGGATCGGATGTATTCCCTGATGATCTGGGGCATGCTCATCTGTAGCGCCGCACTGAAATTCTGCTGAGCCATCTCGCGTAATCGTTCTGGCGTCTGCAACATGCTGAGCATATGCTGCGCCAGCGAGTCAACGTCATGGGGCGGGAAGAATTCCATTGATACCTGTTCTTGCTCGGCTAGTTCGACAAAGTCCTCGATCTTAGGAGCCAGGATCGGCAGCCCATATTGGCAAGCCACTCGATCCTGCTGAAGACGTATACGGCAGAACCGTGAAACTCGCAGTGCGAAACAGGTCGGGCAGCGAACCTTCGGGGACATAGCCCATAAAGCGAAGTGACGGATTATCCTTGACGCGGTCGGCAATGCTTTGTACGTAGCCGGCGGTCTTGGGGTGGTCTCCTCCAGCGATTACTAATTCAGCTAACGGAAATTCTCGCGAAACCCTCAAGAAGGCTTCAACAACCAGTTCGAGGCGCTTGTACGTTCCCCATTTGCCAAACGCGAGCACACGATGAGTTGGGTTTCCGCGAAGTTCGAAGTCTGGGGCTTCGGGGCGACTTGCGAAAATGCCGTGATGGCGAATACTTACTGAGCCGCGCCCGTACTTTTCCTGCAACGTCTTGTGATATGCGGGTAGGAGAACTGACACCGAGTTCGCCGATAGAAGCAGATGCGTCGCGACCCGACCTGCTGCGCTGTAGAGTTTTTGGGACTTAACACCCGCATCCGTAAGGTTCACTGTTTCAAATAGCTGGTGGAGGGTGACATGGGTGTAGCCAGAAAAAAGCCGCGTCAAGACAGGAGTGGTCAGGCCAAAAAACGCCGGTAGAGGCTTACCACCAAAGCTGGCAAAGCCAAGGTTGTACCAGACCACGTCGGGCTTCACACGCTGTATCGCGCGAACGAGCGACACCGCATTTCCGAGTTGATTGAATCCCCAGCAACGAACGACCGAAAAATCCGGCAGTTCTGCCGCAGGCTCGGACAATGTGTCACCCAGAATTGTTAATTCGATGCCGGGCTGTTGCCGTAGTTCCTCCGCGATATGAAAACCATACTCATTCAGTGCTTGGCGGCTTGGCGGAAACGCAGTGACGAGCGCAATCTTCATTGTGGAGTTGGCCTTAATAAGAGATCACGAGACAATTTTCCCAGAAGGTGCAGGTAGTGAAATGCGACGCTGGCGCTGGCTTTGCTCTTGCCGGCGTGCCTCGTTCCAAAGTGGAAGGGCACCTCCTTCGCGGATAGAACGCGCCCTCTCACGAGAATCTCAAGCAGCAGCTTGAAGCCCTTCGTTTCGAACTCCAGCCCATCAATCGCCTCGCGTCGAACAATGAAGAAACCGGACATCGGATCTTTAACCCGCACATTTTTGCGTTGGAAGGGCAGCGTCGCCAGAGTACTTGCGCGAGAAATGGCGATTCGAATTGGATTCCACCCCGCAACACCGTCTTTCGCCACGTAGCGGCTCGCGATAGCGATGTCATTCCCCTCGTCCATGGCTTCGAGCAGTCCGGCAAGAACGTCTGGTGGATGCTGAAGATCGGCGTCGATGACTCCGAGGAGAACGGCGTCGGAATGATTCCAGCCCTGCAGAACGGCGCCCGCCAGTCCTCGCTCGTGGAGTCGGGAGAGAAGTCTCACGCGTGAATCGCGTTCAGAATACTGCAGCACAAGCTCGGGTGTGCCGTCCGAGCTTCCGTCATCGACGACGATCACTTCGTAGGGGCGTTGCTGCGGATCAAGCACCTTCTGTACTTTTTCCAGAAGTCTTTCGATGTTGCCCGCTTCGTTCAGTGTCGGTACGACCAATGCGAACTTCTCGCGAGAAATTGTTTCCATCGAGCCCTCTCCGGCTTCCAGAAAAGTGAGCATGAGATGGGCTAAGCGACTCGTTAGTTGGCTGTATTTATCGCGTAAGTATTTTGTTTTATGTGATCTACGGGCAATCACGGAGATATGATATGGGTAGATTCCCTGAGGGATGGTGTTTCGGTCGAGCCTAGTAATAGTCGACTCAGAATCCGCTCATGGACTTGCTCGATCGTCGCGGGCGGAATTACCTCGAGGTGAGGGACGACTTCCTGCAGGCTAAGAAATTCGTGCCGGTATTCATGCATGAATGCAAGTGGGTATTCAGGTTTTCGTTGGAAAGCTTCGTCAGGAGAAGCATCCAGCACGAACACCTTTTCTGGCGACGGCGCCAATGCCAGGATAAGTCCACGATATGCACGGGCCAGCCAGGTGCGAGGAGAGATTTGCACGAGTAAATCGTAGACGTACCGATCAAAAATAATGAAATCCAGATCTTTGGAGCGGCGCAATCGGTTCGCCACTTGACGCAAACGCAGGGTATCCAGCGCGTAGAAGAAAGAGCGCACTATTGTCAAATACCACGTACGCACATTTTTGTCGTGACGCAGAGAAGTTGCGGTGTCGCCCGGCTTCTTTTTGAAAACTCGCGAACTCATTCCTGTTCTTAACTTCGGGAGGACAGCAACGTCCTCCCAAAAAGCGACACGGCCCACGCGATACCCCATCTGCGTCAGATAAGCCGCTACATTTTCGATTTGCGTGGTTTTGCCGGCGCCATCGATGCCAGAGAAAGTCACGAGTTGGGCGTGCTGATGCGTCGTGCGCCCTGGAATTTGAGACGAGCGATCTGACGTTCTCAAGACTACGGCGCTCCGGGAGGTCTTGAGGGGCTTCCCTTTGAAAGAGCGAAGACCGATCCCACTGCGATTGCCGCTCCGGCGACAAGGCCCGTCTTGATGAGGAGAGAGCGGCGCTGTTTCTGTTTCGTCGGAGCAATGGCCGCTCCGATCGGCCGTGAAGCAGGAGCTCCCCTCACAGTGGGTGCCTTTGCACCAGCTGTGCCCGAGGGAACAGGGTTCGGGGTCTGCTGTTGTGGGGTGTCCTGTTGGCTTTGCCGAACTGGCTGCGCAGGCGTTGGAGCATCCGGTAATTCACCGCTGTTCGAAGCACTCGCAATATTGTGGTTGTCGGGATTCGTAGTAGCCTGTTGCGCGGTGTGATCATCCAGCACCTTTGGGCTTGGTGCGTCCTGGGGTAGCGGCTCCGCAAACGCAACCATTGCTCCGGATAAAGCAAAAATCAGCCAGGATCTGCAAACATGACGAAAGGCCTTGGTCATCGACGTGTACCTCCCGGGTACTGCAAATGGACGGACATGCTGCTAGGCGGCCATGTGTTGAGTATCGTTCCGATCCAGCGAGTCGAGTTGGTATTGCTTATCGATGCCCGCTGCATCTGATACTGACGGAAAGACCTTGATGACAGAGGTTAGCTGCGTGAGTTCCATGATCACAGCGGCCTCCGGAGAGGCTCCGGCGACGGACACGCGCCCTTCCGAGCGTTCCACATGTTCCACGCAACTTAGAAGCAACTCCAAGGTCTCGGTGCCGATTTTTTTGTTGGGGGGCAGATCAATGATCAGTTGGGCTCGGTACGATTGGCGGGCAAGTTGTTTAACTTCTGCTAGGAACTGCTTCCGCCGATGCCTTTCGGAACTCTCGGGTAGCTGTTTCACCACAACGGGACCGTTCTGAATCATCGTGGATCTGCCTCAATTCGGATAGATGGTCTGGTTTGCACTGCGTTTCGCGACTGGAAGAGTCACACCAGCGTTGTCCAACCCCTTGTCCAACGTTACGGTGCGAGGAGAATAGCGCGCAATCGGTTTGCGCCGTGAAGCAAGGCGTAGGGACCCTAAATCTACCAAAACTCCACGATCGAGATGTGCGAGCTGCGTCCCGTCAACGACGGAATTTCGGACATACAGTCCAGGCGCGAGATACGTATCAGGCAATAGACTCGCTCGTTCTAGCGTTGTTCCGATATCGATATCGCAGTTGTGTTCCACCGATGAACCAGCGCCAATGACCACACCCGGATTTAGCCTGCTGTACGGGCCTATGTAGCAGGACCGTTCAAGTCGAACCGAGGGATCGATATGGGCGGTTGGATGGATCCAGACGTTGTCGCCAGCCTCAAGCCCATTCGGTTGAATGCCACAACGGCCTTCCAACGCGTCCTCCACGAGGGTGCGATACGCACCCGGTGAAGACAGGCGGACAGAGTAGCCAAGAAAATCGTAGCGGGAAGAGTGTTTTGTTGCAGCACACTCGTTGCCCGCAAGACCATTTTTCAGGATGGTTTGCCGGTCAAGAAGGCTGACGCCCAGGGGGCCCAGCGAATCGAAAACGCGCGTGACCTGGTTTTGTCCTTGTTGATGGAAACGAATCAGGTCCGCGAAATCTACTTCCGCATAAGAGCCAAGTAGAATCAATAGAATCCGCTCGACGCCGCCCTTGGCCCAATCCATCATTGTTTGTACACGGCCTGCGGGCGATGCTTCACGATCAACGACAGACAACGTTCCCACGCCCAACGTCTGTACTCGTTCTACCCATTGGTCCAGCACAGTTCTGCCCAAAACAGGCCAGGCAGAGCTCTCCATTTGTTCTGTATTTCGATTTTGAGTAACAACAAGAGCGCCCAGTTCCACGAGATTTCCCTTCTAAACAGCAGTTTCCGCCCAACTCTGAATGGAAGAGCCCAGAACGAGACTCGCGTTGTTCTGCGGTGGTACGTCCCCGCCGCGGGGGATAGTGCGGTGGCTAGGCAGGGAAGAGGACTCTTTTGTTTGAAACGCACGGTTCGCAGTGATGTCCGCTCGCCGGCTATGATTCAACGTCTCCCGCATGCGGCGCGCAAGATGGCGTCGAGATACGAGACATTCGCGAATGCGTTGCTTTGCCTTGTGAAGTTGAGACTTCGAGTTGCCCACTGTGCAATGCAGGATCTTGGCGATTTCGCGATGACCGTAGCCATCGAATTCATGCAATTCGAAGATCGTGCGGTAACCGAAGGGAAGAGCTGCGAGCGCGCGCCTCAGCGCGATGCGGTCAAGGGAGTATTTTAACCGTTCATCGTGGCGGCCGAACTCACGCTTGCCAGACTCGGCTTCGCTGGACCCGTCTAACGAGGATTGTGTGGTCACGCGCTTGCGAAAATGCATAAGCGCTGTATTTACTGCAACCCGGTGAAGCCAAGTCGACAGAGCGGCCTCGCCCCGAAACGTGCCGAGTTTGCGAAATGCCTGAATGAATGCCTCTTGGGTGAGGTCATCCGCATCCGCCGGATTATTCGTCATCCGAAGGCAGACTGCGTAGACACGTCCGCGGTGTAACTGGAAGAGGGTGGCAAAAGCGTCGCCATCGCCCTCGATCGCCCTCTTGACGAGGGCTTTTTCAGACGCATTCGTCAAAACGGACGAAGTTGTCGGTGTTTCGAGGGGCGTGGGCGTTACGTCGCCATTTTCCATGCACAGACAGTACGGTTTTCGAACACCAAGTCATATCAGGCCAGCGCCGTATTCACATTGGTGCTTTCCTGTAACACTTCTGGGGAGCAACTGGGTGAAAACTAGTAGTTTTATTGCACGAAAATTTCGTACACGCGTCGCGTGTGAAATCTACATGGTTCGCTGGATTGCGAGAAAAAAGCAGAAGGCTAGGATCAGCAGCGGTGAACCTTTAGGACTCCACAGCCATTCCACTCAGTTTTCCAGCCACATCGGGGCCCGAGCCGGTTCAAAATTTGAAAATCGGCTCGGGCCTCCCGCCTCAAACAATTTGCTGACAGATAAAATGACAAGCAGCTGCGGCACTTTGTGACGCGAAGCGAAGTGTCGGATAAGTTACGGAGCTCCCCCAAAACGGCGTTCCCGTCGTCGAGGGTATTAGAACCTTCGAGTTTCGAATCTGGTGATCCCTCCTTGTGAATCGATTTCTCGGTCGCTAGAATCGCGGAAAACCTGCACAATCTGCGGTTTGCAATTCGATGTCAATCGATCGGCAGGAGAGGTCTGTTTCATGAAGTGGTTAGCCAGGTTGGTAATGCTGGGCGCGGCAACCTCGGCGGTCGCGCAAGTGTCGGTCAGCGTGCCGGCGAACAATAGCAACGTCTCCACGACCGTTCAGTACGTTGCTACAGCCACCACGAGTTGCGCCAAGGGCGTGTCTGCCATGGGTATCTACACGGCGCCAAATGTGCTGGCGTACACGGTCAACGGCAATAAGCTCAACACAGAATTGACGCTTAACCCGGGAACCTACAATACCGTGGTTCAGGAATGGGACAATTGCGGGGGCGCTAGCAAAACGCCGGTCACGATCTTTGTAAAGGGAAGTGCCGCTGAGGTTCAGGTCCTCGCTCCCACGAACAATTCCAACGTTAGTTCTCAGGTGCAATATATTGCAACCGCGAGCAGCAGCTGCTCGAAGGGGGTGGCTGCCATGGGCGTTTACACTTCGCCGGGCGTTTTGGCGTATACGGTCGCTGGAGCCAGTTTGAATACCAATCTGACGCTAAACCCGGGCACGTACTACACGGTGGTTCAGGAATGGGACGCATGCGGAGGATCGGCGAAGACGCCGGTTACCATCAATGTTGCTGGTTCCTCCTCCGGTAGCGGTTCGGTGAAGGTGAGCGCTCCCCTAAATAACGCAACCGTCAGCCCAACCGTGCAGTTTGTCGCCACTGCTTCGAGCAGTTGCAAATCTGGCATTGCGGCTATGGGCGTCTATACTGCGCCCGGAGTTCTTGCCTACAAGTCAAACGGTGCGAGTCTCAATGCTTTACTGACCCTGGGAAATGGAACCTATCACACAGTGATACAGGAATGGGACAACTGTGGCGGCAGTGCAACCGCGCCTGTGGCCATCACGGTTGGATCCGGTAGCGGCGGTTCATCCGGCCAGTTCGCAAATCTGCATCAGCAGTCGGGATGGACGGGTTACGCGTTGCTGCCACCCGTGTACAACATCTGCCCAACGTGTGTACCGAGTGGTCCGCAGGCCCAGTGGTCAATGACGCAAGGGGTGAACTCCCCTACGTTGAGCGGCAGTTCCGCGCGAATGGACATCGGTGGTCAGACCTTGTATTCCGACGCACTCTGGAACAATCACTTGATCGGTGATTTTTCTTCCCGCGGCTTACCCGACACGAACCGCACCATTGTGCCCAATGTTCACAACTTTACTTACGACGTCTACTTCTACGTAACCGACGCGAGCGTTTCCCAAGCACTCGAGTTCGATTTGAACCAGTTTGTGAATGGACAGTCGTTCATCTGGGGTCACGAATGCCGCATCGCGGGCGGTCACGAATGGGACATCTGGGATAATCCAGGGCAGAAGTGGCATCCGACGGGAGTTCCATGTAATCCGGTGAGCAACGCCTGGAATCATTTGACGATTCAAGCCCAGCGAACGTCTGACAACCACCTCCTGTTCAAATCAATTACGTTAAACGGTCAGACGGCGAATTTGAATTATTACGAGAGCCCCACACCCACGACTTGGTACGGCATCACAATCAATTACCAGCAAGATGGCAACTACAGGCAGGAACCGTATTCGGTCTGGCTCGACAAGCTGACTGTTACCTAT
>Ga0210399_10003949_pt1 | contig 11533 bp, 11 predicted proteins | sample IncBWC14MmetaG_FD_150865 | JGI IMG/M metagenome (GOLD analysis project Ga0210399, IMG submission 150865) | Forest soil microbial communities from Barre Woods Harvard Forest LTER site, Petersham, Massachusetts, United States - Inc-BW-C-14-M | ecosystem: Environmental > Terrestrial > Soil >...
CGAGCCGGAATAGATGCGAAAACCGGCGGAAACCGTTTTCGCGGAAATGCCGGTATACAGCTGGCCGGCCTCGCCCTCGCCGCCGAACGGCGCGCTGAATTTCACGTACATCTGCGCGCGATACGGCGTCTTGTCCTTGGCAAAGCGAATATCGCGATTGATGCGCGACAGATTCGCGCCCGTGCGACCGCTGGTTTCGAATCCCGGATCGAGCCGCAGAACCGCGGGAGCCAGCTCCTCGCAAAGCCGCCGCAACGGTTGCACGATACATTCCTGGTAGCGCTCGCGATGCGCCTGCATCCACTCCGTGCGATTGTTGCGGGAAAGATCGCGAAAAAAGCGAAACGTCTCGCGCGTAATGATTGTTTCCGAATTTCCCATGTACGGACCCGCCGTATTAACGAGCAAACAAGCGTACACGATTCCTTTCGCGCGTCAATTCGTCTATCCTGTGCCGCGCGCCGCTGCGCGGGACGTAGCCGCCGGCCTTCAGATCGGCGAACATGAGGTCACAAGGACAAGCATGATTTCACGAAACGTATTTGTCGCAGGATTCGTTGTAGCCGCTTTCGCCGCAGGCGCCGATTTCTTGAATCTCGTTCCCGCCGTTCTGGCTGACGAAAAACCGGCGCCCTCGAAAAAAGAGCCGTGGAAACCGGAAGATTTTATTTACGGCGAAACCGCGGGACAATTCCGCATCTCGCCGGATGCGAAGTGGGTCGTGTGGATAAAAACCAGCGCGGATAAAGACAAGGACGCGCGCGTTTCCAATCTGGTCCTCTCCAGCCTCACCGAAACCCGGGAAATTCTCCTGACGCGCGGCAGCGACAACAACACGCAACCGCGCTGGTCCCCGGACGGCGAATGGATCGCCTTTACCAGCACGCGCGCGCGGCCGAAACCCAAACCCGACACTGCTCCGATGCAAATCTGGCTGATCAACGCGCATGGCGGCGAGCCCTGGGCGCTCACCGAACTTGCGCACGCTCCGAAGCGCCTCGAATGGCTGGACAAGGACACGCTGATCTACAGCGCGGAAGAAGATCCCGCGCTGTACGAGCAGGAACTAAAAAAGAAAAAAGATGACTCGGAAGTTGTCGACGATGCGGAGCACGAGCCGCCGGTGCGTCTTTACAAGATGAATGTGAAAGACAAGAAAATCACGCGGCTCACCACGAATTCCGACTGGATCGAAGATTTCGCGGTTTCGCCGGACAGGAAATATGTGGTGGCGTCGCATGCGAAGAGTTTGCATTACACCTTCGATCAGAAGGTGCGGCCCATTGTGATTTTGCATGATCTGAGCGGCGGGCCGGAGAAGCAGCTTTTTGCGGAGTTGCGCGTGCGAGCGGAAGGATTTGAGTGGGCGCCGGACAATTCCGGATTTTACATGGCGACGCCGTTTTCCACCGACGCGCGATTTATGACCGCGGGCATCACTATTGTTTATTTTTATGACCTGGCGAGCGGCACAAGTACGCAAGTGAATCTGGACAACCCTAACGGGCTTGGATTCGATTTGCAGACGGTGCCCGGCGGATTCGTGGCGCTGCTGGCGGCCGGCAGCCATGATGATTTGGCGTTTTATTCCGCGGCTAAGGGCGCGGCCGGCTGGAGTTGGAAGCGGGAGGCGATTGCGGGGGAGCACGCGAAGAATCTGGAGAGTTTTCGCGTCAGCGAGGATGGAAAGACGATTGTGTATTCGAGTTCGACGGCGAGCAAGTTATCGCAGCCGTATCGCGCGCAGGTTGAGGGAGGAAAAATCGTTTCGCCGGTGCAGCTTGCGAAACTGAATGAAGGCTTGGTGAACGGGCGCGCTTATGCGAAGAGCGAAGTGATTCGCTGGAAGGGCGCGAACAACGAAGAGGTGGAAGGCGTTCTGTATTACCCGACGAATTATGAAGAGGGGAAAAAGTATCCGCTGATCACCGCGATTCATGGCGGGCCGATGGGCTCGGACAAGGATTTGTGGGGTGAGAGCTGGGCGTATCCGATCCAGTTGTTTACCGAGCGCGGCGCGTTTGTTCTGCGGCCTAACTATCACGGCAGCAGCAATTACGGACTGAAATGGGCGGAATCGATTTGCTGCGGAAAATATTATGACCTGGAGACGCCGGACATCAACGCGGGCGTGGATTACTTGATTGCGCAGGGTAAAGCGGATGCGGATCGCATCGGAACGATGGGTTGGTCGAACGGGTCGATCTTGTCGACGAGCCTCATTACGACGTATCCGGCGCGCTACAAAGTGGCGAGCGTCGGGGCCGGCGATATCGAGTGGCTGAGCGATTGGGGCAACGTGGATTTTGGGCAATCGTTTGACGCGTATTATTTCGGCAAATCACCGTTCGAGGACCCGCAGCTGTACATCAACAAATCGCCGTTCTTCAAGATGGACAAAGTGCAGGCTCCAGTGCTGATTTTCCACGGCACGGCGGATCGCAACGTGCCGCCGGCGCAGAGCTGGTCGTATTTTCGTGCGCTGCAGCACTTCGACAAGACCGTGAAGTATGTAGTGTTCCCCGGCGAGCCGCACGGCCCGCGCAAGTTAACGCACCAGATGCGCAAGGTCGAGGAAGAAGTGGCCTGGTTCGACAAGTATTTCTTCAAGACCGCAAAACCCGAAAACGAAGCGGTCAAGGAGGGCTCACCGCTGGCGGCTGCGCTACGCACTAAGAGTTTGGCGCGTTCCGGAAGCAATTACGGTACAGCGTTCCCGGTGAAGGGCAGGACGGTTGTGACTCCAGAAGTGGTGAAGCGCGGCGAACTCGAGATTGGACGCTTTGAAGTGACGCGCGCGCAGTTCGCGGAATTCGACAAAAATTACAAAATTGATGCGGGCACGGAAAACTATCCGGCGAACGGCATCACCTTTGAACAGGCCAAAGCGTATTCCACGTGGCTCTCGAAGCTGACCGGGCAAACGTTCCGCATTTCCAGCGACAGTGAAGTTTCCGGCCTGTATGAAAAGAAAGACGGAGAAAACACACTGGATTATTGGGCGGGGTACGCACCGAATTCCGACGATGCTGCCAGCCTAAAGAAAAAGATGGCCGAGCTTTCCGGCACGGCGCCGCTGCTAAAGCCAGCCGGAAGCTTCGCTGGTCAAGGCAAGGACGACGAAGAACTCATTTTTGATCTGGGCGGCAACGTGGCGGAATGGGTGTTGACGCGCGACGGCAAGGGCAAAGTCATGGGCGGCAGTGCGGATTGCCCGGCGGATGCGAAGGCGAACTGCACGGCTGGGCCGGAGTACGTCGGGTTTCGCGTTGTGCGCGGTGCGGCGAAGGCTGCGGCGCCGGCACAGTAAAGACGAAGACAAGATTTCACCACAGAGCGCACAGAGTTCGCGGAGGAAGTGAGCGAGCCCCCCCTCCCCCCTTTTTTCACAAGTGTTGATTCTAAAGGTGGTTAAAGTGCTTTGTTTTCACACACTTTTGCAAGTGTTGATTCTAAACATAGTTAGCCTGGCACAAATTCAGTCCTGCTCAGAAGCATGGGCGCGTGCGGAGCGAACTTTCCAACGCGAACTTTCTAAGCGGTGGCGGCCTTCGCCTTCGTCGCGGCCTGCTCGATAAGATCCGCGACCGCTCTTGGCTGCGATACGTAGATGGCGTGGCTCCCCTTGACCTCAACGACGGTAGCACCGGCGCGCTTGGACATAGCACGCTGGGCGTCTGGTGGAATCATCCTGTCCTCGGTGGTGACCAAGTACCAGCTCGGCTTAGTCCTCCACGCGGGTTCGCGGATCGCGCCGCTAATGGCCCCCATGCCCCACGGAACTTGGGAGTTAGCCATAAACGCAGCTTTTTCTGGGTCCACGTCGGCTGCGAAAGAGGCTGGAAACTTCGCCTGGTCGAGGAACAAAAAGCCGTCTTGCGGCGGCAGTATCGGCGGTACGGGCGCGCCGGGCGGCAGGTCCTTAATAAGCGATCCCACCGACTCGCCCTTGTCTGGAGCGAAGGCAGCGATGTAGACGAGGGCGGAAACCTTTGGATGGTTTCCGGCTTCCGTGATTACCGCTCCCCCGTAGGAATGGCCGACGAGAATTGTAGGTCCGTCCTGCGTTGCGAGAACTCGCTTGGTCACCGCAACGTCGTCCTCCAAGGATATCGTCGGATTCTGGACGATGCTGACGGTGTAGCCGTCTCGCTTCAGGATCTTGTAGACGCCCTCCCAGCCGGCGCCATCCACAAAGCCACCGTGGACTAGAACGATGTTCTTAGCCATCGTAATCTCCTTAGTTGAGATTGCCGAACATGCGGATAATTCGGGCATCGGGAATCATTGAAGGGGGTCACGCCAGAACCGCTAGACTTCGGACTTCGCTTGAACTCTCGACCCGGGTCAAGAATCCCAGAGTCGTCATCCGCCATCCGCAGGATGCATGTTACTCGCGTGGTTTGCCAAAACGCAACAGGGTGCGCGGGGCGAGGGCGCAGTAGGAACCAAGATAAGATTTCACCACAGAGGACACAGAGTTCGCGGAGCCGAAAAATCGTTGGATGCGAGGGCCCGCCTCCTAGAGCGTATATGGATGCTACCCCCCACCCGGGTGTTTTCGGAAAAGAGGCTGTAAGGTACTGAAAACAAAGAGTGGAGGTATGCAAACTGGAAAAAAGAGGCCGCAAACCATTGATTCTAAAGGGACGGCTATTTTTCAAAAAAAGCCCAAAACGGCGAAGAGGCTGCAGCTCACAGCAAATAAATGACTTAGGGCTGATTGCTTCGGACCTTGTACTCCGAACAGCTTGCCGAGGCGGAGAAACCAGAGAACTTTGCGTAGTTATCTACAGAGACAGCTTACCTTGCGCGGTACTGGGATGTCAAGCGAAAAATTGGGCGGCCAGATTGGAGCTTGCAGGCGCGCGGGGGCGGGGGCTAGGCTGCGGGGATGAGCGAATTTACTGTTACCGATCGAACGAAGGTGCGGCGGAAGGCGAACCGGGGGCGATATGACCGGGAGACCATCTACCGCATTCTGGATGAGGCGTTTGTGTGCGCGGTGGGATTTGTGGCGGACGGCTTGCCGTTTGTGGTGCCGACGAATTACGTGCGGGTGGGGGACAAGCTGTTTCTGCACGGGTCGCCGGCGAGCCGGTTGATGAAGACGCTGGCGAGCGGGGCGCCGTTTTGCTTGAGCGTGACGCTGCTGGACGGAATCGTGTTCGCGCCATCGGCGATCGGGCATTCGGTGAATTACCGGTCGGTGGTGGTGCTGGGCAAAGCGGAGGTGATTGCGGAGCCGGCGGCGAAACTGGCGGCGATGCGCGATTTTGTGGAGTACGTGATCCGCGGACGGTGGGCGCAGGTGCGGCCGCCGAACGAGAACGAATTGAAGGCGACGATGGTGCTGGCTGTGCCGCTGGTGGAAGCTTCGGCGAAAATGCGCACGGGATTTGCGGTGGACGATGGGAATAGCGATTACGACACGGCGGGGTGGACGGGAGTGCTGCCGATGAAATGGACGCCGCAGACTCCGGTGGATGATCCGCGCAGCAAGAAGAAGATTCCGGTGCCGGAGAATATTGCGAATTATGCGAGGCCGCAGTAGGGGTGAGGGAGGCTGGCTGCGATAGCGGCTGCGTGCTACGATTCGCCGGGGTTAGGAGGAACAATGAAGACTATTGCGAAGGTTATGCTGGGAGCGGGAGTGGCGGCGATTTTGTCGTGCGGGTCGGCGCTGGTGCTGCATGGGCAGCAGAAGAGCGTGTCGCTGGAAGGGTACGTATTGGATTCGGCTTGCGCGTTCACGAAGAACCTGGAGAAGCCGATCAGCCGCGAGTGCGCGCTGATGTGCGCGAAGGCGGGATCGCAACTGGTGATTTTGACCGACGACGGATCCATTTATTGGCCGATCGCGGACACCATGCCGGCCACCGGCCAGAACGCCCGGCTGCTGGAATTCGCGGGCGGACGCGTGACGGCGAAGGGCAAGCTGTACGACCGCGGGGGATCGCATGCGCTGGTAATCGAGCAGATTGCCGCGGCGCCGGCGAAGAAGTAAACCGGCATACTCTGGCTTACAGTCACGTACCGCACTGGCACCGGTGCGTGGAGCGATTGCAAAAGATGCCTACGTTGAGGTCCTTCGGGCATCCTCACCGGATGCCCTCAGGATGACAGTCCCTCAGTAAACTCGTGTGGCGCCTACGATATTCAGCGAGGAACTGCCTACTTTGCGCAGACGCAAGCGGCTTGACCCTATTCCGGGGATTTTGATTTTCGATGTGGACGGCGTCCTGGTGGACGTGCGCGAGAGTTTCTGGCGCTCGGCGCTGGAGACAATGCGGTTTCTGACCGGGAAGCGGGTGACCTGGGCGGAGCTTTACAAATGGAAGAACAAGCCGGGGAACAACGACGATTGGAGCATGGTATCGAACTGGGCGACGGCGCTGGGGAGACCGACGACTTATGAGGAGGCGCGGGACGCCTTTCAGCAGTTTTATTGGGATCGTGATGGGCGGCCGGGGAATGTGCGGCGGGAGAAGATTCTGGTTACGCCGGCGCAGGTGGAGCGCTGGGCGAAGCGGTTTGAGCTAGACCTTTTTACGGGGAGAACGCGGCAGGAATTTACGTACACGTTCGCGCGCTGGGCCGGGACGCGGCAGTTTCGCATGGTGGTGACAATGGATGATGTGGCGCGGAAGAAGCCGCATCCGGATGGACTGCTGAAGATTCTGGGGGGACGGGATCCGGGGACGGCGCTGTACGTTGGCGACAATGTGGATGATGCTTTGGCGGCGCGGGCGGCGGGAATGCGATTTATGGCCATTTTGCCGGCGGGAACTTACGGGTATCGACAGCGAGCGGCGAAATTTCGGGAACTGGGGGCGTTGGCGCTGCTGCCTCGGGTCACGGCGATTCGTGCTTGGCTGGATTGATTTCGGACGATTTGTCGATGGCCGGCGCAAAGCCTCAGGCAACCTTACCGTCCCGAGTACCTCTAAACCACTTAGAGATCGCTGTGCCTTGCGTTGCAGTATGGCTGGTTCCTGCCCAGGGAACTTTGGGACCGGAAAACGGGAATTCATAACGAGAGCTGTGCACGGGAAGGGCTGTGTTCAAGAGATGAGCGCCATGAAATCGAAACTTCTAAGAATTTGTGTTGCGGCGGGCGGTTTGGGACTTATTGGGGCGGCATGGCCGACAGCCGCGAGAGCGCAGGCACCGGCGGGGCCGTTGCCGGCGGCACAACCGCAAGGTCCAGCGTCGCCTGAAGCGCGGCCGCAGGCACAAGTCGCGCCGGTGAAGCCGCGGACCTCTATTCTCGGGGCGTGGAAGTTGAATCGCGACGAAAGCGATGACGCGCAAAAGAAAATGCAGGATGCGCGGGGCGCGAATGGCGGCGGAAGGGGCGGAGGAGGCGGAGTGCGCATGGGCATCCCCGGGATGGGAGGAGGTCCGTACGGCGGGCGGCGGGGCGGCGGCGGAAACGAGAGCGACGAAGACCGGCAGAAGATGCAGGAGGTGGTGAATCCCACACGCGCGTTGACCGTTGCCGAGGCCAAGAAGGACGTGGAGATCGATATGTTCGACGACCAGGAGCGCAAGAGCGCGTTCTATACGGATGGGCGCAAACTGCAGAAGACGAAGGACAGCAGCACCCAGGAGATTTCGGCGCATTGGGATGGGAACCGGCTGGTAACGGATGAGAAAACGCCCAGCGGCCGGAAGATGACGCGGACCTACGAACTCTCCTACGATGGCACACAAATGTATGAAACATTGAACCTTACGCGTGGCCGCTCGAATTCACAGGTCAGCATTCGGTACGTGTACGACCAGGCGGACGCGCGGACCGCAAATTCCTCACAAACGCGCCGATAAGCCGCGGAGCAATCCGCATTTTTTGCCATGCTGGACGAAGCCGGCCGCATTGACTGTGCGGCGCGGCGAATGCTATAAAATATTGTTTCATTAGGCAGCTACAGGCCCACCGTGGAAGGGTGTTGCGGGTCAAGAACATGGTGCGGCTGCCTACCGCTCGTGGCCCACGCGGCCAGACTTGAAGGGGTTCAGGCGACACAACTTAGATGCAAGAGATTGTTCACCAACTTGGGGAACTGTTCCTTCAGGCTGTGCCTACAGTCCTGATTGTTTTGGTTTTTTACCTGATGCTGCGGGCGCTGTTTTTCAAGCCGCTGCTGGCGGTGATGGCGGAGCGCGAGGCGCGCACCGCGGGCGCACGCAAGGCCGCGGCCGCCGCGGAAGCCGCCGCCGCGGAAAAAGTGAAGCAGTATCAGGAAGAGCTGAGAAAGGCGCGCGCCCAGGTGTATTCGGAGCAAGAGGCGGCGCGAAAGAAGTTGCTGGACGAGCGCGCGGCGCTTCTGAAAGAGGCGCGGAACAGGGCGGCAGCGGAGGTTGCCGCGGGCAAAGAGCGAGTTGGCAAGGAGCTGGCCGCGGCGCGACGCGACATCGAGGCTTCGGTGGGACAACTGGCCGCGGAAATTGCGCGCCGGGTGCTGCAAGTTCCGCCGAAGCAGGATGGTCCAGCGAGAGTGGCGCGATGAAGCGCAAGCGCGTCTTGGGATTTTTTTACGGCGCCGCGACGTTCTTATTTGTTGCGGCCGCGAGCGCACGGGCAGCCGAAGAAAGCGGCACGGCGACGGAGCGCACCAACGAAATCTTCAAGTGGATCAACTTCGTCATTGTGGCGGGGCTGCTTGTCTGGTCTTTTCGGAAGTATGTAATACCTTTTTTCCACAAAAATGCCGAGACCATTGGCTCCGCAATCACGAAAGCCACCGCGGCCAAGGCAGAGGCGGATCGCCAACTTCGCGAAGCGGGGGAAAAACTCGCGCACCTGCAACAGGAGGTGACGCAACTGCGCGCCACTTCGCAGCGGGAAAGCGCCTCGGAAGCCGAACGCATTCGGATTATTTCGCAAAGCGATGCGCAAAAGATCGGGCTGGCCGGAAAAGCGGAGATCGAAGCGGCGGAGCGCGCCGCGCGGTTGGAACTGAAAGCGATTGCGGCGAATCTGGCGGTGGACGGCGCGGAAGCGCTGCTGGCCAAGGAGTTGACGCCGAAAGCACAGGAGTCGCTGGTGGCGGCGTTCGTGAAAAGCCTCGAGGGGAGGCCGAATTGAAGTCCGCGAGCTTGCAGTATGCGAACGCGCTGGCGGATATTGCCATGGCGCAAGGCGCGGCGGAAGCGGCCGCGCAGCAGCTGAGCGGATTCGGGGCATTGTACGGACAGTCCGCGGAGCTGCGGAATTTTCTGTCGAGCCCGGCGGTGGACGCGGAAGCAAAGCACCGAGTGATAGAAAAACTGCTGGCGCGGGTAGGCGCGAGCAAGATCGTGCGCAATTTCTTGTTCGTGGTGGTGGACCATCGGCACACGCACGTCTTGCCGGAAATGATCGCAGCGTTCCAGGAAGTAATTCGGGAACGGCAAGGAATCACGGAAGCGCAAATTTCCTCTGCGGCGGAGTTGAACGCGGCGCAGAAGAAGGAAATGTCGTCCGCGCTGGAGCGACTGACGGGAAAGCGCGTGGAAGCAAAGTTTTCGCTGGAGCCGGGACTGCTGGGCGGAGCGGTCGTGCGGGTCGGGGATACGGTTTATGACGGGTCGTTGCGCAGCCGGTTGAATGAATTGCGGGCGCGCTTGGCGTCGGAATAGGGAGCGGGAGCAGGAATGGCGAACATCAAGGCGGACGAAATCAGCAAGATTCTGCGCGAGCAGATTGAGAACTACGAGCAGACCGTGGCCGTTGATGAGGTGGGCGCGATCATCAGCGTGGGCGACGGGATTGCGCGCATTCACGGCCTGGAAAAAGTGATGGCCGGGGAGATGCTGGCGTTTCCGCACAATATTTTTGGCATCGCGCTGAACCTGGAAGAGGAAGAAGTGGGAGCGGTGCTGCTGGGCGAGTCCTCGGAGCTGAAAGAGGGGGACGTCGTCAAGCGCACGAACACGATCATGTCCGTGCCGGTGGGCGATGCGCTGATTGGGCGCGTGTTGAATCCCCTGGGCGAGCCGGTGGACGACAAAGGGCCGATCAACACCAAGGAGCGGAATCCGCTGGAGCGCATTGCTCCCGGCGTGCTGGACCGGCAACCGGTGCGCGAGCCGCTGCAGACAGGCATTAAGGCCATCGATTCGATGATTCCGATTGGGCGCGGACAGCGCGAGCTGATCATCGGCGACCGACAGACGGGAAAGACGGCGGTCATTCTCGACACGATCATCAATCAAAAGGGAGGGGACCTAATTTGCATTTACTGCGCGATTGGGCAGAAGAGGTCGACGATCGCGCAGGTGATGAAGGTGCTGACGGACGCCGGGGCGATGGATTACACGATTATCGTGGCGTCGTCCGCATCCGAGCCGGCTTCGGTACAGTACATTGCGCCGTATGCGGCTTGCGCGATGGGCGAATTTTTCCGCGACAACAAGCGGCATGCGGTGACGTTTTACGACGATCTTTCCAAACACGCGCAGGCCTATCGAGAAATTTCGCTACTCTTGCGGCGGCCGCCGGGACGCGAAGCGTACCCGGGCGACGTGTTTTATTTGCACTCACGCCTGCTGGAGCGCGCGGCCAAACTGAACGACAAGCTGGGCGGCGGCTCGCTGACGTCGCTGCCGGTGATTGAGACGCAGGCGGGCGACGTTTCCGCGTACATTCCGACCAACGTGATTTCCATCACCGACGGACAGATTTATCTGGAAGCAGACTTATTCAATGCCGGGATTCGCCCGGCAATCAACGTGGGCATTTCCGTGAGCCGCGTGGGCGGCAACGCGCAGATCAAGGCCATGCGGCAAGTGGCGGGCTCGTTGCGTTTGGACATGGCCCAGTACCGCGATCTGGCGGCGTTCGCGCAGTTTGGCGCGGACCAGTTGGATAAGGCGACACAGGCGCAACTGGCGCGCGGCCAGCGCCTAACGGAAATTTTGAAGCAGGACCAGTACGCGCCGCTTTCGGTGGAGAAGCAGGTGCTGAGCATTTACGTGGCGACCAGCGGACAGATGGATAGCGTGCCGGTGAGCGAAGTGCGGCGATTCGAGGGCGAGCTGCTGCAATTCGTGGAAACGAATCATGGGTCGATTTTGAAGTCGATTCGCGAGAAAAAGGCCTTGGACGACGGCATCCGGGCGGAGATCAAGAAGGCGGTAGAGGCCTTCAAGGAGCGGTTCACGGCGGCGGTTGCCGCGGCGGCGAGCTGAGGGTTCCTAGCCTCGGGTCTTAGCGAACATCATGCCCACACTTCTCGATTTTCGGCGGCGCATCCGCTCGGTGAAAAACAGCCAGCAGATTACGCGCGCGATGAAATTCGTGGCCGCGGCGCGGCTGCGGCGCGCGCAGGAAGCGGCGCTGGCGGCGCGTCCTTACGCGCAGGAGTTGGCGCGCGTGTTGCGGTCGACCATGGCGCGCATCCAGGAGCCACAGCATCCGCTGCTGGAGCGCCGAGAAGAGAAAAACGTGCTGGCGATTGTGCTCACCGGAGAGCGCGGGCTGGCGGGCGCGTTCAACACGAACATTTTGAAGAAAGCGAATGAATTCTTTCGCGCGAATCGCGACAAG
>Ga0210399_10003952_pt1 | contig 11529 bp, 11 predicted proteins | sample IncBWC14MmetaG_FD_150865 | JGI IMG/M metagenome (GOLD analysis project Ga0210399, IMG submission 150865) | Forest soil microbial communities from Barre Woods Harvard Forest LTER site, Petersham, Massachusetts, United States - Inc-BW-C-14-M | ecosystem: Environmental > Terrestrial > Soil >...
ATCAACTTTCTCGGCAAAGGTTTTCTCGCCTGCATGTGCTCGCTTGCGCTTCTGATTGCCGGAGCGAGCGCTTTTTATCTTCGAGGCGAAAAGAATTTTGGGGTCGATTTCCGTGGCGGCGATTTGATCACTTTGAGCTCGCCGAACACGATCGATGTCGGACAAGTTCGTGACGCCCTGAAGCCGCTTGGCTTGGCCGACGCTTCCATTCAAGAGTCAGCGCAGGGAGGCAAGAGTTACATCACGGTCCGGACCCCGTTGAACACGAGCGATAGAGTGGAGAAACAGATAATTCAGGCGATGTCGGCCACCAGTTTTAAGGTGGAAGGCTCCGAGCGTGTCGGCGCACTCGTTGGCGGTGAACTAGCAAAGAGCTCCCTCGTTGCGCTCGGTCTTGGCATTCTTGGCATCCTGATTTTTGTCACGTTCCGTTTCGAGCTTTCCTTCGCCGTGGGAGCGATCGTAGCCCTTTTGCACGACGTTCTCATGACGGTCGGAGTTTTTGCCCTGCTCGGTCACGAGTTAACTCTCACGATGGTGGGTGCTGTCCTCACGATTGCCGGTTATTCAATCAACGACACCATTGTCGTTTACGATCGGATCCGGGAAGGTCTCGCCAGCGGCCGGCGCGGCACGATCGAGCAGATCATGAACGAAAGCATCAATCAGACATTAAGCCGCACCATTCTCACCAGCACCGTTACGCTCATTCCGATTCTCTGCCTCTTTTTCTTTGGTGGCGCCGTACTGCGCGACTTTTCGCTCGCCATCATTATTGGCGTTGTGGTAGGCACCTACTCATCGATCTTTATCGCCTCGCCCATCGTGCTGTGGTGGACACGCGCCCGCGGCGGCGGCGCGACCGCTCTGCGACGCGAAATCATCCAAAAAACGACAACAGCCAATCCGGCAGCCTCCTAAGCGGAGCGCTCATTGACATTTGGCTCCTCAACGGTTCCCAAGCGAGAATTCTTTGTGCAGGAGGAAACCTAAAGCCAAGCCGGTAATGCCAGTTCAGCTCGGACCGTTTCTAACTCGTTTGAAGCTGGATTCCTGGAAAGACGGAGCCACAGAGAAGGAGCCACAGAGGTTAACGAGAACGGCACTGCAATGCGGGACGGCGTGTGTTGAAGCGTTCTGACGATAAGTGAAAACTGATTCGCCCTCGCGCGGACCGAGAATAGAGAGAAGCCATGCTTGGAAACATCCCTCTTAAAATAGTTGGCATTCTGCGGGGTATTGGTTGTGCTCATATCCCGCCGAGGGCCGCCGCAAGGAAATTATCGACAAAAGTTGACGAGGTTCGCTCACCCGAGTAGGCTCGGCTTCGCTCGTTAAGGAGCGTAATTTTGTAAACCAGGGATAATGATTCGATGCCAGAAGTGATCGTTCGCAAAGGTGAACCGGTGGATCGCGCGTTGAAGCGGCTCAAAAACAAGTTGGATGCGGAGGGCATCCTCGAGGAAGTCCGGCGATTGCGCGCGTTTGAGACGCCGTCGCAAAAGAGCCGGCGCAAGGCCAAAGCCAACGCCAAACGCGGTCGAACCCGGTTCCGCTTCAATCCGTCGTGAGGCGCCGTTGAAGCGTTACATCGTTACAACGGTTCACGGTTCGACATCTCCTCACTCACATTCGCAGACGACCCGAAAGCCGAGGTCATTGCAGGAAAAAGTCGGCACATTCGAGCCGCGCACGGTTGTCCTCAGACTGTTGAAGCGCGATTTCCAACTGCCGCCGCGATAAACGCGCCGGTTGCCCATAGCGGGCCCGCGTGGGTTTGCCTTCGGTGCTGGGCGATATGGCTCGTAGTAATCAAGACACCATTCCCAGACGTTGCCGGCCATGTCTTCCATGCCGAAGGCGCTGGCACCCAGAGGGAACGCGCCGACCGGCGAGGTCACTGGATAACCATCGTCAATATCGCGGTCGCTCCAGGCAAAATCGGTATTGCGATCGGCGAAGTTTGCCAGATCGCCACGGCCTTCGTAGTTGCCCCACGGATATTTTCTTCCGTCAGTACCGCGCGCGGCATATTCCCATTCTGCTTCGGTGGGGAGACGATATTTCTTGCGCGTACGCGCGCTCAGCCATTGGCAAAACTTAATCGCCTCCAGGCTGCTGACATGAACGACGGGATGGCGGTCGTCCGAGCCCGGTATTCGTTTGCGCAGGTGCGATGGCTGAAACTGCTCGTAAGCGGCATTCGTGATCAAATGACGCGACAAATAAAAATGATTGAGGGTCACTCTGAACAGCGGCTGCTCGTTCGGCGCGGCCTCGATCGCGTCGCTTCCCATCACGAATTCGCCCGATGGGACAAAGAGCATTTCGCCAACCAGTAGATCCTGGAAATTGGCATGCCGTCCGTGTTCCGCCTCCACCTTGTCCTCGACGGGGGATGCTTCTACAAACGGCTTGGCCTCCGCTTCGCTCGGTGCCGGCCGGCTCACTTCGATCTGCGGAGTTTCGGTGGCCGCTCCGGTCGGGGAGGTGCCGTCGGTTCCTTCCAGATAAAGATCAACCAGGTCCTCCGCCTCATCTGCTTCGAGGCCGAGATTTTCCGCCATATTGATGAACGCGTCGCGCTGGTCATCCGTCATGGTCATGTCATCGAGTCCGCTCAAACGAAGCATGCGCAGAAATTCTTCCTGCGGATTGGAAGAGGTTTCGCCATCTCTTTTCGCAGATGAAACGGCCGCACGAGGCGCGACCGGCTCGGCCCGTTGCGCGCCACTCTCCTTCAGTTTGGCCTCAATCTGGGAAATCATTTGCTCTTTTGTGAGCCCGTGTTCGCTGCCGAAACGCACAAGATTTTTCTCTTGCTCGGCGGTGAGAGTTCCGTCGGCGATGGCAAAGAGGAGATACTTCTGAAACTCCGCCACTGCCTCCTCATGTTCCTGGGCTGCGAGTTTGTCGTCCACTGCGCGGCGGCGCTCGGGATCGAGAAGTTGCACCCGCGCCTCGGTGAGGTAGCGGGACGATTCCTCCATGCCGGCGCGAAGCAACTGCGCCAAAGGATTACTTGGTTGATTTTTGAGTGGCAATTTCTTTTGCCACCAGCGCAACAGTTCCCGGCAATGTTCTTCGATTAGTTCGTTGCTCGGGTTGGCCCGAGGATCAAGGCAAAGCCGCTCGTAGAAATTTGACGACTGGTACTTATTCCAGCCGTCCCATTTGTGCGGATCGTCCGGCAGCGGAGTGGGAAAACTGATCTCGCATCTAGCCATTCTTACGCAACGGTCACCTCTCCCAGACTAGAGATGGCCTTTTCCATTTCTTCCGGCGCCAGGCCGGTGTGGCGCTCGATCGATACCTTGGAGCGATTGCCGCACGCTTCCACGTTCACCTCCAACACTTGGTTGGCGTTGTAATGATAGGTGAGTTCCACGGGAGAGCCTTTCGGTAAGAATGGCGGTAGTTGCACATCGCAAAGACCCAATGATGTGCATTCGCCCGGGAGCGTGCTTTCTCCTTCCACCACTTTGACCACTGCACGCTGCATGTTTGCGCTGGCGGTGCCAAATGAGTTTTTCGCGCTGGCCGGGATGGCGGTCCGTTTCCGGATCATCGGAAAGACATATTCCTCAAGGTGCGTTTCATCCCACAAAACCACCCCGAGGGTATGTGAGGTGATGTCGGTGATCTGAATCAAACGGCCATCGCGAGATGAAAATTGCTGCCGCGTATTTTCGCCGAGCAGTTTTTCGCCGGTCTTTTCTTCCTCCCGCAGCATCGACAAGGTGGCCTGAATCGCCGCGCCCACCGCCACCGCTTCATCCGGATTCACGTCGCTGACGAGCGGCGCGGAAGACAACTGCGAAATCATCCCGCGCACCATCGGCATACGGGTCATACCTCCGATCAGCAGGATCTTGTCGATCTCATCCCACTTCATTTTCGCCTCCTGCATCACGATCTCGCAGATGGTTTTGCACTTCTCGACCAGATGACGGCTGCTCTTTTCAAAATCTTCCCTCGTCAACTCCACTTTCACGCTCTTGCCGTTGTGATGGTGGACGAGGGCGGTGTGCGGCCGGCTCGAAAGCTGGAGCTTGCCGGCCAATGCGCGACTCTGGAGGTCTTGATAACTTTGCAGATCGAGCAGCGGGTTTTCGCCATGCGCAGCGCTATACTCTTCCGCCACCAGATTAACGATCGCGTCGTCCCAATCTTTGCCGCCCAGGCGGTGGTCGCCGTTGGTGGCAATGATGTCGATCTTTTCGTTCTCGATCCGCATGATGGTGACGTCGAAAGTGCCCCCGCCCAGATCGAAGACGAACACCGTCTGGTTCTGGTCGAGCTTGTCGAGTCCGTAAGCGAGAGCAGCCGCCGTCGGCTCGTTGATAATCTGGAGAACGTTCAATCCCGCCAACTGTCCGGCCGTGATCGTGGCCGTGCGCTCGGCGTCGTTAAAATACGCCGGAACAGTGATGACCGCGTCGGTCACTGGCGCCTGTAAATATTTTTCCGCATCCGCTTTCAATTTTTTGAGAATAAGCGCGGAGAGTTCTTCGGCAGAATAAATTCTGCCGCCAAATTCGCGGTGAAATTGCTCCTTCGGTTTGCCCATCTCGCGCTTGACGAAATCGACAATCTTCTCCGGCTCGGAGACCGAGTTGTTCTTGGCGAGCGTGCCCACAATCGCAGTCTCGCCGTCGAACAAAATCACCGAGGGAGTGATCCGTTCGCTCTCGGCGTTGGGAATGATCTGCGGTTTGCCGTAGGCATCGATGTGCGCCACAGCGGAGAAGGTAGTGCCCAGATCGATTCCGATTGCTTTGCGCTCGCTCATAAGTGGGAAATGAGATTGTCGATTGTTACCGCGTGCGGAGCTTCCAGTGCAGTTTCCATGCCGGGCGACAAAGGGAAATGTGGTCCCGGTTTTGACCGCGAGAATCTGCCAATCCCGCCGCTATTTTATTCAAGCGCGCTGCGCTCTCGGCCTGAAAAAGATCGACAATTCTGTGCCACGATCAGTTGAACCGTTTCGCGATAACCTCTTCGGCTCGAATCACCTTCCCACGCCAGCAAAATCCTCGCTTCACCCGCATCACGATGCGCCCATCCTCTTCCGCAAAATCCGCCGGCTCATAACTGACCACGCGATGAATCGCGCGGTCGACACGCTCCAGCGGTTCGATTTCTTTGACGTCGAGACGATGGAAAATCTCCACGAGCGAATGAATGGCGTTCTCCAGGTTATCACGCCATTGCGCGACAGTATCACGCTGGCCCTTCACCGCGGTTCGCAACTGCTCGGAGAGCCCGCTAAGGTCATCAAAAAGAAGAATGAGATCGTGAATGAACGGCTTCTGGAGCGATTCGTGCAGGAAATTATCGCGATATTTCAGAAGCTCCTCGTGCAGCGAATCGTACAAGCGCTGATTCACCCCTTCGCTGGTGCGAACGGCCGCCAGTTGTTCGTCAATTTTTTGGAACTGTTCCGCGAGATCGACCGGCTCGCTCAATGGAATCATCGCTCCGAGTTGTTCGATCTGTTTGGAAAGTGCGGTCTCGACGCGTTGGACATGAGCGTTCAATGCGCGAAATTCCTGCACCAGCTCTCCGGCATCTGGAGGACGCATGGGCTGCTCCGTTTCATTCGGCGCGACTGCCTGTTCGGCCTCCGCGCTGAGCTGCTGCATCGCTGCTGCAAATTCGTCCGGCGCTTTTGTTCCCCTAGCCATGACCTTTTCCCTTCTCGAAGAACTCCCGGATCGCCTCCACTAATCCGCCGATATCGTGCCGGCGCGCTTCGATCTCGATCTTCAAACCGTGATCGCGCGCTGTCTTCGACGTGATCGGACCAATGCTCGCAACCTGCATCCCATCCGGCCAGGGCAAACCAAGCGCGAGAAAATTTTCCACCGTTGATGAGCTAGTGAAAGCGATCAGATCTGCGCCTTCCTCCAATAGATGCCGGCGCGCACCGGTAGTGTCGCGTGTCTCTGGAACCGTGCGATAAGCCAAACCTTCGTCCACAATCGCTCCCAAACCCGAAAGTTCTTTGGGTAGCACGTCCCGCGCCTTTTCTGCCCGGACCAGCAGAATTCGCAAGTTTTCCACGCCCCCCTGCCTTTGAAATTCGCGGACGACCGCTTCCGCGACGAATTCGTCCGGTTGAAGATCGACATGCAGGTGAAAATTTCTGACCCGTTGCGCTGTCGCCGGGCCGATGGCGGCGATCCGCGCCCCGCCGATCTCGCGCCCGTCGTCATAGAGCTTAAAGAAGATTTCGAAAAACGCCTCGACCCCGTTCACGCTCGTGAAGACGATCCAGTCGTAACTGTGGGCGTCCTGAACCAGCTCTGCAAAGGCACGCAAATCGCCAGGTGGCTCGATTCGAATCGTCGGCAATTCAAATACGTGGGCGCCGAGCGTGCGCAATTGCGCGCTCAATTCGCCCGCTTGTTTTCGCGTGCGCGTAACGACGATCCGTTTTCCGGAAAGGGGCCGCTTCTCGTACCAATTCAAACTTTCCCGCAAGGCAACGACTTCGCCGAACACCACCACCGCCGGCGCTTCGAAGCCAACATCGGCCACGCGCTGCGCGATGTTTTGAAGTGTCCCAGTCAACGTTTCCTGACGGCCAGTCGTCGCCCAACGCACGAGCGCGACCGGCAAATCCTTGCGCATCCCTTGCTCAAGCATTTCTCGCACGATCGATTCAAGACGCTGCACGCCCATCAGCATCACTTGCGTGCCACCCAGTCTCGCCAGCGCCGCGTAATCAATCGGGCTTCCAGTTTTCTCTGGATCCTCGTGGCCGGTGAAAAAAGTGACGTGCGAATTTTCCGCACGATGCGTCACCGGAATTCCGGCGTAGGCTGGCCCGGCGATCGCCGAGGTAATTCCCGGCACAATTTCAAATTCAATTCCGGCATCGACAATCGCCTTTGCCTCTTCCGCGCCGCGTCCAAAAACAAACGGATCGCCGCCCTTCAACCGGACAACTTGTTTTCCTGCGCCCGCGCGTTCGACCAGGAGCGCGTTGATTTCTTCCTGACCGAGCGCGTGCTCGCCAGCCTTCTTTCCGGCGTAAATGATCTCTGAATCATCACGCGCCCAACCCAGGATTTCCGGATTCGCCAGATGATCGTACACGATCACGTCCGCCTGCTCGATGCATTCCTTCGCGCGCAATGTGACCAGGCCGAGATCGCCGGGACCGGCGCCAACGAGAAAACATTTCCCGATACTCTCGTTCGAAGTCTTGCTTTTACTCTTGGCCTTACTCTCCATTGATCTCCTTCAGCAATTGCCCTGCGAGATGCTCTCCGTCGTCGCGTGCGCCTTCCACTTCGCCTTCGCGGGGCGACGCCGATCCGTGTTCGAAAATTTGCGCGCGCAATCTCATTTTGTCGTTCTCCATTTCTGCCAAAACTCCAACCGGCGACTGGCAATCACACTGCAACAACCGCAGAAATTCGCGCTCTGCTCGCAAGCAAAGCAGCGTCTCGCGATCGTTGATTGGATCGACAGTCTCTCTCGAGCTTTCATCATCCGTGCGAACCTGGAGCGCAATGATCCCCTGCCCGCCGGCAGGCAAAAAAATTTCGCGCGAAAGAATCTCCACGAAAAATCGGCCACGCTCGAAGTTAATTTCGTTTCGCGCCAACGAAAGACCGAGCCGCTCCAGCCCGGCCCGGGCGAGCACGATCGCATCCCAATTGTTCTCGGCGAGCTTGCGCAAACGCGTCGGGACGTTGCCGCGAAGATCGACAACTTTCAGGTCGGGACGCCCCCAATGGAGCTGACGTGTGCGTCGCACACTGCCCGTTGCCACCGTCGCGCCGCTTGGAAGGCCAGCCAGACCGCCTGAATGTTTTGAAATCAGAACGTCATCCGTTTTCGCACGCAGCAAAACCGCCGCGATCTCCGCGCCGCGAGTAATTTCGCTCGGCAAATCTTTCGCGCTGTGCACGGCAAGATCGATATCTCCGGCGAGCAACGCACGCTCGATCTCCGCCGTGAACAGTCCTTTCCATCCCGCGTGAACATCGGCAACTTTCGCTGAATCACCTTTCGTAGCGATAATTTTCATCTCGATCCTCAATTCGGGCCGTGCCGCGTGAATTGCCTTCTCGACCAAATACGTTTGCGCCCGGGCCAGTGCGCTGCCACGCGTGCCGAGAACGATTTTCTCCGTCATCGGGCTAATCTAGCTCCTGTCTCCTGTAGCGGAAGCTGACAGCTTCCCCTACAATTCCGATGCGCGCAGCGAATTCTCACCAATCGCCGGATGCTCGGGATTTTGAGCCCGATTTAATCCCAGCGACATCTTTTCGCCAAAATCCGCGACGTGCTCGGCGATGATCGCCTCGGCGGCGGCGATCTGTTGCCGGCGAAGCGCGAGCGATTGCTCGGCGACCGATTCCAAGGAATCGATGTCGTAAAGGTAAACGGCCTCCATTTCGTTTACGCGAGGATCGACATCGCGCGGCACGGCAATGTCGATGATGAATAGCGGCCGGTCCAAGCGATCGCGCAACATCGGCGCGAGATCTTCCGGCCGAAGCAACGGCGTCTCCGAAGATGTCGATGTTATCAGGATGTCGATCTCGCCGCATTGCGCCGGCCAGTCATCGAATGAAATGGCGCGACCACCGACTACGCGCGCGAGTTCCTGCGCGCGATCGATCGAACGATTGCTCACGCGAAGATCGGTCACGCCCCGGGAGAGAAGCGCGCGCGCCGTGCGCTCGCTCATTTCACCCGCGCCGAGCACGAGCACCCTGCAATCACTTAATTTGCCAAAGATTCTTTGAGCAAGATCGACAGCGACCGATCCGACTGAAACTAACCCGCGAGTGATTTCAGTATGCGTGCGCACTTGCTTGGCCACACGAAAGGCGCGCTGAAATAAACGATGCAGATACGGCCCCACGACGTTCGAAGCGCGCGCCGATTCATACGCTTTCTTTGCCTGCCCGAAAATTTCGCTCTCGCCCACGACCATCGAATCGAGCCCCGACGCCACGCGAAAAAGATGCTGCACGCATTTTTCGCCTTCGTAGCGATAAAAGGCAGGCGCATATTCGCGGGCGTCTCTTTCGATCTCGCGCGCGAGGCAGCGGGCGATGTCGTCCGTGGAGACACGTTTCTCCGAAGCCCCATAAACTTCCACGCGATTGCAGGTCGTGAGCAATAACGCTTCCGCGCAACCGGCATTTCGCAAAATGCACTCGGTTTCCCCGTGGCCGGCGAAAAGCTCGCGCGTCTCAACGTTTGCGGTGTGATGACTCAAACCGACGCAGAAAATATTCATGGCAGCGTATGCGTTTGGGCCGAGAAGGTGATTCCCCAGAGAAGCGTGAGCGCCGCGCCAAATCCAGCAATGCAAAGCGCGGCCACGCGTTTTGGCGCGAGCCGGCGAAGATGCCGGCCCTGCAAAATTGCCGCGTAAAGCAGCCAGACTCCAATAGCTGCCACGACTTGCGGGCGCGGCAACGGATGCCCAGTAAAAAATCCGCTCACCAGTCCGAGCGTATAAAGCGCGAAACCCAGCCAAAGCAGCCGCGTGATCGCCGCAAAGAGATCGGTTAGCGGCGGCAAATGATAAAAAACGGAATGCAAGTGATGCGTTTTAAGTTGCCGCTCCTGCACGAGATACATCACGCCGGCGATGCAGGCGAGCGCGAACGCGCCATAGGCGATGATCGAAATCGAGGCGTGAAATTCCAGCCACGGATTCCCCGGCGCATTGGAGACGTGCCGCACATCGATCGGCGCAATTAAGGCAAACGCTTGAACCAAGAACACGAGCGGCGCCGTGAAAGCGCCCATGAGCGAAAGCCGGTAAGCCGGTCCCACCAACATGTAGATCAGCGCGATCGACCACGCGAGAAAGATGAAAACCTCAAACAAGTTTGTCAGCGGACATCGTCCCAGCGCGTGACCGCGAATCGACAAGAACGCTGTTTGAAAAATAAACCCCAGCCCGATCGCGAGAAAACTAAAACGACCCGGCTGAAAAACTCCCGCGCGCAAAGCAATAATCGTGTGCCCAACGGCCACGAGGAAACAAACCGTTGAAACAACGAGAAGATATCGATCCATCGCGAGCTTCTAGCTTAGAAGCCACCCGAAAGCTTGGCAAACCTTTGCCGTTTGATCGAACGTTGACGTCCATGAGTCAGAGGCTAGCATGTGCCCGCGATGCATTCGGACACGATCGATAAGTTACGCGCGGGCGTGCGCGACGTACCCGATTTTCCGAAGAAAGGAATCGTTTTCAAAGACATTACGCCGATTTTGAACAATAGCGCGCTGTTCAAGGCATCAATCGACGTTTTTATCGAACGCTGCCACGGCAAAAACGTCGACAAGATCGTTGGGATCGATGCCCGCGGATTTCTTTTCGGATCGGTCGTAGCGTATGAACTCGGCGTCGGCTTTGTTCCGCTCCGGAAAAAAGGGAGACTGCCTTACAAAACCGAGAGCGCCAAATACTCGCTCGAGTACGGCGAAGCGGAAATGGAACTGCACGTCGACGCAATTATGCGCGGCGAGCAAATCGTTTTAATCGATGATCTGCTGGCCACCGGCGGAACATCGGCTTCAGCGGCAACCCTGATCAAAAAAGTGGGCGGTGAATTGATTGAAGCAATCTTCTTGATCGAGCTGGAATTTTTGCACGGCCGCGAAAGGCTTGCGCCGACGCCGGTGACTTCATTTTTGAAATACTAAGTAAATGACGAAGGACGAAGGAAACTCGAATGCAAAAATGACGAACGCACATCCAATGCTTTTGATCATTCGGATTTCGCTTGCCGCGCCGAGGCGGCGCGAAGGCGGGTCATTCCTTAGTGCTTCGGCATTTGTCATTCGACATTCCGCACCACGACTTCCATTTTAATTTCCTGAAAGGCGAGCTGATCGTGAATCATCCCGAGCAATTCGAGAGCTCCCGCGTCGGGTATTTGATCGCAACGGAGTTCAATGCGCGCGTGTTTCTCTGCGAGTTCGGGATGCGACTCCGCCAGTTCACCATCGAGAAGAAACGACGCGTAGGCGTTAAATCGCTCCTGTAACTCGTGCAACCGCTCATCAGACCCACCCCACGCGCCCGGCTCGTTCATCACCAAGAGCACCTCATCCGTTCTCGTGTCGTGGGCGAGCAGGTCGATCACGCCGGCTTTGCCAGATGTTTGATATTTGAGATCCGCCAGTCGGACGGACTCGTCCGGCGGCGCGTTTGATGTTTGATCTTCGAAGAAGTCTTTCAATTGTCGATTTTCTGCACTCAACGTCCAACAGGCTGCGCTGAGCGCAAGCCGGACGGAACCAACCTGCCTTCGGTCGCCGCGGCAGGCATCCAACATCGAATGTTTAAGGTCATTGCTCTGGCGGTGATTCTGTTTGGCTCCGTCACCAATCTATCCGCGCAATTTACGCCGGCATTTTTGCAAAACGACAGTTACTGGGGCGACGGCAAAGCGGAGTTCAACCTTTACGACGCCCAAATCGTGCGCGAAGGGCAGCCGCGTCCGTGCGAAGTGCTGCACATTCTTGTGCGCGAGCCGTTCG
>Ga0210399_10003953_pt1 | contig 11529 bp, 9 predicted proteins | sample IncBWC14MmetaG_FD_150865 | JGI IMG/M metagenome (GOLD analysis project Ga0210399, IMG submission 150865) | Forest soil microbial communities from Barre Woods Harvard Forest LTER site, Petersham, Massachusetts, United States - Inc-BW-C-14-M | ecosystem: Environmental > Terrestrial > Soil >...
CGGCTGATAGTTGATGAACGAAATCGCGTTGCCCTCTTTCGAGTTGTCGCCCGTCAGCGGAAACAACTCGCGCATGGTGTTGAAGGGAATAAAAATTCGAATGTTGGTGGCGTTGTGCTCCTCATGGCCGATCATCGAGAGCACGCCGATCACTTCAAAACGAACGCCATTGAGCAGGATGGTGTTGCCCACCGCGGGACGCCCGGGAAACATATTGCGCGTCATTTCCCGCCCAAGTATGCACACCCGCCGGCGCTGGTCATTGTCGTCATCGTTCAGCCAACGCCCGACTGCCAGCGGGATCGTCCGCACCTGACTGTAGACCGGCGGCACGCCCGAGACTTGGCCATTGGTGCTCGTATAGTCGCTGACCGCGCGGATATCATCGCGCGCGATCAGCGGCGAAATATTCATGGCGAGCTTCGATTCGCCCTTGATGGCAAGGTAATCGTCATAGGTGAGGTTGAACCACCTCATCGAGTTGAAGCTGCCCTCGACCGCCGGAGCGCGACCTCCGAAAAAGAAGATGATGTTCTTGCCGAAGGTTTCCAGTTGCTTGCGGTTGCCGTTGCGAAAGCCTTCTCCGACGCCAGCCAGCAAGAGCAGCGAACCTACGCCCCACGCGATTCCAAACATGGTAAGGAAGGATCGCAGCTTGTGCGCCCACAAAGTTCGTAAGGTTTGCGCGAAGGTGTCCAGCAACATGCGCATTGTCGCCACCTCAGAGTCGGCGAGGGAAGGGAACGTCTGAAAACGCCGACCAGCCCCGCTTATCCTTCGACTCGCGGAGGTGGCAAAGCGTTAGCGGGAATTCGTTCGAGACTTCCCCGGTGTTCCCCCGTGCTCCGTGTGGTAAAGATTTCTGCCCGCGCGCACCGCACAATTGACACTTAACAACTGAAGTTGTTGAGACTATCTCTTGTCCATTTCGTTCGCGCCCACTTTCCATGCGATCTGCCGCAACATTCCGAGCAATACCTCGGCGTCATTGGAGTTCAACTCCATGCGTCGCACCAAGCGCCGCAACTTTTCTTCGGCCGCCACTGCTCGCGGCTTAATGTATCCGCTGTCGTGGAGGAGCTTAAGCATCGCCTGCGTCAGCCGCTCCACTGCGCCCGACGTCGCGGAAGTTTTTTCTTTTTTTCCGGCGGCAGTTTTCGCCGGAGCTGTCTTCCGCCCGCGCACCAGTTCGTACAAGCAGACCGCCACCGCCTGCCCCAAATTCATCGACCCGTGTTCTTCCCGCGTCGGAATCCGCATCAGCCAATGGCAGTGGCTCAGTTCCTCATTCGACAGTCCATATCTCTCAGAACCAAACAGCAGTGCCACCGGCGTCAACCTCAACTGCCGTCTGATTCGCCGCCCGCCCTCAACCAGCCCCCGCAAGGGGTGTTGCAAGTCCCGACGACCCACCGCGGTCGTTCCGACCACGAGCCGGCAGTCCGCAACCGCCTCGGCTACGCCGTCATACTGTTCCGCCTTGGCCAGCAACCCCGCCGCCCCGACCGCCGACCGCGCTTCCCGAAACGCTTTTTCATAGGGATTCACCACTCGCAATCGCCGGACGCCGAAATTGCTCATGGCGCGCGCCGCCGCCCCAATATTCAGCGGATTCCGCGTTGCCACGAGCACTACCCGGAGATTGTCGAGATCGCTTGTCATTTTTTTGTTAGAGCGCGCCTAGGGCCGTTATTCTGAGACCTTCATTTCAAGACCCTTATTCTAAATCCATCATTCTACGGACGCTCCGCCCCGCATACCCCTCCCGACGGCTCCTGCGACTTCCGCCTTTGCAGAGCATCCAATAGACAGTTAGACAGTGCTAGGATAGAGTCCCGCCCGAAGGAGACCACACGGTCCACCCCGGCGGTGAGCTCGTACTTGGCTTAGACCTCTGGAGGATGAATGGCAAGCAACGGCATCGTCGAAGTCACCGACGCCAATTTCGATTCTGATGTATTGAAGTCCGACAAGCCCGTGTTGATCGATTTCTGGGCCGCATGGTGTGGCCCCTGCCGCGCCATCGCTCCGATCGTCGAAGAACTCGCCGGCGAATATCAAGGCAAAGTCAAAGTCGTCAAAATGGACGTAGACCGCAACGCAGCGACGCCCATGCGCTACAAAGTCACCGGCATTCCGACCCTGCTCGTCTTCAAGAACGGACAGGTAGTGGAGCAACTAGTGGGCTACCGTTCAAAAGACGACATTCAGAAAGCCCTGGATCGCCACGTAGCCAAGGTCACCACGTAATCTAAAGTCGTTTTCGGTGGAGCGACGGGCGCCCCCGCCCGTCCTTCCATGCCGCCTCAGTACTTCCGTAAAACCCCAATCACCCGTCCCTGAATCTCGACCGACGCCGCGGGCACAATGATCGGCTTCATCGCTGCGTTCGAAGGCTGGAGACGAATATTCTCTCCCTCGCGAAAGAACCGCTTCAGCGTCGCGTCCGACGACTCGAGCAGCGCCACCACAATATCCCCGTTGTGCGCCGTTTTCGTCTTCTCGACTAGCACGTAGTCACCGTCAAGAATCGCTTCGTCCTGCATGGATTCGCCGCGCACTTCGAGCACGAACACTTCCTTCGAGCGCACAAAATCTGCGAGCGAAATAGTCTCGTTGTGCTCAACCGCCTCAATCGGACGTCCTGCCGCAATCCGTCCCACGAGCGGCAGCACCACTGCCGTATTCACCGCCATAGACTGCTTCAACTTGCCCTTCGGCGGCAGCAGATCAATCGAACGGCTGCGGTTATAGTCCCGCGTGAGCAGCCCTTTCTTCTCGAGGTTGGTAACGTGCTTGTGCACCGTGGCCAGAGAACTCAGCCCCATGCCTTCCTTGATCTCTTCAAACGAAGGGGAGTATTGCTTCTCTGCCACGAAGCGCGAAATGAAGTCATACAACTCGTGTTGACGCCGAGTGATCGCCATGCGGGGAGCATAGGCGAATGTAAGGCGAATGTCAAGATGGTTGCAGCAATCTGAACAGGACGGGTGGCCCACTCAAGCCTGTTTTTGGCTTGAGTGGGGCAGTTCTACGGCTGGACAGAGTCTTCCCGCCGCTCGTTCGCGTTACGGAACAAAGTTTGGTGGAGTATTGACTTACTCCGCCGTGACTCCCTTCAAGAACGCGTAATAAAAATCCACGGCACGGGCGAATGCCTCGACCCCCATCCGCTCATCCTTTCCATGCGCGCGGATATCGTCCCGGTCATACTGTTCGCCGGACACACAATATGTCGGCATCCCGGCTGCGTTCGTGTACACGCCATCCGACGCGCCGGTGCTCATGTTCGGAAGCACCGGAATCCCCGGCCACATTGTTGCCACGACTTTTTCCAGCGGATCGAACACTTCTTTCCGCGGAGCCGGCGGCACATAACTATGCCGGTCTGACCCGTGGTCCAACAGCACGTTGCTGTTCTCGCGAAATTGCACTTTCACCTTCGGATCGGACACAACTTTCTCGAGTGTCAGCCGGATTTCTTCTAGCGTGTGTCCGGGCTCGATGCGGCAATTGACGTTCGCCTGCGCCATCTGCGGCAGCGCGTTGTTGGCATGGCCTCCGCTCAACCGCGTTGCCACGCAGGTGGTGTGCATGGTGGAGTTGTCCAGCGGATCTTTTGACAGCCGCGCCACAGCTTCCATGTCGGGAGGACTCTTCAGCATCGCCTTCAGATCAGCCGCTCGCTCCGGTGTTGCCATCTTCACTTGCCGTTCGTAATACGCGCGCGTGATGTTGTTCAGCTCGAAGGGAAACTGGTAGTGTGCGATTCGCGTCAGTGCATCCGTCAGTTGGTAGATCGCATTCTCCGGCCGAGGCAGCGAGCTGTGTCCGCCCGGATTGGTCGCGGTCAGCACGAAATCGCCGTACAGCTTTTCGGTGGCGTTCACTTCCATCATCACCGGCTTGCCATGATCGGCCAGCACGCCACCGCCATCGTGATTGAGCACGAACTCGGCATCAATCAAGTCGCGATGATTCTTGATCAGCCAATCCACTCCATTCGACGTGCCGCCTTCCTCGTCCGCCGTCAGCGCAAGAATAATGTCGCGGCTGGGAACGTATCCTTCTTTCTTCATACGGATCAGCGTGGCCGACATGATCGCGTCGCCGTCCTTCATATCGCTGGTGCCGCGGCCGTAGTAGTAGCCGTCCTTCTCGACGAACTGAAACGGATCGGTCGTCCAATCCTCGCGCCGCGCTTCTACGACGTCGAGGTGCCCGATCAGCAGCACCGGCTTGTGCTTGCCCGATCCATGCAGCCGCACCACGACGTTCTTCTTGCGGTCATTGGAACTAGGGCCGAGCACGTGAATATCGCTCTCGGGAACTCCGGCATCCCGAAAGCGCTGCGCCATTGCTTCCGCGGCTGCGGTCACGCTACCTACCGAGTCCGTCGTATTGATCTCGATCAGCTGCTTCAAGATGTCCAGCGCCAGCTTCCGCGTAGCTTCGTCCGCTGGCGTCGTTTGCTGCGCTTGCATCGGGACCATACATACCAGACAAAAAAATAGGCCGAGCCAAAATTTCTGAGATCCCACGTCCGTCCTCCACTAAGATTTCGGCAACAATCTTCGTCGCATGCCGACGCTGAAAGCTAACAGATTCGTTCCGCAAAAGCCAAGCTCGGCCTGGCGAAGCTCGGCCCCGCGAACCTGCCGAAGAGCGACGCCCCAAGACGGAACGAGCCACGATTCGGGATGGAGCTCCAGGTTTGGGATCGCGATGGGCAGTATCCGTCGGCGCGGCCTGCGCTCTCGAGTGCTGTGCTCGGCCTGTCGTCCGTGTTGCTATAGCAGGGGACTTCCAAGTAGGTTTGTCGTGGCAGGGATTAGTCAAAGCTTGCTCTTCCGGCCCGATCCGCTGGCCGATCAGGGGTTGTACCTCTATACTTCCACCAGTTCCCGCTCCTGGCGCGTGTTCCACAGCGGCGCAAGAACGCCCGATTTCAGAACTTCCGACTCGGCTCTCACCCAGTCTTCCAGCGCCCGCCCTTCCACCCGTCCGCGCTGATTGTAAAGCTGGTCCGCACGCAGCCGTATTTTTCTCTCCAGCAAGTCCACCATCAATTTCTGCCGTTCGCGAGTTCTGGTTACGCTGTCCACTGCTGACACTCCACCATTCATCATTTATCTAGAATATCTGTAAATATTGTAGACGGCGGACGGTTAAAGGGGAATGAAGAGGCAGGTTACCAAAGGGATGTCCCGGGGGACGTATCCCCTGTGCCAATGTTTGGGACGGGCGATCCACTGAAACCAAACGCTGGGCGCGGACACGCGGCGCTCTACGGGCACCCCTATGGCCGGGCGGGAACGCCCGGCGCTCCATTACGGTGACGATTGCGCTGTAAGCGCGCCGCTCATGTTGACTCCGGAATCTGCCTGCAACATGTAGCCCGTGCTGGTCGTTGTCAGGTAGAGAACGACGTTATTGGTAAAGCCGTTCAACACGGTGGTTGTCCGGCCGTTACCTGCCACTGAATAAGTGCCCGTGAAAGCATTGGAACTGCTACCGCCAGCCAGTACATTGGGGTTCGGGTCGAAGAAACTGGCTATGTAGTTGGTCCCGAGAGAATCTGTGCCACTCGGAACCAGGGTCCCCACACGGTCTTTGAACAGCCCGTTGCCCGATCCACTATTCCCGTCGAAGCCATCCATGAAGAATGCGGCTTGCGTGCCGAGGCTGGTGTTCGAGAAGGTGCCGGTTTGCTGATCGATGGTCCCGTCTTCAACATTGGCCCCATTGAGCGCGATGAAGTAAGCCCGCGTTGGGCTCACCATCCAGATGTCGCGCGTAAACCCTCCAAAGGTGAGGCTGCCGGATCCCTTGCCGAGGGAATTATCGATCAAATAGGCTCCGGTTGTCGTTTGGTTGCTGGAGACAGAACCGTCCTGCGCGGAATCGTAATTCGCCGCGGTAACGTTTGCCGTGCCATCGGTTGTGAAGACGCCGACCGTGTTAACAAAGCCGGGCGTTGTCGTCTCACCGCTGCTGCCAAAAGCATAGGAGCCGGAAAGTGAAGCGGCCGAGAATGTGATGGCGCTCTGCTGTTCGGCCAGGCCAATGGAAAGTATATTCGGGGTGGTATCCAGCAGGAGGAACTTGCTCGAACTGACCACATAGTATTGCGCGGAGTGAGGGAGACCGTTCACCGAGTAACTGATCGTCCCTCGACCATCCGTCGGAGCCGTTATGCTACCGCCAGCACCGATGGAACCGGTGGCGGGCGTTCCACTCTGAACCATTATGTAGGAACCGCTCACCGCGCCTGCGGAAACGGCCATCGTGCCCATGGTTGCGCTCACAAATACGTCATGAGTGCGGAAGACAAAAGTTCCATTGGGAGTTGTGGTGGACGTCTGCAGGTGTGCCGAACCAGCGCTGGTCCCGCCCCCGTCTTCTTCTTCCATGTAGAGGTCGCCAGTGTCGGTCAAAGTGATTCGATACACTTCCTGGCCTCCGCCGGCGAAATTGAACGTCAGGTCGCCCGTCCCGTCGCTGTTGATGGCATAAGTTCCGGTTACGGTATCCGTAAAAGCCTGGGTAGTGTTTGCCACAGCTTCCACGAAGTCGTCCGTTCCCGCCGTGATGTTCTTGTTACCGTCGGCGGTAAATACTCCGCCCTCGATAAAGAAATTAGCCGCGGACAGCGTGTTGGCGTTAAATCCATAGCCCTTCACGGTAAACGAATAAGTGCCCTTTAAGCTGGCATTAGTGAAGCCCCCCTTGACCATCACGGAATTTCCGCTGGAACCGCAGCTGGCGATCAAAAGGAGGCTCGCCAGCGCCACCAGTGCCATCAGCAAACGTCCGGCACACTTCATGGAAACAAGGGGATTCATGAGACACTCCAGTCTTTAATTCTTAAGATGCGCTAACCCGGATTGTAGAAGAAAGTTTCGGAGAGAAAAAATTGGCGGGAGCGTTTCCCGGGCGGAGACGGGGCAAGCCCCGTCTCTACACGAGACTTCGAGCCGGGGTTGGAATGGCTGGTTTGCGCTTTTCGGATACCCAGACTCCGACGCGATAGAGCAGCAGCATGCTGAGCACGATGCCGTACTCGAGTGGCTTCCGGAGATCGGCTTTCACCAGCCATATGTAGTGCGCCACCCCCAGGATTCCCGTCAAATAAATGAGCCGGTGCAGGCGCTGCCAGTTCTTTCCGCCGAGGCGGCGAATCGACCATGCCGTCGAGGTCAGGGCCAGGGGGATCATGAGGACGAAGGCGGAGAATCCTACGGTGATGAATGGGCGTTTGGCGATGTCTTTCACCATTTCGTGGATGTCGAAGAACTTGTCGAGCCAGATGTAGGTGGTGAAATGGAGACAACCATAGAAGAATGCGAACAATCCGACCATGCGGCGGACGCCGATCAGCCAGTACTGACGGGTGATCCGGCGGAGAGGCGTGATGGAGAGGGTGGTGAGAATGAAGATCAACGTCCAGTCGCCGGTCGAGTGCGTGATGAACTCGATGGGATTGGCGCCGAGGCCGCCATGCAGCGCTCTCCACGCCAGGCGTGCCAGCGGGATGAGCGCGGCTAGAGAGACGGCGATTTTTGTCAGACGCAGTTTCATTTTCCGGTTTGTATCGTTGCAACCTACAGCGAACCCAGAGTTGTTGCCGCCGCAGGCAGCTGCCGAGCCGTGCTCGGCTGAACGGGCGAGGACGCCCGTCGCTCCATCGTCAAGTTCTAGAAGTTCTTTTTCAGGTCCATGCCTGAATACAGGTTCGCCACCTGGTCGTAACCATTGAACATCAAGGTTGGCCGCTTGAGGAATTCCCCCAAGCGGCGTTCCTTGGCTTGGCTCCAGCGTGGATGGTCGACGTTCGGATTCACGTTCGAATAGAAGCCGTATTCGCTGGGAGTCTTCTCTTGCCAGGTGTTCATGGGCTGGTCGCCGGTGAAGCGGATGCGAACGATGGACTTCGCGCTTTTGAATCCGTACTTCCACGGAATCACGATGCGGAGCGGAGCGCCGTCTTGATTCGGGAGCGCCTCGCCGTACAAACCGAAACAGAGCAGGGCTAGTGGATGCATGGCCTCGTCCATGCGAAGACCCTCCACGTACGGCCATTTCAGTACGCCGGTGCGTTGGCCGGGCATTTGGTTGGGATCGTACAGAGTGGTGAACTCGACAAACTTTGCTTTGGGCAGTGGTTCGGCGCGCTTGATCAGTTCGCTCAGGGAGAATCCGACCCAGGGAACAACAATGGACCAGCCTTCGACACAGCGATGGCGGTAGATGCGCTCTTCGGCAGCAGCCATTTTTATGATTGTGTCGACGTCGAGCACCTGTTTTTTCTTAACGTCGCCGTCGATGGTCACGGTCCAGGGGCGGGTCTTGAAATTCTTTGCCAGGTCGGCAGGCCCGTCTTTGTCGGTGGAGAATTCGTAGAAATTGTTGTAGGTCGTGATGTCTTTATAGGGTGTTTCTTTTTCTGTGGTGCTGAACGGACTTTTCTGCAGGCCGTCAATCTTGGCGTTGGCGTGGGCGGTGAGCGGCGGAGCGACGAGTTCAGCAAAATGACGGAAGGCGCTTCCGGCGACGGCGGCCGCTCCGATGATCGTTGCTCCGGCGACGAAGTTGCGCCGGTTCAGGTAGGTCGATTTGGGAGTAATTGCAGAAGACTTAATCGCAGCCGGTTTCCCGATTAGCATTGCTCACCCCATACTTTGGACTCGGGGACGGGGAAAAAAGTTGCAACTGCGGGCGGCGGGGGCTTGGGAGTCTTGCTGGTCGAGCGATGTGGTGCCGGGCCGAGGACGCCCGGACTCCACTTAAGCCCGGCGCTTCACTAATTCGAAGCTGATTTCGCCATGGATGCGGGGGCGGGCGGCGGAGCGGATTTGGAGTGAAGGACTTCGCGGACTTTCTTGGCGAGATTCTGAAGGGTGAAGGGTTTCTGCAGGAACGCGGTTCTGGGGCCTAGCGCGCCCCGGGTGACGACGGCATCTTCCGTGTAGCCGGAAAGATAGAGCACGCTGATGGCGGGACGGAGCAAGAGCAGCTTCCGGGCCAGTTCGCGGCCGCCGATGCCGGGCATGACAACGTCGGTGATAAGGATATCGATGTGTTTCTTGAAGGACTCGGCTATGCGCAGGCCGGACTCTCCATTTTCGGCTTCGAGGACCTGGTAGCCGCGAGAGGCTAGGGTTAGACGCACCAGTTCGCGCACGGATTCCTCGTCTTCCACCAGCAAGACGGTTTCGCATCCGCCGGCATCGTTCTGCTGGGACTGGGCCGGGCTCAGCTCTTCGGCGGATTCCTCCACGCGGGGCAAGTAAACGTAGAAAGTTGTGCCCGCTCCGAGCTCGCTTTCGGCAAACACGTATCCGCTGCTCTGCTTGACGATGCCGTAGACGGTCGAGAGGCCGAGGCCGGTGCCCTTGCCTTTTTCCTTGGTGGTAAAGAACGGCTCGAAGATGCGCGATTGAGTTTCTGTGTCCATGCCGTGGCCGGTATCGGCAACCGAGATCACGGCATAGCGTCCAGGCTGGATAAAACGGTGTGCGCTGAAATTTTGGCGCACGGTGACGTCGGAGCTCTGCACGGTGAGCTTGCCGCCTTCGGGCATGGCATCTTTGGCGTTGACGACCAGATTCATGATGACCTGCTCGAGCTGTCCGGCGTCGGCGCGAGTGTGCCCAGTTTGGGTGGAGAGGCGGGTGACCAATTCGATGTTTTCTCCGATCAAGGGCCGCAGCAGGCGCTCCATGTCACCGATGACCGTGTTGACGTCGATTACCTTGAGTTCGAGGAGCTGCTTGCGGCTGAATGCCAATAACTGGCGTGTGAGGGTCGCGGCACGGTCGGCGGCCTGCTGGATGGACTGCACCTTGTGGTGCATGGGGCTGGCTTTTTCCAACTGCTCCAGCAATACCTCGGTGTATCCGTTAATCACCATCAGCAGGTTGTTGAAGTCGTGGGCGACACCGCCGGCGAGGCGGCCGACAGCATCCATTTTCTGCGCCTGGCGAAGTTGCTCTTCGAGTTGGCGCCGGTCAGTGATATCTTCAGCGATCAGTTCCAATACCACTTCTCCGGGCTCGTCGGTGCTACTGGCGGCGCAGCCACTGAGCCGCACGATGATGACGCGGCCGTCTTTGCGTTTCCACTGAACTTCCACGCCATTCAGACTTCCGGCGTAGCGACAGTCCTCGGCCAGCCGGTCCAACTCCTTGGGATTGACGAAGACTTCGCGCCGCACATTCAGTTGTAGAAGATCTTCGACCGAACCGTGCCCGAGCATGGTGATGAGCGCCGGATTCACGTCCAGGAATCTTCCGCCGAGCGTGCAGCGGCAGATGCCGAAGGCTGCGCTTAAGATCAGAGAGCGGGAGCGGGCTTCGGAGCGGCGAAGCGCTTCTTCATAGCGCTTGTGCTCGATGGCCGCAGCCAACTGCTGCGAAACAAATTGCAGGATCTCTCGGTCGCGCTCTCCGAAGCGGGCGTTTTCGTTGTAGCTCTGGACAACCAGGACTCCAATGCAGGTCGTGCCGCTCTTCAGGGGAACACCCAGCCAGTCCAACGACGAAGCGCCGATCAATTCCACTTCGCTGCGCCGCACCAATTCCTCAAATACCACCGGTGTCGCCAGCAACGGCTCGCCGGATCGCAGGACATATTCCGTGAGACCGCGGCCCAGAGGCTTTGTGATGGGGGTGGGGTCCTGTTCGTCGACGAAGTAGGGAAAGCTCAGCAACTGAGTCTGCGGATCGTAGAGGGAGATGTAGAAGTTGCGCGCATTCATCAACTGACCGACGATGTTGTGAATGGCGGCGAAAAACTGTTGCAGATCCTCGGCCGACTGGCTGCGCGCTGCGATGGCGTACAAGGCCGCATTCAACTCCTCGGCCCGCTTCTGCTCGGTGATATCGCGATAGGACGCATACGCGCCAACTCTTTTGCCGTTCAGCATCACGGGCGAGGTTGAGAGCAGCACCTCGACCAGTGAGCCATCTTTTCGCTGGCGCCGGGTCTCCAGCGAAAGTTTGTTTTCAGTCTTGATGCACTCGCCGATCCACGCGGTTTCCGCGTAGCGATCCGGAGGCACGATGAGCAGATCGAGCCGTTTCCCCGCGGCCTCGTCCGCGGTAAAGCCGAACACTCGGGTGAACTCCCCGTTGATGCGTAAAATGCGCAGCTCCTGATCGACAATACTGATCGCTTCCGGAGCGTTCTCGATGATTTGTTCGAGGTAGGCTTTCTCGACGCTTAGCGGGACTTCGGCGGCATTGCCGTTGGCAGGCGAAGGCGCCGGGGGTAGATCGGAGCTGTGGGGGAAGATCGGTGGCACGGCGATTTTCTCACCCATACAGTCCTTTCTCAGAGTGCACTGAGGATAGTGCGATGGTAAGCGGGCTGGGTTATCCGCGGTTAGTTACCGCGGTAATGGGGGTTTTGGGGCGAAAACAGAAGAGTTCAGGAGGCGTTCGACAGCACTACACAGACCTGGTGCAGCATCAGCTTCTGCTCGCCGGTCATGACCAGAAATTCGAATCCGCAGCTTAAGCCTTCGCT
>Ga0210399_10003954_pt1 | contig 11528 bp, 7 predicted proteins | sample IncBWC14MmetaG_FD_150865 | JGI IMG/M metagenome (GOLD analysis project Ga0210399, IMG submission 150865) | Forest soil microbial communities from Barre Woods Harvard Forest LTER site, Petersham, Massachusetts, United States - Inc-BW-C-14-M | ecosystem: Environmental > Terrestrial > Soil >...
TGGTAGGCCCGTGGGGACTCGAACCCCAGACCTCTACCGTGTCAAATCCGGGACGCGAGAAGCACAGCACAGCAAGACAGAGCACGAAATTGCACGGAAAGTTAAGACCTGATAGCGGTTAGGTTGCCTCAGTTACGCATGGAACTGCATGGGGCCGAATATGCATATTTGTGCAAAGTATCCCAGGGTTACGACACAAAGTACGCCACAATTTCTTTGCCCAATCTTCTGTAAGGAAGGCTTCTGCTCGACTAGTTTAGCTGAACGCCAAGCTCCCGTTCAGTTCAGGAAGATTATCAGGGTAATGAATGCGCCATTCGGAATCGATGCCTGTAAAACAGTCTCTTTTCTCGGACAACTGAGTGACGTTGGGTATATATACCCAACGTCACTCAACCTCCTATTCGCAAAGCAGTGCTTTCTACGACATACCCATATATAGGCATTTAAGCTTGTAATTTACCCCTGTATGGGTACAATCATTGGCATGGCCAGAGCAAGCAGAACCTATCCAGCGCTTCCCGCTCTGGTAGCCGACCAGCTGACAAAGCTTGGACACGACCTTGCTGTCGCTCGTAAGCGGCGTCACATATCGCTTCGGGAAATGTCTGGCCGCATGATGGTCAATCCAAAAACGGTACAGCGCATGGAGAAAGGCGACCCTGCCGTAGGCGTCGGAATAATTGCGTCTGCGCTATGGATTCTCGGCATGCACCGACGACTGGGTGATCTCGTGGCACCAGAAACCGATTCAAGCGCATTACAGGAGGACATCAAGAATCTGCCAAGGGATTTTCGGAAGAGAAAAAAGGACGCTGATAAGTACAACTTTTAGGTGAACCATGCCTGAAGCTTATGTCTATCTCCACCTCGAAGACGGGCCGATCCCGGTCGGCATACTAGAAACCATTGGTTCGGGACGCGATGCCACCGCTCGCTTTCGCTATGGCCGCCGATACCTTCAGCGCAAGGATCGGTTAGCGATTGATCCGATTCAGCTCCCACTTCCACCTGACGGTGATCCTGATCGTGATTACCTTGCGGCAGAGGACTTTGTCCTCTTCAACGGCATTCGCGATGCTGCACCCGATGGTTGGGGGCGACATTTGATGGATCGTGCCGCGGGCACGCGCACGCTATCGGAGTTCGATTACCTAGTAGCGACTGGAGACTCTCGGGTTGGTGCGCTGGCCTTTGGACCGGACCTGACCGGCCCAAAACGCATTATCCCGTGGAATGAGCAGAACCTGGACGGAGAAGAACTTGATTTGAAGGGAATGCTTGAGGCTATTCGAGACATAGACGTGGCTGACGACTTGCCGCGTAAGCATGGACGCTTTCTCGCACGTGGATCTTCCCTTGGTGGAGCTCGTCCAAAGGCCACAACGGAGCTCAACGGTAAACAATGGATTGCTAAGTTCGGCCGCGCCGACGATCACTTTCCAATGTGCCGTGCCGAATATGCAACCATGAAACTCGCGTACAGCGTAGGGATCAATGTGCCACCTTTGCGTCTCGAAAAAGCCCTTGGTCAGGATATTTATCTTATTGAGCGTTTCGACCGGATACCAACTGGCTCCAGCTATCACCGACTGCCATTCATTTCCGGACTGACAGTTACCGGTGCTCACGAAAGTGAATCTTCACACCAAAGTTACCGACGACTAGCGGAGCAGTTGAGGCTTTTCGGATCCGACCCAGCAAAAGACTCGTACGAATTGTGGAGGCGGATGCTCTTCAACATTCTCTGCAACAACACCGACGATCACTTGCGAAACCATGGCTTCCTATGGGATGGCAAGGGGTGGCGCCTTTCACCTGCTTATGACATCGTGCCGTATCCCCAGGTTAGTTTGGACCGAGACCTCGCTATCGGCGTGGGACGGGACGGACGCCGAGCAACCTTGAAGAATGCATTGACCAGCGTCGCGAGTTTTGGATTGTCTCAATCTCAGGCCATCTCAATTGTCCGCGACATCCAGAAAGCTGTGAAAGCGATGTGGGAAGACACCTTCAAAAGCAGCGGCCTCACTCAGGGTGAAATAGAAAGGCTGCGCACCTGCTTTATCGCCTGCGACGAGCCAATTCCAGAAGCTGACGCTGAATCTTCTTAATCTGGACTCTATAACCATCGCATAACGACACAAATGAGCAGCGCAAGGCCCTCGATGCGCTCTCGGTTGCGCCTTTGGAAGGGGACGGTCATGGCACAAACAACGACACAAATGACGTGCCAGTCACAACTACCCATCCGCAAGTATTTGAAAAGATGGTAGGCCCGTGGGGACTCGAACCCCAGACCTCTACCGTGTCAAGGTAGCGCTCTAACCAACTGAGCTACGGGCCTACAACCTTGTAAGAATATCACGCCTCGGCCTGCTGGAGAATTTCGTCCACCGCCTGTAACTCCTGCTCGGATTGTGGCTGCCACGCTGCTCCCAATCGCGCCAGCCCGCTCTGCATCTCGGGCAAACTCCGCCCAGCAAAGGCCTGCCGCAGCGCCGTCCATTCTTCCTTCACGTTCCGAATCTGGTCGCCGCTTGCGTCGGAAACCATCGCGGCAAATGCCCGCGCGGGGGAGCCATACTCGACGCCAAAGTCTTCATGCAAATACGCCGGCAGAAATTCCATCAGCGCCGGATAATCCTCCGGGTCAAAATGATTCGACTTCTTCGCGTCCGCTGTCATTCGCGAGCCTCCGGGTAGGTGGTCAACACGTAGAAATTCTCCGGCCCATCCGCGCGCAACACAATCACTGCGCTCGAACAGTCCACTGTCCGCGAATCGCCGCGCCGCAGGCTGCGGCCGATCACAAGCCCGGCATTATAGTGCAACGCCAGATTGGGGCGTGGATATCCACGCCGAATCCAGCTGTCCACGCGGCTACGTTCCACTTCGAGACACTGCCCAACCGCAGCTTCCGCCGTTGCGCGATCGGTCCACGTGGAAGCAGCCGAGATATTCCTTTCGCGCGCCAGCCTCGCTCGCAACTCATCATCGGTGCGCGCCACGTGCCGCGCCAGTGTATGCCCGCCGCGCTGTTCATCGCGCCCCAGATCGTACCCAGCATTCCCATTACGAAGCTCTATCCTGACCTTGGGCGGCGGCTCTCCACGTTGCCCGCTTTCTGTCGAAGGCCCTAATCTACACCCGGAAACGGCAAACACTCCCGCCAGGAAACAAAACACGGAGAGAATGCAGGCCCTCCTCTTGCTTTTCTTCACGTTCGCTTCACCATTTCCGACCGCACAGGGAAATTCGCTTGCCAACAGCTTCGAAAGTATACGAAAACCGCCCACTTCCCACACACCCTGCCTTCGGTTGTGAGCCCGTCGAAGCCGATGCTATTCTCGGTTCATGGCGAAGCTCTCCGATACAACTCCCGAACTCGCCTCTTCTTCGCCCCTGGCGCAACCGGGGCGCCAGTTCGAGGCCCTGCTCGAGGTCAGCGAAACGATCGCCCAGCAGCGCGACCTCAAGCTCCTCTTCCACGAACTTTCCAATCGCCTTCGCAGTGTCCTGCAGTTCGATTTTCTCGGCCTGATTCTTCACGATCCTGCCCGTGGCGTGATGCGTCTCCACATTCTGGAAACCCGCGATCCGCGCCCGCAGGAAGGTCCCGAAGAGATGCCCGTCGCCAACTCTCCTTCCGGCTGGGTTATCGAAAACCAGGAACTCTTCCTCACTCAGGACACTTCCAAAGACGCGCGCTATCCCCATTTCATGAAAAAGCTGCAAGCCGTCGGTGTTTATTCCACCGCCATTCTTCCGCTAACCACCGCTCATCACCGGCTGGGCACCATGGTGTTTGGACGCTTCGTTCCGCAAGGCATCAGCGAAGCCGAAATCCAGTTCATGCGGCGTGTGGCCGCGCAGGTCGCCGTGGCCGTGGATAACGCCCTGAACTTCGAAGCAGCGGAAGCCTATCAGAAACAGTTGGCACGCGAACGCGACCGTCTGCAGGTTCTCCTCGAAATTAACAATCTCCTCGTCAGCACGCGCGACCCCGCCACAGTGTTCAAGGGCATCGTCTCCTCGATCAAGCCGGTTCTGCAACACGACTACACCAGCCTGGCGCTGCTCGACGCCGCCTCCGGTCTGCTGAAAATTCACTACCTGGATCTGCCCGGAAATTCCTCGATCACCAAACCCGAAATCACCGTGCCTCTTGAAGGCTCGCCCGCCGGGCAATGCTTCTCCACCAGCCAGGTGCTCATCACGCGCGGCAAGGATCTCGATAAATTTCAGAAGGACGTTTTGCGTTTCTTGCGCGAACAGTCGGTCCAAGCCATCTGTTGCGTGCCGTTGACCACCCACGGCCGAACCTTCGGCACCATCAATCTCGCCAGCCGAAACCCCGATGCGTTCACGCCCGCCGATGTCGAACTCCTGCAGCAGGTCGGAGTGCAAGTCGCCATCGCTCTTGAAAACGCCCTGGCCTTCAAGGAAATCGACGCACTCAAAGACAAGCTCGCCGTCGAAAAACTCTACCTTGAAGAGGAAATTCGTTCCGAATTCAATTTTGAAGAAATTATCGGAGACAGTCCGGTGCTGCGCCGTACCCTGGCGCAAGTGGAACTGGCAGCCCCGGCTGGAACCACGGTTCTCATCCAGGGCGAAACCGGCACCGGCAAGGAGATCATCGCCCGCGCGATTCACAACCTCAGTCCACGCCGGGAACGCACTTTCGTCAAAGTAAATTGCGCCGCGATCCCCGCGGGCCTCCTCGAATCCGAACTCTTCGGCCACGAACGCGGCGCCTTCACCGGCGCGGTCACCCAGAAAATCGGCCGGTTCGAATTTGCCGACCGCGGGACGCTCTTCCTCGACGAAATCGCCGACCTGCCCCTGGAGTTACAACCCAAACTGCTGCGCGTCTTGCAGGAACAGGAATTCGAGCGCCTCGGTGGCAACCGCACCCTGCGCGTGGATGTGCGTGTAGTCGCCGCAACCAACGGAGACCTTGCCCAACTCGTCGCCGAGCGCAAATTCCGCAGCGACCTCTATTACCGCCTCAATGTCTTCCCTATTCTTGTTCCGCCGCTTCGCGAGCGCCGCGAAGACGTGCCCCTCCTGGTGCGCTATTTCGTCCAGACCTTCAGCCGACGCCAGAACAAAACTGTCGAGTACATCCCCGCCGACGTAATGGATGCGCTCGTCAACTATTCCTGGCCGGGCAACATTCGCGAACTAGAGAACTTAATCGAACGAGCCGTCCTGCTCTCCGCCGGCAAAGAGTTGCGCGTCCCGATTGGCGAATTAAAAGCAGCCTCGTCCGCCTTCTCCGCGGCTGCTGGCGCGTCGGAATCATCCAGCAACGCGATGGCAATTACCACAGCTCCCATCGCCCCTTCGTCTCCGATTGCGACGCTCGAAGATGCCGACCGGCAGCACATTCTTCGCGCCCTGCGTCAAACCAATTGGCGCATCGCGGGCCCCCGGGGCGCCGCATCCTTATTAGGTATGAAGCGTACCACCCTGCAAGCCCGCATCCGCAAACTGGGCATCAAGCGCCCGGTCTGACGCGAAACGTCCACTTGGATTAACCGGGGGACTGTGCTTTCCTGAAACGGTAGATGATGAAGCTGCATCCAACCCGGAATCACCACCTCAGGGCGGCACTCGCAAGCCTCCTTCTGGCGCTCGTCTTGTTACCGTTTGCGAGCTCCTGCTTCGCGCAGCTACCCACCATTCGTTTTGTTCGTGACCCCGATCCCGCCCCGGAGTTCAAGCTAAAAGATCTCGCCGGCAAGGATGTGACTCTCGAAGCGGCCCGTGGGAGAGTTGTCCTTCTGAATTTCTGGGCCACATGGTGCGGCCCGTGCCGTGAGGAAATTCCGGAACTAGTGGCGTTGCAGAACCGCTACAAGGACCGCCTGCAGATCATCGGCCTGGTGGTGGACGACGACGATGAAAAAGAAATCCACAAAGTGATCGACTCCGAGGGCATCAATTATCCGGTCGCGCTCGCCGATTCCGAAACCCGCTTTGCCTATGGTGGCATTGCCGCGCTGCCCACCGTTTTTGTCATCAACACGGAAGGCCGCGTCGTTCAAAAACACGTTGGCCTCTTCGATCCAGCTCTTTATGAAACCGAAGTGCGCGCGTTACTCGGACTTCCCGTCGCCGCCAAGGTCGAAACCTTCCAGGACGAAGGCGACATCTTCCTGAAGCACGCCGACCGCGCCAAAATTCTCCCCGGCGTGGATATGTCCAAGCTTTCTCCTGAACAGCGCGATGCTGCCCTCCACAAATTCAACGCCGAATCTTGCACCTGCGGCTGCAAATTCACCCTGGCCCAGTGCCGCATCTATGACGCCGCCTGCCAGATCAGCCAGAAGCGCACCGCGCAAATTATCAAGGAACTCTCTACGCAGGAATCCAATCGGCCACCAAGAGGCACAGGACAAGTGCCCACGCCCGCAAGCTTGCCCAATCCCCCCGAATCCCCGAAGCCGTAACAAGGTTCACGGATTCTCTTCTCCGCATCCTCTGTGCCCTGCCTCCGCGAACTCTGCGTTAAGTCCCCTCTTCTCCCCAATTTTCTTAATTTATTTGTGCAACAATTCCGTGGCCGCCCCAGTCATAGCCTTCACCCCAGTCCGAATCGCCGGCTCGGGCAAAGGCGCAAACTCGCTCGAGTGCGGCCCCGGCAGTCGCGTCCCCTTTTCTTGCGCTTCTTTCCACTTAACAGGATCCGTTGCTCCCAGCCAGAACATCGTAATCGGCGGCTTCGGGTCTTCCAGCGCGTACAAACTGAAATCCTCGCTAGCCATAATCGGTTGCCCCGGCCAGACATTCTCCTTGCCCACTGATTTTTCGAGCGCAACTGCCACGCGCTGCGTCAGCGCCGGATCGTTGATCGTCGCCGGCACATTGTCTGTCGCGATTTGAATGATCGGCGCCCGCTCCGCCGGAATTCCCGCCGCCTCCGCAATCCCATTCGTGATCCGCTTAATCGCCGCCAGCACTTTCTCGCGCTGCGCCGGCGTCATTGTCCGCACTGTCAATTGCAGGTGCGCCTCGTCCGGGATTATGTTGTGCTTCGTCCCCGCGTGGAACGATCCCACCGTAACCACCGTCGGCACCTGCGGATCCGACTCGCGACTGACAATCGTCTGCAAAGCGACGACCAGTTCGGATGCAATCACAATCGGGTCTTTCGTCACGTACGGAGCCGCTCCGTGCCCTCCATACCCGCGAACGGTAATGTCCACGGAATCCGCTCCCGCCAGCATCGGCCCCGCGTGCCAAGCCACCGTCCCCGCCGGCAAGAACGAAGTATCGTGCAGCGCGATCACGTAATCCGGCTTTGGAAATTTCGTATATAGACCCGCATGAAGCATGGCCGACGCGCCCCCGACGGTCTCTTCCGCCGGCTGCCCGATCATCACCAGCGTCCCGCTCCACTTCTCTTTGGTCTCCGCCATCATCTTCGCTGTGCCCAGGAACACGGTCATGTGCAAGTCATGCCCGCACGCGTGCATCACGCCGACTTCGCCGTTCGGCCGCTTCTCCCGTACCTTGCTCGCATACGGCAACCCCGTATTTTCCGTAACCGGCAGCGCATCCATGTCCGTGCGCACGTAAACCGTCGGCCCCGCGCCATTGCGCAAAACTGCCACCACTCCGTATGCCGCCAGCCCGGAATCATATTTTCCGAAATGGTCGGTCACTTCATAGCCCATCTTCTTCAGTTGCGCAGCAACCAGCGCGGAAGTCTCTTTTTCTTCCGTCGAAAGCTCCGGGTGCTCGTGCAGATATTTGTAGGTTCCCACCCAGTCGTTGATGTTCTGGTCGATCCTTTGGTCCAGATCGTCCTGTGCCGTCGCCGGCATCCCCATCGCCAGCAGAATCGATAGAATCCCGATCCAACACGTCATTCGAGTTTTCACTGGAGTTTTCATTGGAGTCTCCCGATGTGCGGGCATTCTATCAAATGGCGGCATGCATTCCGGCTGGAATCCGCCAGCGCTGCTTTTTCCTTGCCCTTGCCAGGTCGCCGAATTACACTCGCCGCTTGTTGCAAATCTCTTGACCAGGAGTTTTCCATGAACCGTCGTGTGTGCGTTCTATTCGTCGCTCTCGGCCTCTCGACTATTTTCACTGTGCGTGGCGCTTTCCCTCAGGGTGAAGCCCAATCCAAGCGGCGCGTTATCAACCTCCCCGATAAACCGGTCCAGGTGCCCTTCAGCAACGCCATCCTCGCTGGCGACACTCTGTATCTCGCCGGAAGCATCGGTCTCGACCCCAAGACAGGAAAAGCTCCCGAAAAAATCGAAGACGAACTCAAGGATCTGTTCGACAACTACAAAGCCACCCTTAGCGCCGCGGGCATGAGCATGGACGACCTCGTTTTCGTCCAGGTCTTCTGCACCGATCTCGCGCTCTACGACAAGTTCAACGCAGCGTACCGTACGCAGTTCTCCAAGGATTTTCCCGCCCGAGCTTTCATCGGTGCCGGCTCCATCCTGCGCGGAGGTCACTTCGAGATGCAGGGCATCGCCGTTCGCCACTAGCGCTGGCTTGCAAGAAACTGCTCACGCGGCCAGCAACCTAAATTGAAAACGCGCCCCTCCAGCGGCTAGCCATTGCCAGTACATGACCATATATGGTCTAATATGTGTTGTCCATATGTGGGCACATGCCTTCTGGATGGCATTATGGGTTGTGCCTCAATCCCCAAGGATTCATTTAACATCAACAAATAGAAGGATTTAATTGTAAACAGAATTATACATGGATTGGCATTCTCCTTGCACTCTTTCCATCCAACGAGACCAATAGCACATGTTAAGAATCACTACCGAGAATAAACGGGGAAAACTCTTCCTCAGCGTCGAAGGTTCCCTCTCCGGACCCCGGGTGGCCACCCTGGAGCAGTGCTGGCGCGAACTTTCCGCCGCAACACCGCGACCGAAGTTTTGCATCAACCTCTGCGGGGTCAGCTTCATCGACAACGCCGGCAAGGTTTTGCTCAAAGAGATGTACCGTCTCGGCGCGGAACTCCTTGCCGAAGGCTGCCTCAATCAAGCCGTGGTCACCGAGATAATTGGCCCGGGCCGCAAAACGGACTCTCGTGGGCCGAAGGATCCCAAAGACAGAGATCCGTCCAAAGGTTCGCCGTTCATCTTCTATGTCATCTTTTTCAGCCTTCTTCTGGTTCCTCTGTTTACGCGGGCGCAAGCTCAAAATCCCGCGCTGACGCCGAACGCACCAACGGACACGCTCAAATTGACCCTGGAGCAATCCGTAGCTCTGGCCATCAAACAGAATCCGACCCAGCAGATCGCGGTGCTCAACGCCGCTGAAAGCATTCAGGACAAGAACATCACCCGCGCCGACCTCTTGCCGCAGGCGGATTTGCTCGTCGCCGATTCCGCAAACCGCGTGAACGTCCGTGCGCAGTTTGGTGGGCTTCCCCTGTTCCCCGGCATTCCCGGCCACATCGGTCCTTATCAGCTTTTTTCCGCAGGCGCGACGTTCGGCAGCAGCATTTTCGATTTCGCTCTGTGGAAGCGCTATCAGGCCGCCCGCAGCAACGTGAACGCCAGCAAGGCCGACAGCCTTTCCACGCGCGAACAGGTGATTCTCCTCGTCGTTTCGCAATACATCGGCACCCTGCGCGCCGTGGCGAATGTCGAAGCCTCCCGCTCCCGCGTTGAACTGGCCCAGGCGCTTTACGATCAAGCCGCCGACCTGCAAAAAGAAGGAGTGGGCACGGGCATCGATACATTGCGCGCCAACGTCGAACTGCAAAACGAAAAGCAGCGCCTCATCGAAGCGGAAAATGACCGCGACGCTTCTCTGTTCGGCCTCAGCAAACTGCTGAATCTCGATCCGCGCCAGAAGATCGAACTCGCCGATTCGCTCAGCTTCTTCGATACCCCGCAACCCGATGTGAATGCCAGCATCGAAGACGCCCTTTCCTCGCGCCAGGAATGGAAAGCCATTGAAGCCCAGGAAAAATCCGCGAAGCTCGAAAAGCAGGCTTCGCAGTATCAGCGCTTGCCTTCTCTTCGGTTTGACGGCAACTGGGCGTACTTTGGCACTTCTTCGAGCAGCGGCATTCCGACGTATCAGTATCAGGCTTCCGTCAACATGCCGCTCTTCACTGGCGGCCGCATCCGCGCGGAAATTGTGAAGTCAGACCTCGAATTAGGAAAGATCGATCAGCAGAAAGCCGATCTGCGCAACCAGATCGCGCTTGATGTAAAGACCGCGCTGCTGAATCTGCAATCCGCCCGCAGCGAAGTGCAAGTCGCCAATCTCGGCGTCCAGCTCGCCAAGGAAGAAGTCGATCAGGCCCGCGACCGCTTCAAAGCCGGCGTCGCCAACAACATTGAAGTCATCTCCGCCCAGGATTCTCTTTCCCGCGCCAACGATAACCAGATCGCGGCGCTCTACCGTTTCAACCAGGCCCGTGCCGACTTCGCGCGCGCCGTTGGCCAGATGGAAAAAACTTACGCGAAGTGAGGGCTCATGAGTGTTGAGATCGATGTAGGACTGGAAAATGCGGCAAATGTAAAGGTACCTCACCCGGAAACCCAGAAGCTCGATCTCGGGCCCGACTCCCTGGTGAGTTCCAAACTCCGCCTGCGCTTAATCGTAGGTGGAGTCGCCCTGCTGGCTGCCTTGCTCGGCTTGTACCTTTACTTCCACAACCGCGAAACCACCGATGACGCCCAGGTGGACGGCCACATCACGCCGATCGCCGCGAAAATTTATGGCCGCGTCGCGAAAGTGCAAGTGAACGACAATCAAGCGGTGAAGGCTGGCCAGGTGCTGGTCCAACTGGATCTCGCCGACTATCAGGCCGCACTTGATCAGGCGAAAGCCGCGCTGGCCCTCGCTGAAGGTGAAGCGCGTTCCGCCGGCGTCGATGTTCCGCGCACCAGTGAAGACACCGCCAGCGGCACTTCGAGCGCCAACGCGCAACTGGCCGGCGCACAAGCCGACCTGATGCGTGCCGAAGCGACTTACCAACAATCGCAAACTGCGGATCTCGCTTATGCCCAGGCCAACATCGAAAAGAGCCGCGCCAACGCCCAATTAGCGCAAGCCGACCTCGCCCGCTATCTCCCGCTGATGGAAAAGGGAGAAATTTCCAAGCAGCAGTACGACGCCGCGAAAGCCAACGCCGACGCCACGGCCAGCGCATTGAACGCCGATCAGCAAAAGCTCGTGCAAGCCCAACGCAACGTCGAAATCAGCCACGCGCAACTTGAAGCCTCCAAAGCACGTGTCCTCCAAGCCCAAGCCGGAGTTGCCAGCGCGCACGCCGACATAAAACGCGTGGCCATGCGCTCGGCGGATGCGCAAGCCAAACTCGCGAAAGTCGAGCAGGCCCGGGCACAAGTCGAAGCAGCACAGTTGAACCTTGGCTATTGCAACGTCGTTGCACCAATCGACGGCGTAGTCACGCACAAACAAGTCGAGGACGGTCAAATCGTCCAACAGGGCCAGGGATTGATGGTGATCGTTCCCTTGCAAGACGTCTGGGTCACCGCCAACTTTAAAGAAACCCA
>Ga0210399_10003955_pt1 | contig 11527 bp, 10 predicted proteins | sample IncBWC14MmetaG_FD_150865 | JGI IMG/M metagenome (GOLD analysis project Ga0210399, IMG submission 150865) | Forest soil microbial communities from Barre Woods Harvard Forest LTER site, Petersham, Massachusetts, United States - Inc-BW-C-14-M | ecosystem: Environmental > Terrestrial > Soil >...
TGCGATAGATCCACAACTTTGACCCCGGCGGGAATCGGCTGCTCGCTGGCTGGACCGACGCGATCGATGCGTTGGCCGCGAATAACGATGATCTGATTGTCAAGAATCTTTCCGGAACGAACGTCGAGCAGCTTGCCGGCCCGAACATACTCAGGAGGCGAGGAAGCCGGTTGCTCGGCGACGGGGACCGGGCCGGTGAGGGAAGCCGTCTGCGCGATTACGGGTTGGGCAGAAAGCGTGCTTGCTCCGAAGAGGAGTGCGAATACGCCTCGTTGCATGAGGGTGGGCATGACGTCTCCGGCGGGGATTTTGAAAGCGCACGGATTGTAGCTCAGGCGGTCGCTTACATGCTGCATGAGGGCGGGCGACGGGCGAGGACGCCCGTCGCTCCACTCGGAGTGATTACTTCACGCGCTCCGCCATCGTTACCGTCCAGCCCTGCGGGTCGAGGAAGGCGAATTCGCGCATCCCGTAGAACTGGGTCTTGAGTGGCATCACGATGCGCGCTCCGGATTTCTCTACCGCGCCGAGAATCTCCTCGATTCCTTCACATTCTAGAAAGAGGGTCATGGTGCCGCCGAGTGGATCCTTGGCGAGGGGCGGGTAGTCTTCGGCCACGGCCTTCTGGTCGTTGAAGAATATCTCGATATTGCCGGATGTGACTGAGGCAAAGACGTAGGGCGGAGCGTCGGGAACCGTGATGGCGGGCTGGAAGCCGAGGACAGACTGGTAGAAATGGACAGCGGCCTGAACGTCGCGCACGACGAGATTGGGCGTGAGCTTGGTGAATTTCATGTGTTTCTCTCCTGGATGAGGTGGGCGCGGACTGGGAGTCGGCACACCTCAGGTGTGCTCGCAACTCCTCCATCCACGTCCCTTGCGAGGAGGAACGCAGGTAGGGTCCCTGGTTGGACTGCGCACAGCGGGCGGGACCCGCGAGGTACGGCCAGAAGTGTAGCACAAAGGCAGTTTCGAGTTTTGGGTTTCAAGTTTCGAGCGGGCCGGCGAGCACACAGCGTTAGGGCCATCAAAAAAGTGGGAGTTTAGTCAAGCGTGAGTTGCGAGGGTTCCGGCTTTCGAGTGGGACTAGAAAACATGGGCGCGGCAAAATGCCCAGTTGAAACCTGAAACTCGAAACTTGAAACTTGAAACTTGACTTAGCCCTCGAGTCGCAGCCGCGGGGCCAGCTACGACGCGAAGTCTGGTTAGCTGGCCTTCTGCAGTGCGGCGCGAGCGGCGCTGCAGGATGGGCAGGCGCCAGCGCCGACGAACATCACGACAGCGTCAAAGTTGGTGTTGAACGTTTGCGGTTGACCCTCGATCCAGCGCCACTCACAAAGGGCGCACTGGTAAACGAGGGGGAGGGTACTGATTTCGTTTCCCATACTGCATTCGATGCCGAAATGGGGCAACTGTTAAGTTACGGAGGTACAGGTCCTTGCGGGCAAGGGTGAGTGCTGTAGAGAGACCGCGGCGAAGGCTGGGGATAAAACTCCGATGGAGTACCGCGTTCACGGTATCGGGGGAAGGGCGAAGAAGGGTTAGGCTACCGATTGTAAAGTTTCGTTACCGTTCCCGAGGAGTCAAAATCAGCTCACCCAGGAGGATGGAACAATATATGGGAGATCGATGGTTAAAGCTTTTTCTCGGAAAGTTGGCATTAGCGGCGCTGGCCGTAGCAGCTTTTACAGTAATGGCCGGAGTTCCCAAACTGCACGCGGACGACGACTGTCAGCGGCGGGTCGCGCATGCCGATCACAGATTGCACGAGGCCATTGAACACTACGGCTATCAAAGCAGGGAAGCGGCTGAAGCGAGGCACGAATTGCACGAAGAGCGCGAACATTGCTGGAAGGCGAACAACCGGTGGTGGGACGAAGATCGGCGTCGCTGGCACGACCAGCGAGATTGGGACGATCGTGATCACGATGAAAATTATCGACCCCGCGATCGGGATGACGACCGGCGGTGAGGTAGCAGGGCCTTTCGAGGTCAACAGTTCGGCAATGGCCAGGGCTTGATCAGGGCTCCAGATGCGATCGATTGGCCGGTAGACGCGAGGGCGGAGACGCCCTCGCAATACCCGGCCAGGCGCCGACGCTATCCGCGATTGGGAGCGGCGACTTTTTTCGGAAACATCTCTCCAATTCGGCGAATTTCCGCGCCGATTCCCTTCAGTTTCTCTTCAATGTGTTCGTAGCCGCGGTCGATATGGTAGACGCGGTCGATGATGGTTTCGCCATCGGCCACCAAGGCGGCCAGCGCGAGCGAGGCAGAAGCCCGCAGGTCGGAGGCAAGGACGGCGGCAGCGCTGAGAGGAGTCTTACCGCGCACGATAGCGCGGCGGCCCTCGATGCGGATGTTGGCGCCCATCCTCACGAGTTCCTGCGCGTGCATGAAACGGTTCTCGAAAATATTTTCGGTGACGATGGAGGTGCCCTGGGCCTGGGTGGCAACGACCATGTATTGCGCCTGCATGTCGGTGGGGAAGCCCGGGTACTCCTCGGTGTTGACGTCGGCAGCCTTGAGCGGGTTATCGCCCATGACGCGTATGGAGTCGGCGTTATGTGAGGTCTTGACTCCGGCTTCCTGAAGCTTTTGCACGATGGCGGTGAGGTGCTCGGGATCGCAGTTGGTGATTTTGACATCGCCGCCGGTGAGAGCTGCGGCGATGATGAAGGTGCCGGCTTCGATGCGGTCGGGAATGATGCGATGCTTGGTCCCGCTGAGTTTGGTCACGCCTTGCACGTGGATGGTGGAAGTGCCGGCGCCGTGAATGTTGGCGCCCATTTTGTTGAGAAGGTCGGCGAGGTCGGCGACCTCGGGCTCGCAGGCGCAGTTCTGCATGAGGGTTTCGCCTTCGGCGAGAGTGGCGGCCATGAGGAGGTCTTCGGTGCCGGTGACGGTGATTTTGTCGAAGACAATTTCGGCGCCTCGGAGGCGATCCGCCGTGGCTTCCACGTAGCCGTGGTCCTGCGTGATTTTCGCCCCCAGGCGCTCGAGTCCTTTGATGTGGAGGTCAATCGGCCGGGCGCCGATCGCACAGCCTCCGGGAAGCGAGACGCGAGCTCGGCCACAGCGGGCAAGCAGCGGGCCGAGGACCAGCGTCGAGGCGCGCATAGTCTTTACGAGTTCGTAGGAGGCCTCGGGGGCGGCCAGATTGCGGGTTTGGATGGTGGTACGGTGATGCGCTCTCCCATAGCCGAGTTCCACCTCGGCACCCATGGCGGAGAGCAGCCGACGGGTGGTTTCGATGTCGCGTACCTGCGGAATGTTTTCGAGGATGACGGTGTCTTCGGTGAGCAGGGCCGCGGCCATGCAAGGTAGGGCTGCATTTTTCGCGCCGCTGATGCGGACCGTGCCGAGAAGCGGAGTACCCCCGCGGATGACTAGCTTATCCATGTCGTTAACTTCAGAACCTTAAATACAAAGGGCACGGAGGAATCACCACGGGCGGTAAGGAAAACTTCATTGCAGAGATCTACAAGAATGGCCTGCGAGGACACGGAGGCATTTTCGTGATTCATCCAGGATACGGATGTTTGAATCCGAAAACCTTGCCGAGCCTTGCTCGGCCTGGACGGACGAGAGCGTCCGTCCTCACGTGGGCAGGAGCTCTGTGCACTGTTCATTCTTAAATTGGCAGCCGGTGGATTCATGTCGCTCATTCACTTTACAGGATGGGTTGGGAACTACGGTTTACTCTTTTGGGCTAGGGCGATCGCTTTGCGTACATGTCCTGCGGTGGCTTTCAGGGCCTGGGCAGCTTGGGCGCGGGGGACGCCGGCTTTCAGCATGACGAGCGCGACGGGCACGTCGTGGCCGGCGGATTTCAGGGCATTGTGAGCCTGCTCGCGATCGACATCGGCAGCGTGTTGGAGGATGGTGATTCCGCGCTCGGCAAGCTTGCTGTTCTTCAAACGCAAATTGACCATGAGGTTGCCATAGACGTAGCCGAGACGGGTCATGGCACCAGTGGTAATCATGTTCAGAACCATCTTCTGGGCGGTGCCGGCTTTCATGCGGCTAGAGCCTGTCAAGACTTCGGGGCCGACGTCGGTAACGATGGCGAAGTGGGCAGCACGTTCGAGCTGGGAGTTGGGATTGCAGGTGAGGGCGATGGTCTCCGCGCCACGACTACGGGCGTACTCGACGGCCGCGATTGTGAAGGGAGTGCGTCCGCTGGCGGCAATGCCGATGACGACATCTTTCTTCGTCGGCTTGCGCTTGACCATTTCGGCGCGGCCCAGTTCGCGGGAATCCTCACTGGCTTCGGCTTCGGCCCCGAGAGCCTTGGGCCCACCGGCAATGATGTATTGCACGAGGCTGGGAGGAGTGGCGAAGGTGGGAGGAATTTCGGAAGCGTCGAGGGCGCCGATGCGCCCGCTGGTGCCGGTGCCGACGTAGAGAAGCCGTCCGCCTTGGCGGAAATGGGCGGCCACGAGGTCGATGGCGCGGGCGATTTGAGGCAGCGCGTGCTGGACGGCGGCGGCGACTTTGGCGTCTTCGGCATTGATGATGCGGGCAATCTCGAGGGCGGACTTGAGGTCGATGTCGGTGGATTGCGGATTGGCACGTTCGGTGGTCAGGTCTTGCAGGCGGCGTGGCTTCATTCGGTTTCGAAAAAGAATATTGTACGGTACGAGAGGGGTCGGCCCATCGCAGAGTGTCGTCTCCTAAATGAGAATTGGGATATTTGCCGTCGGCCCTCCCCGCATTTACGTGCGAGGCTAACCTCTGGCGTCGCTGTGCGACTTGCGTGCCGGTGTCGTATCAGCTTGCTGTGGGGCCATCTTTGGGCAGCGAATCAGCGTCTTCAATATGCGGGTAATGGCAACAGGACTATGAACGCTTAGGAGGAGTCAGAGATGGAACTCTGGAGTGACTCGAAGATGGCGTCGTGGAAGCGGGGACGGATTTGTTTGATCGATTGATTGGCGCAGTCGGGCCAGCTTCGATTGGTGAGGAGCGTCACGGAGAATTTGCGCTCGGGGTCGATCCACAGCGAAGTGCCCGTATAACCGAGGTGACCGTAGGAGCGCGAGGACAAGTAGCGGCCGGATTGGGATGGTGTGGATGGCGTGTCCCACCCTAGCGCTCGTGAGGTTCCTTCGGGAGCAGATTCGCGAGCTGTGAATAAAGCAATGGTTTCGGGACGGAGGATGGGTGCGCCGCCGTGCAGCATGGCAATGGCGAAAATGGCGAGGTCTTGCGCTGTGGCGAACAGGCCGGCGTGGGCGGCAACGCCTCCGAGGACGCTCGCGTTTTCATCCTGGACTTCACCCTGGATGATGCGGTGGCGAAAGGTTTCGTCATAGGCTGTAGGTGGGATCTGGGAGCGAAGTGCAGGCGCGGGATTGAACGTGGTGTGGGTCAGGCCGAGGGGGCCGAAGATTTCGCGCTGGCAGAAATGGCCGAGGGACTCGTCGGCGAGGCGCTCGAGCGCGACCCCGAGGACAATGAATCCGATGTCGCTGTATTCGGGGTGCGAGCCGGGATCGTGGGCGAGTGCGGTCGAAAAGGCAGCCTCGAGAAGTTCATCACGGGTGCGAGCGCGCAGAAAAAGCTTTTCGTAAGCGGGCAGGCCGGAAGAGTGTGCTAACAACATTCGCAGGGTGACTTCGTCACGGCGGGGATCCTCGCCGGAGAATTCTCCGACCATCGAGATCAGGGGCAGGTCGAGATCAAGCAGGCCGCGCTCATAGAGGATCATGGCCATGGTGGTAGTGGCAATCACCTTGGTAAGCGAGGCAAGGTCGAAGAGTGTGCCGGTTGTCGGTTCAGCAGAGGTGGGATCGTATGTGAAACGGCCAAAGGTACGGAGAGCGAGCAGCTGGTGATCGTGCGTGATCGCGACCGATGCCGAGGGGAAGGCGCGGGCAGCGACGGCGTCCTCGAGGATGCCGAAGGGGCGGGCGAAACGGAGGTCTTGGTCCTCGTAGGCGGCGATCGCAGTGGGGTGGGTCAAAAAACGTGCCTTGTGATCTGAGCGATGTTGTCGGTTATAGCAAACAGTGAGGGTGGGGTAAAGGAAACGGGCCGTGGCGCAGACGGTACCTTTGGATGCGAAGTTTCGTTGAGGTGAGGGGAGCGACTTGTGTAGAGTCGGGATATCCAATTTTGATCATGGGCAAGAAGGCGGTACGGGTGAACGTGTGCGCGCAGGTGTCATCTCCTGAAGGGGACTCGGGTTCCGATTGCCTGCTGACCCCGCACTTGCGTGCGGGGCTGGTCTCTGGCGTCGTTTCGCGACTCAGAGCGGCAAAAGGGTGCATCATGCGTGCGCTTACGATCGCACTGCTATGCATTGAGGGATTTCATGGTTCTCCTGCACTCGCCATGACGCAGGGGGCGCCTACCTCTCTGGCGCGACTCAGTGTGGTGGATGGGATTATTCAGCAGGCGATCGGAGAACATCAGATTCCCGGAGCCGTGGTTTTGATTGGGCATGACGGCCGCGTGGTGTACCGGAAGGCGTATGGGAATCGCGCGCTGGAGCCACGGCGGGAGCAGATGACCGTCGATACGGTTTTTGATTTGGCGTCTCTAACCAAGGTCATTGCGACCACCCCGTCGGTGATGCAGTTGGTGCAAAGCGGCCGGGTGCGGCTTAACGATCCGGTCGCGAAGTATCTGCCGGAATTCGCGCAGAACGGGAAAGAGGACATCACGATCCGGCAGTTGCTGACGCATTACGGCGGATTGGCACCGGACCTCGATTTGAAGACGCCATGGCTGGGGAAAGATACTGCCTACAAGATGGCCTTTGCGGAGACAACGGAAACGCCGCCGGGCGCGGGCCTGGTGTACAGCGACATTGGATTTATCGTGCTGGGCGCGCTGGTGGAGAAGGTCTCGGGCGAGAACCTGGAACATTACACCGAGAAGCACGTGTTTGCGCCCCTGAAGATGACGCACACGCGCTACCTGCCGCCGAAGTCTTGGTCGCCGAAAATCGCGCCGACCCAGTTTGATGAGCACAACCACATGCTCCGTGGAGAGGTGCACGATCCCACGGCGCTGCGCATGGGCGGAGTGGCGGGCCATGCCGGATTGTTCTCGACAGCCGACGATCTGGCGAAATATGCGCAGGCTTTACTGAATGGCGGCGGCGGGATTTTGACGCCGCTGATGGTCGAGAAAATGACTACGCCGGAACAGCCTCCTACTGCCACCGGGGTACGGGGTTTCGGCTGGGATATCGACTCACCATTTTCTTCCAACCGGGGCGATTTGTTACCGGTGGGCTCGTACGGGCACACGGGGTTTACCGGAACATCGATATGGATCGATCCAACGACCAGGACTTACATCATTCTTTTGACGAACGCAGTGCATCCTCGAGGGGGCAATGCGATTGCATTACGCTCGAAAGTCGCGACGGCGGTGGCGGCGGCGTTGCCGCTGACCGTCGAAGAAAAAGAGCGGTTACGCTGGGAAAGCATTACTGGATATAACGAGGCGCAGAGCGCAGGACGAAAGCTGGCGGTCCGCAATGGGGACGTGAAGACCGGGCTCGACCTGCTCGAGGCGCACGGGTTCGATGGGCTGAAGAGCGGCGAGGCGAAACGAAAGATCGGGCTGGTCACGAATCAAACCGGGGTGGATTCGGACGGGCGGCGGACGATTGATGTGCTGGCGCAGGCGCCCGGGGTTTCGCTGGAAGCGATTTTCAGCCCAGAGCACGGGGTGACCGGGGCGGTGGACACGACGGTGATTGGCAATTCGAAAGATGATGCAACGGGAGTGCCGGTGTACAGCGTGTACGGAGCGACAGATGCGGCGCGCCGGCCATCGCTCGAAGTGTTGAAAGGGCTGGACGCCATTGTATTCGATATCCAGGATGCAGGGGCCCGGTTTTATACCTATGAAACGACCTTGGGATATTTTCTCGAGGCTGCGGCGAAGGTGGGAATCGAAATGATCGTGCTGGATCGGCCAAATCCGATCACGGGATCGATGGTGCAGGGTCCGGTGGCGGACGCGGGGCATGAGAGCTTCACGAACTACTTTACGTTGCCGGTGCGGCACGGGATGACGATGGGCGAACTGGCACAGATGTTCAATGCCGAGCGCGGGATCGGGGCGAAGCTGAAAGTGATTCCGATGGACGGCTGGATGCGCGGGGATTGGTACGATTCAACCGGACTGACGTGGGTGAATCCGTCGCCGAATTTGAGGAGCGTGCGCGAGGCGGTCCTGTATCCCGGCGTGGCTTTGATTGAGGGGACGAACGTTTCGGTAGGGCGCGGAACGGATACGCCTTTTGAATGGATTGGCGCGCCCTGGATTAAGGCGCGACAACTCGCGGAGTATCTGAATGCGCGGGCGATTTCGGGCGTGCGTTTTGTGCCGGTGAGTTTCACGCCTTCATCGAGCAATTACTCGGGGCAGGTGTGCCAAGGCGTAAGCATCGTGCTGCTGGATCGGAATACGCTGGACGGGCCGGAGCTGGGAATCGAGTTAGCGTCGGCATTGCACAAGCTGTATCCGAACGATTTCAAGATGGAACGGATGATGGAGTTGCTGGTGAATCAGGCCACGCATGAGGCTCTGGCGGCGGGACAGGATCCGCGAAGAATCGCCGAAGGGTGGCGGGAAGCGTTAGGGAAATTTGAGGAGATGCGGGCAAAGTATCTGCTTTACAAGTAAGGACGGTGTCACCCCCCAAAGGGGCTTGACTTATGTGGCCGATTTTCCCAGCGATTACGCGCTGGGCTAACGAATTTTGCCGCTCCGCGGCTTGATCAAGGTGATTGAACTATTCTGCTTGCGGAAAGCGCGGTAGTCGCTTGCAGGGTACCTCGAACGTACAGCGTTGCGCTTGCACTCTTGGGAGATACTCAAAAAGTGTGGGGTTTCGTTAGAATGGGCGGAGCATGTTGGTTGGAGAGGTCGAGTGAGCAAAGCGGGAGACACGAACCCACCGGCAAAGCCTTATTACCGGTGCGCGGGACCCAATTGCGGGACACTGAAGGGATCGAGCGATCACTGGTGGCTGATGTGGACCTCGTTCGCAGACCTAAGTATTCCGCAATTGTATCTGTGCCCGTGGGACGAGGAAATTGCGCAACGCGAAGGCACGCTGCACGTTTGCGGCGAGCTGTGTGCGCAGAAGCTACAGTCTCAATTCATGGGTAACGTACGCGAAAACATCGTGAGGCGGGGCGGATAACGTTTGCACCGGCTGTGCCAACAGCAATTTGTCTTGCGGGGGAAACGGAAAGAGCTTTTAACTGCGAAAGTTCGCAAAGGGGTCGCGAAGATCGCAAAGAAAACCCTGCTTGTCGTGGTCAAACGCTCCGAGGTTGAAATTTTTGCGCTCATCGGCGTTCTTCTTTGCATCCTTATGCGGTTAAAATCTGTCGCCACGCCATTGGCTGCAGTTCCAGGTACTCACTTACTCATCTGGCGGTCAACTCTGTTCCCTTGGCTTGCATCCTAAGCAATCAGTTTAAGCCGTGTTTTTTGGCGTAACTGCGCCTTATACTTGGGGCGCGAGTCGGGCCTGTCTTGCGGGAGTTCGCTCGGGAGATATTTATGCGCTGGATGCTGGGATGTGTATTGATGTCGGCGATGTCCTTTGGACCTGCGGACGCGCAGGATAATGCGAGCGCGGCGGCTGCCAGGGTGGGGCCAGTGATTCCGGCAGGCACCAAGGTGGCCTTGAGTTTGAAGCAAGCCATCTCCACCAAGACTGCAAAGGAAGGCGACGCGGTGTACGCCATAACCAGCTTTCCAGTGGTGCAAGACGACCGAATTCTGATTCCTCCCGGGACGTACGTGCAGGGGAAAATCAGCCATGTGCAAAGAGGCGGGCACGTCAAGGGCAGAGCGGAGATTCTGATTCACTTCACTTCTCTCATCTACCCAAGCGGGTACACGGTGATGTTGCCGGGCGCACTGGAGAATGTTCCGGGCGCCGAGCACGCGACCACGAAAGGCGAAGAAGGCACGATTCGGCAGGACAGCGATACCGGCAAGAAGGTGGAGACGACGGCGAAGACCGCCGGTGCGGGAGCGACAATCGGTGGCCTGGCCGGCGGCTGGAAGGGCGCGGGCATCGGAGGCGGGATCGGAGCAGGTGTGGGCACGGCCATCGGCATGCTGTCGCGTGGAGCTGATGTGCGCTTGGAGCCGGGGACGTCGGTAGAAATGGTCATTCAGCGGGATGTGCCGCTGGATGGGAAGCGATTGCCGCGTTCGGGAGAGTGAGTTAGTCGTCAGTCGTCAGCAAAAATGGTCGAAGCGGCAGTCGGATGTGGGACCGACGGTTCACGCACCTTGCCCAGACGAGGGCGTCTGGGCCTACGTGGTCGGACGCGCTTTCTTCGTTCTTCTCATTTCAAACTGAATAATGCGTTGACGTGGGCGGTGACTGTGACCGTGTGGGGAGAGAACTCCTCGGTTGGGGCGGGCGCGGCTTCGGCTTTCATGGCCATCACGCGCGGCACGATCCCGATCGGCCGCACGTTTTCGAAGGTATCGACGGATGCGTAGGAGAGTTCCCCGACACTCCGTCCGGCGGCGCGAGCCAGCGAGTCCGCAGCGGCGCGGGCGCGATGGTAGGCGTCTTCGACAGCTTTGTTCTTGGCTTCATCCATGTTGTCGAGGGTGTAGCTGATGGACTGACTTTCGCTTACGGCCGCATCGGCGAGCTGCTGGGTGAGAGCTCCGATCTTCGCAAAGTCTTTCAGCTTCAGGGTGACGCTGGTGCCCACGCGGTAGCCGATCAGTTTCCGTTTCGCGGTTTTCCAGTCGTACATGGGTTCGATCGAGTACGACCCGATCTGGGCGGTTTTGGGATCGATGCCGTTGTCGCGCATGATCTGGCGCACTTGCTCGGATTGTTTAGAGGCTTGATCGTAGGCGGCCTTGGCGTTGTCGGCTTGCGCGGAGATGTTGAACTGCACGAGCGCCGTGTCGGGAGGAGCGTCGAATTTGCCGTCCGCGCCGGTGAACAGGGTGTTGGGTGCGGCGTTCACAGTCGGCGCCTGGGCTATCAGAAGTGGAGCGGAAAGAAGAATTGCAAACAGGAAGATGCTTGGCTTCATGGATGCCTCCGTTCGTCGCAGAGAGTGTATACGGCTCTCTGTGAAATGAGAACGGTGCAGGGGCTTGATCTTGATGGGGAGACGCTGTCAGAACCGAATGCGCGCTGATCGGAAAAGCGTAAACCACAAAGGACAACAAGGAACACAAAGGAAAACCAAGAATTTCTCCCTTCGTGTTACTTCGTGTCCTTTGCGGTTAGGATTTCTTGGTGCGGCTCGGATTGAAATGCTTTAGCGGACTGGAATTTGCAACGGATGATCGAGCCGAAGTTCAAGGGCGGTGCCTTTTTCGAGGCGCAGGTCGTGATCACTGAGCAGTCCTGCGATTGCGCCAACCCCGGCGCCAGCGCCCGCGCCAATACCAGCGCCTTTGCCTCCGCCTTTCATCGCGCCTGCGGCTGCGCCGATGCCGGCACCTACGGCGACGGCTTCGATTTCATGTTGCGTGCTCATGCCCTTGCGTTGTAGTTCGC
>Ga0210399_10003957_pt1 | contig 11526 bp, 9 predicted proteins | sample IncBWC14MmetaG_FD_150865 | JGI IMG/M metagenome (GOLD analysis project Ga0210399, IMG submission 150865) | Forest soil microbial communities from Barre Woods Harvard Forest LTER site, Petersham, Massachusetts, United States - Inc-BW-C-14-M | ecosystem: Environmental > Terrestrial > Soil >...
CGGCAACCAGAACACCGCGACTGGTTATCAAACGCTCTTTAGCACCACCACCGGCAGCTTGAGCGTGGCCAACGGTTCGCAAGCGCTGTATAGCAACACCACCGGCAGTTTTAACACGGCCACCGGGTTTCGCGCGCTCTATAGTAATACCACCGGCAGCGATAACACGGGTAATGGGTATGAAGCGCTCGTTTTCAATACCACCGGCCAGTATAACTCGGCCGGTGGGTTTCAAGCGCTCTATAACAACACTGTCGGCAGCGACAACACGGCCAATGGTTATCTAGCGCTCTTTAGCAACACGACCGGCAGCGACAACACGGCCAATGGTGCGCAAGCGCTCTACAGCAACACCATCGGCATAGACAACACGGCCAACGGTTTTCATGCGCTCTATAACAACACCACCGGCGGCAGCAACACGGCCAACGGTCGTAGTGCGCTCTTTCACAACACAACCGGCTTGGACAATACGGCCAATGGTTTTCAAGCGCTCTACAGCAACACCACTGGCCACGATAACACTGCCAATGGTTATCAAGCGCTCTATAGCAACACCACCGGCCACGGCAACGCGGCCAACGGTGATCAAGCGCTCTTTAGCAACACCACTGGCGGGTTCAACACAGTCAATGGTTATCAAGCGCTCTATAGCAACACCGAGGGCGGGCAAAACACGGCCACTGGTTTTCGAACGCTCTATAGCAACACCACCGGCTTTAATAACACGGCCAGCGGAAATTTTGCGCTCTCTAGCAATACGACCGGCGGCGACAACACGGCCACTGGTCTAGGCGCGCTCTCTAGCAACACCACCGGCAACTTCAACACGGCCAGCGGTGAGGATGCGCTCCAGGGCACCACCGGCGACTTCAACACGGCCAACGGCTATGCTGCGCTCCAGAGCAACACCACCGGCATCGACAACACGGCCAGCGGTAGTTTTGCGCTCTCTAACAGCACCAGCGGCGGCGACAACATCGGAATTGGCTACGGTGCAGGCTTCAACGTCAGGACCGCCTCTAATGTCATTGCAATCGGATCCTCCCTCACTGCCGCGGACGTGAGTGGTACCACGTGGATTAGCGGTATTTACGGAGTAACTACCCAAAGCGGCACTGCCTTGCCCGTTTATGTCTCCAACACCGGTCAGCTCGGCACGGCCGCATCCTCCGAGCGATTCAAAAAAGACATCAAACCGATGGAGCAGCACAGCCAGGCCATCCTGCAACTGAAGCCGGTGACTTTTCACTACAAGACGGATACCGAGGCTGTGCCGCAGTTCGGGTTGATCGCCGAGGAAGTCGAGAAAATAAATCCAGACCTCATCGTCAAAGATAAAGAGGGAAAGGTTTTCGCCGTCCGCTACGACGCGGTCAATGCGATGTTGCTCAACGAGTTCCTCAAAGAGCATCGCAAAGTGCAGGAATTGGAAGCCACCGTCGCGCAGCAACAGAGGGACTTTCAGTCCAAGCTCGCGGAGCAGCAGAAAGAGTTCCAGTCAACTGCCGCTGAGCAGCGGAAGGAAATTCAAGCACTCACCACGAGTCTGAAGGAGCAGGCCTCCCAAATCCAGAAGGTAAGCGCCCAGCTCGAAGTGGGCAAAGCGGCACCGCACGTCGTCGTTAACGATCAGTAGATGTCAGATAATGTACCAGCGCTCGCCGTCGGGGACGGAGGGACGGGCTCGGTCCCGTTCGGAGATTGGACAACGCAGAGGTCGTTCCTCCAATTCTCCACCGGCGTGGCTGCATTTTTATCTTGCCAAGCTGGCGGGATTTTTTCCAAACTCTGCGGAACTCAGATCTGAATCGGGCAGAAGACGCTTCTCCCGATGCCTTCTTCTCCTAGTTTCAGACCTGCAATCCGCAGCGTTAACCGCATCGGGAGAAAGAAAGAAATCCAAGATATGCAAACAACAAATCCACCCGCCACAATTCTCCTCCTCGCGCTCTGCTGCTTTGCGCTTTCGCCGGCGGTTCGAGCGGCTGCCCCTGCATCGACTATTAACGTGATCTATAGCTTCGCCGGGAACCAAGACGGTGAATACACCGACACTGATTTGGTTATTGATAGCGCGGGTAATCTTTACGGCACTTCGGTGCTCGGTGGCGATTTTGGCAGTGGCACGGTGTTCCAGCTGACGCCCTCAGGCAATGGGTGGATCCATACTGTGCTCTATAGTTTCACAAGTGGCACAGATGGAGGAGAACCCTACAAAGGCGTCACCCTCGATCCTCAGGGCAATCTCTATGGCACGGCGGTCAGCGGCGGCACGGGCGGTTGTGAGGGTGGATGCGGTGTGGTCTATAAATTGACCCACTCTGGCGGAAGCTGGAGCCAGACCGTCATTCATTACTTCAGCGGTGGCGACGATGGCTCCGGTCCCGGAGCCGGGCTGACGATTGACCACCAGGGCAATCTTTACGGAACTACTCCAACCGGAGGCGCGAATGGGCTCGGCGTCATATATCAACTGAATCCAGCTGGAAGCGGCAGCTGGACCTTCAGGGTGATCCACACATTCACTGGCGGCACGGATGGGGCGACAGGCTCAGCCGGCCGACTGCTTCTTCATGGCGGGCGTCTTTATGGCGTGGCCACAGCCGGTGGGGCGAATGGAAAGGGCACCGCTTACGAGCTGAAACCTTCTCACGCTGGGGAATGGACTCTAAAAACGATCTATGCTTTCCAGGGTCAACCGGACGCGGGATTTCCTTATAGCGCCTTGCTCTTCGCTTCGGGAAAGCTCTACGGCACCACTTACTACGACGGCGCAAATAACCTGGGCTCGGTTTACGAGCTGTCTCGTAGCGCCATGGGCAGATGGACAGAAAGAGTGCTTTACAGCTTCCAGGGCGGGAGCGACGGACAGAATTCTCTCGGTAACCTTGTTACTGACGCGGCTGGCAATTTGTATGGCACAACCAGTGAGGGCGGCGCGGATTGTAGCTGTGGCACAATCTTCAAGTTAGCTCCAGGCGCCCACGGGACCTGGACCGAGAGTGTGGTCCATGGCTTTCAGGGCCCTCCAGACGGGGCCTTCGCTTACAACGGGATGGTGGCTGATGGAGCAGGTAACTTCTACGGTGCAACCGTCCACGGTGGGGTTTCTGATGACGGCGCGATCTATGAGTTTACGCCGAACAAATAATCTCGCGACGACGTGGCGATGTTGCCTCCCTAAACGCTGTGACGGCACCCCCTAACGGCACGCCGGGCTGCCGCTAAGGGATTTCAATCTCGCCCGATGTCATATCCAATTCCAATTCAATATCGACTATGTCTCCCTCGCGACCGCAGCTGCAGCGCCGGAGTAATGGAGTGATAGAGTAATGGGCGCGCTGGTATGAATTCATTGCTCCAATACTCCATTCCTCCAATACTCCATTGCTGAATGCCTGCTATCGGGATCACCGGCGGAATCTCCACGGGCAAATCGACTTTTTGCGATTGTCTGCGCGAGATCCTTCCCGCCGCCAAATTTTTCGACGCCGATCAAGCGGCGCACGAGCTGGTCGAACTTGACCCGGACGTTCAAAAGGAAATCGTTGCTGAGTTTGGGCGGGAAATTTTTTCGCGCACCGGCCGTTTGAAACGTGAACGGCTTCGCGTCCTAATCTTTAAGAACGCCGCTAAAAGAATCGCGCTCGAGCAAATTCTCCATCCACGAATTCGCCGGCAATGGAGCGCGGAAGCGAAACGGTATAGCAACTCTCCCGCTTTTTTCTTCGCTGATATCCCTCTCCTTTATGAAACCGGCGGTGAAACCTTGTGTGACCGGGTGGTGGTGGTGGCTTGCTCGCCCAGCGTCCAGTTGGCGCGCTTGCTCCTGCGCAAAGGAGTCACGCGCGGCGCGGCCGAGGAAATGATCAAATCGCAGATGCCTCTGGAAGAGAAAATCACACGGGCCGATCACGTGGTTTGGAACAACGGCGAGCGATCAGTTCTCGCGGAACAGGCGAGGTCGCTTGTTGATCTCTGGCGTCAGGAAAAACGGGCGAAAGCCGGCGCGTCTTGAAGAATAATCTGAACACCGCCAATTCTGTCCGCGATGCCGCCTTCTTATTCGCAGCCCGCTGGGCGAGGACGAGCCGGCCTCTTCTCCTTGCCTGATTCCGAAACAGCCGAAAAATGTTCGCCTTTAAATACGAATGTTCGTCTAATTCTCGTTAGGCTTTGAAAGAAACGCAAATCTGAGCTAAACCACAGGGAGTCGCCATGAAAAAGATCATCCTGCCGATCGCAATCGCTGCTGGTGCGTTCGCCGCGCAATTCGCGCCGGCTGCTCCACCTCCCGACGTAAAAGAAATCATGTCCAAGCCCCTCACGGACATTCCCGGCAAAGAAGGTCTCGTACTTACGGTCACCTACGCGCCTGGCGGCGCTGACGAAATCCATCGACACGATGCGCACGCCTTCGTCTACGTGCTCGAGGGTTCGATCGTGATGCAGTTGCGAGGCGCCGAGCCCGTCACGCTCAAAGCCGGCGAAGGATTCTATGAAGGCCCGAATGACGTTCACATCGTCGGGCGCAACGCGAGCGACAGCAAACCGGCGAAGTTCGTCGTGTTCCTTGTGAAAAAGCAAGGTATTCCGGCGCTGCTTCCCGCCAAGTAACGCAAGCATGCTTTTTGAGCGCCCGCGATGGGCGAAACAGGAGATTCAAACATGAAAATCGTTGTCATCGGTGGAAGCGGACTCATCGGAAAAAAGGTTGTGACGAACCTTCGTCAACACGGCCATGAGGTGGTGGCGGCATCACCCTCGTCGGGTGTCAACACCGTCACTGGCGAGGGACTAGCGCAAGCGCTCGCTGGCGCTCAGGTGGTCGTCGATGTCGCGAATGCGCCCTCGTGGGAGGACAACGCAGTCCTGGCGTTTTTCGAGGCATCAGGTCGGAACCTCCTCGCCGCGGAAGCGGCCGCGGGCGTCGGCCATCATGTGGCGTTGTCGGTCGTCGGCACCGACCGCCTGCTTGCGAGTGGTTACTTCCGCGCAAAGATGGCCCAGGAAAAACTAATCAAGGCCTCCCCGATTCCTTACACGATCGTGCGTGCAACGCAGTTCTTCGAGTTCGTGGGCGGCATCGCTCAACCGGCGACTGAAGGGCAGACGGTTCGGCTTCCACCGGCTCTGATGCAGCCCATTGCGGCGGATGACGTCGCCGCCGTCATGGCCGATGTGGCCCTCGCGGCGCCGCTGAACGGCACGTTCGATCTGGCCGGTCCCGAACCGATCCGTCAAGACGACCTCGTGCGGCAGTTCCTGAACGCAACCAGGGACGCACGGACGGTAATCACCGATTCCAAGGCGCTCTATTACGGCATAGCAGTGAACGACCAAAGCCTCACGCCCGCCGACAATCCACGTCTCGGTCCGACGCGTTTCGCGGACTGGCTCAGCCGCAACGCCTAACCATGCGATGGAGCCGACTGCGAGCCGCCGTCCTATCCAGCTTCACATGAGTTCAACCCGTCAATCCGCCGCCTCGCGCGCTACCACTCGCGGCAGCTTATCTTGTTCTCGTTAGGCCCGACGTATTTTTGGAACAAGGCATGACCAGCAACGCCTCCAATTTGCCAGAGCACGTTCCTGCGCTCCCCCTCGAAGCGCAAGCAGCGCCGCCTGACGATCCCGTCGCGGCGCGCCTGCGCGGATTCGGGCCAGTCGGACTTCTCGCGATTCTCGTCATTGTTTTGACGGCTGTCATCAAGCCTCTCAGCGCCATTCTGGTGCTGGTGTGGGCCTGGCGCTCGCATACACCATGGCGCGAGATCGGCTACGTGCGACCCAGGAGCTGGATTGGCAGTCTGGCCGCCGGCATCGTTTTCGGCTGCGCGTTTAAACTCGTGATGAAGGCGATCGTGATGCCGCTGCTCGGCGCCCCCGAAATCAATTCCGCTTACCATTATCTAATCGGAAACCGGGCTGCGCTCCCCGGATTGGTGTTCACGATGATTGTCGGCGCGGGCTTCGGGGAAGAGACCATTTTCCGAGGGTACCTGTTTGAACGCCTCGGCAAGCTTTTTGGGACTGGGGCCGTCGCGAAAGTGTCCATCGTCCTTCTCACCTCTGCGGTGTTTGCCCTGGGCCATTACGCCAACCTGGGGCTCCCTGGCGTCGAACAGGCGATGATCACTGGTCTCGTCTTCGGGACGATCTTCGCAGTTACGGGCCGGATCTGGATGGTGATGTGTGCGCATGCTGCGTTCGATCTAGTAGCGATCGCGATAATCTATTGGAATATCGAAGCCAATGTGGCTCACCTTGTGTTCAAATAGCCAAGGGTGGCCGAAACAAATCGCTTTGTGCGTATTTCCACAAATGAGCGTATATGCCTAAACCCCTATGAAGGGCGTTAAGTGTGGCGGGCGAGGGTGTAGGTGGTTTTGTTAGATCATAAGGTGTGCCTGATGAAGGTTGAGGTCGGGAGATTTTTGGCGCGAAGGCGCTTGAAACGTCAACGGGTTCGCGCGATGGTCTTCTAGAACGCGCTCAAAAAAGATTCTCCATTTGCGAATTTGCCGGCAATGGATGGCGCAACTTTCCAAGTTGCGATTTTGACGAGGGCAAGTTAGAAGCTTGCTCCACATAACCGATTTTTTCCTCGTTGAGGTTCCTTCTCTTTACGAATCACTTCTGAAATGGACGAAGGTCTGATAACTCCAAAGCCGTCGGAAGTAGAAGCAGGCGTGTCGCCTGCAAACTCTGTAGCCGCGGACGCTGTCCGCAAAGGCGATTCCGGCTCGGAACCGGCGTCAGCGACGCCGGCTACAGCAGCGCTGCCAACGCTCAATTTGAACGAGCTGCAAAATCTTTCGTCGGAGCAGCTCGAATCCCTGGCGGGCGATTTCGATTTGCGGCTGCATCCCACGCGCTCGATTCACCAACATATTGTCGATATCATTCGCGCGGGGCTGAATCGCGGGGCGAGCGTGACCGCGGAGGGCTTTCTCGATCAGGTGGGCGATGCCTTCGCTTTACTTCGCTATCCGCAACTGAATTTTCTGCCGGTGCCCGAGGATGTTTGTGTGTCGCGCGCGATCATTGAGCAGTTTCATCTGCGTCCCGGCCAGTGGCTGGCGGGGACGCTCCGCCTGCCGCGCGACCGGGAGAGATCGCTCGCGCTCGATGAGGTGATGACGATCGAAGGAGAACCGGCGGAGCGATGGACCGAGCCGGTGGACTTCGACAAGTTGACTCCGCAATTTCCGCAAGGCCGGATCATGCTGGAGAATCCGAAGACGAACTCGATCAGCGCGCGCGCGGTCGATCTTCTGGCGCCGCTCGGGCGCGGGCAGCGCGGGTTGATCGTGGCGCCGCCGCGGGTGGGCAAAACGATTTTGCTCAAGGAAATCGCGAAAGCGATCCGGGTAAATCATCCGGAGATTGTCCTCATCGTGCTTTTGGTGGACGAGCGTCCGGAAGAAGTGACCGATCTGGAGCGCGAGATTGATTGCCAGATTTATCATTCCAACTTCGACGAGAGCGTCCATCGGCATGTGCAAGTGGCGGAGTTGGTGCTGGAGCGGGCGAAACGTCTGGTGGAATTGAAAAAAGACGTGGTGATTTTGCTCGACAGCATCACACGATTGTCGCGCGGTTATAACAATTTGCAGCCGGGCAAAGGCCGGATCATGTCGGGCGGCGTGGAGTCGAAAGCGTTGACCAAGCCGAAGAAATTTTTCGGTTCGGCGCGCAATGCCGAGGAAGGGGGCAGCCTGACTGTTCTCGCGACCGCGTTGACAGAGACGGGCAGCCGGATGGACGAAGTCATTTTCGAGGAATTCAAAGGCACCGGCAACATGGAGCTGCATCTCGATCGTGCCTTGCAGGAGAAACGGCTTTATCCAGCGATCCACCCGTTGCAATCGGCCACGCGCCGCGAGGAGTTGTTGTATCATCCGGATGAATGGGAACGCGTGCAGTTGTTGCGCAAAACGATGGCGGCGCTGCCACCGATCGAAGCGATGGAGAAGTTGATCGAAAACCTCGAAGCGACCAAGACCAACGCCGAACTGCTCCTGAGCGGGTTGAAGTGAATGGAATGACGAAGCACGAAAGAAGCAAATGACGAATCACGAATGACAAAGGAAGCACAAATGCTCAAATGACGAAGGAACCATCGGAGACGCCTTCTCGTCATTCGGATTTCGTCATTCCTTCGGGCGTCGGCATTCGGCATTCTTTATTATCGTCGGGACTCATCGCCACTCGTGCTCAGTTGACCGAGCTACTCGAGAAAATCGAGCCGCTAGATCGCGTGGCGATCGATACGGAAGCGGACAGCTTACATTGTTATCGGGAGAAGCTTTGTCTGCTCCAGATCAGCGCGCCAGCCGCGGTCAGCGACCACGGCTACGACGGAGCCGCGCGGGATTATATTGTCGATCCGCTGACGGACTTGGATCTTGCGCCGTTATGCGTGGTATTTGCGCAAAAGGAAATTGTTGTGCACGGTGCGGATTACGATCTTCGGCTGCTTCGCCGCAGTTTGAACTTCGCGGCGCGCCGGATTTTCGACACGGTAATTGCTGCGCGACTGCTCGGCATTCGCGAATTTAGTTTGGCGGCGCTGGTGGAGAGCTTCTTTGGCGTCAAGCTTGCAAAAGGATCGCAAAAGGCGAATTGGGCGCGGCGTCCGCTCCCCGAGCAGATGATGAAATATGCGATAAACGATACACGTTACCTTTTGCCGCTGGCCGATCGATTGGAATCACAGTTGCGAGAACAAGATCGGCTCGATTGGTTGCGGCAATCGTGTGAGCGCGCCATTGAGCAGGCAGCGGCGGAACGCGTGCGCGATGCCGACGAAGCCTGGCGCATCCGCGGGTCTGGCGCGTTGCGGGGCCGCGCGGCGGCGGTCCTGCGGGCACTCTGGCAATGGCGGGAGAAAGAAGCAGAAGCGGTGGACCGGCCGCCATTTCATATTTTGCAGAATGACGAACTGGTGCGCGCAGCCGATAGTTTCGCTGCCGGAAACGTGCCTGATTACAGGTATTTCTCACCCCGCCGCCGGCGTGCATTTTGCGATGCGGCACAGAGCGCATTGCAATTGCCGGAAGAGAAATGGCCGGTCTCGCGACGACGCCTTGGAATCCGCCCGAACGCGGAAGTCGTGCGACGAAGCGAGGAGTTGCGAGGGCGGCGGGATCGAGCGGCGAGGGAACTAGAATTGGAGCCAACATTTATCGCGCCCCGCGCCGCGCTGGAGGCGATCGCGGCTGATGAAGCGCACGCTGAGAAACTGCTCGTGCCCTGGCAACAGGAGTCGCTCGGAATACTTCGCGAGTGAATCTGAAAACGCAGTGTGCGTCAACGCGTCTCCACGGCGTAATAACGCTCGGGGGATCTTATTGATCACCCAGGGCAATGGGCCACCGAAGATGGTATAGAAACCTGCACCGGTGCCGACCCTAAACGTGCTGACAAACGGTAACGTGCTAAATGTCGGTTCATCCCGTTATGATCGGAAAATTTGGGAGGAAAGGCGGCACGATCAAAAACAATATCAAAGCACTGATTCTGAAACAGGAAACAACCGGAGGATCACGTCCTTGAGATCGAGCACGGATCATGCGCAGCCGGCGCGCTTCTCGCGGTCCGATTAACGGCTTGACGCACGAAATATAGAGCCTCAGAAAGAACGCCACGTATGAGTCCAGTTTCCGATGTTGCAAGATTCTGCTGCCGTTTTTTGGGTGCGCTCTTTTGCGCTCTCTCTTTTTTCGTCTTCGCAGGGCATGGCGTGGCCCAGAACTCGACCAGTCAGAATATCGATCGAGCGCAGCTGACCAACGCTCAGACGGGATCGCCCTTCGCTCCGGAGGTTACGCCAAATGGCGTGCAGCAGGGTGAGGCCGCGGCAAGCCCGAACGATACGGACCTTGGCGAGCAGCAAATTCTCAAGCGGGTGGAGGAATATCAACCTTTCACCGCGTCGGTGGCGACGCCATTTTATTACACCTCAAACGTGGCCTTGACGGACAAAGGGGTGCACGGCGATTTCCTGGTGGCACCGGCTGCGGGCGTCTATTACCAGCCGCGGATCACGCGGACGCTCTACGCCTTTATCGATGTGCGGCAGCAATTCTTCTACTACAACCACTACAATAGTTTTGATTTCGGAAGTTTCGATGCAGAAGCGGGTCTGACCTGTTCGTTGCCGCAGTTCCATAATCTCATCCTCCGCGGCGAGTACGATTTTAATCGGCTAACTTCCTCGGATCGCATCCTGGACGAGTTTTATTCCAACCATTCGCTGATCGGGAGCGCGGAACTGCCATTTCGCATTGGCCGCGCGCAGCAGCTTTCCTTGGGGGCAGGCGTCAATATCAGCGTCGCGGCCGATCATGAGAGTCCGCGGCGGAATGATTACGGGGTTTTCCTGGGTTATTCAGTGTTTCTGACGCGTTCGCTCTCGCTCGATAGCGCGGGCAGCGTGGTGGTGCGCGATTATTATCACGGCGGCCGGACTGACGTGAGCGAAATTCTGGCGGTCAGCGCAAATTATCGGCTGACCAGTTGGTGGACGGCGAGCGTGATCACTTCATTCGCAGCAAGCCAATCGAATCACAGCGTTTTCAGTTACAATGTGGCAGATCTGGGCGGCGCAATCGCGCTGTCGGCAAAGTTTTAGAAGACATGAAAAAATCATTCGCCTGTCACGCTCGAGCGAACTTTGTCTGGCTGGTCATTGTTCCGCTTTTGCTGATCACTCCGGCCGGATCGACAATCGCGGCAGAACTGAAGGAAGCGCACGTCACGCGAATCATCAAAGATGTACAGTTGCTTCCGTCGCAAGCGGCGCCGCGTCCGGCCGTGGTGAATGACAATGTCCGCAGCGGCACGGCGGTGCGGACGGGGGCAGATTCACGCACCGAACTCACTTTTACCGACCTGACTCTGGCGCGTCTCGGAGCGAACACGATTTTTAGTTTTAACGAAGGGACCCGCAATCTCGATCTCGGCGGTGGGGCTGTGCTCTTGCACGTGCCGAAAGGCGCAGGCGGCGCAAAGATCACCACCGCGGCAATCACGGCAGGGATTACCGGGACGACCGTGCTGATGGAATATCATCGCAACGCCTACATCAAGTTCATCGTCCTGGAAGGTACGGCGCGAATGTATTTGAAAAACCACCTCGGGGAGTCAGTGCTTCTTGGTCCCGGGCAGATGCTGATCGTAAAGCCAAACGCGACCAGCCTGCCCGATCCGGTCACGGTCGATCTAAAACGCCTGGTCGAGACGTGCCTGCTCATCACCGAGTTTGTGCCGCTCGCCAGCCAGCCTCTGATCCTCCAGCAGATTCAAATTCAGCAGAATAACCCTGACTTGATCCCCACGAATCTTGTCATCTACGGGAGCGGCACGCTGGTTAGTCTGGTCGATCCGACGAACGTGAACGTCATCTCTCAAAGAACCGCGGCGATCCCTCCGATTCCGAGCGAATTTGGGCCGCCATCCGTAATCAGTTCGCCGGTTCCTTATGTCATCACTAGCGGCACGGTGATCACCACCGAT
>Ga0210399_10003958_pt1 | contig 11523 bp, 9 predicted proteins | sample IncBWC14MmetaG_FD_150865 | JGI IMG/M metagenome (GOLD analysis project Ga0210399, IMG submission 150865) | Forest soil microbial communities from Barre Woods Harvard Forest LTER site, Petersham, Massachusetts, United States - Inc-BW-C-14-M | ecosystem: Environmental > Terrestrial > Soil >...
GCAGGCTGAGCCGGATGGCTTCGACGAGATCCTGCTGGCCTGGCGCCGCGCTACGGCCGCGGCCGCCCTGGGCTTCCTTGACGACATAGCGGCAAAAAATGAGACGGGGCCCTCCTGAGCCGCTGCATCGCGCCCCCTTGTGCTGGTCGAGGGCATTGTTGTCTCATTGTGACTACCACAGATCGAAGGAGATGACACCTCATGACTGTCACCGTTGACAGAAGCGTCGAAGACTTCGTTGCGACCCCCCGCCAGCTGTTCATCGACGGGCAGTGGACCGACGCTGCGTCCGGCCAGACGTTCGAAACGCCGAACCCGGCCACCGGCGAGACCCTGGCCAGCGTGGCCGAAGGCGACGCCGAAGACATCAACCGCGCCGTTCGCGCCGCCCGCCGGGCCTTCGAAGACGGCCCTTGGAGCCGGATGACCACGTCCGACCGGGGCAGGCTGATCTGGAAGATCGGTGACCTCATCCTCGAGCATGCCGACGAGCTGGCCCAGCTGGAGTCGCTCGACAACGGCAAGCCGGTCGGCGTGGCGCGTGCCGCCGACGTCCCGCTCGCGGCCGACCTGTTCCACTACATGGCCGGCTGGGCCACCAAGATCGAGGGCAACACGATCAACATCTCCGTGCCCTACATGCCGGGCGCCAACTTCCACTCCTACACGCTGCGCGAGCCGGTCGGCGTCGTCGGACAGATCATCCCGTGGAACTTCCCGCTGCTGATGGCCGCGTGGAAGCTTGGCCCGGCCCTGACCACCGGCAACTGCGTCGTGCTCAAGCCCGCCGAGCAGACGCCGCTGACCGCGCTGCTGCTCGCCCAGCTGATCGCTGAAGCCGGCATCCCGGACGGAGTGGTGAACGTGGTCACCGGTTTCGGCGAGACCGCGGGCGCAGCCCTGGCCGCTCACGACGACGTCGACAAGATCGCCTTCACCGGCTCCACCGAGGTCGGCAAGCTGATCGTGCAGGCCGCGGCGGGGAACCTGAAGAAGGTCACCCTGGAACTGGGCGGCAAGAGCCCCAACATCGTGTTCGACGACGCCGAGTCGGGCGCGGTCGAGGGCGCGGCCAACGCGATCTTCTTCAACCACGGCCAGTGCTGCGTCGCCGGCTCGCGCCTGTTCGTCCAGGAAGACCGGTTCGACGAAGTCGTCAACGGCGTAGCGGAGATCGCCAAGGGCATCAAGCTCGGCCCGGGCATGGAGTCCGGCACCCAGATGGGCCCGCTGGTCTCCGAGGAGCAGCTGCAGCGGGTCACCGGGTTCCTGGAGTCCGGGCTGGCCGAGGGGGCCACCACCGTCACCGGCGGCGGGCGCTTCGGTGACAACGGCTACTTCGTCGAGCCCACGGTCATCACCAACACCCGGCCTGACATGAGGATCGTCCGCGAGGAAATCTTCGGCCCGGTCGTGGTCGCGGAGCCGTTCCGCAGCCTGGACGAGATCGCCAAGGAAGCCAACAACAGCACCTACGGCCTGGGCGCCGGGATCTGGACCAGGGATATCTCCAAGGCCCACGCCCTGGCCAAGAAGCTCCGGGCGGGGACCGTCTGGATCAACTGCTACAACGTCTTCGACGCGTCCCTGCCGTTCGGTGGGTACAAGCAGTCCGGCTGGGGCCGTGAGATGGGCCACGAGGCCCTCGAGGCCTACACCGAGGTCAAGGCGGTAACCGCGCAGCTGTAAGTAGTTCTCGAAGCGGGGGCCGGGCTTGTTCAGCCGGTCCCCGCAGCTGTTGCCGGGTCGATAACGATGACCACGCGCCGGTTGAGTGGCTGCCCGTGTGAGGTATCGGGCGCCACCGGGTCGGTGTCTCCGTAGCCGAAGGCCTGCAGCCGGCCAGCCGCGACACCGTACGCGATCAGCCACTCCTCGACCTCCTGCGCCCGTAGCCGAGACAGCTGTAGGTTCCCGCCGGGGGCCGGAAGGTTGTCTGTGTAGCCGTTGACGGTGACTGTGGCGCCCGGGTATTTGACCGTCAGGAGATACAGCAGCTGGCGCATTTGCGGCAGCGCCGCCGCCTGGATCTTGTACTGGCCAAGGGCAAACAACACGCTGGTCAGGGTGTCGGTGACGGCGCCGTCGAGGCCCTGCTGCACGACGGGCACCAGTTGATCCTCAGTCGCCGGGGTAAGCAGCACGGCTCGGGCCGCATCGCCCTGCGCCAGACTCGACTGCCAGGCAGCCTGTTCGTCAACGCTGCCTGGGAAGTTGTCTACCACGACAGAGCTGCCACGAAGGCCAGAAGGCAGCGTTGGCGCGAAAGGCGCCGAGGTGTCGTCGATGCCCATGATCGCGACGACGGTTCCGGTCCCATAGCCCAGACCCGCCTGCCGCAGGCTGAAGAGGTCCGACGCGGCAGAGTCGAGGTCGGCGCTGATGCTGGCGTTCCGCGCGCTCTGCAGGATCGCCTTGGCGTCGGCCGTGGCTACGACGGAGCGCGCCCATGCCGTGAGTTCTTGGTACTGCTGGTTGCGCAGCGTCGCCATGTCGCGGAGCACTGTGCTCTGGTACAGCGCGACCGCCTGCGCGTAGCGGGCTTTCTGGAAGCTGGTCGAGTGGGCCGGGAGCGCCGACGGCGGTTCAACTACCTGCATGCTGGGGGAGGGCGGGGCCTGCGAGGAGGCTAGGACCGCTCCGTCTCGAACGCTGAGGATGAGAAGTCGCTCTCCGGGTCGGGCTGAGCGTAGTGCGAGCGCTCGCATCGCCAGCGAGGACTCGGAGTTGGTGATAATCACGAGCACCGAAGTCGTGCTGGCTGGCAGGTAAAGCCTGCCCATCGCCCGTGTATGGCTGGACGTGAGCCGGCAACCTGACATGCTCATCAGCAAGACACCGAGGACGGCCACGAGCCGGACGAGCACTAGTACGTGACGCACCCTCATCTAACGGCCGTCTTCCCGAGAGGTGCTCACGGACCGCTGCCTCGGTCTCCAATTGCTGCTCGAGTGGGCATGTCTTCTGTACCTCGCGCCTGACGTGCCCGAGGTAAGCATCGATGAGACGGTCCCGTTCGGCCGCGTCCCGGTCCGCCACCGCGCGAGCGGCCCGTGCGGCCTGACACGCCACGCGGGCCTGCCGCCGCACGCGCCAGGCCTGCGGCGTCTCCGCAATCCGCAGCGCCCGGTAGCCGAGCGACAGGAATGCGGCCGTCGCTCCCGTGAACAGAAGGGCTCCGACAATCGCCGGCAGGAGACCGCCCCCTCCGATCGTCGCCAGAAACCAGAACCGGAGAGTGCCGAGCAGCGTGACGAAGATTCCGATGAGAATGGCGAGAGCGTGCCAGGTGCGCTCGTTGCGATCCTTGTAGAAATCCAAGGCGAATTCTCCGCTGGCCAGGACGCCCAGGAACAAGCCCGTCCATACCAGTGTCGAATCCTGGCTGCCGTCAAGTGCCTGAGCAGCGAAATAGCAGGCCAGCCCGTCCAAGGCCGCGGTTATCAGAGCCAAGATCACCTGACGAGGCAACGGCGCACGCCGCCGCGGCCGTTCGGCTTGTACTGTCCGGTGAGCGACTTCCGCTCTTACCGCGGCGACCGCAGCCAGGTCCGCTGCACAAGCACTGCGGATGGCGATGTCGGCAGCTTGACGGGCACGCAGGCACTGATCCTCCACCGTCTCGTTCGATGCATTGACGTCACGGATCAGGACCGCTACGTCGATCGGCGGCAAAAACATGTTCGACCCTCCTTGCGGTCACCGAGTAGTGAAGACCCGGCATCTCCTGGCGTCGCATGACATTGGCAAATGCCAAAGCCGTGTACCTAAGGATTTCGCCATGGACACATGCAGACTTTTGATGCATGGAGGCCCACTGATCCTGGGTATCGGGGGTTAGCCTCGGCGCGGACGCGGATAGGCGCGCCGCGATCGAGCTACCCGGCCTTTGCAGGTGGCTGGTGGGAGAAGGCTCGGCGCATGTGGACGGTCGGGCCCTGTCTGACACGGTCGTCAGCTCTCGTCGGTGCGTCTTGGCCCTGAATACTTGACCGCGAGGCTCCGCATTGGTATAGCTGGCACATGCCTATGGCCAGCACCTTTGGCCAACGCTAACGAAACGTGCACCCAGGCAGCACCAAGGACCCGTAAAGGGGGTCCATGCGGCCAAGCCCTTAACGGAGGAGCGAGTGTTGTGGCAGGTACGAGCCCCACGATACGTCAGTGGGAACTCGGCAAGCGGCTCCGTGACCTGCGCAACGAGCAGGGCCTTACTGTCGAAGATGTTGCGGAGAAGCTCCTCTGCTCTGCGACCAAGATTAGCAGGCTGGAGACTGCCGCGCGCCGGCCAAGCCTTCGCGATGTCCGAGACCTATGCGCACTGTACGGCGTCGACGAGCCAACCTCCACGGAACTCATGAGCTTGGCCCGAGGCGCGCGTGAATCAGGCTGGTGGACCCAGTACGAAGATCTCGATCTAGACCCCTACATAGGGCTGGAGCCGAACGCAAAATGTATTACGTGCTATTCAATGTATTATGTACCAGCATTGTTGCAAACCGAGGCGTACGCCCGGGAAATTATCAAGGCCATAGCACGGAAAATTGATCCAGCTATACATGAACAGCGTGTCGAGGCTCGGTTGCGGCGCCAACAGTTGCTCGAGCCGGGTAACCGGCCGCGTTACCGTACGTTGATGGACGAGGCAGTCCTACATCGCCGCGTTGGCGGATCGGCACTCATGGCCGCTCAGCTAGGCAAAATTCTTGAAGCCTACAGTAGCGGCAAAGCTGAAATTCAGGTCATCCCGTTCGACGCTGGTGCACATGCCGCTGCAGATGGCCATTTCGTTTTGCTTGAAGATTTCGAGGATACTAAGCTTTCTCCAGTAGTCTTTCTTGAGGGCCTGACCGGCAACCAGCACCTTGAGAAAGCGGCTGATATAGCTCGCTACCATGAATGTATCGAATACCTGTACGAAGTAGCGCTCAGCCCAGTTGACTCGGTGAAGCTCGTGGATCGAGTGCGAAAAGATTTCATAACGGTGCGTGAATGATCTGCGCCAGGCTCACACCGGTAGTACACTCCTCCCGTGGTTTCTGCATTTAGTTTAAGAGGGAGGTCTTAATGTCCACATATGGGTCAGCTCAAGGGGAACTTAACTGGTTTGTGTCACGCTGCGAGAGCGGCGCGTGCATCAAGGTAGCACGTCGAGAGGGACTCGTCCTGATTGGCAATACGAACAGCCCCGAAGGTCCTTTTAGCGAATTCACGACGGAGGAATGGCGCAATTTTCTCGTCGGCGCCAAGAGTGGCGATTTTGACGGTATCGCCTGACCTACCTAGGTCGTACCTCGTTCAGTAAGGGCTGGGGCGCACCGCGTGCCAGCTCTTTACTTTTTTTGCGAAAGACTGAATGCAAACACTGCACGAGGCCAAGAAGGACGTCGTATGTATGTTGGTAGTAGATTCCCTGGCACCACGATAAAGCATGGTCGCTTCACGTGATGTCGACATTGTCTTGCAATTCTGTAGCCGTGGCTCACGGCCGTATCACTACGACGTTCCGTCGGCCCGCTAGATCGTCATTATCCGCCATCGGCACCACAACGCAGAACCTCGTCCGGCTCTTGGACTTTCCCCGCCTGCCTTGATTTTGGCAGTCAGCAACCCAGGACTAGGAGAATATTCAAATACACGTTCGACTGTGTGCGAAGACATGGACATTACTTTACTATTACTTTAATAACAACGACTCCGGCCGCCTGCCATATATCTCCTAAGCATTACATGCCAATGAGCACGACCATGAGCTGTGGTCGACGAAATTCTTTTCTATTGAGAGCTGCGAAGGCATGCAGTAAGGTCCAGCAGTGTATAATTCACCTACTGCGAGGAGCGGTGTCATGGCAGATACAAGTCCTACGGTCAGGCAACGGGAGCTTGGCAGGCGGCTTCGTGAGTTGCGCAACGAACGCCATCTTACTATCGAGGCTGTAGCAGAAAGCCTCCTGTGTTCAGCTACTAAGATCAGCCGATTGGAGACTGGAACTAGCCGCCCGAGTCTTCGTGACGTCCGCAATCTATGCGAGCTCTATGAAGTGGATAAATCAACTTCGACAGAGTTTATGAATCTAGTGCGAGACACTCACGAAACAGGCTGGTGGATTAAGTATGAAGATCTTAATCTGAATCCGTATATCGGACTGGAACAGGATGCCTCGTCAATTACTAGCTACACAATGTATTATATACCGGCATTGCTACAGACCGAGGATTATGCCCGGACAATCATTAAAGCTATAGCACGGAAAATTGATCCGAATATACACCAGCGGCGTATCGAGGTCCGGCTACGCCGGCAGCAGCTACTTGAGTCGGGCAATCGCCCGTATTATCGCGTTTTGATGGACGAGGCAGTCCTGCATCGTCAAGTCGGCGGGTCGACACTGATGGCCGATCAACTTGGCAAGGTACTTGAGGCCGTGCGTATCGAAAAGGCGACGGTTCAGATCATACCTTTCGGTGTAGGCGCGCATGCCGCTCAGGACAGCAACTTTATACTCTTTGAGTTTGACGAAACAGGCCTGCCACCGGTGATCTTTGTCGAGGGCCTGACGTATAACCAGTATTTGGAGAAGCTGGCCGACGTGGCCCGCTATCGCGAAGCGCTTGACTACCTACGCGACTCGGCTCTTACCCCACGTGACTCGGTTCAACTCGTGACCGAGATGCAAAGAGCTTACGCTGGCCAGTGATTGACCAGGTAGCGTAGATTCCGCAAAACAGGAAGAGACAGCATGACGGCATATCTGCCAGCTACGAGTAACCTGAGGTGACGTGTTTCGCGCAACTGCGATAGTGGCGGATGCGTTATGGATATGCACTATGGCGGACCCCGTTTTATTCGGCAACACGAGCCAACCGGGCAGGCCAGTTCTGGCTTATATCGGAGGCTGGATGGAAAGAGCTTTTCGAGGGTGTTAAGCTCGGCGACTTCGACGGCACGTCCGGACACAAAGTTTGTCAGACACGGCCGTTGTCGGCCGTTGTCGGCTATCACCGTTATCTCATTAGCTTCTAACGCCACGCCTTACACATTCGACTCATAGGTACTTCGTTTGGTTGACAAAAGTTTGAATTAAATGTTTCGCTCGGAGCGGAACAGCGTCAGGTCTATCAGAGCTAGTGGGGATAAAATGACCGACGGGTCGAGCGGCGAACTGATGTGGTATCGAGTCAGGTGTGACGGTGGTGCATGCGTCGAGGTCGCCACAACTGATGACGCTGTTTTGGTCCGTAGCTCGGCGGAGCCAGACGCAACGCCCGTCACTCTGAGTCGCCATGAGTGGGAGGAGTTCCTCGCTGAGGTGAAGGAAGGAGCTTTCGACAGCTTGTAGCTAGCCCGTGTACCAGCTGTTATTGGTGAACTTGCTACTGTCTGGCCTGCCCGTCGTGAACCGGAACGGCAGGAAGAACGCGTCCATCTGACCCGAAGTACGGCGGGTCCAACACAGTGAGGACGAGTTCGCCATCGGCGTTGGACGGCTTACAGGGCAGGCGGCACGTGATCGCCGCGTCACCGACCCGCAGGTCGGCTTCCCAGACTGCTCCGGCGGGACGACATGCGGTAACAATCCCGGTCAGCACGAGACCTCGCTCCCTCGAGGCTCCGGCGATGACCCGTTCAGGATGAACCCCGGCCACCGACTCCCCATGCGGGCGATCTCGCCCGAGGCGATTCGGCCTCCAGGTCTCCGGAGGCCCCGCCGTGCCATGAGCTGGATCGGGCCAGCGCCGGGAGAAGCGTGATACGGGCGTTCGTGCGTCAGTCCGGCTGGGCGCCGTTGCGGGGGTAGACCTCTAGGTCGGTGGCCTTGACGGTGAGCCAGACCTGGCTGCCAGGGTCGAGCGACAGCTCCGCGACCGCGGCGGGCGTGACGTCGACCAGGGCGGGCGGCAGGCCGTCGAGATCGAGCCGGATGCGGTCGGCCAGCAGGGTGAGCCCGGTGATCTTCGCCTGCCAGGTGTTGCGGGCGCTGCTGGACTGCGGGGCCTGGGTGCTGACGACGATAGCCGAAGGGCGCACCGCGACCAGCACGTCACCGTGCTGGCCGTGGTCCGGGATCACGAAGGTCCCGCCGCCGGTGAGCGTCACCGCGGCGCCGTCGGCCCGGCCCGCGTACAGGTTCAGGCCGACCAGCTTGGCTACGTAGTCGGTGCCGGGCTGGCGGGCGATCAGCGCCGGGGTGCCCTCCTGCATGATGCGGCCGCCTTCGAGGACGACGACCTGGTCGGCCAGCACGAGCGCCTCGATCGGGTCGTGGGTGACCAGCAGGCACGGGCCGGCGAAGTCGGCCAGGTGCCGCTTGAGCTCGGCCTGGACGTCGAGGCGGGTGCCGGCGTCGAGGGCCGAAAGCGGTTCGTCCAGCAGCAGCAGGGCCGGCCGGCCGGCCAGCGCCCGGGCCAGGGCCACCCGCTGCGCCTGCCCGCCGGACAGTTGGCTGGGCTTGCGGTCGGCGAGGTCGGCCAGCCTGAGCCGATCGAGCCAGTAGCTGGCGGCCGACCTGGCCGCCTGCTTCCCCAGGCCGCGGGCCCGCGGTGAGAAGGCCACGTTGTCCGCCACGCTCATGTGCGGGAAGAGCCGGTAGTTCTGGAAGACGAAACCGATCGGTCGGCCCGAGGCCTCGACGAAGGTGCCCTCGTCCGCGTCATCGAAAATCTGCCCCGCGAGCGTGATGCGGCCGGCCGAAACCGGGGTCAGGCCTGCCACCGCGCTGAGCAGCGTGGACTTTCCGGCTCCGTTCGGCCCCAGCAGGCCGAGCACCTGACCGGGCGCCGCGGCTAGGCTCACCTCGAGCGTGAAGCTACCGCGCTGGACCTCGGCATCGACGACTAGGCCGCCGCTGTCCAGCTGCGTCATAGAGACCCGTGCTTCATAGGGGTGAGCCGCGCAGCCAGCGATCACGCAAGGACACCAGCACCGCGACGGAAACCAGCAGCAGCACCAGGCTGAGGGCAATCGCCGCGTCCGGGTCATTTTCCAGGGCGTAGTACACGGCGATCGGCATCGTCTCTGTCTGGCCGGGGAAGCTGCCGGCGAACGTGATCGTCGCCCCGAACTCGCCCAGGGCGCGTGCCCAGCACAATACCGCGCCCGCCCCAAGGGAGGGACCGATCATCGGCACAGTGATCCGGCGGAACACCGTCATCCGCCTCGCGCCCAGTGTGGCCGCCGCCTCCTCGAAGCCCTGGTCGGCCGACCGGAATGCCCCCTCGACGGTGATGATCAGGAATGGCATGGCGACGAAGGTCTCGGCCAGGACCACGGCCAGCGGCGTGAACGGGATCGTCAGCCCGAACCAGGAGTCCAGGTACCGGCCGACGAACCCGGTCCGGCCGAACGCCAGCAGCAGCGCCACCCCGCCGACCACGGGCGGGAGCACGAGCGGCAGGGTCACCAGGGCGCGGAGCAGACGCTGGCCCGGGAAGCTGCTCCGGGCCAGTACCCACGCCAGCGGCACCCCGATGACCACGGAGATCGCCGTGCTGACGGTCGCGGTCCACAGCGAGAGGGTGAGCGCCTGAGTCGCGTCGGCCCCGCTCAGGGCCGCTCCGAGCCTGCCCCACGGGGCCCGGATCAGCAACCCGGCCAAGGGCAGGACCAGGAAGAAGATCGCAATCAGGGCCGGCACCAGCAAGGGTGCCGGCACTGAGCGGGAAGCGCCGCCCCGCGCGGTGCGCCTCGCCCGCTCACGGGCTGTCAGGCGCGAGGGCGCGGCGCGGATCACCATGACAGCTCCGGATACTAGCTCAGGGCGCCTGGAAACCCGCGGCGGCGAGCACCTGCTGGCCCGCGGGTGACAGCACGTAGGCAACAAAAGCCTGAGCTTCGGCCTGGTGCGTGCTGCTGCTGACAGTAGCGATCGGGTAGAGCGTCGAGGCGTTTTCGCTGGCCGGGATCGTCACGCCCTTGACCTTGGCCCCGGCCGCCTTCACGTCGGTCACGTAGACCATGCCCGCGTCGACGTTGCCGAGTTCGACCTGGGTCAGCACCGACTTCACATCCGGCTGAAGCGTGACCGGCTTGACTGTGATCCCAGCGTTCTTGAACACCTCCGCCGCCACCACCCCGCACGGCACCTGCGGCTGGCACAACGCCACCTTGACCGACGACTTGGCCAGGTCGTTCACCGATGTCACGGTCGCCGGGTTACTCGGCGGCACGGCGACTTCCGCGGTGTTCTTGGCGAAATCCACCGGGCTGGCCGCATCGCCCGCCGTGACGACCGTGTCCATGTTCTTCGGCGCCGCCGAGGCGAACACGTCAGCCGGCGCGCCATCGGTGATCTGGGTCGCCAGGGTGGAACTCGCCCCGAAGCTGAACTTCACCGTATCCCCTGGATGGGCGGTCTCGAACTGCTTTCCGAGCTGGGTAAAGGTCCCCATCAGCGATGCCGCGGCGAACACAGTGATCGTCCCTGTCTGCGTGGCTGAACTGGTGCTCGCGGCTGACGAGGACGAACTGGCCGGGCTTGAAGAACTGCTGCTTGAAGAACTGCTGCTTGAGCAGCCCGCGACGGCCACGGCTGCCAGCGCGACCACGGTGAGAGCGAAACGGCGCATGTTAACTCCTTGGTTGCATCTTCGCGGGCGAGATCAGCTGGTCCCGGGCAACTCAACGGAGACGCTGGCGGCGACCAGGCCGCCGGGCCTGATCCGCCGCAAATGAGCGATCACCGCCCTGCCCTCCCCATGACCGGCAGACCCGCCCAGATCCGGTCCGGACCCGGCGAGCGCCACCCCGTCCACAGCGAGCCGCGGTAAAGGCCGGCGGCTTCCTGGCGAAGACAGGGATCATTGCTTGAACATTGCCACTGATAGTTGCGCGACGCAAGGAACGAGGACACCCGTGAGAGGGTGGTTGTCGTTTCTTAGCCCAAACGACACTTCGCCCTGTGGCAAACCCACTTGGCAGTGCCGGCGCCACCGGGCATTGTTGACCGGGTGAGCACCCCTGATTCTCCGCTTCCGCCGGACCCCGAGGACCTGCGCGGCCTCGCTCGCGGACTGCGCCTGCTGGTCGAGATCGGGGCCAGGACGCTAGCCGAGGACGCGGGGCCGTCAGAGCTCGCTCTCCGGGTCACCGGGCACCTCGGCTGCGCGCTGACCGCCGTCGTGCCGGTGACCGAGCGGTTCCCGTCCTGGGAGCACGTGAACATCCAGCGCGGAGTCGACGCCTACCTCGCGGCGCGGCAGGAAGAGCCGCAATGGTTCGGCCCCTCGGGCGCCGGTCACCGCCCGCACGAGGATCTGCTGTCGCTGATCGGCACGCCCTCGCACTTCGGCCCGGCCCGGGCCATGGCCATGGCCGGAATCCGGGTTGGGCCGGGCGCCGATAACCAGGCGGGCACCGCCAGCTACGGCACCGCCGCCATAGGACCCGAGGAGAACACCGAGGTGGTGACCCTCGGCCTGGTCACCACGACCGCGCCGGACGGGGGCCCGGTGGTGATCGGCATCCGCGACGAGAGCCGCTTCGGGCCGCCGGCCTGCAGCCTTGAGATCCTCGCGGCCGACCGG
>Ga0210399_10003959_pt1 | contig 11522 bp, 5 predicted proteins | sample IncBWC14MmetaG_FD_150865 | JGI IMG/M metagenome (GOLD analysis project Ga0210399, IMG submission 150865) | Forest soil microbial communities from Barre Woods Harvard Forest LTER site, Petersham, Massachusetts, United States - Inc-BW-C-14-M | ecosystem: Environmental > Terrestrial > Soil >...
CTTGAAGTTTCCAATCCCCGCGACGAACTCGGCACGCTCGCTCTTTCCTTCAACGAACTGCTGGACCGCCTGGAAAAATCATTCGAGCAGCAGCGCCGGTTCGTCGCCGACGCCTCGCACGAACTCCGGACTCCCGTTGCCATCCTGCAGGGCGAAACCGAAGTCACGCTCTCCCGCCCCGATCGCACGCCCGAGGAGTATCGCGAAACGCTTTCCATTCTCCGCGACGAATCACTTCGCCTCGCGCATATTATCGAGGATCTCTTCACGCTCACGCGCGCCGATGCCGGGCAGTATCCGCTGAAGCCCCGCGACCTGTATCTTGACGAACTCGCCACCGACGTTCTGCGCCGCACGCGCTCGCTGGCCATCGCCAAAGGCGTCACGCTCACGTCCTCCATCCAGCCGGAGCTTGCGTTTAGCGCCGACGAAGATCTTCTCCGCCGCTTGCTTCTGAATCTGCTCGACAATGCCATCAAGTACACGCCAGCGGGCGGAATGATCAACGTCGATTGCCGCCTCGATGGAAACTCTTACGTCCTGCGCGTGTCCAACACCGGCTCCGGCATCCCGGCGGAACTCCAGTCTCGAATCTTCGAACGCTTTTTCCGCGCCGACAAAGCCCGCTCGCGTGCGGAAGGCGATACCGGTGGAGCGGGTCTGGGCCTTTCCATCGCCCGCTGGATCGCCGAAGCCCACCACGGCCGCCTAGAACTCACGCAATCCGATAACTCGGGCACCACCTTTACCGCCTACCTCCCCGCGCCGGTTCGCAGCGCCATTTCCGGTTAATCCTGCGTTTATCTCTCTCCCGATAGCTTGGATATAGAGAACAAGAATAGAATTGCTGCGCGGATAGTGGCTTTTGGAGCCAGGAATTCCGTATAGATTGAATATGGAAGGATTGAGGGAATCAATTTGCAACAGAAACTTCAATTCGGAATGATCGCGCTACTTTTTGGCTGCACGTCGCTGACTGCGGACGTGTGTTTTGCGCAGCAACCCGACGCGCCCGCGCCACAGCCGCAGGCCGTGGCTAAATCGCAGCAGGCTGCCACCGCAACTTCGCCGGCGCCCGGCGCGCCGCTACGACTTACCTTGCAGAACGCCATTGCGCTTGCTCGCAAGAATGAACCTACCTACAACTCCGTTGTAACTGCCGCGGGTGTCGCCGGCGAAACGCGGGCGCAGTCCAGGGATGCATTGCTTCCCAGCGTGAATTTCAACACCGCTCTCATCACTACGCAGAGCAACCAGAACACATCGAACGGGGTGACATTCATCGCTAACAACGCGCCGCACGAATACATCAGCCAGGGAAACGTGCACCAGCAATTGGACCTTGTTTCCTGGGAAACGTATCGCAGCACCGCGGCGCAAGCGGCCGCTGCGAAGGCGAAAGCGGAAGTTGCTGCTCGCGGCCTGGTCGTCACGGTCGTGCAGGATTATTTTGCCGCTGCCGCGGCTGAGAAAAAACTCGAATCCGCCGCGCGCACTGCGGAAGCCGGGGAGAAATTCCTGCAACTGACGCAGGCGCTGGAGAAGGGAGGGGAAGTCGCGCACTCCGACGTGATCAAAGCCGACTTGCAAGCGCAGGAGCGGCGGCGGCAGCTTCAGGAAGCGAAGCTGGGAGTGCTGAACGCGCGTCTGGATCTCGCCGTTTTGCTGTTCCCCGATTTCAACGACCATTTCGAAATCGGTGACGATTTGCACGGCAACGTTGCTCTACCTCCACAGCCGGAATTCGAAGCGCAGGCTGCGCAGGGCAATCCGGATGTGCGCGCGGCGTTGGCCACGGTGCAAGCGGCGGGGCACGACGTGAATGCCGCCCGCGCGGGCTATCTCCCTTCGATCAGTCTTGATTACTTTTACGGGATTGACGCCGCACAATACGCGGTGAACGGGCCGCTTATCAACGGAAGCAAAACCTCGAACCTGGGTTCCTCAGCGATCGCATCGCTGAGCCTGCCCGTGTGGAACTGGGGAGCAACGCAAAGCCGTGTGCGTTCGGCGGAGTTGCAGCGCACGCAGGCGAAGCGTGAGCTTTCGTTTGCCCAGCGCAAACTGCTTGCTGAAATGCGTTCGCTCTATTCTGAAGCGGAAACTGCGCTTAACGAGCTGGCGGGCTTGCAACGCTCCGCGGAACTTTCTGAAGAGAGTCTGCGGCTGACAACCATGCGTTATCAGGGCGGAGAAGCCACGGTGCTCGAAGTGGTCGATGCGCAAACCACCTTTGCGCAAGCCAGCGCCGCTTATCAGGATGGGGCCGTGCGGTATCGCGTCGCGCTTGCGAATCTGCAGACATTGACAGGGGTGCTGACAACTCCATGAACTACCTAGAACGCAAAGTTAGCGCGACAAAATCGCGGATTCTGGCCCGGAGCGTGCTGTTTCTCGGCGGGGCAATCATTCTTTATGGGTGCGGCTCGTCGGAAAAAGAACCTACGCCGCTGGTAACCGTGCAGGTTGTGGCGGCGAAACGTGGCCCCATCGAACTGGAAGTCAGTTCCGACGCGGTTGTTTACCCGTTGCAGCAGGCGATCCTTACGCCAAAAATAACTTCCACCATCGCGAAGTTTTACGTGCAGCGCGGCAGCCGGGTGAAGCAAGGGCAATTGCTGGCCAGGCTTGAAAACCAGGATCTGGCCGGCGCCGCCGAACAGAGCAAGGGCGAATTTGAGCAGGCCGAAGCGAGCTACGCCACCACTGTTGGCGCCAGCCTTCCACAGCAGATTCAGAAAGCCGAACTGGATGCCAAGGCGGCGAAGCTGGCTTTTGATGCGCAGCAAAAAGTCTACGATGCGAGAAAGCAGTTGTATGAACAGGGTGCGCTTCCGCGACGGGATTTTGACATGGCCGACGTTGCGCTGGCGCAGGCGCGCAGCGCGAACGAGCAGGCGCAGAAGCAACTGGCCGACTTGCAGCGGCTTGGGAAGGAGCAAGCCCTGAAATCGGCGACCGGGCAGCTGTCCGCATTTAAGGGGAAACTGCAGAATGCCCAGGCGCAGCTCAGCTACTCCGAAATTCGCAGCCCCATTGACGGCGTTGTCACTGACCGGCCGCAGTATCAGGGCGAGCTTGCCACCGCGAACCAGCCGTTGCTGACAGTGATGAATACTTCGCGACTGATTGCGAAAGCGCACATTTCGCAAAGCGAAGCCGTGCTGCTGAAGGTTGGCGACAAAGCGGGAATCGAGTTGCCGGGTCTTGAGGAACCGATCAAGGCGAAAGTCAGCCTGGTGAGCCCGGCGCTTGATCCCGGTAGCACGACGATTGAGGTGTGGGTGGAATCGACCAAGCCGAATTCGGCGCTGAAGCCCGGGATGAGCTCGCGCGTGAATGTGATTGCCAAGAGCGAGGAAGACGCGCTGGTCGTCCCCGCTTCGGCTGTGTACAAATCGGAAGAAGCCGGGGATTACGTGATGCTGGCCGGCTCCGATAAGAAAGCGCATCTCACCAAAGTCAAAATTGGAATCAAGACGAAAGAACTGGCGCAAATCGAGTCCGGGATAAAGGAAAACGATTCGGTAATTAGCGTTGGCGGCTATGCATTGCCCGACGGGACACAAATCCAGATCGAAGCCACGCCCGCGGCTGAGCCGGAAAAAGGCGGCGCGGATGATGATAAAGGTGGCAAAGATAAGGACGACGAAAAACCCGCCGCCCCCGCAAAACCCGCGAAGGGCAAGGAGTAGCGGCGCATGGCTTCCGGCTCCGGCGATTCGCAGACAAAACCAGGTAGACGGCTGCAAGAAGCGGCTGAGCTGCCCTGGTTCAAGAAACTTTCGAGCCCCATACTTTTTCTGCTGATCAGCCTGGCGCTGGTGGGGATTTTTCTGGCGATCAAGATTCCTGTGGCGGTTTTTCCCAGCACGGATTTTCCGCGCATCGTGATTGGCGTTGACAACGGGGTGATGCCGATCGACCAGATGCTGGTTACGGTCACCAAGCCGATCGAAGAAGCGGTGAACAGCGTCCCCGGCCTGAGCAAAGTGCAATCGATCACCAGCCGCGGTTCGGCAGAAGTGGATTTGTTCTTCGACTGGAAGTCGGACATGGTGCTGACGCTGCAGCGCGTGGACGCGGTTGTCGCCCGGCTGCAACCGGAGCTGCCCGCAGGAGCGAAAATCGAAACGCACCGGCTGACGTTCGCCACTTTTCCGATTCTGGGGTACAGCTTAACTTCGGACAGCATTCCGCAAAGCAAGCTTTGGGAAATTGCCACTTACGACTTGAAGCCGCGCATCAACCGGCTCGACGGCGTCGCGTTCGTTCTTGTTCAGGGGGGCCGCGTGCCGGAGTTCCAGGTCACCCCGGATCCCGCGCGTCTGCACGCCGCGGGAATCACGGTTACCGATATTCTGGATGCGATTCGAAAGACCAACCTGATCGATTCGCCCGGCCTGCTGGAGCACGAACACCAGTTGGTGCTTGGCCTCGTCAGCGGGCAGGTTCGAACGCCCGAAGAGATCGCGCAGATTGTGGTCAAAACTTCCGCGGCTGGAATTCCCATCCGCATCGGCGACATTGCCAAAGTCGGCCCGTCAGAAGCGCCGGTCTATACGATCGTCACAGCCAACGGAAAACCCGCCGTGCTGCTGAGCGTCAATCGTCAGCCGGACAGCAATACGCTGGGCGTCGCGAAGCTGGTTCACGAAAAAATCGCCGAGTTGCAGCCGACGCTTCCTCCGGGCGTGCATCTGGAAGTTTTTTACGATCAATCGACGATTGTGCAGGAATCCATCTCCAGCGTGCGTGACGCGGTGCTGCTCGGCATCATTCTTTCCGCCGCGATTCTTGTTCTTTTCTTGCAGGATTGGGGCTCGTCTTTTGTGGCCGCGCTTGTAATTCCCGTTACGCTTGCCCTGACGCTGATTGTTTTGTGGATGGCCGGGCAAAGTTTCAACCTGATGACGCTTGGTGGACTCGCCGCCGCCGTTGGCCTGGTCATCGATGACGCGATTGTGGTGCTTGAAAACATCGTGCTGCATCGCGACGCGGGAGAGTCGCGCTTTCAGGCTATCCAGAGCGCGCTGAAAGAAATCACTCTTCCTCTTGTTGGCTCGACGATTACGCCCATCGTTGTTTTTTTGCCGTTGATTTCCGTCACCGGCGTTACCGGAAGTTTCTTCCGCGCGCTGGCCATCACCATGACGGTCTCGCTGCTGAGCTCACTCCTGCTCGCGCTGACGTGGACGCCGACGCTCAGCCAATACTTCGTCCGCCGCAAAGACACGATCCCCGCCGAGGGCGCTCTTCCGGCCGAACACGACGCAGCTGCCCTACTCGCTGCCGAAGAGGCGCACCTCTCCGGCTTCTTCGGCCGCATCGTGAATTTCTACTCCCGCGCGATGCAAAGTATCCTCAAGAAGCCGGTGCTCCTTGTGGTTTCCTCTGTTCTCATCGTGATCCTCTCCTATGCTTGCTACAACTTTCTCGGCTCCGACCTGCTGCCGGCGATGGACGAAGGCGGTTTCATCCTCGACTACTACACGCCGCCGGGCAGTTCGCTCGCGGAATCGAACCGCATCCTGCTGCACATGGAAGAGATCATTCGTTCGCAGCCCGAGGTTGAAAACACTTCGCGCCGGACGGGCATGCAGCTGGGGCTCGCCGCCGTGACCGAAGCTAACCGCGGGGATTTCACCGTTAAGCTGAAGCGAAACCGTAAGCGCGACATCGACGAAATTATTTCCGACATTCGCGCCGAGATTAAGAAGACCGAGCCCGCCGCCGACGTCGAATTTGTTCAAGTCCTGCAGGATATGATCGGTGACCTGACCAGCCAGCCCGAGCCGGTCGTGATCAAGCTGTTTTCTCCGGATGGCAAGTTGCTGAACGCTACCGCGCCAAAAGTCGCCGAGGCCATCCAGAAAATTCCACACGTTGTCGATGTACTCGACGGTATCGAAAATTCCATCAGCGGCCCGGCCGTAACCTACCAGGTGAACCCCGCAGTTGCCGCTCGGTCGGGTTTCTCTCTCGACGAAGTCGCTGTCGACGCCGCTGCTGTCCTCGAGGGCGAGCCCGCCGCTACCCCGGTCGTCCTGAACGATCGGCTGTACACGATTCGCGTGCGCTTCCCTGAGCAAAGCCGCGCTTCGCTTGACCGCATGGGGAACACATTGCTGACCAGCGCCACGGGCAAAACGGCGACTCTCGGAAGCCTGGCAACCGTCTCCACCGACCCCGGCCAAACCGAAATCCGACGTGAAAATCTGCAACGTCTTGTTGAAGTCACCGCTCGCTTCGAGGGCGTGGATCTCGGCTCGGGCATGTCTTCGATCCAGAAAGCCGTCGCCAACATGCACCTGCCCTCCTCCATCCGAGTTGAATATGGCGGCCTTTACGAGGAGCAGCAAAAATCGTTTCACGACCTGCTGATGGTTTTTCTGCTCGCGCTGCTGCTGGTGTTTGTTGTGTTGCTGTTCGAATTTCGGACCTTCTCGGCGCCGGTCGCTATCCTTGGCTCGGCGTTGCTCTCGACGTTCGGTGGTTTCCTCGCGCTCCTGGTAACGAAGACCACGTTCAACGTCGCCTCCTTCATGGGCATGATCATGGTCATCGGCATTGTCGCGAAAAACGGCATCTTGTTGCTGGACGCCGATCAGCGCTTCCGCCAGCTCGGTTTTTCCCCCGAGGAAGCCATGATCCAGGCCGGCCGCCGGCGGCTGCGCCCCATCGCCATGACGGCTCTCGCGACCATCGCCGGAATGCTCCCTCTTGCACTGGCCATCGGCGCCGGTTCCCAAATGCTTCAGCCGCTGGCCATCGCTGTCATCGGCGGCTTGCTCAGTTCCATCGTGCTCTCGCTCGTGTTCACTCCAACCATCAATTTCTATCTCGACCGCTTTCGCCTGAACCACGCGAAACAATCTGTGGAAGACTGAGGAAGGCTGGCCAGAGTTGTAACGCCCTCTTAACCGGCCATTCACAAAAAGCCGCCTACTATTTCCACTCTCGGAATCCACAATGCACATTCTGATCGTCGAAGACGAACCGGAGATGGCCGGCCTGCTGGCCCGGGGACTGGAAGAAGAGTCCTATCAGGTGAGTGTGGCCCGCGATGGCCGAGCCGCGCTGGAACTTTCGTCGGCGCAAGCGTTCGACGTGATTCTCCTCGACGTGATGCTGCCTAAAATGGACGGGCTCGAAGTCGCACGGGAGTTGCGCGGCCGCGATGAGGAAACTCCTGTGTTGATGCTGACGGCCCGTGATGCGCTGGGGGATATCGTGAAGGGGCTGGACGCCGGCGCCGACGATTACCTGACCAAGCCTTTTTCTTTTGTCGAGCTTCTGGCAAGAATGCGTGCGCTGGTGCGCCGCCAGCAATTCCGGCGGAAAAATGTTCTGGAAGCGGACGATCTGGTTCTGGATCTGACGTCTCGGAGGAGTTTTCGGGCGGGCAAGGAAATTTATTTGTCGCTGACGGAGTTCCGGCTGGTGGAAATTCTTGCCAGGAACGCCGGGAGGATCGTTTCGCGCCACGAAATCCTCGCGAACGTCTGGGGTACAGGACGCGAGGTGAGCGAAAACACGCTGGACGCCTTCGTGCGGTTGCTGCGCAGGAAAATAGATGATGACGCGGAGCATAAGCTGATTCACACACACCGTGGTTTCGGCTATTCCCTAGGAAGCGTGACCCGCGCATGAGCTTCACGATTCGCGCGCGGCTCACCGTGCTTTATTTCCTGGTGCTGGCGGCTTCGTTCACGGCGTTTTTCTGGATTTGCGATTACGGGTTTCAAAAAAGCATCAATACGGCGGTGAACGATGCTTCGAGACGCAACTTGGATACGGTCCGAAGCGTGCTGGAGCGCGATATTTCGCAGGGCAGCCCGGAGCTGACACAGGAACTTACTCGTCTTGCCGGCTTGTGGGAAAGCGGGGCAATATTTGAAGTTGCCGGGCCGGACAGGCAGTGGATCTACCGCTCGCCGCGTTTTTTGTCCGCTCTTCCGGCGTTGCAGCCCCCGGCCCGCGAAGAAACTTCGTTTCAAACCACGAACCTGGAGGCGCTGCAATATCGCGTCGCACGCCGGCAAATCAGCGTGGATGGAAATGTTTATTTGATCGACGCTGCTGTCCCCACCGAGCCATTCGATCAGGCGCTGGATAATTTCCGGCTGGTGGAAAAACGCTTCCTGCCACCGCTTGTGCTGCTTGCCTCGCTCCTGGGATATTGGTTGAGCGGCCGCGCGCTCGCTCCGGTGAACCGCATCATTGAGAGCGCCGAACGGATAGGCGTCCGCAATTTGTCGCGGAGGCTGGAAGTTCCCCGGGCGAAAGACGAGTTGCGCCGGCTTACCGAGCAAGTGAACGCGATGCTCGACCGGATTGAGGCCTCCGTGAAGCGCATAACGCAATTCACGGCCGATGCTTCGCATGACTTGCGAACGCCGCTGGCGCTAATCCGCACCAATGCGGAGCTGGCCCTGCGGCGGCCGCGCAGCGATTCCGAATATCGTGAAACGTTGACGCGGATTCTCTCCACTTCCGAAGAAACCACCGAACTGATCGAGCATCTGTTGCTGCTTGCTCGCGCCGACGCGAACGTGGCCCAGCTGAAGCTGGAGCCGGCCGCGTTGTCTCCCGTTCTGCAAGCAGTGGCGCAAAAGGCCAACGTCCTGGCCGCGGGCAAAGGCCTGACATTTTCGCACTCCGTCGGCCCTCCCGGGCACACACTCATTGCGAACCCGGCGGCGCTCGAGCGGCTGTTGCTGACGGTGCTGGACAACGCGATCAAGTACACGCCAGCTGGAGGCTGCGTGTCGCTCGGCGTGCGTGTGGAAGATTCGAAAGCAATGATCGAGGTTGCCGACACGGGAATTGGAATCGCCGAAAAAGATCTGCCGCACGTTTTCGAAAGATTTTATCGCGCCGACCAGGCCCGTTCGCGCGAAACCCGCGGCTCCGGTTTGGGATTATCCATCGCCAAATGGATCGCTGAAATCCACCACGGTTCGATCGATTTGCAGAGCCATGCGGGGCAGGGAACGAAAGTAACGATTCGACTGCCGCTGACGGTGGGGTCTGGCGCCAATTCTCCGGAACTGCCCAGCTTTCAGGAATCACCTTTCAAGCTGGCCGGCCCCCGGCGAATCTGAAAGTTCTTTCACCCCATCTTTAACATATCGTTAACAGTCATTCACACCGGGTTCAGCACTGGCGTGGCCTACTCTTCCCAAGAAACTCGGGACGCGGTGAGTCTCGGGGGTGTGACCGGCTTTACCCAATTGCGCTCGCTCTGAACTTGGAATCTACGCGCGGATCCCCAATTCACTCGGGGTCTCTTCCGCTCACACGCACCGGCCCACCCGGCACGCAGTCCATTGCTGGTTCATGAATCGCGCCGGGCGACTGCCGCCGCCGAACAATTTTGCGAGACCGTCGGGAACGTTCGAAGTGCGATATGGAATTTGCGATCAAGGAGAACTGAAATGAAGAGCTCCATCCGCCGTTTTCTGATTTTTGGGGTGTGCCTGGCTTTTGCATTTTGCGGGAACGCTGCCGCTCAAAACGCGAAGGGTTCCATCACCGGAAGGGTGACCGATGGCACCGGCAGCGTCCTGCAGGGCGCTGAGATTGAGCTGCAACCCGGCCCCGTCACCGCCGCTTCGGGAACGCTGGGGGCGTACTTCATTAATGATTTGAATCCGGGAACGTATACGATCACGATCACCTATGTCGGGTTTACGCTGTTCACCAAGGTGGTGAATGTCACTGCGGGGCAGACGGCCACGGTTGACGCGAAAATGGAAGTGTCTTCGCAGCGCGACGAGGTACTGGTGACGGCCCCGCGCGTTTCGGGAGAAGCGGAGCAGCTGAACCGGCAACGGACCGCGGACAATGTGGTGCAGGTGCTGTCGAATGAGGTAATCACGAGCCTGCCGAATGCCAACATCGCCGACGCCGTTGGCCGGCTGCCCAGCGTCACACTGGAGCGCGATGAAGGCGAAGGCAAGTACGTGCAGGTACGCGGAACCGAGCCGCGCTTGACCAACGCGACCATCGACGGTGTAAACATTCCTTCTCCTGAATCCGGCGTTCGCCAGATCAAGTTTGACGCTATCCCGTCGGATATCGTCGAGTCCGTGGAAATCAATAAGACTCTGCAGGCCAACATGGATGGCGACGGAATTGGCGGCTCCGTAAACCTGGTGACGAAGACGGCCACGGAGCGGCCTACGATCAACCTGTTCGGACTGGGAGGGATCTCGCCGATTCTTGGCGGGCGCAACAACTACCAGACCACGGCGACGGTGGGGAAACGCTTCGGGAGCAGCAAGAAATTCGGCGCGCTGATTGGTTTTTCGTACGATTATGAAGGGCGCGGCATTGATGACGTTGAACCGGTACCGGACCAATTGGTTGTTGGAGGAGTTCCGACTGAGCGTTATTTCGACTCAATCGACATTCGAGAATACAAGTACTACCGCACGAGGTATGGCGTTGCGGGAAGCACTGATTACCAGTTGGGCCAGGGATCGAATATCTACCTGCGCGGACTTTTCTCTGACTTTCACAATTTTGGGGACCGGTGGGTGTATACGCTGAACGATAACAGTGGTTCGGATCTCCTGAATGGCTCCGGTGGTCTACCTTCCTTCAATAATTCCATCCGCCGCCCTCGCTATATCATCGAGAACCTGGTGCTGGGCGGAAAGCACGTGCTTGCCAGCACGTGGTTTGCCTGGGACGTTTCCGGATCGTTTGCGAGCGAAAACGATAACGGGTACGGAGGTGGTTCCTTTGGTATTCCGAATCAGTCCACCTTTGGAACGAGCCCCTGCACTTACGATCCCGCTGCCACGGGGAACTCCCTGATACCGCGATGGTCGCAAGCGTGCTACACGGAGGCCTACAACACGTCTATTTACGCCCTGAACGACGTGAACATCAGCCGGGGGAAGACGGCGCAAACGAATTTCCAGATTACCGGGGCGATGGGCAAGCGTTACCACATCGGTCCACACCTTGCGACGATCGAGGTTGGCGGAAAATTCCGCAACGGCCACAAATACGATCACAGCTACGCGGATGACTATGCCGTTCCCACTATTGGCGGGACCGGAAGCAATGCCAACGATTATGCTGAAGTGATTCCGTTCTCGCTGTTCCCGAATTCGTTTCACAACTCGGGTTATTACAATGGAGCGTATCCCCTGGGGCCGTTCGCGGATTACTACAAAACCCAGGCGTATGTTTTTGCGAACCCGAATCAGTTTGTGTTTACGACTGGCGCGGCGGGAGCACCCAACTTCTACAGCTATATCGAGCAGGTTTCCGCCGGGTACGTGATGAACACCATCGACTTCAGCAAATTCAGATTCATCGCCGGCGTTCGCGTCGAAGGAACAAATTTGAACACCCTAGGCTGGCAGGATGGCTGCACGGACCCCGATCCTGCGATTTGCCCAACGATCATTCAACCTGGTCAGAACTTAAAGGGTGGGGGCGACTACATCAAGGTGCTACCAAGCGCTTCGCTGCGGTACGCTTTGACCAGTAACACCGACGTG
>Ga0210399_10003960_pt1 | contig 11522 bp, 10 predicted proteins | sample IncBWC14MmetaG_FD_150865 | JGI IMG/M metagenome (GOLD analysis project Ga0210399, IMG submission 150865) | Forest soil microbial communities from Barre Woods Harvard Forest LTER site, Petersham, Massachusetts, United States - Inc-BW-C-14-M | ecosystem: Environmental > Terrestrial > Soil >...
AAGGACGTTATCCAGGTGTTCCAAGTCGATGGTTCCATCGACACTTAGGTCCGGCCGGGCTCCCTTCGGGAGTTCGCCCGTGAGGTTCACGTCTACCGTGACAGTACCGTTCTGAACCGCCGGATCGACGCGCATCACAGTGCCTGCTACCGTGCCGTTGTGCGTGTCGACCAGCGCTGGTTCGCCAATCTGCACATCGCGCGCCTGTGTTTCGGCGATCTTCAATTCCGCGATTAGATGGTCTGGTTGCACGACTTTCGCCAACATCTCACCGGGCAATACATGTTGTCCAACCTGCAGAGTTAGGTACACAAGGACGCCTTCAATTCCCGCGCGGACTTTCAGGGCCTCCAGTTGCCTCTGCTTGAGTTCTGCGAGCGCGCGGATCTGGTCGACTTTGGCCTTCTGTTCGGCAAGCTGCGACTCGATTGCTTTCTGGTTGATGTCGAGCCGTTCATCTTCAATATGGTTTCGCGTGGTGAGTTCGTCCGCTTTGCCCTTTGAGGCTTTGTAGGCGAGACCAGAAATGACTCCGAGATCGTAGAGCGCTTTGTCAGTCTCCGATTGGAGTCTGGCCTGGCTGTAGTCTGCGGTCACCGTAGCAGCGCCGGCTTTTTGGTTCATCAGGTCGCTCTGCAGCTTGACTCGTAGACTCTGGTATCCCGCTTCCGCAGCTTTCAACTGAAGCTTGGCATCAAGCGCGGCCTGTTCCACCTGCGGATTGCTCATCTCAAGGAGGATGGTTTCTCCCTTCACCAGTGAGCCAGGCAGCATACGAATCCGGACGACGGTGGCTTCGGTCTCTGCGGGTATTTGACGAGTAAACTCCTGGCTTGGAATCAAGGAACCAAGACCGCGAACCTGCCGAAGCATCGAGCCACGTTTCACGGTATCGGTCCACACGGTGCTACGCTCAACCTCGGGTGCTGCCGGCTTCAGCCGCAACACACCAATGGTCAACCCTCCCAGAAGCACTGCGCCGGCGGCCACCGACATGATCTGGCGACGTCGCTTCAGCCGCTTAAATTCAGGTCGAGCGATGTCCATGACCAGCAACTATGCAAGTGTTAGGCCATACCTTGAGGGGAGCTATCCCTTTGAAAAAAGCGGACGTAGAACGTTGTAGACAGTTCCTGCTGACCTCAGGAGTGTCCGCCAGCAGAAATGGGTGTCCATAACCGGACAGAGAATGCCATGGGAAACTTCGGACCGAAACTGAGGAGAAGTCGCTGGCGAGGGGTTAACGAACTGGGAGGAATTGGCAGCTGTGAGAGTGGAGCGACTGATAGAAACCGTTCTAGAACTCATTCAAACTTCGGCGGAAGATCGCCGTTTGGCGGATCGAGAGCAGCAAATCAAGATGGGATGACCAGCATCGGGAAACGTTACTATGACTTAGGACGGCTTCGCTTTGCTCGAGCGATCTTCAGGTGAGGCCCAGAGTCGAAAGAGTCATCTGATCTGGTAGGCGAACCCATCGGACATTGGTCTGGGATCAAACCGCGCACGACAGCTTCAGCGCAATGGGGAGATCTGCCGTTATTTACACTGACTTAACCTTATTCCGTGATTTTACAAAGAATTTGGTCGGGAGCACATGTGTTATTGTGACCAAAAAAATCCGTAAATAGCGTATCCACTTTGTATTCGGTCGGGTGCTCTGACAGAAATCCAAATAGATCTCTTTCTGCATCGAGGTCTTCAATTACCAGATAATCTCCCTTGCACACAAACAAATGCATGTGTTCAAGGAACTCGCCTATTGCTTGGTGCGCATCTTCAATCACGATCCAAGGGTGGGGTTGGGGGTCAAGGAACTCAACGGGTAAACTCACCGCCAACATCTTGGAATCACCTCTTATGATGGTAACGCCTGACATTTGGATCGCCGGCGGAGCAATATCCATGGTAATTACGTTGGGCTGGATCCCATGGAGTTGCTGTACGTCCGCGTAATAAGCTGCTGCTCCTCCTGAGGCTGTCCCTATCTCAATGATCGTCCGCGGACGAATCTCCTGAACCATCAGGGGGGCCAATGCGAAATCCCAGATTGTCCGCATCATTGGAAGGCCCCGCCATCGAATCGGAGACGTGGTTCCCTGTGATGCCTGAAATGTCATCGCGTTTGCGCACCGTCCTGGAAATGCTCTCCTTTCAAAATAGTCGACAAATCTTCCCATCGCTTTGAGACTAAGGAACCGACGGATGAACGGCTCCCCGTGCTCTTCAAGCCAGCGACCTTCAGCGACCGGCAAATCAACTGGCTGCCCCTGTGCTTTGCTTCTTAAAAGGGGTAATATTTGTCGAATCCCCCCAAAGTAAATGTCGTAGTCCACGTGGAAGCTGATTTCAGCGAAGATGGCGTCCGCTCTCTTTTGAAGCGCGTGTAAGTCTTCGGATAGCTCCGGGAACCCTTTAATGAGAAATGTCTGATGCATCCCACACTCAGGACAAGTGACACAGTAGTTTTTACGGCAGGATGCGCATCGCCGTCGGTCTTGCCGAATATCAATAGGCCGAGCACAGAATCCACATTGGGTTGATTGCTCCCCTAAGACGTCTTCTGCCGTTGGTACATTTATGTCTTTCAGTGTGGGTGCTTGCTCCACGCAAGTTCTCCTTCCGTGTTTCTCGGCCGAATCATCCGTTCGCCGACGCGACGGACCTGATGGAGTACGCCGTGATTTTGATGCCCTGGAGAAGCACCGCTTCCAAGCAATGGCGGATTGATTCTCGCCTCGTTCGAACAAGTGAATGGCCTTGACTTCCGGCCCAGTTCCTTAGATTTGAGGAACTTTTCCATTTCGTCATCCGTACACTCACTTGAAACTATTTGGGAGGTGGCGCATGTTGTTGTCATCCATTCTAGTCGCAACACTTTCGCTCTGGTCGTCCTCTTCTCCGATTGTTGCTTGGCAAAACAATTTCACGGTCACCGGGCGGCCAGAAATCAAGGTTGCCAGCAAAAACGTGAGTATTCGTGTGTACGCTTCGCAGCGTGCAGACATTCAGGCTACGCTCTTTACGGACAAGGGGCTTTCCAAAGAAGCCGCCAGCATTACTAACCGTCAGTCCGGCCGCGTGCTGGAACTCGATGTTCGCATGGCAGATAACTGGACGTCCGGCTTAAGGCAGGCCCCAGTTCTTGAGCTTAGGATTCCCCTGGCTTCCGATGTTGACCTACGCTCCGAGAATGGATCTGTAATAGTCAGAGAAACCGAAGGCAAGCTAACAATCGTGACCGACAAGGGGAATATCGAAGCCGTTGGGATCCGCGGTGCATTGGACGTCGAGAGTGGACATGGGGACCTAAAGGTCGATGGCACAGTCACCGCAGTCAGGCTCGACACTCGCTCAGGCAATGTCCAAGCCCAGATAAATCACGGCTCGACAATGGACTCCGGTTGGATTGTGCGAACGGGCGATGGGAATGTTGACTTAGGCTTGCCTGCCGGCTTCTCCGCTGATCTCGACGTTCAAGCTATGGATGGGAACATCCATCTGGATTTTCCGATTGCCGGCACTGGCTCGGAAAGGCAATCTAGAATACGAGGCCCAATCAACGGTGGCGGGCAGCATCTAGAACTCCATTCGGACAAGGGGAACATTATGGTAAGACACAATCGCAGTCCCATTTGATTGGTAAGCACCCAGCGCCTTAACTCCTGCTGTGTTCGGGACAGTCTAGCGATAGCGAGTGTTGATTCGCCGACGCTTCTGCTTCGAAAGGCAGTATTGGAACACGAAGACCTTATGGGCTGCACTCCTTTCTTTCACGTGCCCAACACGTGATGAATGTCGCGACTGGATCGAGGTGAGTTTTCGATGTGCTTGCTTATCATTGCGGATACCCCTCGGTCCATAGCCGAGAAAATTACATGGCGCTCCTCTGTTGACAAATCGTCGGACTCAAGAGCAGCCGCGACTCGAGGAATACCGCCAAACTCCTCTACATCCGCCAACGTTATCTGATCATTTGGCAATGATGGATCATGTGCCCGTTTCGCAGACGTGACGGCAACATCCACAATGCGGTGAACATACCACCAGCAGCTCACCGAAATACTCTGGTCCAACGCCCGTACTGAGTGCCAATAGTTTCCCGGAATGAACAGCAACTCACCTGGTTGTACGATCGCCTCTTCACATTTGACGTCCCGGAATAGCGGAAAGCGGTCGAAATCCGGGTGCTCCCAATCAACCTGACTGTGCCAGTACGCACCTTGCTCCTTCGGCTTTGGGTACATAAGGCAATCCTGCTGTGGCGAAACTAGGACCACTTGCTTGCGCCCGCGAATCTGCGCGAAGATGTTGTTCATATGATCGAATGGGCTGTGGTTGTCTTTATGCAGGCTGATGAAGGTCCCAGCAGGACCAAGCCACAGATTAAGCATGACATTCCGTCGATTAGGGTTGACGTACGGAGTGGCAACGTCCCCGACCAAACTTGGGATGCGATCGAAGGACAATTGGTCCAAGTATAGCCCTCTGTCTCTGCCCGTTAAGACTAGGTCGATGTACTGCGCCATTGTCATCGAAGTTGCCCTGGTCGTGTGTGTCTTCTCAATACTTAGTTCAGCCTCCACGCACCCATGCTGTTCCTTGAACCATTGATGGCTCCACTTTTTCATGGCTGGCCACTCCGAGGTTGCGTCGGTGATAACAACTGGGAGTTGCGGTTGATCGTAAAAGCGGACGAATTCGTCGTATGTCAACCGGGAAACACGTTTGATTGGACTGAAAGAAAGGTCACTCATAACGCACCTCGGCTATTGAACTTGAATCCCTGGACGTACCTGTGGGCATTAGTCGCGGGTGTTATATCGGTGGTTACGCTGGTTGGATACTGGATCGTGCTGTTTCAATTGGTCAAGGTGCCACCCAATGCGCTCCCAGAGGTGTCGAGCTATCCCCTGATGACTGTCGCACTCATGATTCAGATGGGTTCTTTGGTTGCGCCATTCATGGAGGTGGCTGGGCTTCGCGGATATTTTCAGATCGCGAACAGGCAGGAGTTTCTTATAGGTCAGCCTGTCCTGGCGTGGTCGACGGCACTGTCCGCGTTGGTTCGACTTAATCCCGCATCGGCTGTACCTCGCTCGAAGGCTCATCGGCGCCCATTGCTCGTTGTAATCCATTTCTGCACCGAGGCCTGATCCCATTCCTGACTCATTATTGCGGGCAAAGTATCCTTATACAGTAGGACATTTGAGAACTCTATTCCTGTGAGACCCTCCAGCTTTTCGCACTCCCTTGACGAGTTGCCTATTCTGATGGCGTTGAGGCCCAAGCTATAAACCTCCGCCGAAAGATCCTCCAACGAGCTCCCGACCCTCTCCAGTGCCCTCCTATTGACCTCCATCACAATCATGGGCCTGCTCTTTCCAATTATCCGCCTCGCACCTGCCAACACTTTGACTTCGTTGCCCTCGACATCTATCTTCATCAAATCGACTTTGTGAAGGCGCCGTTTGTCGCAATAGGTGTCCAGGTCAATACTCGTCACCGCGTTCGCGGTCGACTCTGGCACCTCCCTGATGTAAAACGCCCCGTGGTTGGGAAACTCTCCCTGACACTCCTCAGGCAGGACTGTTTCACACCAGATTTTCTGATCCGACAGTGCCATCTGATTGATAACACATCGGTTCGATAAGCCGTTATTCGCAACATTGCGGGCCAGCCGAGAATAGTTATCCTTTGCCGGTTCGAAGGCGTGGACGCTGCCCTCTAAGCCTAGACACTTGCCGACCTGAATTGTGTACTGCCCTATATTTGCGCCAGCATCAACCATGCACGTTGATTCATTCACCGAGGAGCATACAAGATAGCTTTCTGTGGGTTCGTACCCTCCGTACAACCACATTTGCATCTGTACATATTCACGCATGTAGCATTCAAGCCTCGCGCCGTAAGGCAACTCGACTTCAAGTGTCTCTGGAACGTACACTCCGTAAGTCTCATTGAACCTCGCCAACAGCCTCTCTGTGGTGCACGATAATCGCTCACCTTGAGTTAAGAACCGTAAGCCAATAGCCAGTACGTACTTCCGTCGCAACCTCCGCTCGTGCTCAACATCGTCTGCTACAATCTCATGAGACATCAGTTGCAAGAGCTGTTCCAGATCATCGTCCACAATGATGTGTGGTCCGCTGAGGACTGCCGCATATGCACTACCTACGCTAGGATCTAATCCTAGTTCGTTTCCAATCTGTTCTACCTCCTCCTTCGACATGTCAGCGCGGGTTGAAGTACTCATAGTTATCATTCCATGATTCGAGCGTTTATGTCAGGTCAATCAGGCCACATTGAGAAGCGGGGAGACAGGAGAGGCATCACTGCGGAGCTTATGCCGGTTCTATTGTCCATTCGTTACGACTCGGATCGACGACCTGTGTCCGGTGTTCACGCGACCAGCTTCTCGACCAATTCTTGTGATGGAAAAGACACCGCCTGGGCGAGGTGAGCCCTGAAAGGGTGAAACGCGCGTCGGCCTCTGGGCTGTGCAAGTTCTTGAGCCACGGTGGAAACGAGCACCTCTTTCTTATACGTATTAAAGACCTTTAGCTCATCTTCGAGGTACCACGAACGACAGAGTCGGGTATCGGACAGTCGCATACCCAACAACTGTGCAGACAACGGTAAACGCAATTCGTCGATCGAAATTTCGGGCACGACAAACTTGGAATATGCCTCCAGAAACAGTCGGGGCACACACCAGCCAGGGCCTAAACATACTAGGGGTTCAGCGGCATAAGAGTGAGTACTCTTAGCCCAGGCCAGCAGCTTCTTCCATTCAAGACTGAAAGGCTCTTCTGCGGTAAAGGAGTACGTAGACGCCACGTCTTTGACAGGACGGATAGCGGTCAGTCCAATACTATCGCCGGCAATATGAGAGTACATACGTTCAAGAGGTCTACAAAGAAGAAGGTCCCATTCGACCACATGCGCAACGTCAAATGGTACGTGGACTCCAACGCTGATAAACCATTCACGAAGGGCTAGGTCGCTGAACCTCCATTTCCATGCGGGCGCATACTCAGCCAACGAGAATATGTCCTCCAGTAGTGGACGGAGCGCCCGCTGCATAGTGGACAGTTCGTCTCTTTCACCACCGTAGAGCCCGAAAATGTCTATTGAAGGATTTACTCGCTTGAGGAGGCTCACACGTTCTATGCAGATGTCGGGCAACTTGTGAAATCGGAAGACAATGACTCGTTTCATTTGGTGCCTTTCTTTCTTGGCTTTGTGATTCTGAATGGGCTGGTTAGTGGAGTGCTAACGCATGACATGCATGGTTTTCGGACGCTTCTTGGTGCTACCCGTAGGCGAATGGATGCAAGGATGTGTGTTGAGAACAACAGTCAGCCCTAACACTCGCAAAGGACCTATGACATGCGGGACCTAGCTGTGGAACGCTGCAATGTACGAGACCCTAGGCGGGATCCCTCCGTAGGGTGATTTTGCGGACACTGCAATCGTGAAGGAATGCAAGCTAGGGATACTCCAGAGAGGTTACCTCGATCGCCGGTGCTCTGACGACTGTCGACCTTTTGTTGACGGGCGGGTAGGTTAACAAGCACCCCGCACTCGATAACAGCTGCGCGCTAACAATGAATGACACACAACCTGAGTGTGCCCAGGTCGATGGTTGTTCTACCTATGCGGCCGCCTCTTGATGTTGAATTGCAAGGTATTCACGGACGGAAGGTAGTGTCTCAACCAGTTGCCTCGATCGGTGTTGAATTGACTCAAACATTGCATGCGCTTCAGCGTTGTCCATATAGTCCAACAAGGGCAGGCTTCGTTCGGGCCTGTAGCCGAGACCGAGCAACATCACGGCATACGAGTATGACTCGAATCCGTGGTACCGCGGGTTGATGGTCCTATTGGTGGGCAGACGCTTTTTCCACAGCCTAAGTCGCTCCGCTAAATCCGCTGGGACTACGAGGTCTCTCTTGGTGGCTTTCCAAAACGGACTGTCGGTCCTGGAACTTGCAACGTAGTGAAGAGTGAGGAACTCTCTGACGCCATCGATGCAATCGGCCACCGACTGGTTATAACACTTAACAACATCCTCTTCGATGCGTCTGTGCGGGAAATGCGCCACTAGTTGCTCAATCGCGTGCTGAATGAAGAAAATACCTGTAGATTCCAATGGCTCTACAAATCCGCTCGACAAACCGATTGCAACGCAGTTCCGAACCCATGAGTTTCTGTTCCTCCCCACTCGCATCTTTATGTGTTTTGCTTCACATCCGCTAGCTTGCGGACCAAGGTGCTGTCTGAACTCCCTTTCGGCGTCCTGCTGCGACAAAAATGCGCTGGAATATACGTATCCGGTGCCTATCCTACAAAAGAGGGGAATATTCCAGACCCAACCGGCCGACAGTGCCGTCGCCGTCGTGTACGGATTTATGCCATTGGCTTCGGGATGTCCGGGTATTTGCGTTGCTACTGCGCTGTCGCATGGCAGCGATTCGGTGAACGAAATGAAGGGCTCGTTCATGGCTTGGTTAACCAACAGGCCGCGAAAGCCTGTGCAATCTATGAACAGATCTCCTTCGATGCTGCCGTGACCTCTGGTTTCTACTGCTGTAATGAAGCCCTTTTCATCGAGGCACACACCGCATACCTCGTCAGTGATCTGTCGCGCTCCGTATACCTGCGCATACCTTGACAGGAACTTGGCGAACAAACCGGCATCCAGGTGGTATGCGTAGGGGTACTGGATCTGCAGATCTTCTAACGATGTTGCTCTTTCCCCGCCGGACGTCGACAAGTACGCATCTGCGCGTGCGTCGAACAAGTGACCATTCGCAAAGCGTGGGGCCCTCTGTGCATCGCATATGGCAGGCACAGTAAAGCATGCGTAGTCGAAGGGGGCCTTGATGTACCTGTGCAGCTTAAGCCACCATTCACATGCTCTTCTACCCTCGATTGTCTCGAACCTCTGGAAGGGATGATAGAAGTGGCGCCTTTCAGCGTTCCAGTCTACAAACCGAATAGCAAGTTTATAGCTGGCGTTGCACTGCCGCATCCATTCGTCTTCACTTAGCCCCAGGTAGTCGAAATACAAACGTATCGTGCTAAAGGTCGCTTCTCCCACTCCAACGGTTGGTATGTCTGGCGACTCAAGCACCTTAATGTCGACCGCATCTTTCAGGCATCTGCCAAGATATGCTGCTGTCATCCACCCAGCAGTACCCCCACCGATGATAACGACCTTACATATGTATGCCACCGCCGCCCCTCCTCGCTTAACCCCCGTAGTTTCGGCCGTCACGCAGTCTGCAACAGTACCGGTGTTGCATATGATCGGTTGGCATACAGCAACGCAGGTCTGCTGGTGCACCCCGCCTGCAGTACGCGGCCGATTATGATAAGGTGATCCCCTGCTGGTATTGTTTTCGTTATTTCACATTCGAACGCCGCCAACACATCAGCAAGCAGGGGAACCCCTGTACGGCCACGGCCCCAGCGCACGTTGGTAAAACGATTAGACCACTGGCCAGCGAACTGAATTGACAGATCTCGTTGCTCAGCGCTCAGCACATTGACTCCAAAACACTTACCAGTGCTGCAGTATGGAACCAGTCGGGACTTTTGATCGATGCAGACCAGGACTAGTGGCGGTGCTAGGGAAACACTTGTAAAGGAGCTGACCGTGATCCCATAGGGGGTCCCGCCTTCGCCCGATACGGTCGTCACTGTGACACCGGTGGGAAACCTACTGCATGCTTCACGAAAGGTGGCAGAATCGATGACGTTCACATTCATTGCATCCTCCATACGAGTTGCGTGATTGTGGCGGTTTAGTGTGATGGGTGATGGGTGGCGTCGTCAGCGTGGTCTGTTTTCGGAGTCGCTAGGGATCAGTTGGTCTGCACCTGGCTCGGCAGGCAACGTCGCAGCGGTAGCAACACTTGGAACGTAGGGTCCGCGATCCTATTTGTAGTCGTGCTTTCGGTCCAGCTTGTCGGTCGGGGCTAGCCTCTGCGGCGGGTTGCCTTGCGACTGCTTGAACCGCCGCATAGTTTCTACGATGCGAGCGTGCAACGTGACTGCTGACACTGCCACGGTCAACCCTACCGACCCGACCAGTAAGGTCAAAATCAGTGATATGGCTGCGAGGATAAAGAATGGGCTTTGAGGCCCTTTTCGAATGCTCTTGCGTCTGAGCGGGTGGTCGATATAAGTCACCTGCAGTCCCAAAAGGCTGGGGCGCTGTGGCGGATATAAGCGCGGTATCGGCTTACCTTTGAACATAGGAGATGTACCTAGTTTGCAGTTGTGGCGCCATTTATGATGCAAACAACGCGGTATCACACATTTAACTGTAACAACGAGTCATTTAAGTACCGGACCGGACTCACGCAGGGATTCGACGTCCTGATACCGACAAGGATGGAGGATTTTCACAAAACATGGACTTGCACACGGAGGAGCATCGCTCAGTGAGACTGAGCGATAGAAACGACCTAGGTCGCGTATTTCCGTTCAAGACCTCTAATTGTCAGGCCATGTCCCGAACAGCGAGTGTATCTCTCACTTGCGATCCATATAGACAGCTGTACTTGCCTCCTCGCCGCATCAGCTCCATGTGCCTGCCGCGCTCGGTAATGCTCCCGTTTTCAAGGACAATAATCTGGTCAGCTTTCTGAATGGTTGTAAGCCGATGTGCGATTAAGAAGACGGTTCGACCAGCCATAAGTGCGATTAAGCCGTGTTGGACTGCCGCCTCGGCCTCCGCATCCAGATTAGACGTCGCCTCATCGAGGATCAGTATTCGTGGATCGACGAGCAATGCGCGTGCGATTGCAACACGTTGTTTCTGGCCTCCCGATAACCTGAAGCCGCGTTCGCCGACCCGGGTCGCGTAACCCTGTGGCAAGGACTCGGCGAACTCGTCCACAAGCGCTGCCTGACAGACGGTCCGAACCCCCTCCTCAGTCGCGAAAGGATGTCCATATGTGATATTGTCACGCAAGCTACCATCGAACAAAAAGGTATCCTGAAATACAATGGCGAGATGTCTCCTATAGTGGCTCACGTCGAGCAGTTTGAGATCGACACCATCGATGCATACTGCGCCTTCCGTCGGCTGTTCAAAGGCGGCCAGCAGGGTCATCATCGTCGATTTACCAGCTCCGGATGCGCCAACTATGGCCGTTACAGTTCCTGGAGATGCCTCGAAGCTAACGTTTTTCAACACTGGCGCATCGGGGGTGTATTCAAAGCTGACGCGGTCGAAGATAACGTGGCCGCACACCGTAGACAGCTTACATAGAGGTGCAACCCCGTCGATCTCCCTCTTCTCCTCTAGGACCTCTTCTGCGCGCCGAAGTCCGGCCATTGCCTCTCCGATCTGGGACGCCATGCTGGCTATCTGCAGAACCGGGCCACTTAGGATACCGATAAACAGCACATATGTTACGTAGGATCCTATCGTCATCTGATTCGCGAGGATTGCTCTCCCGACGCAATACATCACCCCAATGTTTACGCCGCCCAGCACCACGGCT
>Ga0210399_10003964_pt1 | contig 11519 bp, 8 predicted proteins | sample IncBWC14MmetaG_FD_150865 | JGI IMG/M metagenome (GOLD analysis project Ga0210399, IMG submission 150865) | Forest soil microbial communities from Barre Woods Harvard Forest LTER site, Petersham, Massachusetts, United States - Inc-BW-C-14-M | ecosystem: Environmental > Terrestrial > Soil >...
ACCAGTGCGAACCTTCGTACCGGAACTGCGCTCCAGAAAAACCACTCCTGCACCAAGTTCCGGCGCGCTTGCGACTTAGCTGCTTTGGTGTGCGACTTGCTCCTATAGGAAGTACGGGAGGAGCCTATGGAAGGCGAACCTTTCTACAAAACGGCGTTTTGCACGGAATATGAAAGACTCTTATGCGTTTGCGTGCAGTCGCTGGACACTTGGAAAAACCGGCGCGAAGAGATCGTCAACTCCGTCGTGAGGAGCTGGGAAGCGGGCGATGAACTACTGCGCTTGCAGGCGGATTATGCCAAAACATACTCGCGCCTGGAAAAGCACATAGACAACTGCGAACTCTGCCACTTCGTCTCGAAAATCAGTGGGCGCAATTACGCGAGCCTCTCGACCGCTGTCATGGATAAAAAACATTCCGCCTGAAGGGTCCCCAAGCTTTTGAGCTACCAGCCGCGTGCCCCGGCCACCCGCCTATTGAGAGTTCGTCCTCATCGACAAGGACCTCGCGGTGTCAGTTGGCCGCCCGCCATTTTGTATAGAAGCCATCTCATAAATGGAGGGCGAGCCCCGGCGAAGCATTCTTTAGGGGCTAAAGCCCAGTTTGTCTATCATTTTTACGTCGGGGCCCTTCGGCTGCGCTCAGGGTAAACTGAAGCCCCGGCCTCCTACAGAACCATTTATGAGATAACTTCCAGGAATTTATGGCCAGTGGACTGGCAAGTTGCACTTCAATCGTGGACTGGTTTGAAGTCGAAATAGGCCAGATTCATGTTGCCGTTCGTCAATATGTGTACGGTGAGGACGTTCTTGCCTTTGCTTAGAGGAACTTTGAAAAGTTGCGAAGTCAGGTTCCAATGGTGCCATTGACGCCAGGCCAGCGGATCTGCCGGGTCATTCGTTGTCGTGATCTGCAGAGCTCCCGTCGCGTCCTTTCCGTTCACATCAAGGGATATTGTTCCCCCGCGATTTGAGGTGTAAAGGAAGTCGGCCGCGTATGTTCCCGTCTCTGCCACGTCTACCGTAATGTTGAACCACTCTCCGGGTTCGGTCCAGCCAACGTAGAGCAGGTCCGCGGGCGGAACAATCTTGTTGAAAGGGTTGTCGTCAATTGGATTCGGCTTTCGGTTGAACTTCGTGTAGGAAATATCCACTCCCTCGTGGATACGGAATTCGTTGAGGTAGCTGCCATCGGCCGGATTCAACTCTCCACTGCCGTGGTTCTTTGGATCGGAGTCGTGATACGCGACTCCTTCGCCGCCCAGATCATAGTAGGCGCACAACACCTTTCCCGGAATTTTCTGCGGACCGCCGGTGTAGCGGCTGTCCTGATAAGGCAAACCTTTGTACTGGCTCAAGAACGATTGCGAAAACGCAGCCGGCGAAAGTATCGATGCGGCTATAAAGCACAAAGAAAATGCTCTCAGGATCATTCTCATCTCCCCTTGGCAGCGATGGTGCCGTGCACAATCTGAATGCTGCGATAGACGTTGAGATCAAAGTTGCAAACGCCGCTAGACAAACGATTGACTCGCTCGCATAGAGGCAAATATACTCGCACGGATCCGATTCGGGTCGCAAGAAAGCAGGCAATTCACTTCCGATTGCGGGAGCAATGGACATGAAGCCAAACGACACACCTCAGGATGGTACGAACCAGAATCGGCGTGGTTTCCTCAAGACCGGGGCGGCATCGCTGGCAGCCGGCCTCTCGGCGGGGGTGATCGCTTCTGGCGCATCGGGCGAGGTGATGCCAAAGGAAAACAGTCCAGCTGGGCCAAGGGCCGTCCAGGACATGATGCCGACGCGGAATCTCGGCAAGACAGGATTTCGGGCGGGTATTTTTGGCCTCGGTGGCCAGGGAGCGCTGGAGAAAGCCAATAACGAAAACGTTGCCCTGCCATTGATCCAGCGCGCTCTCGAGTTAGGAGTGAATTATTTCGATACGTCCGCCATCTACGGGGGGCCGGACAGGTGGAGTGAACAGTATTTGGGCAAGGGCCTGAAGGGCTCACGCGATCAGGTTTTTATCGCAACCAAGACCAAGGAGCGGACCCGCGACGCCGCGCTTAAAAACATCGAAGTGTCCCTGAAGCTGCTGGATACCGATCACGTCGACAGTTGGCAGCTGCATGATGTTGGAATTCAGGAAGACATTGACCAGATATTCGGCAAGGGCGGCGCCATGGAAGCCCTGGTGCAAGCGCGCGATCAGAAAATTGTGCGCCATCTCGGCGTCACCGGCCGCTTCCGTCCCGAAGCGCTGATGGAATGCATACGCCGTTTTCCGTTCGATACAGTCCTGATGGGCCTCAACGCGGCCGACAAGTATTATTACAGCTTTGAAAAAGAGCTGCTTCCGCTGGCCGTGGAGAAACAGATGGGAATCATCGGAATGAAGGTGATGGCGCGCGGCCGCATTCTTTCCAGTTGGACACCTCCGCCTGTGGAACAACAAAAGCGTTCCTGGGAAGGCCGAGGGGCAGTCACGACCATTCCGGGTACGCTGACGAAGCGGGAGACTTTTTTCTACACGCTGTCGCTGCCCATCAGCACGGCAATCATCGGGTGCGACTCCGTCGAGCAGGTGGAGGAATGCGTGGACCTCGCGCGTTCGTATACCCCATTGAACCAGGCGCAAATGGCTGCGCTGGAAGCAAAAGTAGAGCCAGTGGCAAAGCAGTCTCTCTTCTTCCGGCTGATGCCGCGCTGAGGATCGCTGAGCGACGGAACCTCACGGTTCGACCTGTGCAACGTTCTAATCAGAATGCGGCGCCGAGTTCCGGTTTATGGAACCCGAGTTGTGGGGTCGCTTCAGCTCTTCACTTTTTCCAGGACATTCAGCCTTTAACTTTTGACTTCCAATCTCTGGCCGTAACTTTTTCTAGGCAAAATCGTCCCAGTTTCCGGTGCTTACGCGCTGGGCGAACTTTTGTCACGCCACTGGCGCTGAGTATACGAAGCGAGAAGCGTGACGCGACGAGCGTGATTTGGCGTGACAAATTGTTTACAAGAGAGAGTGGAACGCGAGGGCGGGGCATCCATCTAAGAAAGTGTGTGACGTGTTGAGGATAATGGTTGAAATGACGCTGAACCCAGCCTGAAGAGTCAAAACCCTCAAACGAAAGAGTGGCATTCAAAAGTGGCCGAGACGCGGCCGGCGCGGGGAACTATTCGCTGAAACGAATGGCGACCAGGCGCCGACAAGACGTTGTGGTGTGTCCGAAGAACGGAGAGAAGGCCGCGGGCGTGTGCAATCGGAAGACCGAATCCAAGGAGAAGAGAAAGATGTCGAGGAAAAAATATAACGTGTTGATGCCAAAGGCAGCGCTGGCCGCCGCACTTTTGTTGGTGGCGGGGCTAAGCGCGCGAGGCCAGTCCGACGATGCCCCGCCTGGGCAATGGCGAATCGCCGGACAGAATCTAAGTAATAGTTGGAGTCAACCAGCCGAGCACACGATCAGCCCCGCGAACGTCAGCGGGCTCACGACGAAATGGGTGTTCACAACGGGCGCCGATGTTTCCGCTACGCCGACGGTGGATGGCAACGCGGTGTACTTTCCCGACTGGAGCGGCAATCTTTATGCGGTGGAGAAAGAGAGCGGCCGGCTGATCTGGTCGCACAAGATCTCCGATTACGACGGCGTCGAGGGAGCGATCTCTCGCGTGAGTCCCGCGGTAGACGGCAACGAGGTGATTATCGGGGACATCCAGAGTTCCAACAAAGTTCACAACGGCGCGAACGTGATGGCGGTGGATCGCCAATCGGGAACGCTGCGGTGGATGACAAAGGTGGACGATCATCCGGCGGCAATCATCACTGGATCACCGGTTATTTTCGACGGCGTTGTATACATCGGAGTTTCTTCGAGCGAAGAAACTCTGGCAACGAATCCGGCGTATCCGTGCTGCAGTTTTCGCGGGAGTATGGTGGCGCTGAACGAAAAGACCGGAGCGATTCTCTGGAAGACGTTCGACATGCCAGACAACGGCGGGCAGGTTGGAGGATACAGCGGCGGGGCAATTTGGCAGCCACCCGCGATTGATCCAAAGCGCGGCGTGCTCTTCATCGGCACGGGAAACAACTACACGGCACCTCCGGACGTGGAAGCTTGCCAGAACGCGACTCCACTGGCGAATTGCGTTGCGGCTGACGATTTCTTCGACACGGCGCTGGCTTTGGATTTGAAGACAGGAGCGATCAAGTGGTCGCGGATGCTGCAAAGCTTCGACACGTGGACGGTGGCGTGCATTCTCCCGGGCGGGGCAACAAACCCGAATTGCCCGGTACCGACGAGCCCTGATTTCGATCTGGGAGGGTCTGGTCCCAATTTGCTGGAAAATATTGTCGGGTTCGGACAGAAAAGCGGTATCTATTGGGCGCTGAATCCCGATAACGGCAACATCGTTTGGAGTACACCGGTGGGGCCGGGCGCTTCGCTCGGAGGCATCGAGTGGGGAACGGCGACGGACACCAAGCGAATCTATGTTGCGATCTCGAACAGCGACCATCTGCCCTACACGCTGGTGCCATCAGGACAGCAGATCACCTGGGGCGCATGGAGCGCGCTGGATGTTGCCACGGGGAAAATCCTTTGGCAGACGGCAGACCCCACTACTGGCAGCATTGACAGGGGTTCGGTGAGCGTTGCGAACGGGGTCATGTATGCTGGTTCCAATTCAGGGCAAATGTATGCGCTGGATACGACGACCGGAAAGATCCTGTGGAACTTTGCGAGCGGAGGCTCGGTGATTGATGGGCCATCGATCGTGGACAGCACGCTCTACTGGGGATCCGGTTACCGGGAGATCAATGGAACCGGGAATAACAAAGTGTTCGCGTTCAGCCTGGCCGGCGCGAAGGAGCATGGCGAGCAATCCGGCAATGACAATAACCAATCCGGCGACCACAACGGACAAAAGTGACGAAGCATGAATCGTCGCTTATATCAGCGATGGTTCAAGTAATTCTCGGTCCCGATAGGCGGACTGGTTGGCCCGAGGGGTCGTGTTGCGCTTGCGGCATCGAAGTTCGGCCGCAGCGCGACGCGACCGCCGGCATGACAGTTCGCCTTTAGAACACTTGCGAACGAAGACGAGTGGGAACGCGACAAGAGCCGCAGCTGCGGTTTTGGATGGAGTGTGTCATCCAGACCACCGCTGCGGCTCTTGCTTTGAAGTGATGTATACGACAAGTTTGAAAAACACATTCTGTAAATTCTTCCGTCTTACAGAGAGTGGGAGGATCTGAGCATATCGAGTGACCCCAGGCTTCCGGAGCTGACGTAATCAACAACAGATAAGTTTGCAGTCGCGACGCCGAATGCGGTGCTCTTTGTTTTCGGCGCTTTGCTCGATTTTTGTGTCGGACCTGAACTGGAACAAGTGAGACGTAACAGCCAAAGAAAAGTAGTCGACTCGTGGCCACGCGCACGGGACCGCAAAGCAATGCGCCCCTCGGTCAACTGAGTTGGACTTCCATAAGTTCCCAATCAAAGGCGTCGGAGGAGGAGAGATGTATCGATGGAGGAAAATCGTTCTGATTGCGGGGATCAGCCTGGCGGTGGCGGGCTGCCCGAAAGGGAGAACGAACTTCAACCAGGGGCGCAAAGCCCAAGAACTCCAAGATTACGATGCGGCATTTGAGTATTACCAGAAGGCGCTAAAGACGGAACCCGACAACGCCGAGTACAAGATAAAGTTCGACCAAGCACGCTTTGGCGCGGGCGAAGCGCACACAAAGAAAGGGCTGAAACTCCGCGAAAAGGGGGATCTGGAAGGCGCTGCCAGCGAGTTTCGGAAGGCGGCCGTCATGGACCCGTCGAGCGTCGCGGCCGAGCAGGAACTGCGAAAGACCATGGAGATGATCGACGACAGGGAGCGTGCCGCAAATGGGCCTTCCGAGGCTTCGCCGGTCGACGAAGAGACGGAACTCGCTTCAACTCCTCCGCAACTGAAGCCACTCTCTCGAGCAGCCATCAATCTAAAAATGACCAATGACGCGAGAATCGTCTTCGACACGATCGGCAAGCTTGCCGGCCTGACGGTTATTTACGATCCCGATTTTCCGGCACGGCGAATATCGGCGGAACTGAACGACGTCACGCTGGAACAGGCTCTGGACATCGTGTGCATCGAGAGCAAGGCTTTTGCGATGCCCATATCGGAGAACATTCTCCTGGTGATTCCAGACCAGGCGCAAAAGCGCCGCGATTACGAAGAGCAGTTCATGCGCACGTTCTATCTCTCCAATACCGTGCAAGCGCAAGACCTGACTGAAATTGTGACCGGGCTGCGCCAACTGCTGGATTTGAAGCATATCCAGCAATTGAACGCGGAGAATGCCATCACGATCCGCGCGACGCCGGACCAATTGGCCCTCGCAGAAAAATTTCTGAAGGATGTCGACAAAGCCAAACCCGAAGTCATTATTCAAGTGGAAGTGTTGGAGGCCCGGACCGACCGCATGCGCGATCTCGGCATTTTGCCGGGACAATCAGCCAGCATTGCCATCAATCCCAATTCGACGACCAACAACAATAACATCGTATCCAACAATTCCAATAACACGGCTCCCGGCACGGTCACGCTGAACCAACTCACACACCTGAATCAGAATGATGTTGTGCTTGCCCTTCCCAGTGCCACGGCGAACTTTCTGCTGACTGATTCCACTACGCGGGTCATTCAAAACCCGGAAGTTCGTTCCCTGGAAGGGCAGCCGGCAAAATTGAATATTGGTGACCGCGTCCCCGTGGCAACCGGCAGTTTCCAGGCGGGAGTCGGAGTGGGTTCGACTTCCGGCGCGGGTTTCGTGAATCCTCTCGTCAATACGCAATTCCAGTACATCGACGTCGGTGTCAACGTGGAGGTTACTCCGCGTGTTCACCCAAACCGCGATGTGAGTTTGAAGCTGCAAGTGGAGGTATCTTCCGTCTCTAACAACGTCACAATCGGCGGCATCCAGCAGCCTGTCATCAGCCAGCGCAAAATTGCGCATGAAATTCGCCTGAAAGAAGGTGAATCCAGCATTCTAGCCGGCTTGATCACGAAGTCGGACATGAAGACGCTGAATGGCTGGCCGGGCCTGGCGCATGTTCCCATCCTTAAGCACCTGTTCTCTGACGACAATCGAAGCTCCGATGATGACGAGATCCTGATGATCTTGACGCCGCGCATTGTCCGTATGCCGGAATGGACGAAATCCAACTTAAAGGCGCTGTATGCCGGTTCCGAAACGAACGTTCAGACCAAACGCGCGAGCGAAATGCGTGCGCCCCAGCGGCAGCCACCGGCGGCATCACCGTCGACGAAGGTACAAGAACCCGCCGTCCCGGCCGATGCGCAAGCTCCATCGAATTCGGAACAATCCGGAAAACCCGCGGAGATTCGCTTTGAGCCCCGGAATCTGTCTTTGAAAGCGGGACAGACCATGACGGTCGGCGTAGTGGTGGATAATGTCAATGACCTATTCTCAATTCCATTTTTGCTTCAGTACAACCCGGCCCTGATCAGTGTGGAAGAAGTGCGGCATGGAGGGTTCCTCCAGGCTGGGGATCAAGAGATCGCTATTGTGCAGAAAGTGGATAATGAGCGCGGCCAGGCGATTATCTCGGCAACGCGTCAACCGAACACGGCAGGAGTGAGCGGCACGGGCACAATTCTGGGCATCGTGATCAAGGGGCTTGCGCCCGGCACGGGCACGTTGTCGATTGTGCAGGTAAGCGCGAAGGACTCGCAGCAGCGGCCGATTCAATTGGTGACCAACGAAGCGAGTGTGCAGGTGAAGCCCTAAACGTCGCGCCAGAATTGACGCGCCCCAGCTTAAAGAGGGAAAAGTCCTGTGACTCGCGAGCGAGATTGCAGAGTTGCCAAGTATCCGTGAGCTACAACCTTTGACACGCCAACGCGGATGGCCCGGGTGTACAATGCGCATACCCAAGCCCAAGGAGGTTACGGTGATGACCTTTCGGGGAATGGTGTGCGCGAGTGTAGGCGGAGTGGTGGTTTTGGGGTTGGCGCTGATGTTTGGTGGGGGCGCGTTTGGACAGACTAAGGAGGGGACGAACGCGAAGGCGGGGCCGGTGGATCCGGGGGTGCGGGGAGGGCCATCGGGAGGCGGGGGTCCGCTGAAGGGGCTGACGGCGGACGAGACGGCGTTTTTTTTGGATGGGCAGGCGCGGTTCACGATGTTGAGGCGGTGACCGGGGGCGCGAACAATGGTCTAGGGCCGCGATTCAATTCGAACCAATGTTTTTCCTGCCACGCACAGCCGGATGAGGGCGGATCGAGCCCGGCGCAAAATCCGTTGATCGCGGTTGCTACTTTTAATGGAGCAAAAAACAAGGTGCCGTGGTTCATCACGGCGAAGGGACCGGTGCGCGAGGCGCGGTTTGTGCACAGTCCGGATGGGACGGGCGACGGCGAGGTGCATGACCTGTTTGTGATTAGCGGGCGAGCGGATGCGGTGGGTTGCAACATTGCGCAGCCGGACTTTTTGCCGGCGGGCAATCCGCTTACGGGCAAGGGCGGGAATCCCAACATTATTTTCCGGATACCGACGCCGGTGTTTGGGGCGGGGCTGATCGAGTCGATTCCGGACTCGGCGATTCTTGCGAACATGAAAGCGAACGCGACGGTGAAATCGGCGTTGGGAATTTACGGGCATGCGAACGCGTTCCTGAGCGGCAACGTAAACCGCAACGCGAACGACGGGACGATCTCGCGATTCGGGTGGAAGGCGCAGAACAAATCGCTGCTGCTGTTCGCGAGCGAGGCGTACAACGTGGAGATGGGCGTGACGAACCAGTTGTTCACGCAGGAGCGCGACGAGACGCCGGGGTGCGTGTTTAATGCGACGCCGGAGGACACGCTGAATTTCACGCCGACTTCGCCGAGCGGCGGCAACCCGAACACGGCGGTGATTTCGGATATTGAGGCGTTTGCGAACTTTATGCGGATGCTGGCGCCGCCGGCTCCGGCGGCTGCGACGGCGACGACAGAAAAAGGGCGCGCTACGTTTGCGAAGGTCGGATGCGTGCATTGCCATACGCCGTCACTTACGACTGCGGCGAAGATTGCGAGCGGGTCTTCGACCGTGCCGAGCGTCGCGCTTTCAAATCAGACGGCGAATCTTTACTCAGACCTGATCGTGCACCACATGGGCAGCGGGTTGGCAGACGGGATCACGCAAGGAGGCGCGGGGCCGGATGAGTTTCGGACGGCGCCTTTGTGGGGCGTGGGGCAACGGGTGTTCTTCTTGCACGATGGGCGAACGAGCAATCTGGTGGAGGCGATTCTGGAGCATCGGGGCAAGGGCAGCGAGGCGAATCGAGTGATCGAGCAATTTGAGAGGTTGAGCGTGGAGGATCAGCAGGATGTGATTGATTTTTTGAGGACGTTATGAAGAGCGCGGGAGCGTGGAGGAGCCAGAGCGGGCCGGGCGAGCCCGGCCCCTACAGGTGCGGGGCGGGTTGCTTCGAATTTGAAATAGCGCGTTGGGATTGCGATGCAAAAGCGGAAGCTGCGCTTCCGCACTCAAACGGGGAACGCCATTCGGGAGAATGGTGTTCCCAGGTGGGGGTTATTTTGATTTATAGGTGAAGGAGAGTTTGGTTTCTTCGTTTAGGACCAGTGGACGAAGGAAACGGTAGGAAGCGCCTGCGCGGGGGATGTCGACGGCGACAGGGAGGACGCCTGCTACGCGCTGCTGGAGGTTGTAGACGTTGGGGGAAGGCGGCGGTGGCGGCGGAGGAGCGTTTTTGTTTTTCTTGCCGCCGTGGATTTGCGCGAGCTCTGTGTCGGCCATTGGGCCTTGCGTAGTCACCTCGACAGAATTGGTGACGACGCCCACGTTGAGGCAGATCTGATAGGCGTGGGGATTGGATGCGTCATAGGAAATTGTGGAACGCATGGTTTGGAAACCCTGGGCGTGGGCGGTGATTTGATAGGCGCCGGAGGGCAAGTTGGGAAGCAGCCAGCGGCCGTCGGAACTGGTGGAGGCGGTCCAGGTGGCGTTCGTCGCAAAGTTTTTCACTTCGACGATGGCGGAGGGGATGACGGCGCCGGTGGGATCGACGACTCCGCCGCCGAGTTGGTTGGGAGCGAGAATGATGCCGGGCGCGAGCGTCATTAAGCTGGCGAAATTGCGGCCGTTCTCGGGGAGACCTGCCACTCCAACCCCGGCTTGAAAGCTGCCGCCGCCCATTCCGCCGCCTTCACCTCTACCGTAGGTCTGAAGCCGATTGTAAGGTACCAGCGACGAAGGCCAGTAAGTGGCGGAGAGTGCGTCACCGCCGAAATCCTTCACCTTGTATAGTTCGGGCAGAAACAATTCCCACTCGAGGATGGTGATGGGGATATCAATCTTCGGAAGGGAAAGGCCGGCATCACCTTTTTTGCCGAAGGGCGAGCCGGCGTGGAGGAATACGAAGGATACGGTGTAGGCTCCGGCGGGACGGAAACCGGCGCGAAGAAGCGGGACGCGGCTGCCGTCGGCGGCCTGCACGGGTTTCACTTTTTCGCCGGCGACTTCGGCGGTAAGAATGTTCACGCCCGCGGGAAGCTCCACTTTCAGAAAAGGCTGAGCCTGATTTTTCACCGTGAGTTTGATTTCGGTGAGGGATTTGCCTTCGGAGGTGACGAGGGTGGTGACAACGGCGCGTTCGGCGACGGCGGCGAGAACGCTGGCGTCTGGGAAGCGTGTCCAATCGAGCGCGAGAGTGGGAGATTCGTCGGACTGGCGATGGTAGCGGAAGGCGGCTTCGAGCGAATAGCGGGAAAGCGCGCGGAGATAGGGATTAATTTCCTTGATGTCGAGGCGCTTGAGGCCGCCGGATTCGTGGGCGGCGAGTTCGAGCGTACCCTGGCCTTCGACGAGGACTTCGCCGGTTTCGCGCTGCGCGTCTTTGAAGCCCAGAATCGGCGCGGCGGCATTGGCTTCGGAGAGCGGGCGCTCCATTGCGATGAGGAATTCGTGGGTGGAGTGGCCGCGGCCGGCTACGTGAAGGAGTAACGCGCCGTTCTGGATTTCGCTGGATTCGAGCGAGGCGCCGTTGACGGAAGTGACTTCGAAACCGCTGGGGATGGCGACGGAGAATTGATCGGCGTCACCTTGAACGACGGTGAGATTTGCGAGGGCTGCGATCTGAAGATCGGACTCGCTGACGGAGACAAGAGTTTTTACGTCTGAGAGGAAGCGGACTTCACGCGGGATTGTGGGGGCGACTACTTCGCGGGTAGCCCACCAAATGTTCGCGACCTGGCCGGGAACGAGCGTGGCTTCGATTTCGGTGTTGCCGTTGACCGAGGCGCGGTGCGTGATGATGCCGTGGTTGAGCTGGACGTTGGCGCGATCGCCGGGAACGGTGAGCGAGAGGCGGACGCTGCCGGCGGAGGGAACGGGAAGAAGGAACGAAGCGCGGCCGGTTTCGATGGAGAGCGGAAGGCCGGCGTCGAGGTTGACGGAAAATTCGGATTCACCGGGAAGGACGGCGACGTGAGTGCCGTTGTCGAGAAGA